>Ga0209181_10002187_pt1 | contig 32395 bp, 23 predicted proteins | sample MAT05_FD_187208 | JGI IMG/M metagenome (GOLD analysis project Ga0209181, IMG submission 187208) | Freshwater microbial communities from Lake Fryxell liftoff mats and glacier meltwater in Antarctica - MAT-05 (SPAdes) (version 2) | ecosystem: Environmental > Aquatic > Freshwater > Ice > Liftoff... | reverse complement strand
CCAGGACTTTTTAATGACTGTTCTCATAAGATTAAAATCTGAAGCTCTCATTTGATGGTTCAACCACAAAATATTGTTATTATATTTGTTGGTTGTCTTATTCACCATCAAAACGTTTCTCAAATCTTCGAAGACCAATTTCGACAAAATCAATATATTAACATCCTTGTTATTAGTTAAAAAAGACATTTTAGTGTTTTATTTCAAATTACAAAATCATTTTTGTAATTTCTCAATTTCTTTCTTGATAATCTACCAAAACACTATGATAGCTGACCATAAGTAAAACGTTGTACTAACAACCCATAAGAGAGTAATTCCTGAAGATAATCATCTATTTCTTCGTTTGTCATGTTACGATTATATTTTAATAGTATCAGCGCATAGTAAAGTTCCAATTGTTCTAGTAGAAGTTCAACTTTCTCCACGAAATTGTCTTCCTCGCTTTCACCTTCTTTCTTTTTATCACTCCAATCCAACAACTTATCAGCTATTTCAGTAACTAAATCTTCAGACAGAGAATAAACATAAACTTCATTCTTAGTAAAGATGTAGGCCGTTTCTAATTTAAGTTCTATATCTGTATTTAACAATATGCAATCTGCAATAGATTTCACATTGATAACTAGAAAAGAGATAAAATCTAAAAAAGATATCGGATCATATTCCATGTCTTCATCTGCAGGGTGAGTATGAAAAACTATCCTATTATCATTTAGACGTATTCTATTCTCTGTTCCGATATCCGAAAAAATAAGATTACCATCCTTAACGGTTCCCCCGTATTCTTGATTTTGATAGGTAGCTACGTCTTTTCCTTCTTTCAAAGCTCGTAGAGATAGTTTGGGAAAAGAAAATTCTTTCGGAATACCGACAAACTTAAAGATTGGATAAACTGGAAAGTCGGGAAAATGGATATGAATTAAATTAGCTTTTTGAAGACAATCCATTCCTCTCCAAGTCTTCAGGTTGAGATGTCTATACTTTTTAATCAATTTTTCCCAAACGTCTACAGGAAGAACTTTTGGTTTAGTTTCCACTTCCATTTCTTTCTTATTAAAAATCTTTTATCGCAAATATGGATATTGTCTCAAATAAAAATGATATCTCAAAAGTTTACTTAAAATAAATAAAGACAAAAACAAAGATGCAAGAGTTGGATCTACAGATTACATTCAAGGTAGAGAATTTAATACAGGGATACTGTTATAACTTTTTAAGTTATCTGTATGTCAACCGAGAATGGAAGCGCTGTGTTTTCGACAGCTGTAAAGAAAAATATATTAATTCTAGCGTTTCAGATAAGAAGATTCGTATTTTGATCTCGAACACTGGCGTAATTATGATTAGTACATTTTCTTATCTTGATCTCTGTCTCGCCATGGAACATGTCATTTCCGAATTTGCTTACGGGAGAATGGAATACTACTTGGTCCTAAGTTCAGAAGTAAAAGTATCTCTTCTTGGAAGTCAAAAATTTTCTTGTGACAAATACAAATTTGCAAGTTACATCGAGCCTGGGATCGCTTTGGATGGAAGTAATGTGACTATTTCTTTTTCTTCTTATGAAGATCAATGTGAACTCCGAGAAATTATTACAGTTTTTGAAAAAGAAGAAACAGAGTCGAAAAAAACGGAGAAATCAGAGAAATTAGAACCCTTTGATCCAAAAGAAACAGAAGACGTCAACGAAACAATAGAAAATCCTGATACAAAAGAGATTGAACCCGAAACTCCAATTCCCAAAATGACAAAGACAAAAAGTGATTTGGAGAGCGAGAAGTATATGGTCGCAGCTCTTTTTGTCTACTCGCTCAGTAAACTTGTTGAATATATGTGATTAAAGATGAGGAGACTTAAAAGAGAAAGAAAAATAAAAAATCGATATTATGACAAATTCGAGTTCAGCAAGTTTGTCTGAAACACGAAAGACAGCTAAACCTCGAGGAAGACCAAGAAAAGTAGAAGCAGAAGTCGAAGAGGAAGAGGAGGTTGACGAAGAGATTGAAGAGGAAGAGGTTGACGAAGAGATTGAAGAGGAGGAAGAGGAGGTTGACGAAGAGGAATATGTCCAGGATAAGGATTCTGAAGCTAGTTTTTCAGGAACGATTATTGATGGAAGCAGTTTCCGTCATTTGATCGAGTATTTACACATGTCGGCGACAAGCGGCACCTTTGATTTCACCAAAGATTTCATCACTTTGCAACAAGAAAGCGAGAGCAAAGCTCTTTTCAACGATTTGAAGATTAAGACTTACAAGTTACTGGACTATACTTTTGTTTCGAAGAATGACCATATTCCGGCAACGATGAATTTAGTTGATTTGCGAAACAAGACACGTAGTGTTGGAAAGAAGGAACAATTGGATGTCTATCGTCTTCCCGACGAACCGAGCAATTTTTACATTCAGGTTCGCTCACAAGAAAAAGGAGCAGGTGACAATCCCGTGACTTACCACGTTCCAATGCGAAGTGACAAGGTGAAAATTTACGATTTGCAAGAATATGCTCGAGGAAAGAGAAATCCAAACTGTTCCATCTATCAAGCAGATTTCATCAAACTGTGTAAATCGATTGTCACCAACAAGTGTAGTTTTGCAGAATTCACAGCATTTGACAAAGGTATTCTTGTGAAAGGTTTGACTTCGGATGGCAAACTTGTTTTGGTAAAAGGCTATGGAAAATGTGGAAGCAGTCGTCCTGTCTTGGTGAATGTTAATAACGGAAAAGCCGTCGGAGGGGGAGGCAGTGCAGGTTCGTCAATCTCAACAGGAGAAATTGCCAAATTTCGTATTCATATTTCAGATGTGAAATGTTTAACCAAGATTAGCGGGTTTTCGGGGAACGTAGGAACAATTCGTTTCTACGTGGAGCAAGATACTCCAATGAAATTAACCATCCCGGTAAGTTGTTTTGGTAAACTTGATATTTATATTCGTTCGACAGATGTTGGTTGTAAATAATTTTTCTTGAAAATATTTCAAGAAAGTTTTGTTTATCTTTTTCTATCTTTTTCTATCTTTTTCGTCTTTGACCCTCCTCCTATATTATTTCAATTAAAAAGTTTGAAAATAATATAGGTGAGGACAAAAGATAGAATTAGATGAAAAGTTATCAAAACAGCTATTATTGTAACAAGTAATTACAATAAAGAAAAAGAGACCATTAAGACAGAAAGCATCTTTCTAACTTTTCAACTGATACCATCTTTCTAACTTTTCAACTGATACCATCTTTCTAACTTTTCAACTGATACCATCTTTCTAACTTTTCAATTGAAAATAATATAGGAGAGGGCAAAAAACGAAAATGATAGAAAAAGATAGAAAATGATACTAGAAGAAAAGAGAGCTAAATGGGACAGAAGGCGAGTAAAGATAGTCGAATTAAAAAATATGAAGACAAGGACTTAACAATACATATCTTATCTCGAAAGGGAGAAGAATATCGTTATAATTTTGAAGCAGGAAATATCATAGAACCACATACCGGAGCTTTTAATAGATGGAGAGAGGGACCAATTCATGAAGCCTATACTTTCATCGAGGCATGTAATCATATACCTTATCTTGATTTTACCCCAATGGTAATTAAAGTTAAGATGACTAATGAAGGAGCAGAGTTTATTAATTCAACACTTGTTCGACGTCCTGAGAATGAGATTACCCATTTAATACTTGAAGCGATAGCTAATCGTAATATCTTTTTTGAAGCTAAGAAGTAATTATAAAATTGTTTTTTAACAAAACAATTTTATGTCATTTAGGATACAAATGAATATCTCGAAAAATGTTTCAAGAAATCGTTTCGGTAATTGCGAGATAAGAAGAATGGTTGACAGGGTATTAGCACCTTTTGAAATAAAATATTCTACTATCTCAATATTTCCTGCTTTTGCAGCATGGAGCATTCCCCAGTCCCAAGCTTGGGCACCTTTAGAAACAAAATATTCTAGGTGTCCTCCTTCCACAGCTGAAGCCATAGCTTCATTATCACTGCTATTAAATATCATCTGTTCTTCGATATAGAACAGACAACAAGTTTTTTCCAAGGTCTTTTTATCACAGCTTTTATGAGATCAAAAATCTGGGTTTCTCAATTTGATATTTGTATCACAGAATATCATGATTATACCTGTTCATAGCCTTATTAACTAACAAAATCTGTTGTAAATCAAAAAAGTCTAGCTTCGACAAAATCAGGATATTAATATCCTTGTTTTTGTTAAAATAGTCTTGATAGATTCATTAAAAGACATTTACCATCTTAGAAAATAAAATCAGTTTTTATAAAAAGATAGTTATCCTAAAAATAACTTAAATTAAAATAGATGGGTAAATTAAAGTACAGTTATTCTGAAGACGAAGGAAGCGAATCAGAAAAACCACCACAATTTAACAAGAAATGCAAAAATAAAAACTGCCGAGACGACTGCCGAGATTGTGTTAAAATTAAATGTGAAAAGGGGAAACCTGGAGTTCCAGGATGCGACGGTCGTCCTGGGAAACCTGGTGGAGAGGGTAGAATAGGATGTGATGGAAAAGATGGCAAACCAGGATGCAAAGGGGATAAAGGAGATCGAGGTGAAGATGGCCGAGATGGAGTCCCGGGGCCAAGAGGATTGCAAGGTTCTCAAGGACCACAAGGTAAACAGGGTGTGCCTGGTTCTCAAGGTCCAAAAGGGGATAGAGGAGAACAAGGAAGACAGGGACTTCAAGGCGAACAGGGACCCAAAGGAGATCGCGGTGACAAAGGTGAAGCAGGAGCTCCTGGCAGACAGGGAGTAATAGGTGTCCGAGGACCTCAAGGTATCCCTGGAAATGAAGGAGTGCGCGGACCTACTGGTGCTCGAAGTTTGGTAGCAGGACCGATGGGGCCTACTGGAAGTGGCGGAGGTAATCAAGTGAAAGCTTTGGATATTCGTTACAGCGGCTGGGCTGGAGAGAGCATTATCAAAAGTGCTCCACGAGGACCCGACGGAAATATTTTACTGAATATTTTCTATTTGGATTGCCGAGGAGATTTATTTGTTTCAACAGGTTCAGGAGCAGGAGGTGCATGGGCAACATTCAGTAGTCCAACAACGCCTTTTTATTATTATCAAACTGGAGGAGAAAATAATATAAACTGTTCGTCGCCATCACCTTTTACCCCGAATACTTTCTCTAATAATACTGCCGTTTCGAATACGACCACGACGAATACGGCTGCCAATCGTCCTTTAGCAAGATGGGCTCGGCCAGCAAATACGACTACTACCGTAACAACTACTACCACGACAGTAGGAACAACTCCTACCGCAAGTAGTGCAATATCTACCTGTGTAGGAAACGCTTGTACAGGATCTGCGGGAACATTTAACAACCAGATTTGGTATGTTGTTCCAAATCCTGACCCGAGTTCTCCAGTTCCTGGATCGATTACTCCAGTGAGTGAAATGTTTGGTTTAAAGCCTGGTGATGTTGTTTTCGACACACGAGCAGGACGACTTTTGACACTTGGAAATACAAATGATGGTTCCTCTTGGGAAACAAGTTCCGGACCCAACGGGGCAACGATGCGAGGAAACAAAATCTCATGTGTGCATATTTCATATCAAGGATATGGAGGTCTTTCGGTCCCTCGTGTTCCAGGATATCCTGCTGGAATTTATTTCTTGGATTACGGTGGTGTAAATAGTGAAAGCAACGACGCAGATATTTACATTACCACAGGCAGGCCTTATCCGAATGAATGGGCACAGGTGCAACTTTTTCCCAATGTTCAAAATCCTGCACCTTTTTACTATTTCGAGTATCTCAATGATAACGGTCCTGTTGCAACAGAGGCATTTATTCTTGGATCTACTGGCTACAATGGCATCTTAACCATTTCGGGAACTGTTATTGGGCGTTTTGCCCCAGGGCAAACCATTACCAATAGCGCAACTGATGTAGTTTTGGGAAAGATTGTCTCGCAAGTTGTCGGAACAGGAGGAACCGGAACAACAGGGACATATTTGTTAGATACTATTCCAGGAGTAACAGGGCCTTTTCCGATTGTAGCCAGTGGAACCATTCCCATGTTTACCAACAAGAATACAGGTAGATTGTGGTATGTCATTCCTGTCCAGGGATCAACGAGTACTTTTAATGGTCAAGCTTATCAGTATCAGATTATTTGTGATTATCAACCTGGAGATAAAGTAATCGATGACTTATCCGGAGCCATTTATACACTTTTTGAAAATGGAGGAAGTACATATTGGACATGTAGTCCAATTACACCTTGTAGTATTGGAGATGGAATTTCGATTATTGATACAAGCCCAGATGCTCCTTGTTGTAATCTTCGAGGACCCACAGGAGCAGGTGCAAGTATCAGTACAGGTTGTGTAAAATATCGAGGTCTTTGTGTGCCTTCCATCTCTGTAGTTCCTCCTCCGGGACTTCCATTAGGAACTTATGCACTAGATGTCGATCACGATTGGGATCTTTGGAGAGTTGTTAATGGTTCTCTGGGTGGCACCACTTGGGAACACGTTAACATCCAAGATCCCTACGTATATTACTGTGAGAATACTCAGGAACTCTTCAACGTCATTCCTGTAACAAACGAGACTTCTTTTGAAAATGGTTGCGGATTTCCCATCTCCGATTTTCTTCCTATTGGTACAAGATTTTTGGATTGTTGTTCCGGCTGTGTTTTCACTGTTCGAGCTTCAACAACGAGCCCTAACGGAAAAATTTTCGACAGCGTTCCAGATTATCCCATGATTTATTCAGGAACGGGAGCATCGGGATGTGCAGGAACTTTGATCCCTGGATCTACTGGACCCTGTTGTCCTAGTTTGTCAAATCGAGGAGATACATTTGACTGCATCAATATCGGATTTACGGGTATTTGTGAAGAAAATATTACATCTTGTCCAGGAATTGTGATTGCAAATGGAACCTATTTATTAACACTAAATAATGGAATTTTATACCAGTGGAATTCGATGGTAAACAATTGGGTTTTGATTCCTCAACCAACAGATTACTATTTTATGTGCGTTACGAAAATCAGTCCTGGTTGCACAGCAACTTCTGGACCTCCTTACGATATCCTTTTTGTGAGAGGAGATGGAGCAACCAAACCAGTATCCCTCGAGACCCGGCTTGGTTTGTTTCCCGGAGCCAAGGTCTTGGATTGTGCTTCGACAACTTTGTATACTTACCAGGAGGATGGTTACTATTTGTGTTGTCAACTTTCTGGCGGAGGGTCTGGATTCGCAGGACCTCCAGGCGCTCCAGGAATTGCAGGAAATGTTGGCGCTACAGGACCAACAGGTGATGTTGGAGTAACGGGAGATACCGGTTCTACAGGGCCTACCGGTGTGACTGGTCCTCCTGGAAGCAGTGCAATCTTTGCTTGTTGTGCCAATCCTCAAATCTTTTGTGGTATGATCAATTCTTCAACTTCAGTCGATGGAGTAGTTTATCAAGATTGCGGATTTACATACGCTTTTGCTCGGAATGATGTTGATAACAGAGTATGTCGTATCGAATTTCCTATTGGTTCTATTATAAAAGGTTTTACAATTGGTAGCACGATCAACGATTTAGCAAGTATACCAGATATGAACCTAGTTGTCAATGGTTGGAGAATGGGTTCAGCAGCATTAGATCAAATTTATTATTATGTTACATTATTGGAACCAAACCCTAACACTGGTCTTGGGTTCTCTTTCATAGCTATTGTATGCCTACCTGTATAAATTGTCCTAACGGGACTAAATATATTTAGTTTTAAAATTATTTAAACTAAATAAAATGGGTAAGCTTAATTACAGCTATTCTGAGGATGAAGACATTCCGGGAGCCATTCCAAAAAGATGTAAAAATAAGCATTGTAAAGGTTGTACTGAATGTTCCAAATGCGAAATTAAAGTAAAGGATGGAAAACCTGGAAAGCCTGGTTGTAAAGGGGATAAAGGAGACAAAGGCGAAAAGGGAGATCGTGGCGAAAAAGGTTGTAAAGGGGATAAAGGAGACAAAGGTGAAAAAGGAGATCGTGGTGAAAAGGGTTCGAACGGTCTTCAAGGAATTTCTGGACCAATGGGCAGACAAGGAATTTCTGGACCAAAAGGCGATAGAGGTGAAAGAGGTCAAGATGGATCTCAAGGACCCATGGGTGCCAAAGGAGATCGCGGAGAACCAGGAGATCCTGGACCTCGAGGGCTCCGAGGAGAAGAAGGTCGCAGAGGACCACAGGGTCATCAAGGAGAACCCGGCAAAAGAGGCCCTGAGGGAAGAAGAGGTGTTGGTGTTCCTGGTCCAGAGGGTCCTACGGGAGAAGCAGGTGGAACAAAAATATTGTCTCTCGATCTTCGTTTTACCGGATGGGCTGGGGAAACCATTATTAAAACACCTCCTCGAGATATCAATGGAAATATTATGTTAGGAGTATTGTATTTGGATTGCCGCGCAGATCTCTTTGTTTCAACTGGATCCGGAGTAGGAGGGGCATGGTCTACCTTTCCCGGACCGACAGGACCTTACTATTATTATCAAACTAATGGAGAAAAGAACATGAATTGCTCCGGAGGAGAATCTGAATGCTACACACCTTATGATACTTATTCTCGTTCTCGAGGTTGTTACCGAGACGGCTGCTCGGATTCAAGGGAATGTGATTCAAATGGATGTACAGGTTTCAACAACCAGATCTGGTATGTAGCCCCCAATCCCGATCTAAGTTCTGCGATTCCTGGTAGTATTATTCCTGTTAGTGAGCTCTATGACTTGAAACCCGGAGATATTATCATTGATACACAATCCGGTACAATTTTGACTCTGAGAAATACTTATTGTGGAGAATCCTGGGATATCAACGACCCTAACGCTCCTGGAGGTGGAGGCGGACCACTTCTAGGAAGAGGGTTTGGAGGATTTCGAGGCAATCGTCTTTCTGCGATTAGTATTTCATATCAAGGTTTTGGAGGTCTTTCAGTTCCAAGAAGTCCAGGATACCCAGAAGGAGTTTATTTCTTGGATTACGGTGGTGTAAATGGAGATAGTAATGATGCCGACGTGTATGTTAGCACAGGAAACCCTTTTCCAAATGAATGGGCACAGGTCGAGCTATTTCCGAATATCAACAATCCTGCTCCCTTCTTTTATTTTGAATATCTAAATGACCCTGGTCCAACTTCAACATCTGCTTTTATCACAGGGTCAACAGGTTATAATGGGATCCTTACTGTCGGAGGAATCGTTACCGGAAGATTCTCTATCGGTCAAACCATTACCAATAGTACAACCTCTTCTGTTTTGGGCAAAATTACTTCGATAGTGACTGGAACTGGTGGTGTTGGAATTTATCTCCTCGATACGATTTCTGGAGTCACTGGACCTTTCCCAATCGTCGCTAGTGGCACGATACCGATGTTTACTTCGACAAATACAGGAAGGATTTGGTACGTAGTCCCCGTACCAGGAAGTGCAAGTACATTCAACGGTCAAGCTTATCAGTATCAACTTCTCTGTAACTTTTTGGTTGGAGATACGGTGATTGATGTCGAGACGGGAGCGATTTATACACTGTTCGAGAATGCTGGAAGTACCTATTGGACATGCAGTCCGATCTTGCCATGTGGTGTGAGCGACGCAACTTCCGCCATCGATATGAGTCCAGACGCTCCTTGTCTGAGTATTAAAGGTCCCACGGGTAGTTCTGCCGGAGCCAGTTCGATTATTACGGGATGTGTTCGTTATCGTGGTCTTTGTGTTCCATCAATTTCTGTAGTGCCTCCTCCTGGGCTTCCTGTCGGCAGTTATGCCCTTGATATCGATCATGATTGGGATTTATGGCAAGTTATCACAGGACCAACAGGTACAGTATGGGAACATGTAAACATTACCGAGGCCTATCTCTTTTATTGTGAAAATACTCTTGAAATTTATAATGTTATGCCTGTAGGAAGCACATCTTTTGCAAATGGCTGCGGTTTTGGTTTGTCAAGCATTTATCCTATTGGGACAAGGTTTTTCGACTGTTGTGGTGGTTGTATTTTTACTTTGACAAAACCGACACATATTCCAAGTATCACAGGGAAAGTTTGGGTAAGTAATCCGGACTATCCGTTAATTTACTCTGGAACTGGAGCTGCAGGTTGTACCGGTCCTTTAGTTTACGGTGGAAATACAGGTTCATGTTGTATCGGCTCTTCTGCTTCTGGAGATACTTTCGATTGTATCAATATCTCTTTGAGCGGTTTTTGCCTACCTAGCATTATCCCCTGCCCTGGTATTGTGATAGCAGATGGAACTTACATGGTTACTCAGAATGGAGGAGTATTATATCAGTGGAGTAGTATGGTAAATAATTGGATTTTAGTTCCTCAACCTTCTGATTATTATTTCTTATGTACCATGGAAATTAGTCTGGGTTGCACTGCTACTTCTGCTCCCCCTTATCAAATTCTTTTTGTGACGGGAGATGGAGTAACAACACCAGTTCCACTTGAAGAAAGACTCGGTTTAATTCCAGGAGCAAAAGTATTAGATTGTGCTGCTCAAACGCTTTACACTTATCAGTTTGACGGTTTCTATGTCTGTTGTCAGTTCACTGGAGGCGGAGGTCCTGGTGCTACTGGTCCTATCGGACCTACTGGAGCAGAGGGGCCAACAGGACCAGCAGGAGATACCGGAGCCACCGGTTTCACAGGGCCAACAGGAGATACCGGAGCCACCGGTTTCACAGGGCCAACAGGAGATACCGGAGCCACCGGTTTCACCGGAACAGATGGACCTACCGGGCCTGTAGGAAGTGGTCCTATTGACATTGTAATGGATGATGTACCGACCCCTACTTATCCTCTTACCATCGCCGACGGCATCTGGTACGGTCACGATACAAAAGCTAATACCTTTGATTATTTTTCAGTAGCTCTCGGTAACAATGCCAAAACTGGAAATACTTTAACCACGGCTCTGGGTTACGATGCTGGTGCTATCGGACCTCAAAGTGTTGCTATTGGTCCGACAGCTCTCGCAGGAGCTGATGGAGCTATTGCTATTGGTTTTAATAGTCGTGCAAATGGTGATGATTCTATTTCGGTCGGAAGAAATTCGATCTCGAATACTTTTGCAACAGCGTTTGGAAACAATGCCAATGCTACCGCTCTGAGCCTTGCTGTGGGCTATGCAGCGACGAGTGGTTCTCGAGCGACAGCGATTGGAAACAATGCGGTTGCGAATACTGAAACAACTGCTGTTGGATTTAGCTCGCAAGGGGCAAACCGGGCAACACTTCTCGGTTTCAATACTTCAACGAATGCACTTGATGCGATTGTGATTGGTCATAATGCTGCTGTTGCTTCCGGAACCTCGACAGGAAGTATTGCGATTGGAAGCAATGTCGTTGTTCGGGGTGTGAGAAACATTGCAATGGGAAGATCTATTATTTCACAAGGTGTGGATAACATTACAATAGGAGATTCCTCGCAAGGCGGTCTTGATGTTTCTTCGGTGCGTATTGGAAATTTTACAGGACATGCTATCGCCGATACTTCTTTGGGAGTGCGTGTATCACAGTTGGGCTACTCGAGTTTTCGTACATTGGTTGCTCCAAATGATTGTGTAGCCGTGGGAGGCAATGTGTGCAACGTCTCTACATCGATTTTATATTCGACAGGAACTGTATCCCAAGCGCTTAATATTGTGACTGGTAGCGGAACCACATGGACACAGGATATGGTTGGAGGATCATTTTATCCGTTGGGGTTTACTCAGATGGTTATTCTTTCCGTCGATTCACCAACACAATTGACGGTTGAAGGATCGGTTAACTACGGAGCAGGAAATACCTACGAGATCTGGTATCAAGCAGTGCGAAACACAATGGTAGGTTCAAAATCTGCGAAAAATATTTCGATTGGCAAAAGAAATACGATGGTAGGATACGAGGCCGGAATCGGTTTAGCTTCGGGAGACAATAACATTCTTGTTGGAGTTTCATCGACTTGTTCTCCTACAGTAGCGGGGTGCAATGTGATTGGTAATGAAGCCTCGGCGTCACAAGATAACGCCACAGCTCTTGGAAATGGTATCGTAGCGAATCAACCTGGAGGATTTTTTGTTCGTCATCGAGGTCCTTTGGGAATTCCTGTTAATCCAGCAGGGTTTATTCCAGGGACCAACGAACTCGTCGAAGTTACTTCCGCGACAACTGGAAATTTACCTTTTGTCATGATTTCAAAAGATTCGTCTCAAATCATTCCAGACTCGAATTATAACACTATCACTAATTATGATTTCGGATATACAAATTCTAGTGGAGCAGGAGTATTTACTTATAATCTAGCCGCAGGGACTATTACACCTTTAGTTCCCGGCTGTTATCATATAGCCGCGAATGTTACTTATCGAATTAATGGCCCAGATCCTATTAAGGCGGAAATCAAACTAAGCCAAGCAAATTTTTTATGTGTAGACAATATACCATTGGTCCCCATATCTTATTTAACAGCTACACAATATGCTTTTCCTAATTTCCCTGATAGTTCGTTAAATTCTAATAGTCAAGCGACTGTGTGTCACACTTCTATTTTTGATGCAGAGCTGCCTAGATTGCCCCTTGATCCTCCTTCTTATGCAATTCTTCCCATTTTTCAAGAAGTCAAATTGAATGCAAACTCCGTCGTTTATCGCAGGTTTGATCAAGATTTATATAGTATTTACATTGCGGTAACACAGATCAGTACCGAATCTAGAGCGCGAACGTGTTTATGATGTAAGTTTCTAAATCCGTTATTTCTTATGCACAGAGCATAGAACACAACCCTAAAAACTTTCTTAATATTTATTAAGAAAGCTATTTCATCTTACTTTTTAAAAAAGTCTAGTAGATCTTCGGTTAATGCTTATGGTATAGCAGTTCTCCAATTGTTGGCGCCTTTGGAGATGATCTACCTCCTTGTGTTGCACCATACATTCCTAGATTCCAATAGTTGACACCTTTGGAGATGAAAAGACGACCAAATCTTTATGATCGCCATCGACAGCGTGATACATAGCATCATTCCAATAGTTGACACCCTTAGAGATGAAGAAATCTACTAATTCTCTATGACCTCCTTGTGCAGCTAAAGCCATAGATTTATTATAATCACCTTTGGATAAATCGAGATAGTAATAAAGAAAAATCTTTCCATGATCTTTCCTTCAAATTACTCACAGTTTCGAAGTTTGAGATAAGTATTAAAAATAACTCGATCTAAAACAATGATGATGTATAAGTTTCTAAATCCTATTACAGACAAATGTATCGTCTTAGATATGGATGAAACTTTGGTACATAGTTGTGTCGAGAAAAAAGTCGACCCGATGGATGCCTTGTATAACTTAAAAATCTACACCGACCCTGGCTTATTAGACATTCGATCGCGTTGTTATAAAATTAATATGGAAGATGTCTGGAGTAAAAGAGGATCGGGAGAAAAAATAGAAATGTGGGGTATCATGAGACCTCATCTCAAAGAATTTCTTCATTTTTGTTTTAACTACTTTCGCATTGTTATCATCTGGTCTGCCGGTCAGAAAAATTATGTACATCCTATTGTCAATCATTTATTTCTAGATCTGAAACCACCTCATGTTATTTATACCTTTGATGATTTAGAAAAACTAAATGATGGGACTTACATTAAACCTCTCGATAAGTTAATAACAAAATATCCAGGGTTAAACAAGTACATGAATTTAAGTAATACTTTTATTGTGGACGATCGAGAGACAGTCTATGAAAGTTGTAATCCTGGAAACGGAATATTAATTCCAGGATATAAACCTTCTTTTACCGTATCAGATTTAAGAGGAAAAGATGATAATCTTCTAAAGCTAATGTCATGGCTGCAAAAAAAGGAAGTAGTAGACTCAACAGATGTTCGAACTTTGGTCAAGACGAAGATATTTGACTAAAGATGAGGTTGATTAGAATAAGAAAAATGAAATAAAAATTATCGAAGAAAACGAATACATGCTAACCTGGGACGGAAGTTGTATCACAGATTTATTACAAAGTGAAGATGTAGATTGGAGAGTTTTCGATACACAGAAAAATCACTATTGGTTGATTTCTCGGGGGGAAACGAGTGTTATTGCAAGAGTTAAAACATCGACGACGAGACATGGTTGTGTGATTGATGAATTAAAACCGGTATTTGGCCTTGATAAAGTCGGAACACATTGGGCAAAAATAGAAGGAAAGTTTTATCTCTTCTACAAATGTCCCGTTTCTGGAGTTCTTGTTGCTGGTAAGTATACTATTTCTGTAATTGAAGAGTATACTCTTGATGAAATAAATTATCATCCAAATCTAAAACAAGAGGTTCAAAAGGTATTCTTATTTCGAGAAATTTTAGGCATTTCGAAGAATCAACCTCGAACGATTCTATTAAGAAGAAAGAGGATAGGTAGAACAACTTTAATACAGCCTATCGGAACCAACGAACCTAATTTAAACCCGGCAAAGCAAGAAAAAGTAATCTCAGAAGCAATATTAGAGGAATGGTTTCCTGATGAAATCCTTGATGATGCAATTATAAAATTTTTAGGCTTTGAAGGTAAAACTTTTGAAGAAGTCAATTTAGGGATTGTGGAATTATCTTGGAAAATGGAAGAGGTAATTAATCGAGTTGACCCTGATATCATCATTTGTCGAGATGAAATTCTAAGAAGAATAAGAGCAAGGACATTGTTTAAATTGAATCCGATAGACCCGATAGAGTCCGGAGAAATTGACACGGTAGTATCAGAAAATGTTTCTTGATGGAAATCAAGAAAGAGTAAAAAGGAGTATTAAAAAGAAAAATATTAACTGTAATGAAATGGTCTACAGAAATGGTAAATCAGCTTGTTGAGCTGGTGACCTATTTTCGAAGCCACTCTATCGGTTGGGTTTTAGAAGTTATTGGAGACAGTTATACGAAGAAACATGGAAAGCTGTCTTATTCCATGAAGATAAAAAATCCAGAAGATGAAGCCAGAATTGGTGAAGCCGAATACAAGTTAGCTTATATGTGTGAACTTGCAGATGCAAAGACAAAGAGAAATGTCTACCAATGTTTCTCTTCTATTATATCCACTAGTATTTTTGAAATGATGATGAAAGCAGGAATCAAATCTGTAGGTGACTTTCGTTTATCCTATGTTAATCTTATCTTGAAAGAAATTTTTCCAATAAATGGATATCCAGTTTACACGAATGAAAAATATTTAATAGTGTTAGGAATGGCGACACAAATAACTATGTCAATCATGCTATTGGCAAATGATAGCTTGTATCGTTGTCGTTTCGAGAGTATGATTTTAGTTTCTTCATCTGATAACTTTGATATAAGTATATGTAATGCTAAGCAAGGCAGAGAAATCCGCAATGTATTAGGTAGCCATCGTTTAATTTTTATGAAGATACTCTTTATTTTAGCTTATGAAATGCATCGAGAAGTATTGGAAGAAATAAGAAATCATACCAACGCAAAATGTACATTTCTTAGTAAAAAATGGTTCTCTTCCAAAATTAACGCGTCCTCCTTGCAAGATTTTCAAGACATCCTCAATAACCCTCTTCTGGAAGCACTAATCTATATTACTTCTTTCCGTTTTGTAATACCACAATAATTTTAATCAAATTATTGTAAGAAAGCTACCATTCGATGGCGCCTTTGGAGACGAAGAAATCTACTAACTCTTGATGACCTTCCTTAGCTGCACCTTCCATGGAAAAATTCCAATCATCGGCACCTTTGGAAATGAAGAAATCTACTAAATCTCGATGACCTCCTTCCGCTGCACCGCGCATACCATCATCCCATTTTGCACCTTTGAAAACGAAGAAGTCTGCAAAATCTCGATGACCTTCTTTTGCCCTTTCATACATTGCCATGTTATAATTCTCTCCAAACAAACACTGACATCGATACTGTAACAAAGAGAACTCTTTCCAAGCTCTTCGAATAGTAAGTAGGGTTACTTTTTCAAAGTCATAATCTAAATCTATCTGTTGATAGTTACACCACAAAATGTCCGTGTTATATTGACTCGTGTACCTATTTATCGCTAACACCTCCCTCAGGTCTTTAAACTCTAACTTGGCCAAGATGAGAATGTTGACATCTTTGTTATTGGTTAAAAATGGGAGCATCTCAGTCATGCCCATGAATCTCTTACGTTCTGCAGCTTCGCTCTTGCTTTCAACCATGTAGCATCCACCATTCCAGTCCATCCAAGGATCTTCCTCTTTTTCCTCTTTCTTCAACTCAGATTCCATTTCTTACCTTTATTTCGTAAATAATAATCATTTTCAGGAAAACAAAATCACTTTTAAAAGTGATTTTAAATAAGAAGAAGAATAAAAGAAATGGAACTCATCAAGAGAGATGGAAGTCGTCAGGCGGTAGATTTTGAGAAGATACACTTTCGTCTCAAAGGACTTTGTTCTTCCGAAAAGGTCTTAGACTTTCAAAAACAATATCGCCCTGAAGCTTACGGGATTTTTTCTCGCTTACCAGAAATCAAACATGCCGACGTGGATATGATTTCTCAGAAGACAATTGAAGGTCTTTTCAATGGAATTTCCACCCAACAGGTCGACATTTTGTCTGCTGAAATTGCTCAAGAAATGTGCACGCGTCATTCGGACAATTCTGTTTTAGCAAGTCGTATTTTAGTCAGTAACATGCAGAAGAATGTTCTGGAGATTTTGGTAAAACGTTTTCCCTCTGTTTCCCGGGATGAAATTTCTGAAAATTTTTTCAAGTATTCCATGATTACACTTTATCACAATTTAGACAAGAAGGGTGAACAATCTCCTTTGGTAGCGCCTTATCTTGTCGCTGCTGCGATAAAGTATTCGAGTAATTATAACTCGCTTCTGAACACTTCAAGAGATTTTCGCCTTGACTATTTGGGTCTCAAAACTTTGGAAAAGGGTTATTTATTATCAGTCTATGCTTCCGAGAACATTAAGGGAAATCGAGTCATTATTGAGACACCTTCAGTAGCTGACATGAGAATTGCTACCGGATTATCTTTGGCGCCGACGCCTTGTCCCGATTACTATGCAGGAGCTCGAGAGTTTATTTTGAATAATCCGGTAGTATTGAAGATAAGAAAAAATGGAGAGAGAAAGGTTCTTCAAAAAAACTCCAAAAACTCGAAAGGTGACTGGAAAAAGTGTGTAAACATGAAACTCTTTAAATCTTTGTACTGGAAGTATATGTTAGATGTCGAGTTAACCAGACTTGAAACATGTCCGATTACAGAAGAACAATGGAAGAATATTTCCGACGTTTACGATGGTCAAAGTCTTGGTAAGTTTACGACCGCCACACCCACAAGATTTTCTGCCGGAACTCTGCGACCTCAGGGAAGTTCTTGTTTCTTAGTCGCCATGGAGGATGATAGTTTGACTGGTATTTTTAACACTTTCACCGAGCAGGGACAGATTTCCAAATATAGTGGAGGAGTAGGTATCCATGTTGGTAATTTAAGAAGTGCAGGAAGTTATATTGCCGGGACAAATGGAACTGCAGACGGATTAAAACCCATGATTCAAGTTATTTCTGCTATTTCCAAGTATGTCAATCAAGGTGGAAAACGTCCAGGGTCAGTAGCTGTATATGTAGAGATGACCAACCCCCAGATTGTAGATATCATTCGGATGAAACGCAAGAAAGGCCCATCAACCGATATTGCTCCAAATCTCTTTTACGGACTTTGGATTTCGGATGAGTTTTTTCGTTGTTGGCGAGAAAAGAAGGACTGGTACCTCTTCGATCCCGCGATTTGTCCTAAGCTACTTGATTCTTACGATGAAGGGTTTTCGACAACTTATCTGAGCGATGAGTTTGTTAATAACAATAAAGAAACATACCGTTTTACTTATCGATATCGTAAGTATATTCGTCAAGGTAAGTTTGAGAGTAAAATTTCTTGTCAAGAGATTATGGAAGAAATTGTCGAAACTATTCGAGATGAAGGAGTTCCTTATATGCTTTGCAAAGACGCTTGCAACCGTAAGAGCAATCAGAAGAATATGGGAACGATTCGTAGTAGTAATTTGTGTACTGAGATTATCCAGTATAGTGATAGCGAGAATACCAGTGTTTGCAACCTAAATTCTCTTTGTCTAAATGCATTTGTAAGAGAGTTCCGCGATGGCGATAACGAATCATTTAAGTATGATGTTTCTCTAAATGAGCCAGAAAAGGTTCATCCGAATGAAGGACTAAATGAAGGAAAGCATCGTTATATGACCTTTGACTTTGAAGAGTTTGGTCGCATCACAGGAATTTCTCAAAGAACCGTGGATAGGTTGATCGACTTGAATTTCTATCCTACCGAGAAGGCTCGTCGAGGCAACATGAGACAGAGATCACAAGGTTTAGGTGTACAGGGAGAGGCGGATTGTTTAGCCATGTTGAAATTGCCTTGGAATTCCAAGGAAGCACAAAGACTGAGATTCTACATCTACGAGAGAATGTATTATGAATGTTTGAAGTCGAGTATGGAACTTAGTAAGATAAATGGTCCTTACGAGGACTTTCATGGTTCTCCTGCCTCTCAAGGTATTCTGCATTTTGACATGTGTCGCACTGAAGGACAGAAGATTTCTTTCGCTTTGTCTCTTCCTTGGGACGATTTGAAAGAAAACATTAAGAAATATGGTCTGCGTAACTCGACAGCTATTGCTCTGATGCCTACAGCAAGCACTTCGAGTATTATGGGTAATAGTCCTTGTTTTGAACCCTTTAACTCAATGGTCTATAATCGCAAAGGAGGAGGGGGAGACGTGACAGTCTTTAATCGAGGACTGGTAGATGATTTAGTCTCTATTGGAATGTGGAGTCAAAAGATGAGTGATCGCATTCTGGAAAATCATGGAAGTATTCAAGGTTTTACAGATTTACCGAAGAAACTAAGAGATGCCTATTTAGCAGCCTATGACATTGAACCTGAACATTTAATTGATGCAAGTTTTTGTCGCAGTTGGTTTGTAGATCAATCTCAATCTTTGAACTTGTTTGTTGCAAATGCCTCGATGAGTGTCTTGTCAAAACTGTGGACTCGAGGCTGGATTCGAGGACAGAAGACCCTTTCTTATTATACACGCACTCGTCCAGCTACGACAGCACAAAAGGCGCAGATTGAATCGTCCGGAAAATTTGACAAATCTGAGAAGGTTGAAAAGAATGTCGAGCCTGAAGATATGGTTTGTTATAGAGGTAAAGATGGTTGTATTTCCTGTGGTAGTTAGCTAAAATGAAGTCCAATAATTTACCGCGGGTCTCGAGATATTTACAAATCTCTTTTCATAAAAATGATAAACAATTATTTTTATTCTAATTAAAAAAGATGTCTATCCTACGTCAACTGGAACTCGCTCGAGAATCCTACTTTCCCCCTGCTGAAGAGATCGAGGAGGAGTCATCCGGACGTATGGCACATCAACCCGTACAGTATGATCATATGTATAGGTTTTACAAGGAAATTGAACCGAGCTTTTGGACAGATAACGATTTGAACAAGGATTTAGAAACTGAAAGATTTCATTATGAAAAGGCTTCAAAACCTGAGAAACGTTTATGGAGATATGTCCAAGGCTTTTTTGCTGTATCGGATTTCGTGGTAGGAGATATTATCGGGAAAAAATTGACCAATCGAATTAAGAATCCCGATGTTAATATCGTTTATCAATTTATAGGAATGATGGAGAATATTCACATGATTTCTTATTCAAAGGTTATCGAGAAGGCCATTTTTGACCCCGTGGAAAGAGAAAAGGTGCTATCATCGGCCTCAAAGATTCCAAGCATTAGTCGCAAAGTCAATTGGATCTCCAAGTGGTGTGGTATGGAAAACACGATTCATGACCTGGATCGCGATAGCATTTTGGCCATCTTTGAATTAGTAGAAAGAAATAACCGCATTTTAGAAGCCATGTATCCAGGACAAGATATTTCTATCTACAAGTCGGAAAATATTTTGAAGTTGGAAGAGAAACTTCTCGATAAGATTCAGCCTTTGTCTCTTCTGATTTGTGCATTGGCAATCCTTGAAGGTATCTTTTTCTCTGCATCTTTTTGCGCCGTCTTTTGGTTTGGAAAGAGAGGACTATTTCCAGGAAGTAATAAAGCTAACGAGTTGATTCGTCGAGATGAAGGTAAACATGTTGAGAACGGAGCTCTCATTTATCGAACACTCATCAAATACAAGATTCCTCAAACTCTATTTCATGACATGATTCGTGAAGCTGTTGAGATTGAAGCAGACTTTATTAATGATGCATTGCCTGAAAATAGCTCAGAAGGCTTGCCTGGAATGAATAACAAGTTAATGTTGCGTTACATTAAGAGTCAAGCTGATTACGTTCTTGATCTCTTTGGTTATGAAAAGATCTACAATATTCGCCAAGAAGACACTTTTGAGTTTATGACCAAACAATCTATTACAGATACCTTTACCGATTTCTTTCGAGGAGAAGAAGTTAATTATAAGATGCACGGTGGTGCAGATGAGAGTGCAAAGGACAAAGATGTTGTTTTTGATGAGGATTTGGAGGAAATATAACATGTATGCTTATCGGTGACAAAAGTCGCTTATTTGAGCTTCTTTCTTGATATTTTTATCAAGAAAATATTAAGAGTATTCTTTTTCTATAATTTCATTTGGAGACATACCTTTGAATTTAGACAGTTTAGTAGTTTCCAACAGTCTATTTACTGCATAGTTGTAGAATTCTTGAGATAAAGCAACAGTATCTACATTCGTATTGAATAGTTTCAAAGAATAGACAATATCTCTATCTTGATAATAAGAAATACTTTCTCCATACTTCTTCTTGTTCGCATATTCCGTATACAAGTAGACAAAACTTTTTGAATAAGAAGCAAGTAACATTACTCTACCTTCTTCTCGAACATTGACTAGAGATGAAATCTGTTCAGCCGTTTCGTAATCTTCACTCTTTACTTTCAAAGAACTTCCTTCAATAAAAAATTCTATAAACCCTTGTTTTTGGAGATTGGCTACAATGTCGTGTCTTCGAACATAGTTGTCTGGGATAGAAAAAGTAATGTATTCTTCTCTCAAAGTCCTCTGTAGAAGAAAGTCAACCATATTTGGAGCATATTTTCGATTTATCCAAGTAGGTTGATATAATCTACTTGCTTGTCTTTCTTTCCTAGTTTCTACTCCTCTTTCTTTCAAATAGTCTCCGACTTCATCTTCTATCTCATCTTTTACTTCTTCCTCCTTGTCAATAGGAGAAAGATTCCACTTGGAAGCCACTTCGGAGTTAGTGATAATAACTCCTCTTTCGTAAAACAATTGTATTTTTTCAATAATACTTTTACAGATATCTCTATAGATTTTTTTATAATCTGACCGAGGATTAAAAGAGAGATAGATGCCGTCTGCTCTTAGAAAACTGTCTTCTAAAGCCTTTTTCTCTTTTTCATCTCCTTCTCTTTTTTCTATAAACGATACGTCTCCATGTAACTCTCCCTCGATATCTTCGGGATCAAATGTCGGAAGAGAATATTGCAACATATCACTAAAATATGTAAACGGAATCTTATCCCCAGAGGACCTATACAGTTCAGTTACATTAATTAAAGCGTAGTTGGGGTTAACAGATGTAACCTGGACAATCTTATCTTCAATTTTTTTCCTTTCAGGTTCACTTAATGCAACTTCTTCATCTGTTTCAGCTTTCAATAATCGCAGAGAATATTCCATTTTATTTGTTTTCTCGTTGTAAAAAGAAGAGATATTAGGAAGAACATCCAAAGGTAAAAAAGGATATAATCGTGTTACGATAACAAAAACTCGATAGGGTAGATCTTCGCATTTCTTTTCTACTTCCCCTTCATAGAGAGTTCTACTAATACCCAAAGGGAACATTGTTTCTTTTATAAAAATTTTCTTTTATAAAAATGAAAGATAAAATCCTCATTATTTGAATTCCTTCGAAATTAACCCTAACTAAAAATGAAAATAAAATGATAAATTCTTTAATAATTTACAAATAAATTTATTTATTTGAAAGATAAAATGAATACATTCCCAACAGGAATTAAAGATTTAGATCTGCAACTTTTATCTACAATAGGAAGTGATAGAGATCTTTTGAATACTCTTTCAGTAAAAAACAAAACAATTCTCAAATATGCCAACGATGAATCTTTATGGAGAAATCGCTTCAAACAGAAGTATCCTCAAGATTTTGATTATGTCCGAAGTATCTTGACAGGTTCTTGGAAGAAATTTTACTTATCACTTATAACCTATTTGGAAGGAGGTATAAATTATTTAAAGAAATTTCCCCAGGCAACTTCCAAACACTTAATCATTTATGATAAAGCTATGCAACTAGCCGCAGAAGACAATAATTTTGATCTGGTGAATTATTTTTTCTTCAAAGGAGTTTAGAAGCCTCGATAGGCATTTTTTCTGATTAAAATCAGAAAAATATTTAATTGAATAGAGACCAGGGTCTCCGATATCTTGAGGAAAAATGTTCAGTTGTCAATTCCGACACCTTTTCCTCCATAAGTCCTCCTGGAACAGTATAATACACTTTTTTTATTCCAGTCTTCTTCAATAGTTCTGTACAACGAGTACACGGCTTCGAATTTGAGAGAGTTTTCTTGATAACCAAAATATGACAATGACGAACAAATCTATCAAACTTCTGCTTCTGTCTTCTGCTATCTCTATCACTAGACTTGCACCCCTTGCCCCCGTAACCCACAATAGACTTTTTCTAGATCGTTCAAAGCGTGGGCCTCGGCATGACCATAATGGTCGTTGCTACCACGAGCAACAATTCTTCCCTTGTAAAGGATGACACATCCATGCTTAAAATTCAGCTCGCTCTTCTGGCTCTCCAACAAGGCCTCCGACAAAAACTCCTGCAACTTCTCAGGCTTCATGTTATTTTCTTTAAAAATGATTTTTTTAAAAAAATCATTTTTTATTAAGATAAATGTTTTCCGTTACTATATCAGATACTGGAACGGAAATAAATCAAAAAGAAATAAATCAAAAAGAAATGTACAAGAAAATATCTTTCTTAGGAGACGGAGCAAGAGGTAAAGTATATGAAGTAGAGAAAGATGGAAAAAGTTATGCTTTAAAAGATATATCTAAAGTACGTTTAGACGATTCAGAAATTTTAACTATGAAATTTAATTTGGAAATACAGAAGAATCTCGATCATCCAAATATTAATAAAGTCTTTGAAATTTTCGAAGACACTTTTTCTATTGTAGCGATTATGGAATTATGCCAAGACGATTTGTACAAAAAACGTAAAACACTGGATAGAAAAGAAATCCCTAATATTTTTCGTCAAATTGTAGAGGCTGTTTTATATCTCGAAGATAAAAACCTTATCCATAATGATATTAAGTTGGCTAATGTTGTCATGTGTAATGGGATTCCTAAACTAACAGATTTTGATAGAGTGGAATCTTATATTTGCGACAAGGAAGGCAAAACTAACATGACCGGTTATGAAGGTTATGAGTATTACATGGCTCCAGAAATGTGTCGAAATGGATATACTATTAAGATTAACTCTTGGCAACTTGGAATGCTTTTATATGGACTCCTAGCAGATAAGTATAGACCTGTTAATATTGAGAAAAATTTTTACCAAAAGTATACACGACATATGGACGGTTACGAATATGTTTCTAAGAATGCACCTTCCATACCTGAAAATTTAAAAGAAAATCCTCTTGCTTATGATCTACTAAGTAAACTTCTTCAACCTGATCCTAATCTTCGTCCTCCGGTTAGAGAAATCTTAGAACATCCTTACTTGAAATAAGCCAAAAGAGTCAACCGTAAAAACAACCGTAAAAAATAAATATTCATTTTTTACATAAAGAAGTAAATGGAAGAGTCTGAATGTCCATCTGATTACAACAGAATTCAGAAAATAAAGAAAGGGACAAGAGGAACTGTTTATGAAGTTGAAAAAGATGGTAAACGTTTTGCTTTGAAAGAGATATCAAAAGACAGATTCCAAGATGACCAAATTGAAGTTATCAAAAAAAGGTTAGAGATACAGAAGAGCTTAGAGCATCCAAACATTCTTCCAGTTTTAGAGATTTTGGAAGACTGTGAATTTCTTAAAATAGTTATGGAACTATGCTCATGTGATTTATTAAATTTTCGAAAATCTCTTAAAATTGACCCAATGGGATCATCTACTCGAAAAGACATCCAACATATTTTTCGTCAAATTGTGGAGACTGTTCTATACCTAGAAGATAAAAATCTTATCCATAATGATATTAAGTTGGAAAATGTAGTAATACATAATGGAATTCCTAAACTCATTGATTTCGATATGATTGAATCTTATGTTTGTGATGAGGAAGGTAAAACTGATCTATCTGCTTATCGAACTTATTCGTATTATATGGCCCCGGAAATGTGTCAACACGGATATACTACCAAAGTGAACTCTTGGCAACTTGGAATGCTTTTATATGGTCTTTTGGTAGATGAAGATATCCCTGTTAATATTCTTCAAAATTATCAAAGGAATAGATATGCAGACTACAGACAAAGATATGAATTCGTAGCTAAGAATGCTCCATCGATTCCCGAAGAATTAGAGAAAGAACCGATTGCTTGTGATTTGGTAACTAAATTGCTTCAACCAGATCCAAATCTTCGCCTCTGTGTTAAAGAAATTTTAGAACACCCTTATCTTCGTGTCTAAACTCTCTCTTTTCATTTTTAGTCTAGACTAAAAATTATCTCACCTCTCCATCTTATCCCAACTTTCCCTCCCCTATACTATTTTCAAATAAAATTTGAAAATAGTATAGGGAGGTCTCAAACTGATTGAAACAATTTTTCAATTTGTTTTGATACAACCCCTAGAAACACATTTATCGTCTTAGTAGCATCTTTTTATTTATTGTAATTACTGGTTACAATAATATCTCAATTTTTCTTCTCATCTCAATTTTTCTTCTCATCTCAATTTTTCTTCTCATCTCAACTTTTCTTCTCATCTCAATTTTTCTTCTCATCTCAACTTTTCTTCTCATCTCAACTTTTCTTCTCATCTCAACTTTTCTTCTCATCTCAATTTTTCTTCTCATCTCAACTTTTCTTCTCATCTCAATTTTTCTTCTCATCTCAACTTTTCTTCTCATCTCAACTTTTCTTCTCATCTCAACTTTTCTTCTCATATACTATTTTCAAATAAAACTTTGAAAATAGTATAGAAGAGGGCCCGATTCAGAACAAAACTGGAAATGTTTCTGAACAACCCTTAGAAACCTACTTTTCGTCCTAGTAGACATAAAAACTAGGTAGTCAACTCTGAATAAACATCTATTCCTACCAACTATCAAAACTATCTTTCAAATAAAAATTGAATTCGTATTACAAAAGACAAATTAAAAACAACTATGGAGTTTTCTTTTGTTATTGACGAACTTAGCGAAGCTAACAAGTTCGCGAGCGGAGGTTTTGGTTCGATACATCGTGTTCTAGTTGGTTCTAAATTGGTTGCTGTAAAGGTGGTTGAGAATAAGAATTATGGTGATTCCTTAGATTATAAAAGTGAATATCGTATATTGAAGCATTTAGATGTTCCTGGGTCTGAACGATTTATTACAAAGCTTTTGCATTTTTGCGAAACCGATAGAAAGTCTTTCTTTGTCTTTGAATATTATAGAACTGATCTCTTCTCTGTAAATAGACATGAAAAAACAGTCGGGAAAGAGCTATTTTATGTTAAGAAGGTTGCAGAATGTGTTCAATTTCTTCATGATCAAAGAGTAATTCATCGAGATATTAAACCTGAAAACATTTTGTTAGGATTTAATGAACAAGTTGTTCTATGCGATTTTGGGCATGCTATCGAGTTTCCAGAACCAGGGAAACTACTGTACTCTTATGCAGGGACTTATGAGTACATGTCTCCTGAAATGTCCTTTAAGACGGGGTATGATTGTTCTGTAGATATTTGGTCTTTGGGAGTTCTATATTATGAACTTTTGATAGTACCTCTTACTGTGAAAGAAGGAAAACAAATAGAGAAAGGGAACATACACGTTTTTGATTGTAGTAGATTTCCTAAAATACAAAAAGATTCCATTGTTAAGATTTTAAAGAAAAATCCGAAGGAAAGACCTACAATTGAAGAAATTTTGGAATTTTAAGATGGACTCTTTAGTTTTTAAATAAAAACTAAATAAAAAGATGGACTTTGATATTAATGTGCTCATGAATCTGTTAGAATTTCTACCTTATAAAGATCTGGTTAGTATATGCTCAAGTAAGAAAAATTTGTATCGCCTCTGTAAAAAACATGAAGATACAATTTGGGAAAGAATGTTATTAAGAGATTATGGAATCCATCGAAACGAAATTATCGGGAAAACAAAATCTTATTACATCGGACTTCAAGGGAACATTGGCACAGAATATACTGTAAAATACGATGTCGATTGGTCGCATCCTTACGATGGAGGAGACTTTCGTAGATATCTTGTAAAGTTTCATAACGAACAATACTCTTATCGTAATCTCACTTTTTTAGTTCCAAATGCAGAAAAGACGAATTTAAAAGGAGAACAAATATGGCTCGGTAAATATCAATTAGTTTCCAGTCTCCCCAGAGAGGAGCCTCTTTTCTTTACGGTTGTGGCTAAAACTCTTCCTCTTTGTATAAAATTTATGGAAAAGAAACTTCAAGAAAAACTCCGGGATGGGTTTGAATATATCCGTGGTTTAAAAGGAGAAAATCTGACTAATCATGAAACAATTTATCAGGTGAGCCACGGTAGAGATGTTCTGAGCATAGGTTATGGATTTTACCAGATTACTCTCTAGTATCTCTCACTAAATAACGGAGAGCTTTCTCTCCATTGTAAATATCACTTGCAGCTTCTAACAAGATAGAATGATTAAGCACTACATTTGTAATCTTTCCTCTAATTAGGAATACTGTCTTCTCCCAGTCATTTAAGAAAAATCCTTTACTCCATAGGCTTTGAACTGTATCTCTTAACACTTTTGTATCGGCTCCTCGAGGAAGAGAGATTCTAAAAAGATCAATATCTCGAGTTGGCTCTGCAACCACGACTGAAACCAAAAATACACTACCGAGCAAAGATCTTTCTTTTTCTAGAACATCCTTACTTACTTCAGTTTCTTCAAAATTAAACTCTTTCTCTCTTACTACCTTGGTCATACTAATTTTGTTTATCTTTTCTTCTAAATAATGAATATCTGCGTTCTGACTATCTTCAGAAGGAGATCGAAACAGTCCTGGAAGAGGACCTAAATCGTAGTAGCCTCGAAGATTATATTGAATGTTATCCGCTTGTCTTTTAACATTCTCGGAGATGGGAGATCGTGTAATAGGGTGTGAATTCAGTTTTTGGATGTTATTTGCTTTGAAACAGTAACTGATACCATCTTCTGTAATAGGAATGAGAGTAATGATATCCTCCAAAGACATTTCATCGATATCTTCTCCTTCTACAATTTCATAGTTGTCATGACAGATTCGAAAATACTCTATCATCTTTAGCTTGAGGTCATCTCCCTCGTCTGGAATATTTTTTATTTCCTTACTTGTATAAATACAAATTTGTTTTCCCTCGTTTCCCTGCTTACTAAAGTTGAAAAAGATTGGTTTTGTATCTCGGAGAGCATATCTCTTCAAAACGCCATCCAATATATTCTCACAAATTTCAAACTGAAATTCCCTATTATATATTTCAAAGAATAGTTCTTCATATTTTTTACAATGTTCTAGCGTGGGTAAAGGTACCGTAACATAAGGCAGATTCACTTCTATATCTACTGCAAGAGAAGATGTGAAAGTAGAAAAGAAGGGAAAAGTTGATAAAGGAAGAAATTTGCCTAATTCGGATAAGGCCAACAGAGCTGCATATTTAACAAAATATTTCCGATAGATTCCATAACCATACTCCTTTTCTTCATCTTCGATAATTTTTTCAACGGAAAAAGACCAAGAGGGAAACTCTCCTCTTTTAACTCGAGATACACTTTCTCGTAACCAAGTTTCCCAGTTCAAAAGTGGAAAAAAGAAAGGAGGGCTTAATACCCAATTCGAAATATCTTCGGTATCAATCAGTTCGATTGAAAAGAGAGCACAAATCTCGCGAAGGTATTCGGCATCATTCAACTCCATCAATGTAAAGCTATAAGTAATATAAGGAGGTAAACTAAAATAACCTTCTTTTTGTAGTTTTTCATTTTCTGCAATAGTAATACAAGCTACTCCTGCTCGATATATGGGATTTAAGTTTCTATTCGCATATCGAGCTAACCGACTTTTCGTTAAAAGAGTATAACCAATAAAATCTATTTTAATTAGAGAGAAAGACCACTCTGGAATCCAAATACGTTCTTCCAACTCATCATAAGGGATGTAGATGACTAGACCATTTTCTATTTCTACTTCAATCCTCTTAACATATCTCTCTAAAAATTCAGAGAGAACACGATTTAAATAAGGAACGAGAATATCTCTTATCCCGTATATCTGGGCCCCTCTTTCTGAACTATTCCCATTTTGTCCATTTTCTTCTTGAAACTTATCTTCGCTTATTCGGATGTCGAGTTCCATTTTAATGTTAAAGATTTTTTATATCTTCAAAAGCATTTATGCCAAATCTTTACATTTTAAATAAATTAAAAGATTTTCAAGGAGATCGAAGAACCATTTTAGAAGGTGCCCCGGAAATAGTTCTGAAAGATATTTGTATGTCTTATGGTATCAAGTATGAGAAATATAAGAAAGATAAGTTGATCGAGAAAATACTTAATACAAAGATTGAAACAAGTAATAGCGATTTGCGTTTAATTGCTCGTTATGTCAATGCAAACGAGAAATGGAAAAGTGGACCCCTACTTGAATCTTTTGAATATTTTTATCATTTTAATATTTCAAAACTAACTTTGGAGGTATTTAATCAACACCGCATCGGTCTTCCGAGTATTTTTCATCCCAAATCAATAAATCCTACTCTTCTTTACTCTATTTATCTTTCCTATTATCCAAAATATCCAAACTATCCAAACTATCCAACGGTAATATCTATTGAAGAGATGACTTCAAAAATTATCAGCCATCTAACCTCCGTAGAAAGTAAGAAAGCAGTCAGTTCGAAAGAAATTCAAAGATTAAAGAGTGAAATATTGTTAAAAATAGTTCATATTGAGACAGATAAAGTGATTGAATTAGCTTCTTTGTTAGATATCCCAATAGTAAGAGGAGAAGAAAAAGTAGAAAGTTTCGAATACACATATGATCAATATCAAAAGGTTGAGATTTTAAAATGGACCCAAGAGGTCCATTCGGATAAGCCTTTTTTGGCTTATTTAAATATTCCCGAAAAGAGATATCCGGATGGACCCAATGGGTCCATTTCAAAAAAGCTTCCAGACGCACCCTTAGAAGCCATCGCTTTGGCTGCAATAAACTACGAGATGGACATTTCAAATTGTCGAGATCCTCTTTCGGAATATGAGGCATTGACTCGTCCTTGGTATTTTCCAAGTGCAGACATACTTCATTTTTGTGATAACAATCTCGATAAAGTTAGGCTTAATAAGACATTTAATCCTTCTTTCCCTGAAAAATTCTATAAACAAGAAACGCTAATAAGTTTACTGCAAGAAGAAGGAGAAAAAGAAATTGAAAACTGCTATGAAAAGCTTCAGATAGCTTATTTAACTGAAGAATTTGTTGCCGAAAAAGGGTTCTCTTATGTTAACACCCAGACTACTTTTTTAGAGAAGCTCGAAGATTTAGGAGAAAATGAAGTAGTGTCTTTTGGTGTTCGAGGAAAATTGGATAAAAAGGGTTTTCCGCCTTTCAAGTTTTACACTTATGGAGAATTAGCAGATACCTTCTCTAGCTATCGTAATTTTGTCGATCCTATATCCGGAGATCTATTTTCCAAAAGAAATATCGACAAGTTATATTTCTTGGCAAAAAGATATAGTCTCGATTTGCAAGAAGAAATAGAAAGAATAAGAATCTATTTAGAGTCGAAAAACGAGATTATTGAAAATTTTCTAGTTTTGTATGAAACTTTACAGGAAAAAGAAAAAGAAAAAGTGAATAGTGCTTTTACAAAGTTATTACAATGCGCCATGTATATGAGAAGTTGGGTCGGGGAGGGTCCTTATCCTCTCAAAAGTGTTGATACCAATTTTCCAAGCGACAAACAAATAATAGTAGACTATCGTGTCACTAAGGCTCTCGTTGCTTTAGAAAAGGCTCTCAATTTCCCAGAAAACTACATTGAATTTATTAAGAAATTACCTCTGATCGAATACACAAGAACAAATCGTGACGATCCTACCAAATCCTTTCGAATGTGCTCCGATTATACAGAGGGGCTAACTATTTTCGAAAGAATTAAAATTGTAAAGAAGGGAGGAGGTGATAACAGCTCTGATGTAGAAGCAAGTCGAAATATGAACTCTTGTATTCGTCTTTCTTCCAATAAGTTTTGCGCTACAGCTTACTACTATATGCTTCTTTTGAATTTAGAATTACCATTTGACATTGATGATGTCTCCAATATCTCTTGAGTTTTAATATTTTTAAACAAAAATATTAAATGATTAACTTATCACGACATCCCAAGTTGATATTCCTGTTCGATAAAACAAAAGTGTATCTGCACTGTTAACTGCTCGGGTAGGATTTCCTTTGAGAGTAATTCCTGTCGCAGTATTATATGTGATTTGTCCTGTTGCATCGCTGCTTACAACTTTGCATTCAAAAGACTGGCCGACATACAAATTTGTTGCGAGAGAAGGACTTGCGTCCAAATTGGCTCCGGTATCAAGAGTTAAAACAATTGCCCCGATCGCTGCTGCTTCAAAATAACCACCAAGAGCTTGGATTGCAGTTAAAGTATCTACAGACAAAGCACTAGTAGACTTAACAAGTTTCTGAGTGTTATTTCCAACTGATGAGTTGAGAGTGCGAAAAACTTCGATACCATCATTTGTTGCAATGACAGGACCTCCCATTGATAATATTCTCCAACCGAAATTGTCAGTCGCAGCAGTAATGTTTTTTGCAATGAAATTATATTGAGCCAGAGGAGGTACAGTTATAAAAGAAAATGCACCAAAAACAAAATTTCCAGTTCCTGTCGAAGCAGGGATAGCTGTCGTAGCGCCTGTAAAACTAGTGGCAGTTTTCCCTGTATATGCAACTATCACTTGACCAGGAGGATTAATACCTACTATAAGTGTCCCTGATGATGGGAAGGATGTGGTATCTACCACATCCAATGTGAATGGGGCAACTGTTAAAAGGGTGGTCGTTGTAACACTTGTAGCTGTTTGACGAATAATATTCAGTGATTGACTACTTTCATTGAGAAATTTAAATGTAAAACCATTGGTCAATGTTCCGATTACAGGGAGATTTACAGTTTGTGTCAAAGTTCCAGAAAAATATAGAATATGTGCAGATGAAGGATTTAATGTTGTGACCCCACCAGAGGTCACTACTTCGGTGTATACAAAGCCATAAGATTCTACTTGTCTTAGAGTCCCATTCATTGTCATTCCCAATGTATAAGTACTCAGACTTGAAGGATTTAATGTTATAGCAAAGGCGTTGGAATTAATATTTGAAATAGATGCACACCCTAAAGCAATTCCTTCTAGAATACTGCAAGAAGCTGCAGCCCCTAAACTTGTCGATCGAAGACCCGTAGAAGATGCATTTGATCCAAGAGTGGTACTGAATTGAGCTGAAGCATTAGACCTGAAACCAACAGTAGTTGATTCTACTCCTGTTGACGTGGATAATGAGCCTACAGCAACCGATAGAATACTAGTAAGAGAACTTTCACCGACAGCAACTCCTCCAGTAGTTGATAAGGATCTAGATCCTATAGCCACTCCCCCGCCTCCACCAGTTGCCCGATAGCCAATAGAGACTGTCTCGCTACTGACAGTTGATGTTGCTTCCGATCCGATAACAACATTAAAACTACTCAACGATATGACATTCTTTCCAACTAAAACGTTATCAATTCTTAATAATCCCTGTGCAGCACCGTTACCAAGTATCACAGATGAGGGTGTCGAATTAGCTTTTGTTCCACTTCCATACCAGACACCTTCTGTTTGTGGAGATGTCGGATATCTGATAACAGCGAGATTGTCCATTACTATGTTATCTGGTGCTCCGCCAGTGGCTCCTGTGGCTCCTGTTGATCCAACTTCTCCTGTGGCTCCTGTTGATCCAACTTCTCCTGTGGCTCCTGTTGATCCAACTTCTCCTGTGGCTCCTGTTGATCCAACTTCTCCTGTGGCTCCTGTTG
>Ga0209181_10002185_pt1 | contig 32401 bp, 31 predicted proteins | sample MAT05_FD_187208 | JGI IMG/M metagenome (GOLD analysis project Ga0209181, IMG submission 187208) | Freshwater microbial communities from Lake Fryxell liftoff mats and glacier meltwater in Antarctica - MAT-05 (SPAdes) (version 2) | ecosystem: Environmental > Aquatic > Freshwater > Ice > Liftoff... | reverse complement strand
ATAAGTTTAAGGCTTTCACTATCCCAGGATAGTTTAAAAGACTCTGTATCTCCCGGAAAAAATATCTCTTCTTCATTTTTTGCAAGTCCCACAACAGAAGTTGTACCAGGTAATTTTAATACAGCTATACTTTGCATGGCTGCGCTTAACTGACCTTTGCCACCATCTATTATTATTAACTGGGGTAACTGTTGTTTTTCTTCCAACTGACGCTTATACCGCCTGTAAACAACTTCAGTCATAGAGGCAAAGTCATTTATACCAACTACAGTTTTTATTTTAAAGCGCCGGTATTCAGCCTTGCTTGGCTCACCGTTTTTAAAACATACCATTGCCGATACCGGGAAACTTCCCTGAAAATTTGAATTATCGAAACATTCAATATGCAACGGAACAGCCGGCAACTGCAGATCTTTTTTTAATTGTTCCAGTACTTTTATCTTTTCATCAGCTGTTTTATCTTCCAGGTTAAGCATCTTTCTTTTTCTCAGTTCTTCTCTGAAGTGGTTTACATTTTTTTCAGAAAGGCTCAGCAATTTTTTCTTATCACCTCCTTTGGGCACGGTAATCTTAATATCATGCTGCGGATAATCAATTGAAAAGGGCACGATAATTTCATTAGCCTTGCTGTCGAAACTGGTCCTCAACTGTGCAATCGCAAAAGCAAGTATCTCTGCTGCAGTTTCTTCCAGTTGTTTTTCAAGTGTGATTGTTTTTGTTTGTACGATGGTTCCTTCATTTACAGCCAGATAGTTTACATAAGCAATATTTCCATCTTCTAAAATAGAAAAAACATCTACTGATCCCATACGGGTATTAACAACAGCCGATCGAACCTGGTAATTTTTAAGGTGCTCAATCTTGTTCTTTAATATTGCAGCTTTTTCAAATTCCAGGTTTTTTACGTGAACATGCATTTCTTTTTTAAAATGCTGAATTACCGCAGCAAGGTTACCTTTTAAAATATTAACCAGTTGTTGCAGGTCCTCATTATAATTTTCTAAAGTTTGAAACCCCTCACAAGGCCCCTTACAATTTCCTAAATGGTACTCCAGGCAAACTTTAAATTTTCCTTTATTGATATTGCTTTCTGTTAAATTGAGTTTACAGGTTCGTAAAAGAATAGTTTGCTTAATAAAGTCAAGCAGTTCCCTTACTTTTTCAACCGAGGTATAGGGGCCTAAATATTTTGAGCCGTCTTTAATTTTTCTTCTTGTAAAAAACACCCTAGAAAATCGTTCGTTTTTAATAACAATATACGGGTAGGTTTTACCATCCTTTAAACTGATATTAAATTTGGGTTGAAATTCTTTTATTAACGTATTCTCCAGCAAAAAAGCATCCTGTTCGTTATTAACAATGGTAAATTCAATGTGATGAATGCGCTTTACAAGCTCATGTGTTTTATAAGTGGTGTAGGTTTTGGAAAAGTAAGAACTCACCCTTTTACGTAAATGTTTTGCTTTACCAACATACAACAGCTCGTTGGCAGCATCAAAATATTTATAAATACCCGGTAAAGTGGGAATAGAAGAAGCGATGGCCGAAAATTCTTGTTGTGTCATTATTAATTAAAAATCCCAGATAAGTTTTTCTTCTTTTGCAACCTTCATTGTTCCATTTTCATCAGTTATAATAGTAGTTGTTTTACACCATTGACCATTTACCCAGGTAAGCTGCAATGTTGTAGCTTCATCAATCTGCTTAATCATATAAATTCTTTTCACCTTACCGGTTTTAGGGTCAATATAAACATCCCAGCGTTTTAACTTCATGCTGTCTGGCAGGGTTCCAACGGGGTCATAGGTTAAGGTTGCGGCATTCAGCGATTGGTCCATAAAACTCTTCTCAGTAAAAAGGGAAATCAAATTTGCAGAGTCAATCTCAGGCTGAAGAAATTCTGATACAATAGAATCCAGTTGTTCAAGCTTCACCCAAACTGAATCAGTTAGATCATTTACAGTGGTATATTTTAAAGGATTAACTCCTGCATTTTTTATATTGAAAATTTCGCCCTTCAGGTAATCTGTTACCGGAAAAAATTTTTGCACTATAGCCGTATCTTTCTCACCAATATTTTCGGCAGTTTTTTCTGAATCTGCACAGGAGTATAATAAAATGAGGCAGGTAAATATGGAGATAATAAATTTCATGCTTCAAAAATAAATGGAAAGAATATAATTGCTAATAACAACAGTTCGCAATTGGTAAAGTTAACCATTTTGCCCTATCAATTTAAACGCAGCAACACTTATCGTATTGCTGCGTAAAATATAAATAGCAGTTAAAATCTTAAAAACCTTTTGTTAAACCAAATTTGAGGCCCACCGCATAAGGCTTTTCAATTAAAGCAATATCTTTTTTATAGGTCGAATTTACCTGGTAACGTACCTGGGGGCCAACCTGTAAATTGTAAGAACCTACTTTGAAATTCATGTAGGTTTCAAATCCTACATTCAAATTCCATGGGCTGATAGATGAACGGTCGGATACATAAGTTTTTAAATCAGAAGAAATGATATGGGCTTTACCATCAAAAATGTATGATGGCTGAACTGTAGCGCCAGCATACCAATCAACATTATTATGGCTTGAGATTCTGTAGGCAAAACCAACAGGTAACGAGATTTGATACGTTTTGTTATGTAATGTTACAGGTTGTACAGCAGTAGTATTAAATGAATTTGTTGTGGTAGATGTTCTTGCTGATGAATAGGAATAGCCTGTTGAAGGGTCGTTCAATAAAATCGTTGTAGTTATCGGGTGATTTGATTCGTCGGCGGCAATTTTATAATTGGTATAATTAAACTGAACACCGGCTTTTAACTGAATCTTTTTTGCAACCAGGTAATTTAATCCAACTCCTGCTTCAAATCCAAAACCAGGCTTCTGGCTTATAGAATTGTTAATATCTGCATTCGCAAAAGGTGTTGCAGAGCCCTTGGAATTGGTAGTTAATTTGCGATAGTTAACGGCGGGTGTAATATAAAGCTGATAACCTAAACGCCCTTTCCATTTTTTAGCTGCAGTTTTATTTTGCAAAGCATAATTTTCAATCCAAGCTTTTTCTTCGTTTTTGCGATCGGTATTTTCAGCAGCAGTTGAAACAGTTGTGGGGTTTTTTACAAGTGGCCCAGTTAATTTACTTAAAACGGCCTCGGGAGTATTGCTGTTTTGTTTTGTTGCAAAAGCATCTAATTTTGATATTACATTTTCTGTATTAACATTAGTAGAATTATTACCTGGAGCGGCTTTATTAGAAGACCTGGCAGCGTTGCTTTCAGCTTTTTTAGTATAAACAGCAATATCAGCAAATATCTGATTTGATTTTATGTAAGTATCTATTGTTTGTATAATATCCTGGTTATTATTATCAGCACCAGTAATTGGCTTATTATCTGTTACTGTAGCCGATGTATAAGGAACAGGTCTGTTACTTTTTACTATAGTGTAAGTATAAAAGTCCGATTCACTAGTAATCACATCTCCAAAAGCATTGTTATAGGTATTTGCTTGTGGCGGTTTCTGATAAGTTCCGGAATATTGCGTACCTGTGGATTTTTGATTTGTTTTTTGTGAAGTGTTTGTTTGATTGATTATTTCATAAGAAGTCTGCTCGAAAGTATTATTATTAATTTGTTTAGTGATTGAATTCTCGCCGGTATTTAAGTAGCCAATAAGTATTAAAGAACTGACCAACAGTAAACACATAACCACTGATGGCCATCTGCGGCTTGGGTGCAGGTTGTTATAAATGCTGTGCCAAACCCGTTTAGAAGGATACATACTGAACTGATCTGCTTTTTCTTTCAGCAGCTGCTCAAAATCATCTTCATAAAATTCGTTCTCCATCATTTTGTAAAAACATAATAGTAATTGGTAATTCCAATGTTTAAAATGCCTTAGGCTTATCAAACCTGGTTATACTGCACCCAGAAAATTTGTTTTGTTCCTGGGTTTTTGAATTATTTTTTTTCTGATCAATATTTCCTCCAACATTGATTTTGCTCTTGTATACTGGCTTCGACTGGTACTCTCTTCAATATCCAGCATGAATGCAATCTCTTTGTGAGAATACCCCTCAATTGCATACAGATTTAAAACCGTTTTGTAACCTAGCGGTAAAGACCTGATACACTCAACAACCTGCTTGGCCTGCATGATGGATGGTATCATTTCTTCCCTTATGTGAATACTGTGTGCATTGCTAATGTCAACACTGTCTGAGAATTTTTTATTTTTCTTTAAAATATTGATACAGGTATGCACAATAATACGCCTGATCCAACCCTCCAATGCACCTTCATTTCTATATTGGTGCATTTGTGAGAAAACTTTTATAAAACCCTCCTGTAACATATCTTCAGCATCTTCACGATTTTTTGCGAAACGGTAGCAGACACCCAACATTCTTGGGCTAAAACGGTTGTATAATGCCTCTTGTGCAGTGGCATTATTCCGTAGGCATCCGCTAAGCATAAGCTCTTCCGTCATATTATGTGCTTGATTTCCCTATAAATATAGACAAATTACTTCTAAGTAATGCTGCATGTGCTTTAAAAAACATCCCGGCAACTGCCAGGATGTTTTTTAACAATAAAATTAGTATAAGAAGCTTATTATCAGTTTATTATCAAATAAAATCAAAATATACACTTTACCAGTTTGCCCTTAATCCAATCAGGAAGTTCCGTCCACCGGATGAAAACCCAGAGGCAAAGGTCCGGTAATTTCTGTCAGCTATATTGTCTATTGCTGCCTGTACCTGTAGGTATTTTGCAACACGAATATTGGCTTTCAAGTTAAGGGTTATCCAAGATGGCATGCCATCGGCAGTTGCATATTGAGCATTATCTTCTCCATCTGCATTATATTGATCTAAACGTTTCCAGCCATTATATAAAATGAAAATTTCTGTATTGAAAATTTTATATTGATAAGTAATGCTTGTTTTACCCATAATTGGTGGAATATGATCCAATGGTTTGCTTGATACGTTTCTGTTTACAAGTAAATAGCTTCCATTCGCCTGCTTTTCATAAATACTGGAAGTTTTGGAAGGATTTGTTCTAAAGCTTCCTTTTGTATATGATAATGTACTGCTAAAACCAATGCCTTTATAAATATCGGCAGCAATATTAAAAGTAAAGCCGTGTAAATTTGCCTTGTTCACATTCTTACTGGCAAGCACCTGGCTATTTACCCCTTCATAAATAATAGAATCCTGGCCATTTAATTTAAACGGCGATTTCACAATAGCATTTCTAAACAAAGTGTAGAACCCGGTCAATTCAATGGTTACACGGTTTGCAATGCGTTGATTGATAGTAAGGTCAAAATTATAAGTGTACTCGGGTTTTATATCTGCATTTGGTACCACAACCTGCCTGGCTGCTGTACTTGATTCAAAAACTTTTGCCAGATCATCAATATTAGGAGCCCTAAAACCGGATGAAACTGATGTTTTTACCGTGGTATTTCTTAATGGAGTATATACTAATCCTATGTTTCCGGTTACAGCAAAATTATTTTGCCTAACAGCAGTATCGGGTAAATTAAAAAATGAGTTGTCATTTACATTGCTTTGCAGGCTGATATATTGAAAGCGGATACCATCATTTAAAACCAGTTTTTTATTTTTAAATTTGTACAGATGCTGCGCAAAAATGCCAAAATTATTCATCTTGTTTTTACCATCGGGGTAGCGTGTTGCCAGCTTGGTTACAGCACCAGATGTTAAATTTGTTCTAGTTGCCCTCGATTTTACATCATTCAGTTGTGCATCTGCACCAAAAGTAAGTTCGCTGTTTCCTATATCTTTTCTGGCACTAATGGCAATGCCAAATACTTTTACTTTTTCAACCTGGCTGTCAAAACGCATGTATCGCCTGTATTCCCTTGTTTGTCTGCTTTCTTCAATATCCTGATAGTTTATGTTTGCTTTCAAGGCATCTAAAAAGCCAATTTTATTTGCATTAAGCTCGTATGCGCCCATTATTCTTTTTTGCGGGCCATAATACCATTCGGCATAGCGTAGTGTGGTTCCAATGGAGCCTCCAAAATTTCTTATATCCTGTAACCTGTCGTAGCGTGGTACATTGGTTGTGTTGGATAATTGAAAATTCAATGAATGAGAAATACGATCATTCTGTTTGAATAATAATTTTTGAATGATGTCCCACTGCTTGTATCCCGAAAACTTTTGTACACGGTCATCCGAATTTGTGAGTACCGTATCTACCCCGTTTATATTACCCACGTATGTGCTTCTTCTTCCAAAATTGGGATATTTACTCAGGTATTGGCTTCCCATTTTCATATCTCCAAAATCGCTGTAATTGTACGATTGAAACCAGGCGATTTTTTTACCACCTAAACTTACATCGGCATGTATGGTTTTTTCATTATTAACACTACTGTATCTTGTAAATGCCGAACCGGTAGTTACAAATTTTTTATCTCCAGATAATACCGGTGATTTGGTAATCAAGTGTACAACGCCCCCAAGCGCATCGCTTCCGTAAATGGTAGAGGATGGGCCATACATAACTTCCACCCGGCTAAGTGAATTCTGATCTGTGGTAATTACATTTTGTAGATGACCGCTGCGATAGATTGCATTATTCATTCTTACACCATCTATAACTAAAAGTACCCGGCTTGCTTCAAACCCACGTAACACAGGGCTGCTACCACCTTGCTGACTTTTTTGTACAAATATTTTTCCGGTGTTTAACAACAGATCGCCGGTGTTTTGTGCATTAGCCTGTGCAATGGTTTTGGAAGAAATAACGTCAATTTTTTGGGCAATATTTTTTTTCTTTTCTGCAAAATTACTGGCAGATATTACAATCTCTTCCAGATCAATTTGTTTTATAACGGTGTCTTTGATGTTGTTTTTTTGCTGGGCAAACCCGCTAGAAATCAATAGCAGTAAACAGGATGATATAAATATCCTCTTCATAAAAATTAATTTAGTAAAATAAATAGTTCTTACAATGCAAGGTGCATAGCAAAGCAGCGCTGCTAAGAGCGCCCAATAGAAAGATGATATTTAACTAACAGGGAGGGTGTATGGGTGGATGTAGATGTGCTTCCGGTATTATTTCAAAAAAAGGCTGGTATTGTTGAGAAACCAATTGCCAATTCCCTCCATCTATGGTAAATTCGTTATAGCAGAAATAAACAGAAATAAATAAAAATTTGATTGCCTGCTGGCCCAATGGATTTTGAGATTGGTTTTTCTGTTTACCAAGTTTTGATATTTGTTGCACTAACTGATCTTCTTTATGATCAAAAAAACCTGTAAAAATAATATTGGCTCCAATAACTTTAAAAGACTTTACATCAAATAGTTTACCGTCAATCTTAATTTCCTTTCCCGCTTTAACCCAAACTATATTTCCGGCATTAACTGTAACTGTTTCAAGTAATTCTGTTTTAAACCGCTGCATTCTCTGATGCTGTAATAATTGTTGTTTTAAAAGGATACCTGCCGAAAAAAGCAACGGCAATGCCACCAAAAGCAGCAACCCTAAAACAGTAATTTGTTTTTTTTTAGTAAGCATTTTAAAAAAGAGAGTAAAGTTAGCCATTATTTTTTTCTAACCAGGCTGTCTGCAGGATAGTTAGCCTTAATGCTGTCTCTTATAGAAATAACCCAGTTGGTAAGTGTTAACTTTTGCTGATTATCGAGTTTGGCATTTTTATGTAACCACAGGTAATTATTAAGAGGCATTTCATCCTCTTTAACCTCCTTATTTATTTCATCCAGTTTTTTGTATTGCCTTCCAATGCGGTAAGCGGCAAATTCTGAAAAATTTAATTCTTTTTTTCCTTCCTGTACATGATCATTTAACCACCACGCAACAGGTTGAATATTGGCATACCAAGGGTAAACGGTGTTATGGCTGTGGCAATCGTAGCAGCTACTTTTAAGTATTACCTGCACATTTTCTGGCACCGTATAAATTTTACTGATATCATTGCCGCTGATTACACCTGACTTGTTTTTAGCAGGGCGAATGAATTGTATGATAATAAAAATCAGCAATAAAATCTGAAAGGTTCTTTTTAAAATTTTCTTCAGCATAAAATTTTCTTCAGTTTAATTAAATAAAATATTACCGGTCATCTCTTTAGGTATCGGCAAATTCATCAATGTTAAAATTGTCGGCGCAATATCACCCAATTTCCCTGGTTTAATATTTTCTTTCCAATCGTTATCAATTAAAAAAAGAGGAACCAGATTCAGGGTATGAGCCGTGTTTGGTGTACCATCTGCATTAATGGCATAATCAGCATTGCCATGATCGGCAGTTAAAAACACGGCATAATTATTTTGCAGTGCGGCAATAACCACTTTTTCAACACACTGGTCAACGGTTTCAACGGCTTTAATAATGGCTTCCCAAACGCCTGTATGGCCAACCATATCTGCATTTGCAAAGTTCAGGCAAATAAAATCGGCCGACTTGTTATTTATTTCATTCACAATTTTTTCTGTCACTTCTACAGCACTCATCTCCGGCTGTAAATCGTAGGTGGCAACTCTTGGAGACTGCACCATGATTCTTTTTTCTCCTTCAAAAGGTACTTCTCTGCCACCGCTGAAGAAGAAACTCACATGCGGATATTTTTCTGTTTCGGCAATGCGTATCTGTGTTCTATTATTTTGCTGCAGCATTTCGCCAAGGGTATTTTTCAAATCATCATTTTCAAAAACTACCTGCACGTTTTTAAATTTATTATCGTACTGTGTCATTGTGGTATAATGCAGGTCCAGTTGCTTCATATCAAACTCAGGCATATCAGTCTGCGTAAGTACTTCTGTTATTTCCCTGCAACGGTCTGTTCTAAAATTAAAACAAATCACCGCATCGCCGTTCCGTATGTTTGGGGTAGATAGGTTTTGGTTGATGATGGGTTTAATGAATTCATCAGTAACTCCAGCATCATAAGATTGTTTAACTGCAGCCAGCATATCATTTGCTTTGCTGCCGGTACCATTAACCAGCGCATCGTATGCCAGTTTAACCCTTTCCCAGCGCTTATCACGATCCATGGCATAATAGCGGCCGGTTACAGTTGCAATTTTGCCCACGGTAGCATCAAGATGATTTTGCAGATCTGTTAAAAAGCCCAATCCGCTTTTAGGATCTGTGTCTCTGCCATCGGTAAATGCATGTACCATTACATTTGTTAATCCTTCAGCCTTGCAAAGACTGGTTATTGCTTTAACATGGTTTAAGTGCGAATGCACGCCACCGTCGCTAACCAAACCAATCAGATGCAGGGGTTTGTTATTATCGTGGGCATATTTTATTGAATTATGCAACACTTCATTTTTTGCAAATTCGCCGCTTTTAATGGCAACATTAATACGCTGCAATTCCTGGTACACTATGCGGCCGGCACCCAGGTTCAAATGCCCTACCTCACTGTTTCCCATCTGACCCTCCGGTAAACCTACATCTTCTCCACAGGTTACCAGGGTGGTATTTGGATATTTTGCGTATAAAGTACTTACAAACGGCGTTTTGGCATGCTGTATGGCATCGCTTTTTTCAACTTTACCCAATCCCCATCCATCCATAATGATTAGTATAACTTTCTTGTCTTCCATCCGTTAAAACTAAAATAATTGCAGCTATTTTTAGCTGATTATTGTCATTTGGGTATAAATTCGACTAAACCGGGCTAATTTTAGTGAGTCTTGGCACGTTTTTAGTAAATTTACAGGTGTTTAAATATTCATACCATGAAAAGGATTTTTACTTTTTTAACTATCGGGGTCATTTTAACTGCATTTACTTTTTTATCGAGTATCGATGAAGTAATTGCCGACCTGAAAGCAGGCAACGCAACAGATATTGCCCGTTTTTTTGATAACACTGTTGAGATAAATACCCCTGATAAAACAAGCAGCTACAGCAAAAGCCAGGCAGAACTCGTGTTGAAAGACTTCTTCAGTACAAATACCGTAAAAGGATTCACGCTGGATCATAAAGGCGAAAACTCGGGATCGCAATACTGCATTGGCACATTGCTTACAAAAAATGGAACATTCCGTACCACTGTTTTTATGAAACTAAAAGGCGATAAGCAGGTTTTGCAGACAATCACCTTCGAACATAAATAACCCCTTCTGAAAATATAAATAACAGGCCCCGGAAATTCCGGGGTTTTGTTTTTAATACCGATGTAACTTTGGAATCAGTCCAATTGGTACCAGCCTATCGCAGGCAGGTTTACCAAATACCAGCCGCACAAAAGCATGGCTTGAATTTCAGCTTGGCCACACTAGCCTAAAATGAAATTCATTTTGGTATAAGTTCTTTCTTAGCTTTGTTGATATGGCGTATAACGAACAACTGGAGCTGCTGATTAAGAACGCACTCGCCGAGGATATTGGCGATGGGGATCATTCCACCATTTCATCTATTGACGCTGGCGCACAAGGGAAAGCCATTTTAAAAATTAAGGAAGATGGCGTGCTTGCAGGTATGGAAGTAGCTGAAAAGATTTTTCGCCACATGCAGGCCGATATTGCTTTTACTGCATTTAAAAAAGATGGCGATGATATGAAGTGCGGCGAAACAGCCTTTGAAGTAAAAGCGTTGGTACACACCATCCTGCAATGCGAAAGGTTGGTTTTAAATTGTATGCAGCGCATGAGCGGTATTGCCACATTAACACGGCAGTACACCGAGAAATTACTTCCTTATAAAACAAAATTGCTGGACACCAGGAAGACCACGCCCAACTTCAGGCTGCTGGAAAAAGAAGCAGTGAAGATTGGCGGCGGCGTTAATCACCGCTTTGGTTTATACGATATGATTATGTTGAAAGATAATCACATTGATTTTTGTGGCGGTATTGAAAAAGCAATTGAAAAAGCTTTTGATTATGTACAAGCAAAAAAGCACGGTTTAAAAATAGAAGTGGAGACGAGGAACCTGGAAGATGTAATGAAAGTGATGGCTGTTGGAAAAGTTAACCGGATCATGCTGGATAATTTTACACCAGAACTAATTACAGAAGCATTAAAAATTATTGATGGCAAATATGAAACAGAAGCCAGTGGTGGTATTAATTTAAGTAATATTGAAGTGTATGCAGCAACAGGTGTTGATTATATTAGCAGCGGCGCTGTTATTCACCAGGCCCGAAGCCTGGACCTGAGTTTAAAAGCGGTTATCATTTGAAAATAGAAAACATGTCGAAGAAAAAAATAAGCTCATTGGGCGGGCTGGTTTACTCAACTGATCCTGATTTTAAACTGCCGGAAGATGAAGATGGAGAGCAGCAAACCATTGATCCATCTCAACAGAAATTAAAAATAAGATTAGATACCAAACACCGGGCCGGCAAAGCTGTTACGCTGGTTGTAGGTTTTATTGGCACTGCCGCCGATATGGAAGAACTGGGCAAAAAACTAAAATCTTTTTGCGGTACCGGTGGCTCGGTTAAAGATGGCGAGATAATTGTGCAGGGCGATAACCGGGATAAGGTTTTGCAATGGCTGCTGAAGAATGGATATAAGTTGGCAAAAAAAATTTGAGTTTATTTACCGGTATTTTCTTCAATACTCAACGCCCCACTCGGGCATTTTTTCACCTGGTCAATAATCTGTTCTGTTTCTGCCTGTGTTAAATCAATCCAGGGTTTGCGGCGTGGGTTAAATACATTTGCAAGGCCATGGGCGCATATTCCGGAGTGAGTGCATAGTTCAGGTTTCCATACAACTGTTATTTCTTAGTTGCGGTAATGGTGGGTTGTTATTGGCATATTGTGCAGTTTAACACTAAAGTGTTCCGTAATTTATAATAAAAAGTGTTTTTATACCTACTTTTACATCAAACTCAAGGTATGATCTCAAAAATATCGGAAGGTATTACCATTAGTGTGGAAACATACTATCAACCTGAATACAGTAACCCTGTAAACAGTGAGTTTATGTTTGCTTACCGCATTACAGTTGAAAACAACAACCAGTTTCCGGTTAAACTCCTTAGCAGGCACTGGTATATCTACGACAGCAATGGCAGTTTACGTGAGGTTGAGGGTGAGGGAGTTGTGGGTGTACAACCACAGATCAATCCCGGGAAATCTTATCAATACATCAGCGGCTGCAACCTGCGTTCCGAAATTGGTAAAATGCATGGAACCTACCTCATGGAAAATATCAATAACAAAAAATCCTTCCATGTCATTATCCCGTCTTTTGATATGTGTGCCCCCTTTAAACTTAACTGATTTTAACCTTTTTGAACGGCATTTTTGATTATCTTTACGTGCATTAAAGCAGCAGAAAAATTTCATTTTCAGCCTTAATATAAAATCAATATCTCTTCATTAAAATAATTTTTAGTGAACTAAATCTCTAATAAAACCGTTAATACCAAATATGGCAAAAGTTACATTTTCAAACAGCAATAACGATTTTTATCAAAGTTTAAAAGCTTCGGTAGAGGAATACTTCTCGAAAAATAAAATTAAAAAGACCGGTGACTGGCGTTTGTACATAAAGACCATCACTTTAGTTACTACCGCTGTAGCTATGTATAGCTTATTAATGTTTGCCCCGTTAACAAACTGGCAGGCGCTATTAAGTTGTGTTATACTTGGCATTTCTTTAGCCTCAATAGGGTTTAGTGTGATGCACGATGCAAACCACGGAAGCTACTCAACCAAACCAAAACTAAACGATTTTTTAGGCCTCAGTTTGAATGCACTTGGGGCCAGTTCGTATTTCTGGAAACAAAAGCACAATATCATTCATCATACTTACACCAATGTTGATGGTATTGATGATGACATTGCTAAAAGCCCTGTCATCCGTCATTGCGAATCGCAAAAATGGGTGCCTGCGCACAAGGTTCAGTATTTATATCTTTTACCGGTTTACTCGCTGTCAACCATCTTCTGGATATTTATTATGGATTTTGCAAAATATTTTTCACGCAAGATTTTCACTACTGATGCATGGAGGATGTCAACCAAAAATCACATCATTTTTTGGGCAACAAAAGCATTATACCTAGCTTTTTATATTGTACTGCCTATAATGGTGTGGGGATTTTTACCATGGCTGACTGGTTTTTTTGTATTGAATGCCACAATGGGTTTAATCCTGTCATTGGTGTTTCAACTGGCGCATGTGGTAGAGAATACAGAGTTTGAACATGTTGCTTTAGATGAAACCAAACATGTTGAAAGTGCCTGGGCTGAGTGCCAGATGAAGACCACCGCAAATTTTGCCATGGGCAACAAAGTAATTTCCTGGTTTGTTGGCGGATTGAATTACCAGATAGAGCATCATCTTTTTCCACGGGTAAGCCATGTGCATTATCCTGCCATCAGTAAAATTGTGATGGAAAAGGCCAAAGAATTTAACCTGCCTTATAATAAATACGATACCATGAGCGAAGCTGTTGCTTCACATTTTAGAGTAATGAAACAACTGGGTAAAAAACCGGAGCAAGTAATGCAGCAGGTGCAGGCGGCTTAAAGCGGCCGCCTCTTCAACTATGTTCGTTCTTTTGCAAAGAACCCCAATTGGGGAGAAAATTGCGAAGATGATGAAGGAGAGTTGCTTTTTGGCTGTCTGAAAATTCAATTTCAAAAAAATCAAGGTTTATATTTTGCTTGCTGAAAAATCGTTTCAGCATCAGTTGTCATCAATTCTGTCAAACCCATTTTTGAGTTTTTACCCATGAATTTTTTTACAATTTGCCAGCCTGCAAAGCTGCCAATATTACCCGGCGATGCTTCTCCCAGCTCCTGTGTTTTTGGTCCTTCGCCTATGTAGTTTTTGATGATATTATTGTCAATTGTCTGTAAAAAATTATTCTGCACAAACAAATCCCAAACAGCCGCTTCATGCTCATACACTGCTTTCAATTGTTCTTTAGTGTACCCGATCAATTTATACTCTTCAGTTTTTGGTAACAGTTTGCTGAGGATATACAATCGTTTTCCTTTTTCTGCCATTTGCTGCACCAGCGGCTTGTCATCCATCTTCTCCGGGTAAAGATCATTTACAATATTCTTCATGCAGTTTATAGCAATATAATCTTGTTCAAACCGGTTGCTGATGTATTCGGGATAGGTTTCCTGTACAAATGCTGATTTGTACAAAGAGAAATTTTTACCTAAATGATGTTGCAGGCCCACCAGGATTGCATCGTCGGTAAGTATATCGCCGTAGCCATCAAGCGGGCCTATGTATGTAATAAGTCTCTTACGGTCCTTGTAAGCAGGAAAATAATATTTTACAAACTGTAATCCTTTTTTTATCTCTTTTTCATACGGTGTAAAATCTTTAAAAACTATTTGTGCTGTATCGTAAACATGCCTGTAAGCCGTGGTAAAGCCATGCACATAAACAGCAGCACTATCGGCACTCCATTTAGGATCTGTATTTAAAATAGTTGCCAGAAAATTCTCTCCAAAACCTGGATATTTAGCTATAACGATATCCAGGTTGGATGTGTAGTTTGAAGAATCAATCGTAAATACATCCTTTTCAAAACGACTGGTGTTTAATTCAACTTTTATATTTGAAACCTTGGGTGTTTTATCTGCGTTGTTGCAGGAGAAAACGACGGCAAGTATGAGAATCGAAAGAAAATATTTCATAAATTTTATTTTAACCACGGCATGGAAATAGTTTGCAAATATCAGGGTTTACCGTGTTTTTTTGTATTTATTAGTGTTAATTCGTGCCATTAGTGGCTTATTTTTGTTGTATGAAAATTTTCTTAGCACAGCAAAACTATCACATCGGCAACTTTGAAAGTAATACGCAAAAAATCATTAGTGCAATTGAAGCTGCAAAGCAGCAGGGCGGAGATTTGATCGTTTTCAGCGAGCTGAGTGTTTGTGGTTATGCTCCCCGTGATTTTTTGGAGTTTGAAGATTTTATTAAGAAAAGTTATGCAGCCATTGACAAAATAAAACAACATGCCGATACAATTGGCGTATTGGTTGGTGCTCCTGATCGTAACCCGGTTAGAGAAGGGAAAGATTTATTTAACGCCGCTTTTTTATTGCACGAAAAAGAAATAAAAGCAATTGCACATAAAACCTGTCTACCCAATTATGATGTGTTTGATGAGTACCGGTATTTTGAACCGGCATACAACTGGAGCATCATGGAGTTTAAGGGAAAGAGACTTGCTGTTACCATTTGCGAAGATATCTGGAACCTGGGCGATAACCCTTTATACCGCAACTGCCCCATGGATGAATTGATGAAGCAACAACCCGATGTGATGATCAACTTGTCGGCATCTCCTTTTGATTACACACATGATGAAGACAGGAAGGCAACGATAAAAGCAAATGTTGCAAAATATAAACTTCCACTATTTTATTGCAATGCAATTGGCGGCCAGACGGAAATTGTTTTTGACGGAGCTTCACTTGTTTTTGATGCCACTGCAAATCTTTGCGGCCAGATGCCCAGGTTTGATGAAGCCATTGAATCTTTTATTTTGAATGACGATGGAACTATTGATGCCTCTATAATTGAGCCTGCCAGCCGCATGCCCGATAAAGAACTGACTCCTGAAACGCTACAAGAAAACCTGAATATTGAAATGGTTTACGATGCCATTGTGCTGGGCATTAAAGATTATTTTACCAAGATGGGATTTGCCAAAGCAATACTGGGCAGCAGCGGCGGAATTGATAGTGCTGTTACACTCGCACTTGCCTGCGCTGCTTTGGGGAAAGACAATGTGAGAGCGGTATTGATGCCATCTCAATATTCCACAACGCACTCTGTAAGCGACGCAGAACAATTGAGTAAAAACCTGGGAAACCCTTACGACATTATACCGGTTGAAAATATTTACAATAGCTTTTTAAAAGAACTGAAACCCATTTTTAAGGACCTGCCTTTTAGTATTGCCGAAGAAAATATACAAAGCCGCACCCGTGGAAATTTATTAATGGCTATAGCCAATAAGTTTGGTTATATCTTATTAAATACATCAAACAAAAGCGAACTGGCAACGGGTTATGGAACACTGTATGGTGATATGGCCGGCGGCATTGGTGTTTTAGGCGATTGCTACAAACTGCAGATCTATGCTTTGGCAAAATATATAAACAGTGATAAAGAAATTATTCCAAACAACATCATTACAAAACCGCCCAGTGCAGAGTTGCGGCCGGGACAAAAAGATTCGGATAGTTTACCTGAATACGAAGTGCTGGATAAAATTTTATATCAATACATAGAAAGAAGACAGGGGCCTAAAGAAATTAGAGCACAGGGATTTGATGCAGCCCTTGTTGACCGGATTTTAAAAATGGTAAATGTAAATGAATACAAACGCAACCAGTTTTGTCCTATCATTCGTATTTCACCAAAGGCTTTTGGTGTTGGTAGAAGAATGCCGATTGTAGGAAAGTATCTTTCTTAATTCAAAATAATTATCGTTGCATGAACCTGAATCAAATTACAATTCCTGTGTTGGATGTTGAACGGTCAATTTTGTTTTATCAAAACCTGGGACTTACATTGATTGTAAAAGCCCTTCCAGAATATGCAAGATTTTTGTGTGAGAATGGGCAGACAACTTTTTCGTTGCACCGGGTAAATAAACCTGCAAATGAATCAGGGGCCTGGATTTATTTTGAAGTGGAAGAACTTGATGCGTTTGTAAATAAATTAACAGCAAAAGGATTCAGCTTTGAGGAAATGCCAAATGATAAACCCTGGCTTTGGCGGGAAAGCCGGTTAAAAGATCCGGATAATAACCAATTGATACTTTATTGTGCCGGAGAAAACAGGATTAACCCACCATGGAAAATAAATAAGTAGTTAAATTTTTTCGACAACCACTGCCGTTCCATAAGCCAGCACTTCATTAATACCTGCCATCACTTCATTGGCATCATACCGCATATTAATGATGGCATTGGCACCACGCTCATTGGCATGTTGCAGCATTAACTGGTAGGCTTCTTCCCGTGTTTTTTCGCAAAGCTCTACATAGATGCTTATTTTACCACCAAACAAGGCCTGAAAACCGCCACCAATATTGCCCAGTAAACTCCGGCTTCTTACGGTAATGCCCCTTACAACACCCAGGTGTTTGGTAATACGGTATCCTTCTAATGTGTTGGATGTGGTTATAAGTTGTTGATCTATCATGGTAAATGTTTTTACTAAAGTTAGATTGATTTTAACAAAGAATTGCTCCCTTCATAAAAACGGCCAAATTTTTGTTCTGCATAGTTCGTATTTTGCAAGCCTCACCCCAACCTCCCGATCTAATCGGGAGAACTGGGAGATTTAAAAGAAGATCGAAAATAATAAGTAAAACAAAGACCGAAAAAATAAAACATAATCTCCTCCATAATCTTCTCCATTTCCTCCCCCTTGGGGGAGATAGAGGGGGGTGGAGTTTAAACTAAAACCTATGGTTCAAACATCTGAAGACATCCGTTTACTGAACGAAAAAATTACCAGCGCATCCGGATTTGTTGCACGTATTAATGATGAATTAAGTAAAGTGATTGTGGGGCAGCAATCGATGATTGAAAGATTATTGATTGGGCTGTTAAGCAATGGTCATGTGCTGCTGGAGGGTGTGCCGGGACTTGCAAAAACACTTGCCATTAAATCGCTGGCGCAGGCGGTACATGCCGATTTTAGCCGTATTCAGTTTACGCCCGACCTGTTGCCTGCCGACGTTGTTGGTACCATGATCTACAACCAGGCAAAAAATGAATTCATGGTTCGTAAAGGGCCTATCTTTTCTAATTTTATTTTAGCAGATGAAATAAACAGGGCCCCGGCAAAAGTGCAGAGCGCCTTGCTGGAAGCCATGCAGGAAAGACAGGTAACGATTGGTGATACAACTTATAAATTGCCCGAACCTTTCTTAGTTCTTGCCACGCAAAACCCGATTGAGCAGGAGGGAACTTATCCTTTACCAGAGGCACAGGTTGACCGGTTTATGTTGAAGGTAGTGGTTGATTATCCAAGTAAGTCAGAAGAGCAATTGATAATTCGCCAGAATACTTTGGGTTTAAGTTTTCCGCCCATAAACCCCGTTGCATCTACCAGCGAAATTTTAACTGCTAAAGAATTGGTGCGACAGGTTTATCTTGATGAAAAGGTAGAGAATTATATTTTAGATATTGTTTTTGCAACACGATATCCCGATAAATACAACCTGCCGAAACTGAAACCACTGATTGGTTTTGGTGGTTCGCCAAGGGCAAGTATAAATTTAGCACTTGCTGCAAAAGCTTATGCATTTTTAAATAACCGGGCTTTTGTTATTCCCGAAGATGTGCGGAGCATCAGTAAAGATGTGTTGCGTCATAGGATTGGTTTGACATACGAGGCAGAAGCAGAAAATGTAAATGTAGAGCAAATTATTAATGAGATTTTAAGAGGAGTAAATGTTCCATGATCTTAACTACGGAAGAAATATTACGCAAAGTTCGTGAGCTTGAAATTAAGAGCAAGAAGATCACCACGCATTTATTTACGGGTGAGTATCATTCTGCTTTTAAGGGAAAGGGTATGAGCTTTAGAGAAGTGCGGGAATATTATGCCGGTGACGATGTGCGTTTTATTGATTGGAATGTAAGTGCCAGGTTTAGTCACCCGTTTACTAAAGTTTTTGAGGAAGAAAGGGAATTAACGGTGATGCTTTTAATTGATACAAGCGCCAGTAACTTATTTGGTACAGTTGCCAGGAAAAAGAAAGACCTGATCGTAGAACTGGGAGCTGTGCTTACTTTCAGTGCCATTAACAACAATGATAAAGTGGGTGTTATTTTCTTCAGTGATAAGATAGAAAAATACATTGCTCCAAAAAAAGGGAGACAACATGCTTTATATATTGTACGGGAACTTTTGACTGTAGAAGCTAAAAAGCAAGGCACCAACCTTGATGATGCTATCAAATTTTTCAGCCGCTCGGTAAAGCAACGCAGTATAGCTTTTATACTAAGCGATTTTCTTGCCACCGGTTATGATGATGGACTTAAAGTAATTGGCAATAAGCATGATGTGATAGGCATTCGTGTATATGATAAGATGGATATGCAACTGCCCGACGCAGGTTTGTTGCAGGTGCAAGATGCAGAGACAAACAAAAATTTGTGGATAGACAGCAGTGATGAAATGGTGCGCTATAATTACCAGCAACATTTTATGGAACAAAGTGAGCTGAGTAAAAATTATTTTAGAAAAGCGGGAGCAGAGTTATTACATGTGCGTACAGATGATGATTACGTAAAAATACTGCAGCAGTTTTTTATTAAGAGAATGTAAAGAACGGTTGTCCGTTGGACGTTGTTCGTTGACTGTGTGCGAAAACGAGTGTATGATTTTATTGCAGGACGAACAACGAACAACCACCAACGAACAACTTAATAAATAGAGTGGATGAGGATTAAAAAGAACTATCGAAATGTGATGCATGCAGGATTAACAGTCTGTTTTACTTTTTGTGTGCAGTTTATTTTTTGCCAAACGCTGCAAACTATTACTGATAAAAAAGATATTTTAATTGGCGAACAGATAAAGCTCACCCTTAAATCACCAATGGATGGCTTGATCAAATGGATCGTTCTCCCTGATTCAATTCCTCATTTTGAAATTGTAGAGGCTGCTAAACCCGACACAATAAATTTTAAAGACGATTCCAAAACCATTGAACAAACCATAACCATCACCAGTTTCGATTCGGGCAGATGGATTTTTCCGTCTTTGCCTGTTGAATTTTCCGGTGCTGCAGGGCAAGGAGCGAAAATAGTAAACAGCGATTCGTTTTTTGTAAATGTTTCTTACGCACCAGCAGACAGTACCAATCAACTGCGTGATATCAAACCCATCATTAAAGTTTCAGTCTTTGATTTTTTCTGGCTTTATATTGCCGGCGGAGTTTTGGTTTTATTGCTGGTTATTTTTCTGCTGTACAGGTACTTTAAAAAGAAAAAACAAGAGGCTCCTGCAAATGCAGTGTCCCGTCTTTCGCCTTATGATGAAGCGATGGCAGCGCTGAAAAACCTGGCTCAGTTTAACCTGCAGGATGCTGCTGAAATAAAACAATACCATATAAAACTGGCAACTATATTTAAGAATTACATGGGCCGCAGGCAGGGCAAAAACCTTTTCAACAAAACAGCAGGCGATCTTTTAATACATATGAAAGAAGTTAATTTGCCAGCCGAAAATATTTCGGAGTTGGCAACCGCCCTACGTTGTACAGATGCGGTAAAATTTGCCAGGTATCTTCCTTTATCAGATCAAAGTGAAGATTGTAAACAAAAAATAGGAGCGACCATTAATTTAATCGAACTACAAACTACAAACCACAAACCATAAACCTATTTTGCTTTTCGACTATTTTAACAATATAACTTTTGGCCAACCGTGGTTTTTGCTGTTACTGATTGTAATACCGGTTTTGATTTGGTGGTATGTAACTAAAAACAACAGGCGGCAGGCTTCAATCATCATATCCGATGTTTCGGCAAAAGGGCTATCATCCTGGAAAACAAGTTTCCGTCATTTGCCTTTTGTATTCCGTTTGCTGGCAATTATTTTTATAATAGCAGCCATTGCCCGACCGCAAACCATGTTTGAAGAACAGAATGCCGAAGGCGAAGGTGTGGACATTGTTTTGTGTATTGATGTAAGTGGCAGTATGACGGCGCAGGACCTTACACCAAACCGCCTGGAAGCTGCAAAAAATGTAGCCATTGATTTTGTGAACAAAAGACTTACCGACCGCATTGCCATTGTAATTTTTTCGGGCGAAAGTTTTACACAATGTCCGTTAACAACGGATCATGCTGTTTTAATATCTGCTATTGAAAATATACGCAACGGTTTACTGGAAGATGGTACTGCCATAGGCTCAGGCCTGGGCACCAGTGTCGACAGACTACGTACCAGCAAATCAAAAAGCAAGGTTGTTATTTTATTAACCGATGGTGAAAATAATGGCGGACTTATTGACCCGCAAACAGCCAAAGAAATTGCTAAAGCCTTCCAGGTAAAAGTTTATACCATTGGTGTAGGTACCGATGGCTATGCACCACAACCCGTAAACACACCCATGGGCGTGGTAATGCAGCAGGGCAAGGTTTCTATTGATGAGAAGCTATTGAAGGAAATCGCCAATGAAACCGGCGGTAAATATTTCAGGGCAAAAGATAATGATGGACTTGCCGGGATTTATGACGAAATAAACAGCCTGGAAAAATCGAAAGTTGAAATTTCGACAAGGACACGATATACAGAGAAATTTTTTCCTTTTGTTATTGCTGCACTGGCGTTGCTTTTTTTAGAGATGTTGTTGAAGTTTACGGTGTTTAGAAAGTTTCCATAGTTGTCAGGCTACTTCTAATACACTTCAAAGGAGAAGTTTTTAGCTTTTCAAGAAGATTTTTAATTTATGCAGCTTTATTAGTAGCCAGACAACTAAACGTTTTCTCATTTTAATTCATGAAATTTGCCCGCAATGAATGCAACCGTATATAAAAGCACCGGCAACTGGTATCAGGTAAAAGATGATGAAGGCAATGGCTTTAATGCACGCCTGCTGGGTAAGTTTAAAATGAATGGACTTACCAGCACCAACCCTATTGCCGTGGGCGACCAGGTTAACATTGAAATGGAGAACGAACTGGAAGGCTCGGTTACCATTACAGAAATAGGCAAGCGTAAAAATTATATTACCCGTACCTCGCCTGCCAATAAGCACCAGCATCATATCATAGCTTCTAATTTAGATCAGTCGCTTTTATTTGCTACGCTTAAAGATCCTAAAACATCGCAGGGTTTTATTGACAGGTTTTTAATTACGTCCGAAGCCTACCATATTCCTTCGATCATTGTTTTTAATAAGAGTGATCTCTACCGAAAAAAAGAAGAAGGCAAATTTGCCGAAGTAAAAAGCATTTATGAAGCCGTTGGCTACCAGGTTTTAAGTATGAGTATTGAAAAAGGCGATGGGGTAGAAGCGGTAAAATTGTTATTGAAAGATAAAGTGACTTTGCTGAGCGGACATTCAGGCGTTGGCAAATCAACTTTTATTAATGCAGTTTTTCCGGAGCTGAAATTAAAAACACAGGGTGTAAGTGACTGGAGCGGTAAGGGATTGCACACCACTACGTTTGCTGAAATGTTTGACCTGCCGGAGGGAGGAAAAATAATTGATACGCCCGGCATAAGAGAACTGGGACTGGTTGATATTTCAAAAGAAGAACTCTCTCACTATTTTCCTGAAATGCGGGCATTGATAAACGATTGCAAGTTTAACAACTGCATGCATTTAAATGAACCTGGCTGTGCCGTTAAATCCGCTGTGGAAGACGGCGGCATACATATGGACAGGTACATCAGTTATTGTAATATACTAGACAGTATTAATGAAAAAACCTACTAAATAATTTTAGATTTGTGATTGCCGATTTTAGATTGTTGTTTGCAAAACGCAAAAAGCTAAAACCCAGTTGGAATTAGCACATTAGCAGATCAGCACATTAGCAAATTGCCTCAATAAATCCGATGCTCCAGAAAATGCGCCACTTCCATTACCACATTATTACCCGGAGTAACATTTTTCTTTTGCTGAGGATAAATACTTACCCCGTTAAACATGTTGTAATGCAGGGTTAAAAACTGGCCACGGTACTGGAAATCCCAGTCAAGGGTTTCTGAATCATCAATCTGGTTAAGGAATTTAACTTTCAGGTCTTTTGAAAGTGTGTTGGCAATTGCGTAGAATTTTGAAATGCCGCAGTTGTCGTCAATTACGGCTTCTGAGCAACCGTTGTTGGTTTTTAACTCGTAACACATAGGTACTGGTTTTTAGGTTGAATATTGGAAATCGGTATTTTAAAAATCAATTTTTACTAACTAGCTTATCTGCCACCTCTCCACTTGGCTTTCTTTGATGCTTTCATGGCTTTTTCATCGCTCAGTAATTTTTCGGCACCCACATTTCTACCATCAGTAGGGCAGCCCACTTTTTCTTTTCTATGAAAAATCCTGCTGATGAAACATCCGCTTAATAAAAAAGATGCCATTACTACTACAAGTAAAATTTTTTTCATGTATTAAAGATAATAATTTATTTCGCTTCGAAAAAAGTTAAATAGCATTACCACATTTAATCCGCCAACTGTCGGACGCCACTAAAGTCCAACCAAGACTCTACTGCCCGTCCCCAAAAAAATAAAAACACAATCTCCGCAAGTTCCCCCTTCAGGTGGCGGAGGGGGTTTTAAACCACCCGCTATACATCACATAATTGTCAGCTATCCTGTTTATTTCGCCACTAATCATTTCCTGGCTTATATCTTTTACTTTTTTGGCTGGTACACCGGCATAAATACTGCCCGGTTCTACCTGGGTGTTTTCCAGTACCACAGCCCCTGCAGCAATGATGCTGTTACTGCCAACCCGCACATTATCCATTACAATGGCACCCATACCAATGAGCACATTATCCTCTATAACGCATCCATGCACAATTGCATTGTGTCCAATGCTCACATTATTTCCAATAATGGTGGCGGCTTTCAGGTAAGTGCAGTGGATAATGGCGCCGTCCTGCACGTTTACCTTGTTGCCAAAGCGTATAATATTTACATCGCCACGCAATACGGCGTTGAACCAAACACTACACTCATTGCCCATAACCACATCGCCAACAATGGTAGCGTTGGGAGCAATATAGCAGTCGTTTCCAAAAGTTGGGGTGATTCCTTTAACTGGTAAAATAACTGGCATATTTTTTATTTTTTACCCCCTCCGCCTCCGCCATCTGGCGGAGGAACTGATTAAAGAGAAGTTTTTTAGAAGATGATTTTATATATTTTTTTGAGCCCAACATTGGTACTACTATTTTTCTTAATTGGCAACGGCTGTTTATTTTTTTTCTTTTAGTAAAAGAGTAAAAATTAATCACTATTGTGCTGCAATGCTTTACTGAACTTTAATTATCCTTTAATTAAAACGGAATTCCAATCAGCACATACGATTGTAATCTTTTGCTTTGATCGCTATACATGGCACTTAACTCTACAGGCCCAATGGGTGTTTTGTAAGCAAAAGTAAGTGCGTAGCCTGTTAATGCATCTCTGCTTGATGTGGAATTACGTTTGGTTGCAAAATTTTTCACCAGCCCGTTTATGCGGCCTGTTATGTAAATATTGTTTGCCGGGTTGTAGCGTATACCCAGTTGCAGTGCGGTAACGCTGGATGAATTAACCGTTGCCTCCTGCAGGCCTGCAAACCTGATCTGGTTGCGGAAGCTGCCGTTAAGGCCGCCAATTAAAAAATTATTAAGGTAGTTTGGTTTATTGGTAAAATTAATGCCCGTTTGAAACTCCGTTAAAAAAACAAAACTTTTGTTTATGCGCCTGAACAAAGACATATCCAGCATCAGCCTGGCATAATTATCAAAATTTAAAGTAGATGGATTAACAATTACCCCATTTTCAAATTGTGAAAGATATGGCTTTTGGTTCCATACCTGTGCCAGTTCCACATTCAGCTTTAAGCCACTGGTAGGAAAAAATACCTGGTTGAGGTCGTTATATTTTATGTACACATAACTTTTAAGATTGGTAAATCTTCCTTTTATTTCATTCTCGGCTTTAATAGATGGGCGGAAGCGGATATATTCAAATGCAGTACCAATACCGGTTGCGATTTTATTGTGCCCACTGTTTTGAAAATTTAAAAATGTTTGTGAAAAATTTTGTGTGTAAGCACCTTCTACTTTAAAATTCTGGAAGGTATTGATGGTTTGGTTATCGAGCCTGAACCCCGCAATGAATGCTATATTTTTTATTCGCCCCAGGTATTGAAAGTGTTCAGCTTCTATCTGGATACTTTCGCCAATGGAAGCCGAAACCATACTACGTGAGTTGGGGATTAGAAATTCACGACTGGTAAGATTTACGTTTACATTAATACCCCTGAATCGAGTATAAAACAGGGCTGCTTTTAAATATGTACTTGGGTTTTCTTCGGCTGTAAAAATAATATTGGCAGTATCATCTGATATGGGATCCAGCGTATAACTAATGATTCTGTAATAACGGGATCCAATGGCCCTCCGTATACTTTTGTTTATTTGAGCGGCAGTATAGTTTTTATTGTCATTAAAATTCATCAAGTGAAAGAAAAAAGTTGCTGATGTTTTTTTAAGGCCTTTTACGCGGTAACTATTGATGTAAACCGATTTGTTAATAATGCTATCGTTATCTTTTTCTTTTGCAGTGCCCAATGCGTTAATGCTGTCGGCCAGCTTTTTAAAAATGGGATAGTACTGTCGGCCAGTTTCTACACCTACATCAAAAATTTCGCTATCGCTTCCAAAACTACCGGTGTTGTACTCTTCCATTGGCATGTGAATGTAGATATCGGTTAACGGCAGCTCTTCTTTAAAATCGCCGGCATCTCTGAAGAAAGCCATTTGCAACAAAACATCTACTGGGTTTTTTATCTTATCAATTTTGGCGAGGCCGTTGGTAACATTGCTGCCAATTACAATATCAGCCCCCATTTCTTTTACATTCTTTACCGGAAAATTTCTTACCAGGCCGCCATCAACCAGTTTCAGGCTATCCCTGGTTACTGCAGAAAAAATAGATGGTATAGCCATGGTGGCACGCAGGGCAGTTATAATATTGCCTGTATCCAGTACAACCAGGTTGCCGGTTTCCAAATCGGTTGCCATGCATTTGAACGGTATTTTAAGATCATTAAAATTGCGGACGTTGTACACATGAAAAAATAGTTCCGAAAATTTCATGTTTAATTCCTGGCCAGTAATTACACCTGTTGTAAACCGTATCTTGTTATTGATAAAAGGAAGTTCAATAGCAAAGCGACTGTACTGGTCTTTCTCTTCCATGGATAAGCTCTTCATCGGAACATTGTTGCTGAACAACACATCAAAGTCAATGTCTTTTCTCAAGCGCTCAATATCATTGCCACTGTAACCAGAAGCATACAAAGCACCAACAATGGCTCCCATGCTGGTGCCGGTTATATAATCAACTTTTAGTCCGGCACTGTCAATGGCTTTCAAAATTCCAATATGCGCCAGACCCTTTGCACCACCACCACTTAAGGTGAGGCCAATTTTTGGGCGGTGCCTGTTATCCTGTGCCGCTAAATAACCTGTTATACAAAAACAAAATAACAGGGTAAAAAAAAACTTCATTGATGAACTATTAAGTATAATGTTTGGTAAATAATTCTACAAATTACGTATAATTTGCTCTTTTATTTTTTGATAATAGTTAATTATTTGCTTTTTATACCAAACTGAATTTCATTTTAAGCCCCGTCCTTCCGGGTAATGCGGGCGGGCAATGTAGCAAGGATGAAATTCAAGCCGAGCCTTTGTGGTTTTGGTCCCTATAGACATTGGAGTAAATACCGGTTGGATAACTACAAAATACAATTGGTATTAAAACTTTTGGCTGTTACAGACATCGATCTGGGAACCCGCCAGCTACAAAAATTAAAGGATTTGTTTTTAGATGTCTTTATTTTGCAGATATAAAAATAATTATGACTAACCGCCAGCTTTTTTTAAATCATGTAGGGCAAACTTCTGAAGCACCGCTTGCCCTGGAGATCGTAAAAGCTGAAGGTTGTAAAATGTTTGATGCTGATGGCAAGGAGTATATTGACCTGATTGGCGGCATCAGTGTATGCAACGTGGGCCACCGGCATCCAAAAGTTATTGAAGCCATAAAAAAGCAACTGGATGATTACCTCCACATCATGGTGTATGGTGAGCTGGTGCAAAGCCCGCAGGTGCTGTACGCAAAAATGCTGGTAGAGCATTTACCTCCCTCACTCAATTCAGTTTTTTTTACTGCTTCGGGCAGCGAAGCAACAGAAGGAGCCATGAAGCTTGCAAAAAGGTATAGCAACAGAACACAGATCATCTCTTTCAAAAATTCGTACCATGGCAGCACACAAGGTGCATTGAGTGTAATGGGCAGCGAATACTGGCAACAGGCATTTCGGCCTCTGCTGCCCGATGTGTTGCAGATGAATTATAATGCTTTTGAAGACCTTGAAAATATTACCCAACGCACGGCCTGTGTTATTGCCGAAACTATACAAGCTGAAGCAGGTGTTTTGGTGCCGCAAAACGGCTGGTTAAAAGCGTTAAGAAAAAAATGCGACGAAACAGGAACCTTGCTGATTCTTGATGAAATTCAATGTGGCTTTGGCCGTAACGGAACACTGTGGGCCTTTGAACAGTTTGATGTAGTACCCGATGTTTTATTACTGGGCAAGGCATTGGGGGGTGGCATGCCGCTGGGCGCTTTTATTGCCGATAAAAAAATAATGGATTCCCTGTCGCACAATCCGGTGCTGGGGCATATTAATACTTTTGGCGGACACCCGGTTTGTTGTGCTGCGGGACTGGCTGCATTTAATGTGTTGCTGGATGAAAAATTGATTGATGAGGTAAAGAAAAAAGTAGAACTTTTTATTTCTTTACTTAAGCATACTAAAATTAATGCAGTAAGAAGTTGTGGTTTGATGTTGGCGGTAGAGTTTGAAAATTTTGGAATGAACAAGAAAGTAATTGATGCATTGATTACCGAAGGCGTTTTTACCGATTGGTTTTTATTTGCTGCCAACTGTTTGCGTATTGTACCACCCTTAATAATCAGTGACGAAGAAATCATTGCTGCATGTGCAGATATTATTGTGGTACTGGACTCTATTTAAAAAATTAATTATGTTTCAGTATTTGGTTTTGAACTACAATATAGAAACATAGGTTTTAAATAGATGGTCTATGTTTTTTCTATTGTAATCTATTTCCCTATGTGTTTCAAAATAGATAAACTGCTTAAAATTCCTGATGAAAAAATTTACTAAAATAATTTTGTATTTTATTGCCGCAACGGGTATTACTTATCTATTACTCTTAATTCCTGATGCAAAGAAGAAAGCCATAAACATCCAAACCGGTAAAACGGCTTTTGCCTGGAACCGGGATGCACAATGGAAGAAGATGGAGGAACTGTTTAAGCTGGCCAAACAAATGGAAGAAGGCAGACTGGATTCAATAGTCGCAATCCATAAAACAACTGTAGAAAATCAATTTATCAGTCTGTTGAATAAAAATACTGCTGCGTCAGATTCCGCATGGATAAAAATACAGGATAATTTTTTTGTGTTGGCTTCGCTGATTGCCTGCAAGCAGGAGGAAATATCATGGATGATTGATTGTTATAACGAGATGCGTAACTTGGTAAAAAGACAGTCCCAGCTATGGGATATGAATGAAGCGGCAACAAGAAATACGGTATACACTTTATTATATGGAATGCGTGCTGCTATTGAAGAAGTACTGTTACAAACAGACAGTTTAAGTTTCCAGAAAGCTATGTTGGTTCAGCATGAGAAGTCATCAACTCCCACTGCTTCCATTTTTGGTATTGAAGTACATAGTGGTGATTTATTGGTTTCAAGAGGCGGTGCTGAAGTATCTGCACTCATATCAAGGGGAAATGATTATCCCGGAAATTTTTCGCACATTGCTTTAATTTATGTTGAAGAAAAAACAAAGGAACCTTTTTTAATTGAAGCTCATATTGAAAAAGGGGTTGCCATAGCATCGGTTGGGCAATATGAGAACGACAAAAAGCTGCGTTTTATGGTAATGAGGCCCAGGTCCGATCTGCCGGCATTGCTGGCTGATTCCATGCTGCCACAAAAAGCCGCAAAGCACATGTTTGAAGAAGCTTATAAACGGCATATCCCCTACGATTTTAAAATGAATTTTAATGATACTACCGAAATGTTCTGTTCAGAAGTAGCATCATATGCATACCGTAAAAATGGTTTGCATATTTGGAAATATCCATCAAGCATTTCATCCCCAGGCGTGGTAAACTGGCTGCACGATTTTGGAGTAGAAAATTTTATTACCCAAATGCCATCCGACCTGGAATATGATCCGCAGCTTGCTGTGGTGGCCGAATGGCGAGACCCTGAAACCCTTTTTAAAGACCATGTGGACAATGCTGGCATGGATGCGCTTTTGGAAAAAGCAAATAAAGGAGCCACAATTGATTATAATATCTGGCAATTGCCCATTGTTCGGGTCATAAAAGGTTACTGTGTCCTTAAAAATCTTTTTGGCAGCATTGGGATGATACCGGAGGGAATGAGTGCAACTAAAGCATTAAAGAACCAGACTTTTGTGGCTATGCATGTTGATGTAAAAAATAAAACCATGCAAATGGCTGCTGATTTTTTTAAAAAGAACGGTTACAGGGCACCTTACTGGAAGTTGGTAAAGTTTGCGGAAGAGGCAGCAAATAACGAATAAATTTTTTTTATTTTTTAATTTGGATGATAAACTCTTTCTGCATTTTTATACACAGTTGCCTTATCTAATGTCATTGTTTTGGTTTGTTGTTTTAAATACATTTCCACCTGGTCGTCAAAATGTTTTTTGCCGGGCTTTGCGCTTGCACCATACATATTAATGCTTTCAATTTTAGGCAATCCTTCTTTTTGAAAACGTACAAACATCACCAGCCCGTCGCCACCAATAGATTTTAATTTGCCTGTGGGTAAAGGCTCTGTCCATTGTGGCGAAAGTAAATCGGGGAAGCCTCCCAGCGGCCACTCTTTACCGCCTCTAACTAATTTTTGCAACTCACCCAATGTTAAGTCTGTTCTTCCAAAATTTGTTTGCATATAATTGCTGGCATAAGTAAATGCCCCAATAGCTTCCACTTTAGTGAGGTTTCTAGGCGTGCGGTCGGGCAGGGTTGCTTTCAGGTGTTCGTAAATCAATAGGAAAACAGCAGCACCTTTATTATCTGCATCTCCCCGTTTATTCCAGTTTTTAAATGTAGTTATCATTGTTGCCAGTTGGGGATACTCTTTTTCACTTAAGGTAAATAAAGAATCGAACTGAAATGGATATTGCATTTTATCCGGCAACTGTTTATCAAACTTTATCTGTTTAAATTTTTCGTAACTGAGTTTTTCATTTTGTGGAAACAATTCCAGGTAACGCACACTTCGGTTAAGATGGTATTCTTCCCAACCATCGGTTTGTGGAAAAGCAGCCGCTTTTAAATTATCTGCCGCAGCTGTTGCTAAAAAAGACGAATGATTGGTGTTGAACAGAAAACCGCTTTTGGGATTAATGTATTGAGGTAGTTCATTTTCCGGCCTGAATGTAGTCCATAAAGTTTTGGATGTATTACCGGGTACCGTTTTTTTCCAGTTATAATTTTCCGAAGCATCTCTAATGGGCATCAGGGCATTGTTTACATAAAAAATGGTGTCGTATCTATCGGCATACATAATATTAAACATGCTCAGCTCCTGCCTGTTGAGTGCGGCATAAAACTCAGTAAAGTTTTTTGCCTTATTCATCTGGTACCATTGATCCAGCACCCCAATTTTCATATTGGCACCAAGGCGCATAGAGAAGAAACCCTGATCATTTTTCATCGTTGCCCCATATTTGCTCCAGTAAATTTTTCTTTTCACGTTGATGGGGATGCCTTTTATTTTCAGCTTGATTGTTTTTACTTCAAGGTCCACCCACTGCCCGTCAAATTTATATTGCAGCGCATTATCCGGGTTCATCTCCAATTGAAATTCATCCAGCCTGTCGCAATAATTTACCGTATGTGCCCAGCCCAGGTTTTCGTTGGCGCCATGTAAAATGCAGGGCCCGCCTGCCAGTAAACCGCCGGTTATATTTAATCCTTCCTCGCTGCAAAGATGGGCCTCGTAAAATGACTGTGGACCTGTGTTTGGCTGGTGTGCATTTATCAAAAGAAAAGCTTCGCCGGTTGTGGTTTTTGAAGCACTGATGGCAGATGAGTTACTGCCCTTTTTATTCAATTCGGGAGCCTCCCACTCTTTGTTATTAAATATTCTGATAAGTGCCTGATCGGCTCCGTTAAAAATGGTTAATGCAAATACCGAAGATGAAACATATTCTTTTGCTGTAACGGGGAATATTTTTTTATGAATGATTTCTTTGGGATGCTTTTTTGCATAATCATTCAGGCCTTGCAAATAACCATTTATCAGTTTTAGAAAAGCAGGAGTAAGGGTGTTCCATTTTTCTTCGGTTATTTCCCGGCAACGAAACAAGGCAAATGCATAATCTCCGGCTGCTCCTTTTTTGCCCTGCACACCGGCCATTAAACCCTTGGCAGGCAATATTACTTCCTGCATACTTTTAAAATCATCTTCGGCCTCGGCCCAGGCCAGGCCATAAGCCACTTCGGCATCTGTTTTGGCAAAGATGTGCGGTACGCCAAAAGAATCCCGTACTATATCAATTTTGGCAGGGTTTATTGTTGTTTGGGAGAAGCTAATAGTCGAAAGCAAGAGATAAAAGGAAAGAAAAGTAATTTGTATCATTTGAGTTGAATGTGTTTGGTAGAGACTGTTTGTTATTTGCTGATTAAAGATATGATGTAAAAGAGTGATTATTGAAAGGCTTTTATTAAAAGCCTTTTAATAACAAAATAATATTTGCTTACACAGCCCAATAAAGATTTAACAGCCGGCTCAAAAAATAATTTGCACAATTCAAAACCAATAGTTTACTTTGTATCTCAAAGTGCTTTTTATATGGATACACCGCATCAACCTTTGGAAGATCTGCAACACATCAAAAAAATGATGGAACGCAGCAGCCGCTTTATTAGCCTGAGTGGATTAAGTGGTATTGCAGCCGGCATTTGTGCTTTGGCAGGTGCCTGGTTTGCCAGCCAGAAAATTCATTGCTGGGTAAATGGTGATTGCCAGTTGAGCCTGCTGATAACATCAAATGGCTTTGAATTGATCAACGATCTTTTCTGGATAGCAACCATCACGTTTATTGCTGCATTTGTATCGGCTTTTATTTTTACCTATTTACGAAGTAAAAAGAATGGTACGCCCATGTGGGGCACCACCACTGTTCGTTTGTTTTGGAATATGGTAATTCCAATAACCGTTGGCGGCATTTTTTTAATTAGAATGATGCAGTTAGGAGAGTACCAGTTGGTGGCACCTGGCTGTTTAATTTTTTACGGTTTAGCATTGGTTAATGCCAGTAAATATACTTTGGGCGAAGTTAGGTATTTGGGTTACGGACAAATTGTACTGGGGCTTTTTAATTTGTGGTGGATTGGTTACGGACTGCAATTTTGGGCAATGGGCTTTGGCGTTTTGCATATTGTTTATGGAGTAATGATGTGGTGGAAATACGAACGGAAATAAAACATTTGCCTGATGAAGAATCCGATAGAAAATCTGAATAAAATTTTTGACAGCCGCATACGCCTGGGCATTATGAGCGCCCTGATGGTGAACGACGAAGTTAGTTTTAAT
>Ga0209181_10002184_pt1 | contig 32402 bp, 25 predicted proteins | sample MAT05_FD_187208 | JGI IMG/M metagenome (GOLD analysis project Ga0209181, IMG submission 187208) | Freshwater microbial communities from Lake Fryxell liftoff mats and glacier meltwater in Antarctica - MAT-05 (SPAdes) (version 2) | ecosystem: Environmental > Aquatic > Freshwater > Ice > Liftoff... | reverse complement strand
AGTCGGCTTCTTCGCCGTCGCCGCCTTCTTCGCAGGCGCAGCCTTCTTGGCCGGTGCGGCCTTCGTCGCGGGCGTTGCCTTCTTGGCCGGTACAGCCTTCTTCGCAGGTGCTGCCTTCTTCGCCGGTGCAGCCTTCTTGGCCGGTGCGGCCTTCTTCGCGGGCGCCGCCTTCTTGGCCGGTGCCGCCTTCTTGGCCGGTGCAGCCTTCTTCGCCGGTGCAGCCTTCTTGGCCGGTGCAGCCTTCTTGGCCGGTGCGGCCTTCTTCGCGGGAGCTGCCTTCTTCGGTGCAGCCTTCTTGGCCGGGACGGCCATCTTTTTCGCAGTTGCCATAACGATCTCCTTGATCAAGTTACAAAAAACTCTGCGCCACAGCTGGCAGCACAGAGATTCATCGTCCGGCGGTCAGATGCCGGGCAGGTGCCCGGCAGCGGGTGCCGCGGTGCGATGAATGGGGTCACGAGCACGGCGTTCATCGGGGTCTTTTTGCCTTGCCTGGGCTCGCAATTCTTGATCTCTCACCGACTCGCCCTGCGCCCACAACCCGGGGGCTTGGCGTTTGGCGAGTCCTTGTGCGGTTGCACGGACGGACTGCAGTTCAGTCCCATGCCAGTGCGCCGCCTGTCTGATAGTCGATGACTCGCGTCTCGAAGAAGTTGCGTTCCTTCTTCAGGTCGATCATTTCGCTCATCCACGGGAACGGGTTCTCTTCGTTCGGGTACAGCGCGTCCATGCCGATCTGCGTGGCTCGCCGGTTGGCGATGTAGCGCAGGTAGCCCTTGAACATCGACGCGTTCATGCCGAGCACGCCACGCGGCATGGTGTCTTCTGCGTAGCGGTATTCGAGTGCCACGGCTTGTTCGAACAAGGCCTTGATCTCGGCCTTGAATTCAGACGTCCACAGATGCGGGTTCTCGAGCTTGATCTGGTTGATGAGATCGATGCCGAAGTTGCAGTGCATGGACTCGTCGCGCAGGATGTACTGGTACTGCTCTGCCGCACCCGTCATCTTGTTCTGCCGTCCCAGCGCCAGGATCTGCGTGAAGCCGACGTAGAAGAACAAGCCCTCCATCAGGCAGGCGAACACGATCAGGCTCTTCAGCAGCGTCTGGTCGGTCTCGGGCGTGCCGGTGTGGAAGTGCGGGTCCATGATCGCGTCGATGAACGGGATCAGGAACTCGTCCTTCTCGCGGATCGACGCGACCTCGTGGTAGGCGTTGAAGATCTCGCTTTCGTCCAGACCCAGCGATTCGACGATGTACTGGTAGGCGTGGGTGTGGATCGCTTCTTCGAAGGCCTGGCGCAACAGGAACTGCCGGCACTCGGGCGCGGTGATGTGGCGGTACGTGCCGAGCACGATGTTGTTGGCCGCCAGCGAGTCGGCAGTGACGAAGAAACCGAGGTTGCGCTTGACGATGCGGCGCTCGTCTTCGGTCAGGCCGTTGGGGTCTTTCCATGTCGCGATGTCGCGCGACATGTTGACTTCGTTGGGCATCCAGTGATTGGCGCAGGTGGCGAGGTATTTCTCCCAGGCCCACTTGTACTTGAAGGGCACCAACTGATTGACGTCGGTGCGGCCGTTGATGATTCGCTTGTCGGCGGCGTTGACCCGCCTTGTCGCGTCGGGCTGCGCCGTGACCGCGACCGGGGGCCGAGACGGCGCTGCCGTCGCGACGACGGCCCTGCCCGCCGGCACCAGGAAGCCCGTCATCGCGGCGGCCACTGCACCTTCACCTGAGGACAGGGCCTTGACGGTTGCCGACACATCGAGTGATGGAGGCACAACTGATGGCGGCAGTACGGCGCCGCCGGCATTGCCGAGGCGGGCGGTGGTTGTTGAGGCTTTGACTTCGTCGTCCCAGACCAGCATGTTTGTATGTCCTGTTCAATATGAATTATCGGAGTGTTGTGCGCGAACGCCAAGCACTAGTTGACATCGTGGCCGGTGCGATGTGGTGGTCTCGCATCGACCAACGCGAGTGCAGTACCGTGCTTCACTGACACGCTTCGCAATCAGGGTCGTCGATGGAGCAGAACTTGACGTCGGTCGCAGGTTCGCTGGGTGCCAACGAGGACACCGCTGCGGCCGACGACACCGCGTTCATGGCGCCACGTGCCACGGTCGACTTCTCGGCGTAAGTGGCGCTGGTGGTGCGCAGGTAGTAGGTGGTCTTCAAGCCACGCAGCCAGGCCAGCTTGTAGGTTTCGTCGAGCTTCTTGCCCGACGCGCCGGCCATGTAGATGTTGAGCGACTGGGCCTGGTCGATCCACTTCTGGCGCCGCGAAGCGGCCTCGACGAGCCAGGTCGCGTCGACCTCGAAGGCGGTGGCGTACAGGCGCTTGAGTTCCTCAGGCACGCGGTCGATGGGCAGCAGCGAGCCGTCGAAGTGCTTCAGGTCCATCACCATCACGTCGTCCCACAGGCCGAGCTTCTTCAAGTCACGCACGAGGAACTCGTTGATGACGGTGAATTCGCCCGACAGGTTGGACTTGACCGAGATGTTGCCGAAGGAAGGTTCGATCGAGGCGTCGACGCCGATGATGTTGGAGATGGTGGCCGTGGGCGCGATGGCCACGCAGTTGGAGTTGCGCATGCCGTGCGCCTGGATGCGCGCGCGCAGCGCCGACCAGTCCAGCGCGCTGGAGCGGTCGACCTGCACGTATTGCGCGCCACCGCGGGCATCGGCCAGCATGTCCAGCGTGTCCTGCGGCAGGATGCCGCGGTCCCACAGGCTGCCGCGGTAGCTGCTGTAGCGGCCGCGCTCTTCGGCCAGTTCGGTGCTGGCCCAGTAGGCGTGGTAGCACACGACTTCCATGGAGCGGTCAGCGAACTCGACGGCCTCGGCGCTGGCGTAAGGCACACGCAGCTGGTACAGGCAGTCCTGGAAACCCATGATGCCCAGACCCACCGGGCGGTGGCGCAGGTTGCTGTCGCGCGCCTTCTTCACCGCGTAATAGTTGATGTCGATGACGTTGTCCAGCATGCGCATCGCCGTGGCCGTGGTCTTCTTCAGCTTGACCTGGTCGACTTGCAGCACGCCGTCCACGAGCGCCAGGTGCTGGGACAGGTTCACGCTGCCCAGGTTGCACACCGCGATCTCGGTGTCGCTGGTGTTGAGCGTGATCTCGGTACACAGGTTGGAGCTGTGCACCACGCCCGTGTGCTGCTGCGGGCTGCGCACGTTGCAGGCGTCCTTGAAGGTGATCCACGGGTGGCCGGTCTCGAACAACATCGACAGCATCTTGCGCCACAGGTCGCGCGCAGCCATGCGCTTGAAGAGCTTGATCTCGCCGCGGTCGACCTTGGCTTCGTAGGCCGTGTAGGCCTCTTCAAAGGCGCGGCCGAACTTGTCGTGCAGGTCGGGCGTGGTGCTGGGCGAGAACAGCGTCCAGGGGCCGCCTTCGAGCACGCGCCGCATGAAGAGGTCGGGGATCCAGTTCGCGGTGTTCATGTCATGCGTGCGCCGGCGGTCGTCGCCGGTGTTCTTGCGCAGCTCGAGGAACTCTTCCAGGTCGAGGTGCCAGCTCTCCAGGTAAGAACAGACCGCGCCCTTGCGCTTGCCGCCCTGGTTGACGGCCACTGCGGTGTCGTTGACGACCTTGAGAAAGGGCACCACGCCCTGGCTCTTGCCGTTGGTGCCCTTGATGTAGCTGCCCAGGGCGCGCACGCGCGTCCAGTCGTTGCCCAGGCCGCCGGCGAACTTGCTCAGCAGCGCGTTCTCTTTCAGGGCTTCGTAGATGCCGTCCAGGTCGTCGGCCACCGTCGTGAGATAACAGCTGGACAGCTGCGAGCGCCGCGTGCCGGCGTTGAACAAGGTGGGTGTGCTGGACATGAAGTCGAAGCTGGACAGCACGTTGTAGAACTCGATGGCGCGCGCCTCGCGGTCGATCTCGCCCAGCGCCAGGCCCATGGCCACACGCATGAAGAAAGCCTGCGGCATCTCGATGCGGACTTCCTCGATGTGCAGGAAGTAGCGGTCGTACAAGGTCTGCAGGCCAAGGTAGTCGAACTGCAGGTCGCGGCTGGCGTCCAGCGCCGCACCCAGGCGGGCCAGGTCGAACTGCTGCAGCTTTTCGTCCAGCAGTTCGGCCTGCACACCCTTCTTGATGAACTGCGGAAAGTACTCGGCGTAGCGTGCGGCCATCTCGCCCTGCGTGACCTCGCCGCCCAGGATCTCCCGGCGGATCGTGTGCAGCAGCAGGCGTGCCGTGGCGCGGGTGTAGCTGGGGTCCTTCTCGATCAGCGTGCGCGCAGCCAGGATCGCGGCCTTGTAGACCTCGTCGATGGGCACACCGTCGTACAGGTTGCGGCGGGTCTCGGCCATGATGGGCTCGGCGCTCACCTCGCTGCCCAGGCCGGCGCAGGCAGATTCCACCAGGCCACGCAGCGCATCGATGTCCAGCGGCACCCGCTGGCCGGCATCGATCACGTGCAACTCGGCGGGCCGGGCCTGCACCGGCTTGGCCTGGCGTGCCCGTTCCTGCGTGCGGCGCTCGCGGTACAGCACGTAGGCCCGCGCCACCTCGTGGTGGCCACTGCGCATCAGGCCGAGCTCGACATGGTCTTGCACGTCTTCAATATGAAAGGTGCCGCCGCCCGGGCGCGAACGCAGCAGGGCGCGAACCACGCTCTCGGTCAGGCGGTCGACCGTCTCGCGAACGCTGGCCGACGCTGCGCCCTGCGTGCCGTGCACGGCCAGGAAGGCCTTCATCAGCGCCACGGCGATCTTGTTGGGCTCGAAGCCCACGACGGCCCCGTTGCGCCGGATGATCTGGTAGCCAGCGTAAGCGGCGGGCCCGGCGACAGCCCCCCCCAAAACGGTCTGGGGACGGACGGCGATGGCGCCTTCGGGCGCGGTGGTCAAGGCTGCTTGCATGAGATTCCCTTTGATATGTTGGACTTTGGGCCCGGCAAGATGCGGCAGGCCCGGCACGGGCGTTTCGGGGGCGTTTCGGGGGCTCGAAAGCCGGCGGACTGCGATCGGCGATTATGACCCCTTGCCACTATATCTGGGGGTTCATTGGGGTACAAGACGCTACCGCTAGTGTGCGGGGCAGGGCAAGCCCCAATGCAGGACCGGGCCGTCTCATGGCTTTTCGAGGGGCTTGAATTCAGCCCCACGGCGGCGAGCCGCATGGCGGTTGGACCGGCCTGCAAGCACCCGCGTCGATGCTCGCGTTTCAGACTGAAACGGGCTGCGGGCCCGGGAACACAGGCCACTCGCACCGCGGCTCCTCAAGCCAACTGGCCGTAGAGGGGCCGCGCCCTTGTGGCGCGGGCGCCGCTGCGGCTCAGTCGGCGTTGTCGCCGGACTCGCCGGGTCCGTCTGCGGTGCCCACACCCAAGCGGGCCATGCGGTAGCGCATCTGTCTCAGCGTCAGGCCCAGACTGGCGCCCGCGGCGGTGCGGTTGTAGCGGAAACGGTCCAGCGCACGCTCCAGAATGTCGCGCTCCACGCCGTCCAGATAGGCCGCCAGATCAGTGGGCAAGGGCAAGACGGCCGGCGCCTCGGCGCGGGCTGCCGTGGGCGCCGGGTCGGCATCGCGGGCGTCGTCGACTTCGAGCAAGGTGTCGGGCAGCTCGAGATCGGCCCGTTCGATGGTGGGCCCGCCGGAAAGCGCCACGGCACGGTGCAACAGGTTCTCCAGTTCGCGCACATTGCCCGGGAAGGCATATCGGCGCAGGTGCTCCAGCGCGCCCGGGCCCAGCAAGGGCCTGGGCGAGACACCCGCGTCACGCGAGATGCGTTCGAGCACGACGTCGCAGATCTCGGCCAGGTCGCCCGTGCGTTCGCGCAGCGCGGGCACATTGATGCGGATGACGTTCAAGCGGTAGAACAGGTCCTGGCGGAAGCGGCCGGCCTGCACCTCGCCACCCAGGTCCTTGTGGGTGGCACTGACCAGCCTGACATCCACCGGCAACTCGGTCACGCCGCCGACCTGTCGCACGACGCGTTCCTGGATCACCCGCAGCAGCTTGGTCTGCATCAGCAGGGGCAGATCGCCGATCTCGTCCAGGAACAGCGTGCCCCCCTGGGCCGCCTGGAAGAAGCCATCACGGTCCTCATGGGCGCCGGTGAACGCGCCCTTGCGCACGCCGAAGAATTCCGATTCGAGCAGGGCCTCGGGGATGGCGCCGCAGTTGACGGCGACGAAGGGGCGGGCACTGCGCGGAGACACGTCATGGATGGCGCGCGCGACGAGTTCCTTGCCGGTGCCCGATTCACCCTGCACCAGCACGGGCGCCATGCTGCGCGCCACTTTCTCGACCATGCGGCGAACCTGGTTCATGGCCTCGGACGAGCCCGCCATGCGCTGCGGTGACCGGCCCGCCGGCGGCGCCTCGGCCCCTCGCAGTTCGACCCGCCGCTCGCGCGGCACCGGCGCGTTGGTCACCGCAGGGCGCCCCAGCGCCGAGGCCACGGCGGCGCGAAACTGGCGCAGATCGACAGGCTTGGTGAGGTAGTCGTAGGCGCCGGCCTTGAGCGCCTCCACCGCGTTCTCGGCCGACCCGTAGGCCGTGATGACGATGCCTTTTTCGCGCCGCCCGGCCTCGTCCATTCGGCGCAGGAGGTCCAGGCCGTTGCCGTCGGGCAGGCGCATGTCGGTGATGACGAGCTGGTAGCCGTCGGGGCCGCGCTCGGTCAGCAGTGTCCAGGCCTCTTCGACGCTGCCGGCACACTCGACGTCGTAGCCTTCGCGCACCAAGGTCAGTTCGTACAGTGTGCGCAGGTCGGGCTCGTCGTCGACCACGAGCAAACGGGGGCTGGGAGCGGTGCTCAAGGCGTGGGCTTCGATGACGGTGGCAGATCGGTGGGCGCAGCGCGGCGCAAACTCACCACGAACTCGTTTCTCAGGGTCTCGGTGGCCGGATGGACGCGGTACTCGATCTGGGCCGCGTAGCGCTCGCAGAGCTCGCGGCAAATGTACAGGCCCAGACCCGTGCCGCGACTGCGGGTGGAGAAGAACGGTTCGAACAGATGGCGCTCGACCTCGGGGGCGATGGGTGGGCCGTCGCTCAGCACCGACAGGTCGGCGCCCGCATCTTCACGCAAGGCCGTGCGCACCCGCACCGATGCTGGCGAACCGCTGGCGTGCCGCAGTGCGTTTTCAAGCAGGTTGACGAGCACGCGACGCAGGTGCTCGGCGTCGAAGTTCACCGGCAGCGCCCCGGCCACAAAGTCGGTGCGCAGCGGCGAGTCCGGTCCGGTGGGCAGCTGCACGGTCGCCGCCCAGTCGGCCACGGCGGCGGCCACCACGACCGCAGCGTCGATGCCTTGCGCCGCGGGGGCACTGCCCGGCGCCACTTCCATCACGTCATCGACCAGGCGCTTCAGCCGCGCCACGTTGTCGGCCACCATCTGCAGCAAACGCTGTTGCGGCGCTGCCATCCCGTCTTCGAGCAGCAAGGCATTGGCTTGCGATATGGCGGCCAGCGGGTTACGAATCTCGTGGGCAATGCCCGCCGACACCCGGCCCATGGCGGCCAGCTTCTCCTGTCGCAGGCGGGCTTGCGCGGTGCGCACGTCCTCCAGCAGCAACACGACCAGCGGCACGCCCAGGGAAGACGCGGCGTCACCCTCGGCCGCGACGCCGTCGGCATGCGGGTCGAGCGCCGGCGCCTGCATGAAGCGCACGCGCATGCGAACGGTGCGGACATGGCGCTGTCCGAAGTGCAGTTCCACCTCGCGTCCGGCCTCGGGCCACTCACCATGCAACAGCGCGCGCTCGACGGCCTGGCGCAGCGCGGTCCAGGCCGGCCTGTCGAGCAAGCGGAAGGGCGCCGGCGGGCTCAGCCCCTCAGCCGCCAGCAAGCCGCGTGCCGCCGGGTTGGCCGCCCGCACGCGCAGTTGCTTGTCGATCACCAGCACGCCGTCAGCCATTTCCTCGATGACCAGCCGGTTCAGCTGCGCCTGCAAGCGTGCCAGCTCGAAGCTGCCGCGTGCCGCCTGCTCCTGTGTCGCCAGCCTGCCGGCCAACTCACCCGCCACCAAGGCGATGACGAAGAGGCCCAGCCCGCCCAGGCCGGACTGCAACAACACGGCGGCCGCATCGGCACCGGCCAGCGACGCCGGCCAGGCCGCCGCCAGCAGCATCAGCGCAACCCCCGCCGCCGTGCCCAGCGCCAGCAGACGAGAAGTCAGCACACCCGCCATCAAGACCGGCAGAACCAGCAGCGCGGCGTAACTGAAGCCCGCGCCCACGGCCAACAGATGCATGGAAGAAAAAACTACCAGATCGACGCCAACCGTCAGCAGCCACTGGCGCCGCCGCTGCACCCGCGCGGTGTTCGGCAGCGCGAGCGAGCCGAACCGCGGCAGCAACCACAAGGTGATGGCCTGCACGCCGTAAGCCACGCACAGCAGCGTGATCAGTCCGCTGTGGCTCGGTGCCAGCAGATTGCCTGCCGCCTGCGCCGCCACCAGGCCCACACCGATGGCTGCGCGCGCCGCGGCGTAGGTGCGAAAGACGCGTGCCGATGCGCTGCCCTGGGCGTGCGCCCGGCGATCGGCAGGCTCACCCGTGGCGTGGCTCTCGGCGGGCATGTCTCCCGCTGCCAGCCAGCCCGGGTCGAACAGCGAATCGACGCCACTGTCGTCGTCCGGGGACGGCACCGAGTCCGAACTGCGCCGGCCTGTCGCCGCCCGCTGATCGCTGCGGCGGCGGCCGCCCTGGCGGCGCTCGCCGTGCGGATCGTTCACTGCGCTGCGGGGGCCGTCATCAGCGCGGTCCGGCGACACGGTGCTCGGCGCTGCAGTACGGCTTGCCCGCCACGTCGAACTGGGCCTCTTCTTGCGGCAGATGCACCTGGCAATGGGCACAGACCAGCATGGCCGTGGTAACGACCGGCGCATCGCTCGGGGCTGGACGCACAGGCGCCATCGGTGCGGGCGGCGGGCCCTTCTTGCCGCGCCTGGACCTTGTGAATATCCACCCCGCGGCCAAGGCCAGCACAACGATCAGAAGCAGGAACTTCAGGCCCACGGCGCGGCCCGGTCAAACCGGCGAGCGGCCGAGAAGCACTTCGAATACGAAACGCGAGCCCACATAAGCCAACAACAGCAGTGCAGCACCCACGTAAAGCCAGCGCGTGGCACGGCGTCCCCGCCAGCCGCGGCGGTAGCGGCCCACCAGCAGGCCGGCGATCACGCCCCAGGCCAGCACCGAGAACACCGCCTTGTGGTCGCCCCAGCGCCACTGCTCCTGGGTGGCGATGCCCAAGGCCAGCGTGGCGGTCAGGGCCGCGAAGCCGGCTTGGACAAAGCGAAAGGTCAGCCGCTCCAACTGCAGCAAGGGCATGCCGACGCCCCGGCCGCGCGGCGCCCCCAGCCCACTGCCCGCGCGCAAACGGCGCTCGGCGGCGTCGAGCATGATGGCGTGAAGCACCGCCGCACCGAAGAGACCATAGCAGCCCACGCCCAGCGCAAAGTGCAGCGGCGCAAGCGCCGATGTGTGGTTGCGGGCCTCACCCGGGAAGGCCGCTGCGAGCAACACCACCAGGCCACCAGCCACAGCCAGCAACTGGCGCACGGCGGGCAAAGGCACCAGCCGGCTTTCCACCGTGTGCACGGCAATGACGAGCCAGACCGTCATCGACAGCACCGGCCCGAAGCCCAGCCGGGCCCCGGGGACAGCCTGGCCCAGGCCGCCGATGTCAATGACCAGCAGCACAAGGTGCAACAACCAGCCACCGACCAGCGCCGCAGACGAGAAGCGCGCCAGCGCAGCCAGGGGCAGCATGGCCAGTGAATACAACAGCACCGACACCGTGGCCAGCATCAGCGGGCCGCCAGGGGTCAGCATCGGCGAGGCGGTCGATAGAATCATGGCGACAGTGTAATGACCAGGGCCCCTCGCTGCGGCCCTCCTTCCCATGGCCTCAGCCCTATCCGACCGCCTGACCCGGCTGGTCAAGACGATGCGCGGCCAGGCCCGCATCACCGAGAGCAACGTGCAGGACATGCTGCGCGAGGTGCGCATGGCCCTGCTCGAGGCCGACGTGGCCCTGCCGGTGGTGCGCGACTTCATTGCCCGCGTCAAGGACAAGGCGCTGGGGCAAGAGGTGGCCGGCTCGCTCAACCCCGGGCAGGCTCTGGTGGGCATCGTGCACAGGGAGCTGGCAGCGACGATGGGCGACGCGGTCCCGGAAGGGTCCGCTGCGCGGCCCGTGGCCGAGCTCAACCTGGCCACGCAGCCGCCCGCGGTGATCCTGATGGCGGGCCTGCAGGGCGCGGGCAAGACCACCACCACCGGCAAGCTGGCCAAGCACCTCATCACCAAGCGCAAGAAGAAGGTGCTGACGGTGTCGGCCGACGTCTACCGCCCGGCAGCCATCGAGCAGCTCAAGACCGTCACTGCGCAGGCCGGCGCCGAGTGGTTCCCGTCGACGCCTGATCAGAAGCCGCGCGACATCGCGCTGGCGGCGCTGGACCACGCCCGACGCCACTACTTCGACGTGCTGCTGGTCGACACCGCCGGGCGGCTGGGAATCGACGAAGCCTTGATGGCCGAGATCGCCGAACTGCACGCCGTGCTCAAGCCGGTGGAGACGCTGTTCGTGGTCGACGCCATGCAGGGCCAGGACGCGGTGAACACGGCCAAGGCCTTCAAGGACGCGCTGCCGCTGACCGGCGTGGTGCTGACCAAGCTCGACGGCGATTCGCGCGGCGGTGCGGCGCTGTCGGTGCGGCAGATCACCGGCGCGCCCATCAAGTTCGCCGGCGTGTCCGAGAAGCTCGACGGCCTGGAGGTCTTCGACGCCGAACGCCATGCCTCGCGCGTGCTGGGCATGGGCGACATCCTGGCGCTGGTCGAAGAGGTGCAAAAGGGCGTCGATCTCGATGTGGCGCAGAAGCTCGCCGACAAGGTCAAGTCAGGCAGCGGCTTCGACCTCAACGACTTCCTGTCGCAGATCACGCAGATGAAGAAGATGGGCGGTCTGGCCGGTTTGATGGACAAGCTGCCGAGCCAGCTGACCGCGAAGGCCGCCGGTGCCGACATGGGCCGCGCCGAGCGCGATGTGAAACGCATGGAAGGCATGATCTGCGCCATGACGCCGCTGGAGCGGCGCAAGCCCGAACTCATCAAGGCCAGCCGCAAGCGGCGCATCGCCACCGGGGCCGGCGTGCAGGTTCAGGAAGTCAACCGCATGCTCAACCAGTTCGAGCAGATGCAGGGCATGATGAAGAAGATGAAGGGCGGCGGCCTGATGAAGATGATGAAGCGCATGGGCGGCGCCGGCGGGGGCTTCCCCGGGATGCCCCCGCGCTGAACGCCGTCTTCAGCCCAGCATCGCTTGCGCGAACTCGCGCGCGTCGAAAGTCTGCAGGTCTTCGACCCGCTCACCGATGCCGATGAAGTAGACCGGCACCACGCGCCCTTGCTCGGCACACCAGCGCGAAATCGCCACCAGCACGCCGCCTTTGGCCGTGCCGTCCAGCTTGGTCACGATCAGGCCCGTGAGGCCCAGCGCCGCGTCGAAGGCCTTCACCTGCGCCAGCGCGTTCTGTCCGGTGTTGCCGTCCACCACCAGCAGCACTTCGTGCGGAGCGCCATCCTGCGCCTTGGCGATCGTGCGCTGGATCTTCTTCAGCTCTTCCATCAGGTGCAGCTGCGTCGTCAGCCGGCCCGCCGTGTCGGCGATGACGACATCGCAGCCGCGCGCGCGACCGGCGGTAACGGCATCGAAGGTCACTGCGGCCGGGTCGCCGCCTTGCTGGCTGACCACCTCGACCTGGTTGCGCCCGGCCCACACCGCGAGTTGCTCGCGCGCGGCAGCACGGAAGGTATCGGCCGCCGCCAGCAGCACCTTGCAGCCGGCCTCGGCCAGGTGGCGCGTGAGCTTGCCGATGCTGGTCGTCTTGCCCGCACCGTTGACGCCCACCACCATGATCACGGTCGGCACCGCCGGCCCGATGGCCAGCGACTTCTGCAGCGGCTTGAGCAGGTCGGTCACGGCGTCGGCCAACAGCGTCTTCACCGCCGCGGGGTCGGTGGCCTTGCTGTCCTTGACACGCCGCTTCAGGTCATCCAGCAGGTACTGCGTGGCCGACACACCTGCATCGGCCTGCAACAGCGCGGACTCCAGGTCCTCGTACAGCGCATCGTCGATGCGCGTGCCCGTGAACACCTGGGCGATGCCAGCACCCGTCTTGCGCAACCCCTGGGCCAGCCGCCCCAACCAGCCGGCGCGCGGCTCGGGCGGGGTGGGCCGCTCTGCGGGGTCTGGGGGGGGTGTCGACGCCGGCGCAAGCGCTGGCGCCTGAAGGGCAGTCACAGCCGGTTCGGCGGCCACGGCAGGTGACGGCTTTTTCTTGAAGAAGCTGAACATGTAAGGGGTAACCGGGGCTGATGAGGCGGGGAATGCGCTGGGCACTGACGGACCAGGCACAGCGTCGGCCGGGCCCGTTATAATTTTGTGCTCAGGCGCTTTAGCTCAGCTGGTTAGAGCGACGGAATCATAATCCGCAGGTCCGGGGTTCAAATCCCTGAAGCGCCACCAACACCACAAGCCCTTGTGAATCAATGATTTACAAGGGCTTTTTTACGTCCGGGGGTGGACACGGTGGGGTACCCATGCCCGCCGACGAGGCGCCGTCAGACGGCCGTCCACTTCCCCGAGCGTCGCGGCCAGCGAGTTCGTGTTCTCACGCATCTCCAGGCGCCGGTTTGCATCGGGCCTTCACCGCCCGGAGTCCGCCCAGCATGCTCACTGCCCCAGCGATGCGCTCGCCCGCCGGGCCCAGCGCCGCCGCAACAGCTTTCGCCCTTCATTGAACCAGAGCACCCCGCTGGCCATCGCTACACACACGCACCACTGGCCCGCCGACATCGGCACGGTGCCGAAAGCGAGGTTGAGGAAAGGCAGGTGCACGACAGCGACCTGCAGCATTGTCGACAACGCCACCGCGGCCCACAGCCAGCGGTTCGAGAACGCGGCCCGGAATGCCGATGCCGACGCCGAGCGCGCGTTGAAGCAGTTGAACAGCTGCGTCAGCACCAGCACTGTGAAGGCGGCGGTGCGCGCCAACTCCAGGCTGTGCGGGCCGGGGCCCAGCCAGTCGTCTGGCGGCTCGATCAGCCCGCCGGGCAGGAACAGGTCGAGCGTCAGCAGAGTCAGCGCTGCCATCACGACGCCGCCTTCGGCCACGGCCCATCCCATTCGGCCATCGATGATGCGCTGACTGCGCGGGCGGGGCTTGCGCGCCATGACGTCATCGGCGATCGGGTCCACGCCCATGGCCAGCGCCGGGCCGGTGTCGGTGATCAGGTTGATCCACAGGATTTGTGTGGCCAGCAACGGCAGTACCACCGCGCCACCCGAACCGGTGGCCGTGGCCTCCAGGCCAATGACACCCGCCCCCACCACGCCGGCAAACACCGTCAGCACCTCGGCCAGGTTCGACGACAGCAGATAGCGCAGGAATTTGCGGATGTTGTCGAGCACGCCACGCCCTTCGCGCACCGCCAGCACGATGGTGGCGAAGTGATCGTCAGCCAGGACCATGCGGGCCGCCTCCTTGGCCACCTCGGTGCCCGCCACGCCCATCGCCACGCCGATGTCGGCGGCCTTCAGCGCCGGGGCGTCGTTGACGCCGTCGCCCGTCATCGCCACCACGTTGCCGCTGCCCTGCAGCGCACGCACGATGCGCAGCTTGTGCTTGGGCGCCACGCGGGCGAACACGGAGGTCTGCAGCGCGGCTGCGGCGAAGGCCTTGTCATCCAGCTTGTCGAGATCGACGCCCGTGAGCACCGGTGCGCCGACGTCGACGATGCCGAGATCGGCCGCGATGCGCGCCGCCGTGCGCGGGTGGTCGCCCGTGATCATGATCACGCGGATGCCGGCCTGGCGTGCCTGGGCAATGGCGTCAGCAGCCTCTTTGCGCGGCGGGTCGATGATGCCCACGGTGCCCAGGTATTCCAGATCTTGTTCCAGCGCAGCCGCTTCCTCGGCATCGGCCGGTATCTGCGCGTCAGGCGCCAGCGTGCGACGCGCCACGGCCAGCGTGCGCAGCGCATCGTCGGCCATCGCAGCCACGTCGGCCAGCACCTTGGCGTGCAGGGCAGTGTCGAGCGCCACCGTGGTCTGGCCCCGGCGGGCATGCGTGCAATGGGCCAGCAGCACATCGGGTGCGCCCTTGGTGAAGAGCACGTGCGCATCGCCGTCGGCATGGTCCACCACCAGCACCGACATCATCTTGCGCTGCGAGGTGAACGGGATCTCGCCGATGCGCTCGAAGCGTTGCTTCGTCTCGGGTACGACGCTTTCAAGCTTGCGCTGAGCCACCAGAAACGCGGCTTCGGTCGGGTCGCCCTGGATGACCCATGCGCCGGTGTCTTCCTGCTGCAGCTGGGCATTGCCTGCCAGGCTGCCGCCGCTCAGCACAGACTGCAGTTCGTCGCGCAAGGGGCCTGCGGGCACATCCGCGCCCCCCTGCTCGGCGCTCCCCTCGGGGGCGTAACCCACGCCGGTGATGTCGATGCGCCCCGAGGCCGTCATCACCCGTTGCAATGTCATCTCGCCGCGCGTCAGTGTGCCGGTCTTGTCCGACGCAATGACCGAGGCCGAGCCGAGCGTCTCGACCGAGGCCAGCTTCTTCACGATGGCGTGGTGGCGCGCCATGCGGCGCACGCCCATCGCGAGCACCACCGACAGGATCGCCGGCAGGCCCTCGGGCACGGCAGCCACGGCCAGCGATACGCCGAGCAGCAGCACCGTGACGACATCTGCCATGCCATGGATGTCCGAGATCAGCAGGATCGTGGCCACCACGACGGTGGCGACCACCAAGGCCGCGATGCCCAGCACCTTGCCCAGATACGCGATCTCGACCTGCAACGGCGTCGGCGCGTCGGGCGTGGTGTCGAGCAATGTGGCAATGCCGCCCATCTCGGTCTGCATGCCGGTGGCGGTGACGACGGCACGCCCGCTGCCCTGCGCGACCGCCGTGCCCTTGAAGACCATGTTCAGTCGGTCGCCCAGTGCCGCAGGTTCGGGCAGCGGCGCCGGATCTTTCAGCACGGCCTCGCTCTCGCCCGTCAGCGGCGCTTCCAGCAGCATCAGGGCGGCGGCCTGCATCAGGCGCGCATCGGCTCCCACGGCGTCACCCTCGGCGAGAACCAGAACGTCACCCTTGACGAGCTCCGTGCTGGGCACCCGGGCGACCGTGCCGTCGCGCAACACGCTTGACGTGGCGGTGGTCATCTTCGCCAACGCCGCCACCGCCTGCGCCGCCTTGGCCTCCTGCAGCCAGCCCAGCACCGCATTCAGCACCACCACGGCAGCGATGACGATGGCATCCAGCGGCCAGCCGGCCACACCGGGACGGCCGCGGCCCTCGAACCACCAGGCGGCCAGGGCCACGGCCGCTGCCGCGCCCAGCAGGTAGACCAAGGGGTCCTGGAACTGCTTCAACGCACGGCGCCATGCTGGCACGGGTGCCACCGCACGCAGTTCGTTGGGGCCGTCCGCAAGCAGCCGTCGGGCGGCCTCCTCGGCGCCGAGGCCACGTTCCAGGTCGGTACCCAGCGCCCCGGCCAGACCGGCGATGTCGACCAGCGACGGGTCGTCCGGTGGCGCGGGTCGCCGCGCTTCGACAGATCCTTCCGTGGGCACTACGCCGAGGGCGCCGCGTCGGGCCAGTACCCTGCGCGCCCATAGTGCTTGTACACGGCGATTTCCATCTCGCGTGCCAGTGGCACTGCCGGGTCGTACCAGGGCGCCTGCTTCAGCGCATCACGCGTCAACGCCACCGCCACGGTTCGTTCCGCCCAGCTCACGCGCTTGATCCACTGCGGGGCCACCAGCACCTCGTGTCCGAGCCACCAGTTGCTCGTGCTCACCACCAGGTATCGGATGGCCCAGCTTTCTTCGTCGACAAGCAGGCCCTGCACATGCCCGATCTCGCCATCACTGGCTTCGATGTGGTACCCGACAACCGCTTTGCAGCTGCGCAGGTGCGGGTCGTTGTCGCGTTGGCGTGCTTCGGTTCGTGCCTGCGCGCCGTCCGCTTCTGCGCGGGCGGCCGTGGCAGAGCCGTAGCCGGCGGAGCCCGGCAGGAGCATGTTGGGATAACCGCCACGGCCCCACAAACCCATGCCACCCCAGTAGTACGGATAACTGTAGTGGTCGAGATAGTCGGTCTCGTGCTGGCGTGTGACCGGCATCTCGGTATCGATGTCGGGGCTGTTCTTGACCTGCTCCCGGGTCAGCAAGACCGGCAACCGCTTGTTCGCCCAATCGAGCTTGCCCGCGGCGATGGGCGAGATCAACACCTTGCGGCTGGACAGCCACGAGCCCGTATCGACGACGAGGTAGCGGACCGCCCAGGACTCGTCATCGAAGTACAGGTCCTTCACCTCGCCGACGGCGCCATTGGTGGCGGCAATGGCGAGATCCAGCAGGTCCTTGGAATGGCGAATCATGGTGTTCTGGCCTTCAACGCGATGAGTGAGCCGAGCATTCCCGCCTTGCGACACAGCGTCTGTGCGCTGACGCACAAGGCAGCCTGGAGGCCGACGCAAGACCCGCGGCTTCGCGTGGTCGGTGGCTTGGTGCGGCAGCGAACAGAGCGCCTGCAGCTCAGGTACTTACGCTCCTGCCATCGTTCAACGTCGGCGTGAACGCTTCGCTCAAGGCTCGCTGGCCGAGGAGAGGTTTCTTGAAAGCACTGCTGCTGACATATTGGGATCGCCTTCGATCCAGTTTCTGGTTTGTGCCGGCAGTCATGGCATGCCTGGCCGCGACACTGGCCGTGGGCGCCGTCGAGCTTGACAGGGCCGTCGCCGAGGACTGGCTTCAACGCCTGGGCTGGAGTTATTCGGGGGGTGCCGAGGGTGCCAGTCTGCTGCTGGGCACCGTGGCTGGATCGATGATCGCCATCGCCGGCACCGTGTTCTCGATGACGCTGGTAGCGCTGTCGCTCGCCTCGTCCCAGCTGGGCCCCCGCCTGCTGCGCAACTTCATGCGCGACACCGCCAATCAGGTGGTGCTGGGCACCTTCGTGGCCACCTTCGTGTACTGCCTGCTCGTGTTGCGCACCGTCAGGCGCGCCGACGAGGTGGCCTTCGTGCCGCATCTGTCCGTCAGTATCGGCGTGCTGCTGGCCATGATCAGCATTGCGGTGCTGATCTACTTCATACATCACGTCTCGGTCTCGATCCAGGCCGATGAGGTCGTGGCAAGGGTCGGCAGGGAACTGGAGGACGGGATCGACAGGCTGTTTCCCGGCCACCTGGGCCAGCCTGGATCCGAAGTCTCGAAAGCGTCGGGCGAATCCGACCTGCTGGCGGCGTTCGCCAGCGAGGCTCGTCCTGTAGGTGCCCCAGAAGACGGCTATCTACAGCTGATCGACGCCGACGCCCTGATGGCCTTGGCCAGCCAGGAAGATCTGCTGCTTCGGCTTGAGCGCCGACCCGGACACTACCTCGTCAAAGGGCGGGCGATGGTGATGGTCTGGCCCGGAGATCGGGTCACTGAAACCCTGGTCGGCAAGATGAACGCCGCCTTCGTGCTCGGCAACCAGCGCACTGCCACCCAGGATGTCGAGTTCTCGTTCCTGCAGCTGGTCGAGATTGCCGTGCGGGCGCTGTCCCCGGGGATCAACGACCCCTTTACGGCGATCGCCTGCGTGGACCGGTTGGGATCGGGCCTTTGCCGCCTGGCCAGACGCGACATGCCCTCACCCCTCCGGTTCGACCTTCACGGGCGGTTGCGACTGGTGGCGTCGGGATGCTCTTTCCCCGGGATTGTGGACACAGCCTTCAACCAGATCAGGCAAAGCGCTCGTTCGAATCCGGCCGTGGCGATCCGCATGCTCAACGCCATCGCCCAGATCGCAGGCCATGTGCAACGCGCGCCGGACGCGGCCTGCCTCCAACGCCACGCCGGCATGATCCTCAGAGGGGCGCAGGAAGCGGTCCCGGAAGCGGAGGATCTGCTCGCCGTCGAGGAGGCTTTCAGGGCGGCGACACAGGCGCTGCGCCAGGTTGACGGCTGACGCAATGACGCAACGAGTGCGTGTGCGCCGCCGCACAGACGCGTTCGCGCGCGCCGGGCAGTCTGCAGGGCCAACCACCAATGCGTGCTGGTTACCGACCCGACGAGAGTGCGCGCAGCGTGCCAACGCCGCGCTGCATGCCGCCAGACCGCAGACCCCCGCGAAGGAATCGACATGAAAACCAATCACACCGCCGACACACTGACCCAGGCGGGCATTGCCGAATTGGCGTCGTTCGACGGTCGACCCTGCTTGTCGCTCTACCAGCCGACGCATCGACGTCACCCGGAGAACCAGCAGGACCCGATCCGGTTCCGCCATCTGGTGAAGGCGCTGGAGACCTCGTTGCGGCAGCAACACGCCGCCGACGCCGTCAAGGCACTGATCGAACCCTTCGAGGCCCTTGGACAAGACCACGACTTCTGGAACCACACGCAGGACGGCCTGGCGGTGCTGGGCGCGTCGGGATTGTTCCGCGTGTTCCTGCTGCAGCGGCCGGTGGCCGAATTGGCGGTGGTGGCTGACAGCTTCCACACCAAGCCGTTGCGCCAATGGCTGCAATCGACCGGGCGCTACCAGGTTCTGGCCTTGAGTTTGAACAAGGTTCAGCTGTTCGAAGGCGATCGCCACACGCTCGATGCCGTGGCGCTGGCAGCCGGTGTGCCGCAGTCGATGAGTGCGGCTCTGGGCGACGAGCGCACCGAGCCGCACACCACCGTGTCGTCGTATGGCGGCGTTGGCGGCGGCCGCATGGCCATGCACCATGGCCAAGGTGGAAAGAAAGACGAGATCGACAAGGACGCCGAGCGCTTCTTCCGCGCGGTGGACCGTGCGGTGCTGGAGCATCACTCGCGCCCGTCCGGCCTGCCCTTGATGCTGGCAGCCCTGCCCGAACACCACCACCGGTTCCGCGAGCTCAGCCACAACCCCTTCCTGATGGCCGGCGGCCTGATGGCCGACCCCCAGGGCCTGACGCATGACGACTTGCGGCACCGTGCCTGGGTCGTGGCAACGCCGCAGCACGCGGCGCGACAGGCCGCATGGAGCGATGCCTACGCGGCCGCCGCGGCCAAGGGGCTGGGCAGCGAGGACATGTCGCAGGTGGCCCATGCCGCGGTGGCCGGCCGCGTGGCCACGCTGCTGATCGAGGCCGAGCGCCAGATGGCCGGGCGCATCGACGGCTCGACCGGGCGCATCGATCCGGCCGATCTCGGCAACCCACGCGTCGACGACCTGCTCGACGATCTGGGTGCGCTGGTCGAGCGCATGGGTGGCGTGGTGCATGTCCTGCCGGCCGAGCGCATGCCTTGTCGCAGCGGTGTGGCGGCGAGCTTCAGGCACTGAGCCGTCGTCGCTGTTCAAACCCTCACAGGAATACGCCATGAAGATTCAACTCAACACCGACGCTCACATCGACGGCAGCGAGGCGCTGGCCGCACAAGTGAGTGCCACGGTCGAGCAGGCGCTGGATCGGTTCAGCGAACACATCACGCGGGTGGAAATCCATCTGAGCGACGAGAGCGGCGGTAAAAGCGGCGGAAAGAGCGGCGGTAGTAGCGGCGGTAGTAGCGGCGGAAAGAGCGGCGGAAAGAGCGACGGCAAAAACGGACAGACAGACCAGCGCTGCATGCTGGAGGCGCGTCTCGAAGGCCGGCAGCCGGTGGCGGTGACGGACCACGCCGCGACGCTGGACCAGGCGGTGCACGGCGCCGCGAAGAAGCTGGCGCATTTGCTGGACAGCACGCTCGGGCGCCTGCATGACCATCGCGAGAAGACGTCCGGCCTGCCGTTGTCCGGGACCGACCCCGCGCCGCGCTGAAAAGCACCTGTGATGCCCGCCGACCGGCTGGCCGACCGGTTCACCCAATGGTGGGGTCTCGTCAAGCACGTCGCGAGCTCGTGGCTCGACGACTACGTGCCGAGCATGGGCGCGGCGCTGGCCTACTACACGATGTTCTCGCTCGCGCCGCTGCTGCTGATCGTGGTGTCGGTGTCGGGACTGGTGTTCGGCGAAGACGCCGCCCGCGGCGAGATCCAGGCTCAGCTGCAGGGCCTGATGGGTGAACAGGGCGCGGGCGCGGTGCAGGGCCTGCTGGCCAGCGTGCGCGAACCCGCCGAGGGCTTGACGGCCACGTTCGTAGGCCTGGTGCTCGTGTTCGTCGGTGCGACCACCGTGTTTGCCGAACTGCAGGATGCGCTCGACCGGATCTGGCGAATCGATGGGCGGCAACAAAAGAGCGGTTGGTTGACGCTTGTTCGTGCCCGGCTGATGGCTTTCGGAATGATTCTCGCGGTGGGATTCCTGCTCATCGTGTCGCTGGTCACCAGTGCCCTGATCGCAGCGGCGAGTCGTCGACTGGACCCTCTCTTTGGCGGCTGGCAGGCGGTGGTGGAGGCGGGCAACGCCTTTGGTGGCTTCCTGCTCGTGGCGTTCATGTTCGGCCTGATCTACAAGGTCATGCCGCGCCAGCGTCTGCGGGTGGCAGACGTCTGGCTTGGCGCCTTGCTCGCCGCCCTGCTCTTCACGGGGGGAAAGTACGTCATCGGCGCTTACATCGGGCGCAGCGGTGTCGCATCGGGCTTCGGGGCGGCCGGTTCGCTGGTGGTGGTGCTGCTCTGGGTTTACTTTTCAGCACAGATCCTGCTGTTGGGCGCAGAGTTCAGCTGCGTCTATGCACGGACTTTCGGATCGCTGTCGGGTTCGTCTTCGTCTTCGTCAGCACCTCCTCCGGGTAACTCAACTGCATAACTTCCAGCGCGTCGAGCACGATCTGCGACACCATCAGCTGCGCGTTGTCCTTGTCGTCGGCCGGCACGATGAACCAGGGCGAGGCCGCCGCGCTGGTCGCGGCCAGGGCGTGGCCACAGACTTGCATGGGACTGTTGCTTGCCGGTGCGCTGCACGTGGACTTGAGCCAGCTGAAAGCGCTGCGTTGGCCAGTGGCTTCGCTGGCCTTGGTCGGCACGACGGTATCGGCGCGCTGGCCAGGAACCTGCACCTCGATCCTGGTGCAGGGGCTGACCATCGGGCGGGTGGTGCGCGGGTCGTGATGAGCCGGTCATGCACAGATCGACGTTCATTGGGGTCATCGATCAGACGTCTCACCCGCGGTGTCGCGGCTCATGCCACTGAAAATGCCTTGCTCCTTCATTGACGAACGTGCGCTTTCGTACAGACGCCGGTCTTGCGTTGGTAGAAGCTTTCGACCTGTGTATCCCTGAGCAACCCATGGGGCGCGCTCCCACGGTGGAGACTTCCAATGACAGACTCGACAGAACCTTCCCGCCAGTCCCTGTGGAACACCATCAGGGACTGCAAGTTCGCGATGTTCACCACACGCCACGCCAACGGGCATTTGCATTCGCGACCGATGACGATGCAGAACACGACGCTCGATGCTGACGACAGCCTCTGGTTCTTCATGTCCAGAAAGAGCGACCCCGTTGCAGAACTCTCCGCCGAGCCCTCGGTCAACGTCGCTTACGCATCCCCAGGCGACGCCTTCTGGGTCTCGGTCACCGGCACGGCGCTGGTCGTCGAGGGTGGCGACAAGGCGAAGTCCTTGTGGAGCCCATCCGCCGACGCCTGGTTCTCCGGCGGCCCGACCGATCCTGATCTCGCCGTTGTCCAGGTGCGCATCGTCCATGTCAATGAGTGGGAGGCTGGCGTCGACGCCGGTTCCCGACCAGCGTTGCGCAGCGAGGACGTCGGCTTCCGCCCGCCCGTCCACCTGCCGGCAGCAACCACGCCGGCGAGCGAGAACGCGGCCCTGCTGTTCGAACGATCCTGAGCTTCTCACGCCACACCAAGCGCGAGCCTGGATGTGGTCTACCGAACAGAATATCGGGCTCTCGAAAGCTAAGCTGAGGCTGATCGCAACGAGGCAAGGTGACAGCGGAAAAACTGTCCGATCGCTCGTGCAGTGGATTTGCGGAGAGCCACTCCGCGCCCCATTCAACAGGAATCGTGATGACGAACAGCAGCATTCTCGGCGGTGAACGCGCAGCGCGGTACGCAGCGGGCAAAGATGTCGATGCCCTTGGCCCCAGCGACAGCAGCGACAGCGGAAGCGATGTACAAGGCGAACACAGTCTGCGGGGCGAAGGTGATCATGCCGACGAACTCGGCTCGCTGGTCGTCGACACCGCCAGCGACAGCGACTCCACCGGGACCGGCGAACGCGCCAGCGCGACAGGGCGCGACGTGCCCGATGGCGCAGACATCATGCCCGACCAGGTGGTGGGTCCCACTGGCGAAGTTGTCGAAATCACCGATGGGTCGCCCATCGATGCCGCGCTGGGCGAGCTTGTCGCTGAGCCCACCGATCCGAAGGATGTGCCGGGTCGCGACGCTTAGGATGGCTCACAGAGCGAAGACGGCCGCCAGTGCCGATCTGGCCTCTGCCGCCGTTGCCAGGTGTTCGTGATCCGACGGGTTTGGCACCTGCGCCGTACCGGCTGCCTCCATCGCGCCGATACACCACCAGGCCGGAAGGCAAGTCTCCACGCAACCGCGTGACACGCCAACCGAAGACGAGGATGTCGAACTGCACGGGCGTATTCGGCCCTTGGTGGCGTCTTGAGCGGCCGGCCGCCAATTCGCCGCGGAGATTGCGCCAGAAGTCCGGCCCGGCGCAGGAGGCGGCGCGGCGGGGTCGCCCGGTTTCATGCGGGGATGAACCTTACATCTGCGCCAAGGGGATACCGGCCGCACGACCATCAGCATGCAGGGCTTCGATCAGCAAGGCCAGATCGTGATCGAGCCGTTCCAGCGTCTCGGCATCGAGCATCGCCAGGGCTTCGGGCAGCACACCTGCAAACGGGCCCGGCGCCTTGCGCAGAACGCGGCTGCCAGCGGGGAGGACCCGCAACTGAACCGCACGCCGGTCAGGGCCGTTCTTTTCCGCGGCCACCATCTCTGCAGTCACCAAGGCCTTGACCAGATTGCTGGCCGTTGTCTGGTGTATGTCCATGGTGGACGCAAGCGTGTTCACACCCATGCCGGGATTGGCGCGAATCACACTCAATGCCCAGAGTTGTGCCCCGCCGACGCCGGCCTTCTTTTCGACCTGCTGGAAATGAGTCTTCACCGCATTGAAGACCAGGCGAAAGCGTCGCAGCACGCGGACCTCGGGTTGGGCGAGTTGGGTGTCCAACGCAAGGCTGAGCACACCCGGGGTGTTGGATTTCTTTTTGATCGGCATCTCGGAGTCACAGGTCTCGTAAAGCGATCAGCGCCTGTCGCGACCTGACAGCTACCGGGTCGGGTATTGCAAGTCTGCGCGCCGGTTTTGTGCCCACGCCGTCTCGTCGTTCCCGAGCGACCTGGGCTTGGTCTTGCCCCAGCTGACAGCCTCCATCTGTGAGTCCTTGGCGCCGTAAATCTTGAGCGCCCTGAGCACGGCTTCGGCGCGTTTCTGCCCGAGCGCGAGGTTGTATTCAGAGCCACCGCGTTCGTCGGCGTTGCCCTCGATCTTGATGGCAACGTTCGGGCTGGTGGCCAGGAACTTGCCGTGACGCTCGACCAACGCGCTGTAGTCCGTCTTGATCGAAAAGTCATCGAAGTCGAAATAGACACTGCGCTCTGTCGAAATGCGGCTCTTCGGATCAAGGTACGACGGCAACGTGACGGTGGCCACCGTGGAGACCGGCGCGGTGGCACGCGTCGTCGCCGCCGGCGAAGGCGCAAGGACGGCAGCAAGCGGGGCCGGGGCCACGACCGCCTTCACAGGCGCCGGCGGCGGCGCGACAGGCGTGCTGGTGCAGGCCCCCAGCAGCATGGCAAGGCTGACGATCAGGGCTGCGGATGGGTTGTTCATCATTGATGGGTCTCCTTCAAACGGGTTTGTCGTACGTTCCAATATCACTGCCACACCCATGACTTGAAATTACATTTCGACAAATATACAGCTTCAGCATGAACAGTCAAGTTTCCGCGCGGCAGACGGATACCGCACCGTGCGGGTTTCACCGGCTCGACGACTGATTCAGCCTGGGAGAATGATCAGCATGCGATCCAGCAAGAGGGCCATCTCCTGTTGACCCTCGATGCAGAAGCGGGCTTTCGTTGTCGGCTCGTCGCGGCCCACACGAAGCGTCAGCCAGTGTGCGGGTGCTGACGCGAACACGGGTTCGTCGTTGACGTCGTCGCCCGCAAAGAAGGCCGCGGTGGCGCCGCAACGCTCGACCAGCGAGCGAACGGCGTACGCCTTGTCGGGGGCGCGGGCGGAAAGCACGTTGACCACCATCTTCCCGGGGAACACGTGCAACGCTGCATCGACACCGGACAGCAGGTCGGCGATCAGGGCGCTCGCTGCCGCGCGATCGCGCGACAGCCGGTAATGCAGCGCGAGTGAGAGGCCCTTGTCCTCCACCCACACCCCCGCCCTGTTCAATTCGTCCCAGCGCTTGCCCAGGCTGTCACGAAAGGCGTCAAGTGCGGCGGACAACGCAATGCCGTCGTGCTGCGCGTCGTCGTCTTCAGAGCCGTGATTGCCGATCAGGAAACGCGGCTGGAAGCCCAATCGTTCACGCACGTCGGCCACCGAGCGCCCGGTCACGATCGCCACGGGCAGTCTTGCTGCCAGGGCCTGCATGCGGGTGGCGACAGCCTGCGAGATCCGCGCATCGTCCGGCCGCGCGACGATAGGCGCCAGGGTGCCGTCGAAGTCGAAGGCCATCAAGGGTCGAAGGCCCAGCACGGCGACGAGCGCAGCATCGCCGTCGGCAGTGAATATCGATGGCAGCGTCAGGGGGTGCTCCTTGGTGCGTTCATGGGCCTGTCTGGTGTCGCCGGACACGCGCCTCGATGCGCGAGCGCAGGCGCCAGCGCCCGGCATCCGCCAGCATTCGGCCGGCCCAACGGAACACGCTGAACTCGCGCACCGTGCTGCGCAGGCTGGCCATGCGCTCGCGTTGCTCAGCCGCGGGCATGGTGGCCGCGCGGTTCAGGGCATCGGCAGTCTCTTCGACGTGGTACGGATTGACGATCAGGGCTTCTGACAACTCGCGCGCAGCACCAGCGAAGCGGCTCAGGATCAGAACGCCCTGCAGGTCGTCACGGGCCGCCACGAATTCCTTGCACACCAGGTTCATGCCGTCGTGCAGGCTGGTGACGACGCAGACGTCGGCCGCGCGGAACAACTCCATCACCGCACCGTGCTCATGGTGCTGCGCCAACAGGTGCACGGGCTGATAGCCGGGGCGTCCGTAGCGCAGGTTGATGCGTTCGGTGACCCGCTCGACACGTTCCTGGAAGCTGCGGTATTCGTCCAGGGCCGAGCGTGTGGGCGCAGCCACCTGAATGAAGACGAATCGGCCCACCCAGGCCGGCCACTTCTCGAGCATCCGCTCCACGGCGTTCAGCCGCTCGAGGATGCCCTTGGTGTAGTCGAAGCGGTCGACGCCGACGGCAATGCAGGCATCTGTCGGCAGGCCCAGACGTTCGACGGCGCGCTGGCGGCACACCGCCACCGGCGCCCAGGACGAGACCTCGGCTACGCCAGGCCATTCGATGGAGATCGGGTAGCTCTCGACCAGCGTCTCTTTCTCATGGAAGGCGATCGTCGAGTGTTCGTGCTCGATGCGCGCTTCCAGATAGCGGTCCACCGTCTCGATGAAGTTCTTGCAGTGGTATCGCGTGTGAAAGCCCAGGATCGTGCTGCCGAGCATGCCCTGCAGGATCTCGCGGCGCCAGGGGCAGATGCCGAAGGACTCGGGGTTGGGCCAGGGGATGTGCCAGAAGGTCAGGATCGTGGCCTGTGGCAATTTCTCGCGGATCATCGCCGGCAGCAACGCGAAGTGGTAGTCCTGGACCAGCACCACCGGGTCCTCGCCACGCGCTTCGGCGACCACGGCGTCAGCGAAACGCTGGTTGACGGCACGGTAGGCCTCCCAGTCGGATTCGCGGAACACCGGCCGCACGTGGGCCACGTGACACAACGGCCACATGCCTTCGTTGGCAAAGCCGTAGTAATAGCCTTGCTCTTCCTCGGGCGTCAGCCAGACGCGGCGCAGCCAGTAGTCCTTCTGGCCCGGCGGCACCAGCACGCGATCGCTGGAGTCGACCACATCGCGATCGGCGCTGCCGCTGCCATGCGCCACCCAGGTTCCTGAACAGGCGCGCATCACCGGCTCGACCGCGGTCACGAGGCCACTCGCAGGGCGCTTCACCACGATGCCATCCGCGCCCCGTTCGTGGATATAGGGTTCGCGGTTGGAGACGACGATGACCTGATCGCCGCTGAGTTGCGTCTGCAGCAGCGTCTTCAGGCGCTCGGCCGTCCACTCGGTTTCCGGCCCCTGCGAGCGCCGAAACTCATCTTCCATGTCGCGCAGCCTGGCTCGCAAGTCGGCCGCGAAGGGCTCGAGCTCCGGCGCGGGCATCAGCGGCGAGAGCAAACCTTCCCCACGCATGATGGCGCGCACGCCGTTGACCCAGCCGCGCCAGCTGAGTTGTGCGACCACCATCGTGATGAGCGCAATCACCAAGCCCAGCGCGGCAATCAGCCCAATGAGATAGCGGCGTGTGTCCTGGCTGCGGCGCTCGATGAAGCTCATGTCATGCAGCAGCACCAGGCGGCCCATGAGCACCGGCGCGGCCGCAGCTTGGGCGTCGGACGCGGCAGCGTGGATGGCCGCTACCGCGTCTTCCGGAATGACTTCGGGCGCTGGATTGATCAGCACCGCCCCCGGTGCCCGCAAGGGTGGCTGACCCATCACGTCGTGCACACCGACATGCACCGTACCGCCGGCCAGGGGCAGTTGGGTTTCCGCCTTGCGCGCAAGATCCGCCGCCGAAGTACAGGTCAGCGTTTTCGGGAAGCTCTCGGTCCGCTCAAGCAGCTTCTCGTCCGTGCTGCAAAGACCGATCGCAAAGAGTCGCTCGTCTTGCACCGCCCGATCGAACAAGGGCCGCAGGCGTGAAGTCCCGCGAGTTGCCATCGCTTCGCCAACGGAATCCGACAGCGCGTTGGCCACCAGAAGGCCCCGGCTGTTGAGATCGCGGCTGAACCAACGCAAGGTGACCTGATCCATCACCGGCACTGCCAGGTACGCGGCCACGACGAGCGTCACCATCAACGGTACGAGGAAGCGCAGTTGAAGTCGGACGGTCTTCAGGAGCATGGGAGTCGGCATCGCGGGGGCGGGACGGGTGTGGTTTGGAGTATCCAGCCGGCAGGTGTATATTCAGACAAATGTACATCGGATATGGCAATTGATCGCCAATGTCTCAAACGAAGGAAAGCCCGTGATTAAGCGCATGCCTGCGCCACGTCCTGAAGCAACGCTGGACTTGGCCATGATCGGCAACTGCACGATAAGCGCATTGATCGAGCGCGGCGGCAGCATCGTCTGGTGCTGCATGCCGCGTTTCGACAGCACGCCCGTCTTCGATGCGCTGCTGCGGAGCGAACAGGGCCTGCCCCTGGATGGCGCCATGACCGTGGAGCTGGAAGGCCTGGCACGGGTCGAGCAGGCCTATGACCCTGGCACGGCCATCGTTCGCACGCAGCTATGGGATGACCGTGGGCAGGGCATCGAACTGGTGGACTTCGCGCCGCGCTTCATTACTCGCGACCGTGTCTTCCGACCGGCTCAGCTGGTGCGCCGCGTGCGGCCCTTGTCGGGGCACCCTCGCGTGCGGTTCACCGTGCGCCCGCACGGCGACTGGGGCGCCGCGCCGCCCACGCTGACGCGCGGCAGCCATCACCTGCGCTTCGTCATGCCCGAACTGACGCTGCGTCTGAACTCCAGCCTGCCGCTCACCTACCTGGTCGACGGCAGGTGGTTTTCGCTGCATGGCCCGGTCAGCCTGCTGCTCGGGCCGGACGAGACGCTGGCGGGTGGTATCGACGACACGGCCCGTGAGTTCGAGGAACAGACTTCGCTCTACTGGCGTCACTGGTCGCGCCGCCTGGCTGTGCCCCTGGAGTGGCAGGACGCAGTCATCCGCGCAGCCATCACGCTCAAGCTCTGCCAGTTCGAGGAAACGGGCGCCATCGTCGCGGCGATGACGACGAGCATTCCCGAGGCGCCGAACAGTGGCCGCAACTGGGACTACCGCTTCTGCTGGCTGCGCGATGCGTTCTTCGTGGTGCGCGCGCTCAACAGCCTGTCCGAGGTGGGCACGATGGAGGGCTACCTGAACTGGCTCTACAACGTGGTGCGCGGTGCGGAGAACGGCCATGTACAGCCCCTGTACGGCATTGGTCTGGAGCGGTCCCTGCCCGAGTCTGTGGTGTCCAACATGGCCGGGTATCGCGGCATGGGCCCGGTCAGGGTCGGCAACCAGGCCCAGGAACATCTCCAACACGATGTGTACGGCAGCATCGTGCTCGGTGCGGCGCAGGCTTTTCACGACCACCGCCTGCTGCGGCGGGGCGACGCGGCCGACTTCAGCGCGCTGGAAGTGATGGGCGAGCAGGCTTGGGCCCTGCATGACCAGCCCGACGCGGGGATCTGGGAGTTGCGCACCCGCGCACGCGTGCACACCTCGTCCGCGCTGATGTGCTGGGCGGCCTGCGACCGGCTCGGCCGCATTGCCGCGGTGCTCGACCTGCCCGAGCGGGCGCGCCTGTGGCAACAGCGCGCCGGGGTCATCCGCACGGCCATCGAGCAGCACGCCTGGAACGACGAGCGCCAGGCCTACGTCGAAAGCCTGGGCGGGCGCGACCTCGACGCCAGCGTGTTGCTGATGGGCGAGGTCGGATTCCTGCCGCCGCAGGACCCGCGGTTCATCAGCACCGTCCAGGCGATGGAAGCTTCGCTCTGCGACGGTCCATTCATGCGGCGCTACGAGGCTGCGGACGACTTCGGCCGACCGGAGACGGCCTTCAACGTCTGCTCGTTCTGGCGTGTCGACGCCCTGGCGCGTATCGGACGCAAGGACGAAGCCCGTGCCGCATTCGAGGCGCTGCTGGCGCAACGCAACCATGTGGGGCTGCTGAGCGAGGATCTCGCGCCGGCCAGCGGTGAGTTGTGGGGCAACTTTCCACAAACCTACTCGATGGTCGGCATCATCAACGGGGCCGTGCGACTGTCCGCGCCCTGGGACAGCGCCGTATGAATGCGCAGTGGCAGGACCTTCCGGTCGGGCTGCTCGCCCACATGCGGGGCTTGGAAGGCATCGCCATTGCAGGCTTGCGGATCATGTTGATCCTGCTCGCGGCGTGGCTGGCCATCGCGGCCTCGCAGCGTGCGATCCGTACCCTGCGCATTCGCATTGCCAGCCGTCTGGGCGAAAGGGGGGCCGTGCAACGCGCCGAGACCTTGGGCCGCGTCTTCCGTTACCTCGCCGCGGTCGTCATTTCGCTGCTGGCAGGCACGCTGGTTCTCAGCGAACTCGGTATCAGCGTCGCCCCCATCCTCGGCGCGGCCGGTGTCGCGGGCCTGGCCGTGGGATTTGGCGCGCAGAGTCTGGTGAAGGACTACTTCACGGGGCTGTTCCTGTTGGTCGAAGACCAGATCCGCCAGGGCGACGTCGTCAAGCTGGGCGACCATGCCGGCGTGGTGGAAGAAGTGACCTTGCGCTATGTGCGGCTGCGCGACTATGACGGGCACGTGCACTTCGTCCCCAACGGCGCCATATCCAGCGTGGTCAACATGGGCCGGGATCATGCACAGGCGGTGGTCGACATCGGGGTGGCCTATGGCGCCAGCCTGGATGCCGCCATGACGCTGATGTTGGACGTGGCCGCTGGCATGCGTGCCGACTCCGCCTATGCAGCGCGCATCCTGGCCGATCTAGAGATGGCGGGCGTCGAACGCTGGGCGGACTCTGCGGTGATCATTCGGGCGCGTTTCAAAGTGGCGCCGCTGGAACAATGGACCGTGCGGCGCGAGTATCTCCGCCGACTCAAGCTTGCCTTCGACAACGCTGGCATCGAGATCCCTTTCCCGCAGTTGACGTTGCGCCGTCCGCCGCGGCACCCGGCCGATCAGCGCGATGCCTCGCGTATCGCCCCGGCCTGACGCTCGGCCCGATCGACGCAGTTCCAAGTGCGCCGCGTCGAATGGCAGCGGGCACGCTGAAAGTCTCGTTCCTGACTGTCGCTCACACGCGAGTCTGGCGTCACGATGGGGATTTGTTCTCTGACTCTGACTCTGACTCGCTAGCCGGCAGCCTTCGCCGTCGTGGTGATGGACCGGGACCGGGCACGGGCACGGGCAGCGGTCGGAATGGCCGCGACCCGAGCCGAGCGGGACGGCTGCTTTTCGGCCTTTTTGCACACCAGCACCGGCACAGGCGCCAGCGTGATGAGCCGCGTCACCACGCTGCCGAAGACCAAACGCTGGATAGCGCTGCGGCCATGCGAGCCGATCACGATCAACTGGCATTGCCGCTCGGACGCCGCGCGCGCAATGCATTGCGCCTCGTCGATGCCTGAACCCATCGCGCTGGCGCAGCGCACGCCCAATTCGCCTGCACATTGGGTCGCGGTGGCCAGGATGCGGTGCGCGGTGCGCTCCACCGCCTTTCGAAACTGTTCTGGACCCAGGACAGCCATCGCAGGCATGTCCGAAATCGGCACGACGTAGTTGGGCAGTACGCGAAAGAACAGCACCTCGGCGGCCTGGCTTTTCGCCAGCGCGAGCCCTTCGTCAACGGCGGCGCGGGCCACGGCCCCGTCGTCCACCACGATCATGATGCGCTTGTACATGGGCTTTCCTCAGCTCGACGGCGCCAGGGCGTCGAAGCAACTGGCCACCGAACGCACATGCTGCGCCTCGCTCGGAGGATCGATTACCTTGAGCACCACAGCATCGATCCTGCGTTCGTCGCCGCCGACCACTGGCAGCGCGCTGAGGACCCGATCGGTGTACTTGATGCTCTCCCGAGGTACCCCCAACCGTTCGACGGCGTCGCGCAGGTTACGCAGCCGAGCCATGCGGGTGGCGCTGGACGCGCTGATGTCATGGGCCATGACGACTATCGATTGCGGTCGCCAGGCCATCCAGCCGCTGATCCAACGCTCGAGGACGAGCTGCTCCGAGCCGGGCAGTTTGCGGCGGCCGGGCTCGAAGCCAAGCACCACGTCGCTGGTCCTCAGTGCCGGCACTTCCGTGGCAGCCGACTCTGGTTCGCGATCGAGGGTCTGGTTTCGGACTGTCGGATTGCGGGTAACGGGTATCTGGGTTGTAAACACAGGGCTCCTCCTTGGGTGATTGAAGGCACCCGAACTTGCCGAGAACCTTGATTTGTCGATCGCAATTATATACATTTGGACCAATATAGTCAAGTCACATGGTCTGGTCGAACGGGCTAGTCCCTCAAGCCTGCGGGCTCAGCTGACTCTGGAGCTTGCAGCCGCACGTCCAGCACGCCCGTACGCATGTGCAGGTCGCGCTGCGGGAACGGAATGTCGATGCCGCGGCTGGCCAGTTCATCGTCCAGCGCCCACATCAGCTTGGCATGTGTCGATGCGGGGTGGGTCGTGAGCTGGCGGTCGGCCCAGATGATGAGCTCGAAGTTCATGGCGCTGTCGCCGTAACCCACCAGCCAGACCTGTGTGCGCATGCGGTCCCGGTTCATGATGCCTTGCACCTTCGCAGCGGCGGCGATGCCGGCCTCTCGGACCTTCTCCTTGGGTGTGCCGTAGGCGACACCGAAGGGAATGTGCATGCGGCGATGCGAATCGTCCAGCGTCCAGTTGCTGACCCGGCCGTTGATGAACTCGGAGTTCGGCACCAGAACGTCCAGCGAATCGTTGGTGCTGATGCGCGTGTAGCGCATGGCGATCTCGCGCACGTGGCCGCGCAGGCCCGATTGCAGGTCGACGAAGTCACCCACCTTCAGGCTGCGCTCCAACAGGATGATCACGCCGGAGGCAAAGTTGCTGAACACGTTCTGCAGGCCGAAACCCAGGCCCACCGCCAGCGCGCTGCCGAGCAAGGCGATACTGGTCAGGTCGATGCCCAGGTAATTCAAGCCGACCAGCGTGCCGACTATCCACACGCCGTAGCGCAGCAGCCGGCTCAGCATGTGGATGCGGGCTGTCTTCCAGGACTCGTCGCCATAGCGCTGGGTCAGGCGATGCACGCTGCGCTCCAGCAAGCCGGCAAACCACCAGATACCGATCACGAAAGCCAGCGCGAGCAGCAGGCTGCCCACGCTGACTTCTTTTCCGCCCAAGGCGAACAGCGGGTGCGTCATCCACGACAAATTGAGCCGGGACAGATTCGGTTCGGACATGGTGTGCTGCTTCAGTGGTTGGCCGTCTTCGCTGTGGGGGCATCGGCGGCGACAGCTTCAGCTTCCCGCCTCCCGCGGCCGGCGTCGCCCGACAGACGCAAGGCCATTGCCGCGATCGGCGGCCCGATGGTCTCGAAGAATGCGACCGCCGCAAGCACCCGTGCCGACACCTGCACACCGAGCTCCGGCATCAGGCCGCGGGTGGTCTGCAC
>Ga0209181_10002182_pt1 | contig 32424 bp, 33 predicted proteins | sample MAT05_FD_187208 | JGI IMG/M metagenome (GOLD analysis project Ga0209181, IMG submission 187208) | Freshwater microbial communities from Lake Fryxell liftoff mats and glacier meltwater in Antarctica - MAT-05 (SPAdes) (version 2) | ecosystem: Environmental > Aquatic > Freshwater > Ice > Liftoff... | reverse complement strand
GTCTCCCCCGCGCACGCGGGGATCGACCCTTCGCGGCCAGTGCCGAAGTTGCGTCATCGATGTCTCCCCCGCGCACGCGGGGATCGACCTGTGCCGGCAGTGGTACTCACGTCCGCGCCGAAGTCTCCCCCGCGCACGCGGGGATCGACCCATTCAATACCACCGGTATCAGGCAATCATCAAGTCTCCCCCGCGCACGCGGGGATCGACCCGCCGTTGATGATGTAAGGACAGGAGCGCGTTGGTCTCCCCCGCGCACGCGGGGATCGACCCGCTTGCGGAACAGGGGGATGGTGCTGGAGATTGTCTCCCCCGCGCACGCGGGGATCGACCCACCCAGCGCGGAAGCGCCCAAGTGGAAGCATTGTCTCCCCCGCGCACGCGGGGATCGACCCCATGCCTGCGCATGGAGGAGGTCAGGTGTTAAGTCTCCCCCGCGCACGCGGGGATCGACCCGCCGAGCGTCATCTTGTCGCCGGCGGCGATGTGTCTCCCCCGCGCACGCGGGGATCGCCCCCCCAGATCGCCGCCGTGGTGATCACCACCTTGGTCTCCCCCGTGCACGCGGGGATCGACCTGACTACGCTGACGTGGCCAAGATGGTCGCCGAGTCTCCCCCGCGCACGCGGGGATCGACCTTGAGCAGCAAGCCGTCGTTGATGTGCTTGAGGGTCTCCCCCGCGCACGCGGGGATCGACCTTGTGCCGATAGTAGTGTCATGAGTCCGCGTACGTCTCCCCCGCGCACGCGGGGATCGACCCGCCCACCACCTGTTGCTGCGGCGTATCCGGCAGTCTCCCCCGCGCACGCGGGGATCGACCTGCTCCGGGTAGCATGGTCTCCCCGGTGACGATGTCTCCCCCGCGCACGCGGGGATCGACCTCGTAAGCCTGCATGAGACGAACGCGGATCTATGTCTCCCCCGCGCACGCGGGGATCGACCTCAGGTTAAGGGAATCAGGAATCAGCGCGAGTCGTCTCCCCCGCGCACGCGGGGATCGACCCGAAGAAGTAGCGGAGCAAGCTATCGCGGTAGAGTCTCCCCCGCGCACGCGGGGATCGACCTCATCGGCTGACGCTGTTGAAGCTTCGTTCCATGTCTCCCCCGCGCACGCGGGGATCGACCCTTTCTGTTTCCGGGCTTGTAGCCATTTGTGCCGTCTCCCCCGCGCACGCGGGGATCGACCTCGTTGATTTTGTAGTCGCTATCTGTCTCTCGCGTCTCCCCCGCGCACGCGGGGATCGACCCAAGCACGCCCATGGCTGCTTAACTGACAATGCGTCTCCCCCGCGCACGCGGGGATCGACCCTAAAAGTTTGCGCCTGTTAAATAAATATGACTGTCTCCCCCGCGCACGCGGGGATCGACCTGTAATTTCCGCACCCCCCGCCAAGATTCCCTTGTCTCCCCCGCGCACGCGGGGATCGACCTCTCGCAGATCGGATGAACCGTAAGCCCTGGCCGTCTCCCCCGCGCACGCGGGGATCGACCCGGGCAATAGCCGCGTCTTGAATCTGCTTTGTGGTCTCCCCCGCGCACGCGGGGATCGACCCCACTCAAACAGCCGCGCAAGCGGCTGTAGCGCCGTTATTCGCGTTGTTGCGCGATGACCAGACGGCGCCGGATGAGGCCTTGCCACGCACCGGTATCAGTCTGGAATGGGAAAGGATGCTTTCCGCTGCCTTCATACACGCACCGACCTACGCCACACGTTCATCGACGGCGCTATTGGTCAGTCGGTACGGCATGGCGCGTTTTACGGAGGGTAGCTTCGCGCCGGATGGCGGCGAGGCAGGTCGCATCGAATACGCCTTTCAGTTGGAATAGCCTTTAGCCTTATTCGCAAATTTCCACCGGCGTTCCCGCCGGCACAAGATCGAACAATTCGATGATGTCCTGGTTGCGCATGCGTATACAGCCGATGGAGCCGGGCTTGCCCATTTCGGCCGTGTCCGGGCTGCCGTGGATATAGATGTAGCGACGCATGGTGTCGACGTCGCCGAGGCGGTTGTAGCCGGGCTCGCAGCCGGACAGCCAGAGTATGCGGGTGAGTATCCAGTCGCGCTGCGGCTGCTGGTCGGCCAGCCCGGGGGAATACACTTCGCCGGTGGGCCGCCGCTTCACGAACACCGTATTCTCCGACGCATCCGCGCCGACCTTGGCGCGTACGACGTGTCGGCCGCGCGGCGTGCAATAGCTGCCGCGCAGTTCGCCCGCACCGTTCTTCGCAGTGGACACCATATAGCTGCGCAAGGGTTTGCTGGCATCATTGAATAGATCGAGCGTCTGGCGCGCGATGCTGACGCGGATTTTCATCAGGCGCTTAGCGTTTTGCCGCGTCGCGCGGCGAAAAAGCGCGACAGCAGCGCACCGCACTCTTCGCCCCTGACGCCGCCGACTACTTCTGTGTGGTGGTTGAGACGCTGCTCGGCGAACAGGTCGACAACGCTGCCACAAGCCCCAGTTTTGGGATCATGCGCGCCGAAGACCACTCGGCCCATGCGTGCATGAATGATGGCGCCCGAGCACATGGCGCAGGGCTCCAAGGTGACGAACAACGCGCAATCGACGAGGCGGTAGTTGCCCAGGCGAACCGCCGCATCACGCAGCGCCATGATCTCGGCGTGAGCGGTCGGGTCATGGCGCGAGATGGGCGCGTTGTAGCCGCGACCGATGATTTCGCCGTCCTTCACCACCACCGCACCAACAGGCACTTCATCGGCAGCCAAGGCCTGTTGCGCCATATCCAGCGCCGCTTGCATCCAAAACTCGTCCGAAAAACTCATGCCCAATGTCCAAGACCTTGAAACCGGCTTAGCTGCCGAATTTCGCATTTATTTATCTGCCATGCCGTCACTGATAACGGCCTGAAAAGTTGCTGAGGAGAGTACCAAGCATCGCCATGGCGTGTCCACTTGCCCACGCTATTCGTTGGATTATGGCGTGAGGTATTCCTTGCGCATCCCCGACTGCGAATTGCCCGCATATGTGCGCTCTCGCACGGCAGCGCCATGACGCATTGCCCAACACGCGGATTCCCACAACGCCTATTAGGACTTCATCATGGCTATACCAACTTTTGCAAGAGTTAATGAATTCGAATTCGGCTCGGACCGCGCGACGCCTTCCGCGTCGGCTGATCTCATTCAAGCCCCTGCAAGCGCCGTTTCTTGGGGCGCTATCTTCGCCGGTGCGGCCGCCGCCGCCGCGCTCTCCTTGGTCCTGCTGTTTCTTGGAACCGGCTTAGGCCTATCTGCGGTTTCACCGTGGACAAATGCTGGCCTCAGCGCAAGCAAGTTGGGCTTATCAACCATCGCGTGGCTGTGCCTGACGCAAGTCGCCGCTTCGGGGTTGGGCGGTTACCTTGCCGGCAGGCTGAGAACAAAGTGGGTTGCCACCCACACGGATGAGGTCTACTTCCGTGACACCGCGCACGGTTTGCTAACCTGGGCCGTCGCATCGCTCGCGGCGGCAGCACTGCTAACGTCGGTCATCGCATCGATAGTCAGTGGCGGGGTTCAGAGCAGCGCGGCGATTGCGGGTGCAACGACAGCGGCCGCCATGTCCAGCGGATCCGACCTCGCCAAGTCTGACGGGAACTGGCCTGTCGACTATCTGGTTGATTCACTTTTCAGGAAAGATGCGAGCGCCGTTGCGGCGGGTTCCGCAAATCCTGAGAATGATGCCCTCGCCGGCAACAGCGCGCAGCCAAGTTCAGCGAGAACCTTGGAAGTCGGTCGCATATTTGCCAATACGATCAGGACCGGTCCATTACCGATTGAGGATGGCCGCTATCTCGGTCAAATCGTTGCGCAACATACTGGGCTGACGCAACAGGAGGCGGAGAAGCGAGTGACGGACACCTACGTCCGCGCGCAAACCACGTTACGCGACATGGAAACCACTGCCAAGGATGCCGCATACAAAGCCCGTCAAGCGTCCAGCTATGCAGTCCTGTGGCTCGTCGTCTCAATGTTCATAGGCGCGTTCGTAGCCAGCGTGGCTGCGATCTTCGGCGGGCGCCGTCGCGACAGCTGACCATCAAATATCAACCTCATTGCTGGAGACAATTATGCGTTCAGTCCTACTCTTCATGCTTGGCATACCTATCCCGATCATCATCCTGATTGCATTGTTTCTGTAACAGATAGCGGATAGCAGATGGATATCTCCCTTGCATCGTCCAGGGCCGCTTTGGACGCCCTTATCGATGCCAGGGAGATTGAGACGTCTAGGATTTGTTCTCCCCTTTTCCGCTTTCATATTCCTTAAGGCGGTTGTACAACGTTTTCAGACTCACCCCCAGCGCGGCAGCTGTGCGCTCCTTATGATTGTCAAAGTACTTAAGGGTGGCGAGAATCAACTGCGATTCCGCTTCTGCCATTGAGCTGCCCAGACGGATAGAAATACACGCGCCGTTCGAGGGGGGCTGGGCGGGCGCAAGTCCCACTGCGGGGAATTCCTTCGGTAGCCACTGTTCGGTGATCACATTATCCGGCGTCATCACGTAAGCACGCTGCACCACATTGCGTAGTTCGCGGATGTTGCCCGGCCAGCGGTATTGCATCAACCTTTCCAGGGCGCCGGGGGAAAAACTCTTGATTGCCTCTTCGCGTTCGATGATGCCGTGAAGAAAATGTTCGGCAAGAAGTGGAACGTCGTCGGCGCGATCGCGCAATGGCGGCAAGTCGATGGGAAAGACGTTCAGCCGATAGTACAAATCTTCGCGCAGGTGGCCGCTTGACACAGCCTGTTCGGGCGGACGATTGGTGGCCGAAATGATCCGCACATCCGCTTCCTGCGACTGCGAGGATCCGACGCGCATAAAAACGCCGGTTTCCAGTACCCGTAACAGCTTGACCTGCAATTCTGGCGGCATCTCGGTAATTTCGTCGAGAAACAGCGTACCCCCGTGAGCACGTTCAAAAAAGCCCTGATGTTGCCTGTCCGCCCCGGTAAAACTGCCCTTCTCGTGGCCAAAAATCTCGCTTTCAATGAGCGTAGGCGAAATGGCGCCGCAGTTCACTGCCAGGAAGGGACTCTTCCGACGACGGCTAAGATCATGCACCGTGCGGGCAACCACTTCCTTACCCGTGCCGCTTTCACCGCAAATCAAGACCGTCACACCCGTGGCGGCTACGCGGGATATTTGCTGGTAGATTTGCTGCATGGCCGGCGTTCTGCCCCAGAGATGACCGAAACGACCAGTCTTCGCCCATTCCTCCGTGAGACTGCTCACTTCCTCTTGAAGTACCGATGGTGGTACGACGCGGGACAACACGCCTTCTAGTTGTTTCAGGCTGATGGGTTTGATGAGGTAGTCAGCGGCGCCTGCCCGCAAGGCCTGGATCGACGTCTCCAGACTCGCATGACCGGTAATCAAAACGATCTCCGCGCGCTCGATCAATTGCTGGTCGGCCAACAGTTCCATGCCGCTGCCATCCGGTAATTGCAAATCCAGCAGCACCAAGTCGGGCTGCTGCAGGATGATATGTTTACGCGCATCTCGCAGACTGTGAGCAATGGCGACAGTGAATTTTTCACCATCAATCAGCGCTGCCAGCATGCGGGCCGCGTCTTCTTCGTCGTCCACGATGAGTATGTGCCTGACCGTAGCATTCTCAGCAAATCGATCCGCGCGGTGCGAACGCGTTGTCGAAACGCTAGGACTCTGTGATTTGTTAGGCATGGTGATTTGGATCAGAAGGCGGAGGGGGAAATAACGAATCAGAATAGAGGCTTTAGTGACTTCGAGCAACGTACGCGGATAAATATTTGCGAGTTACGTGCTTTTGCACACACGATAATTTGGGGGCAGGAACGCGATTTGCCAGTAGTGATTTCACAGCACTCGTTCGTTCATCTATTAACCGAGGAGAAATCCATGACTACCATAGCCACTTACCCTTCCACTGGTCAGAGTGTACGCGCCGTCGATGCACCGCACAAGACGACCGAGCTACTGGACAATGTCGCGAAAGGCGCTCACGAAACCATCGACTTCCTGAGCGATACAGCAGCCCCGCTTGCCCAACAATTGCACGAGGGAGTCGATCGAGCCAGCGAGACTGTGATAGCTGGCGCGGAACAAGTCGACGCCTTACAACAGATGTGGCTCGACAGGGCACGCAAGAAAGTGCATGCACATCCATTGTTATCGCTGGGAGCAGCGGTTGCCGCTGGCTTGCTCATCAGCCGGATGGCGCGCAGACGTGCGTAAAGTCGAAGCTGATCAGCGCCCCGAAGGGACACTCTCGATGCTGGAGTCCGTTCATGCGCTGCTTGGAGAACTTCCAGGAATAGTCAGCGACCGCGTGCATTTGTTCGCCCTAGAGCTAGCGCGCGGTTCCCAAGCACTGGGCCAAATGCTGCTCCTGGCGCTTTGCGCCGTCATCCTCGCCGGCACCTGCTGGGTGGCCTTGTGCGGGGGGCTGGCCCTGGCAGCAGTGCACGCGGGTATGCATTGGTCGGTGGCGTTGGCCGCAGTAATCACCGTGAATGCCGCATTGGCTTTTATGATTTTCCGGCGGGTAGTTGCACTGAGTGCGCTGCTGCGTATGCCTGCCACATTGCGACATCTCACCTTAGCGTCGCATCATCTGCCTGCTGGCCCGGCGGAAACGCCGAACACCGTTAGTGCGCCCGTCAGCCAAGGCCGTGTCTAATACCCTACCAGGATCAAGCCATGGAGATAAATGATCGCATCCATCAAGCAGAACTCGCTATCAATCAGCGCGACCACCGCGTACAGGGGCATCTGCGTAGTGTCACGACGGCGCTCACTCGCATGCGTGAGGGCGCGGGCGTCAAGCTCGCCGCCGTTGCCCTCAGTCTGCTGGTCGGGCGTTGGTTGCTGCGGCGGCTCGCAGGTCCAATCCGGCACAACAGCACCGTAATAGCGCCACTTACCGGCGCATCGGTCAGCCGGTGGAGTTTGTGGTTGAGCCGCGCAGCATCATTCTCGGCGGCCCTAGGCATTCCGCTGCGTACGACGTTGCTCAACGCGACCACCGCGTTCCTGGCATACGTACTGCGACGTCGATAGCTATTTGCGCATTGGTTTAAAACGCGGCATCGCTATATGACGATGCCGCGCAAATCCACCGAGTAATTCAAGACTCAACTCGACGTTTCATCATCCCCGCCATCGTCCTCGAATTGTGGACTCTTATCCGCAGGTTGCTTCTTGCTCGGCTGCTCGACGTTGCTTCTCTGGCGCTGGTTTCTATCTTGTTCCTGGGGATTCATGCGGTCACGTTCCGTACTCTGATTGCGTTGCTGCTGACGCTTATCTTTAGGCTGATTCATGTCACGCTCCTTAAGGGATGGTATTGCTTGTCGCTGGGCTCAATACCCGAGCGTCCTTAACGGGCAACGTGCGTGCCCAGCGCCGATCATGTGCAAGATTAAACCTCATAAAGCAGCGTTCGAAGGGTTGCGGTATCGATAGGTTTCACCAGATACGCATCGAAGCCGGAGCTCAAGGCCATTTTCACATCGCTCTCCTGGCCATAACCGGACAGTGCGATCATGCGGCCCGTGTAACCTTGAGCACGGGCGCCTCGCGCCACTTCAAAACCGGGAATTCCCGGCAACCCAATGTCTACCAGGACCACGTCGGGGCGACATTCCATCACCAGCGCCAACCCGGCCTCTCCGTCTGCGGCTGTCCACACCGCGTGCCCCTCCAGTTCGAGCATAGATGCCAGGGCATTCAACGCGTCGAGGTTATCCTCAATGACCGCCACGCGACGGCGACGCGACTCCGGCATGATGCGCGTGCGGTCCACGCGCGTGGGTGCGGCGACGCTGGACAGCCGAACCGTGAATATACTGCCGGCGATCGAACTCTCCACCGCAATGCTGCCACCGTGCAATTCGACCAGCCTATGCACCAGCGTGAGTCCGATGCCCAACCCGCCAGAACGACGATCAAGCGTACTTTCTCCTTGCACGAAGAGATCGAAAATACGCGGTAACAGCTCAGGCGAAATCCCCAGACCCGTATCACGCACCTGGAACACCACGTCGGCCTCCTGGCGGTGTACGTTTATGCCTATTTGGCCTCCGGACGGCGTGTACTTAATGGCGTTTGTGAGCAAATTGGTAACGATCTGCTCTATGCGTGTCGCGTCGGCGTCTATCCAGGCCTCGTCCATATCGACGCTAACCTCATGATTCCGCGTCTCACCGGCTATTTCCAGTGTGCTCATGACGCGCCTGACCAGGTCCGCCAGGTCGACGGACTGACGCGCAAGCAGCACCTTGCCCGATATCACGCGCGCCACATCGAGCAGATCGCCCATCATGTGGGCAAGATGGGCGGTTTGACGGGCAATGATGCGGCGCGCATTGGCGGCGATATCCGTTCCGCCATCGACACGGTTCAGCACCTCCACCGCCGACGATATCGCGCTCAGGGGATTACGCAATTCATGGCCCAGCATGGCGAGAAACTCATCCTTGGCGCGGTTTGCCGCTTCCGCTTCTAAGCGGGCTAACCGTTCTCGCTCAATGAGGGCCCCGCGCTCAGCTTCGGCGATTTTCTGTTCGGTGACGTCGACGGTGATGCCGATCATGTGAAACGGTTTCCCATTATCAGCATAGGTCAATGCCATCCGGCTGGAGAGCCATCGCGCCGAGCCGTCCGGCAAAGTAATGCGATATTCCAGCGTATGCTTTTCCTGGCGTTCGGCGACTATCCTCTGCAGGCTCGCTTCGATGAAGCTACGATCCTCCTGATCAATACGCGACATCCAGGTTTCCAGCGTATGGCCCGTCTCCGTCGGATCGCTAGCAAACAACTTGGCGTGGCCCGAGGTGAATGACATTGAATTTCGCTTGAACTGATACTGGAAAAAGCCGACATGACCGGTCTCTTGCGCCAGTTCAACCAGGTTCTGGCTCTCGCGCAGACGAATTTCAGCGCTGATCAGGCGTGATTCGGCCAGTTTGCGGTCGGTGATATCCACCACGGCGCCGATGGCGCCGCGCGGGCGACCAAACAAATCAAGTAGGGGTACCGCATTTACAAGCACAAAAAGTGGCGGCTTGTTGCTAACCCGAACTTCCAGCTCCATGCCTTTCATTACTTCGCCACAGGCTGCCGCGCGCTGCAAAGGTTGATCCGCCCGCACCAGCAGCTTACCCTGATGCAGTACTCGCACCTCGCCGGCGCCATAGCGATCTGAAACACCAAACAGAGCGTCCATCGCGGCGTTATGCAAGACCACACGGCATTGCGGATCCTGTGCGAATGCAAGGCCAATGGGACTGCTGTCGAATAGGGTTTCGAACTCGTTTGCCTTACGTTCCAGGAGATCTCTTTTTGCCTGGAGCCTGGTGCGGGCCGCTTCGTCCTGCGCATGCGCCACCAGCAGCGCGTCACGCAGCAGGGCGATTTCCCGCACGGCAATACGCTTAGGCGCGGCCGTAGCGCCTTTTGTCGCGAGTTGGTGCAAGGGATCCGTCACCCGCTTGGCTGCAAAGAACGCCAGAAAAGTGCCCAACAGCAGGCAGCCCCAGGCCGTGGCCAGAGTGGTCGCCACGGCTCTCCATTGGGCGGCTTCGAGTGGCTCGGCGCTAACACCCACCCCAACCCCCCAGCCACTCAGCTCGACTTTTTGCCAGGCGCCGTAAGCCGCGCCACCCTCCATCAACTCACTATGCTGTACGCCGGTACTCCTCTTGTCCATGCCCGCTGTCACTGCAGCGGGGATGCGCTGGCCGACGAAACGTTCGGGCGCCAAGGTGCGTGCGATGATCATGTAATCACGGTCAAAAATAGTGATGAAGCCATCGTTGGGCGCAATTGCCTTTTCCAGCAAGCGCTGCCAGACCGAGGCGTCTATGCGGGCGCCCAGCGTGTAGCTGGGCACCCCATGGACCTTCACCGGTACCGCGATGGTGGTGAAGTAGCCCCCGGTAGTCGGGTCACGCAGAAGATTTGAAATGGACGAGGACGCCGCCAATACCATGTTGCCCAGCGCGTGCGATCCTTTTGGCAAAGGATACTTGTCGGTATCGAAAATCACTCGGCCTGTGCTATCAAGCAGGTACACGCTGCGCCAGCTGGGCCGCAAGCGAGAACGGTAACTTAAGACACGTTCAAAACGTGCCAGGCCCTCCAGCTGCAGCGAGTCGTCTTCGGAAAGAATATTCAACGCATACTGGGTGGACAGCATTTCGCGTTCCACGCCTTGCGCCAGAAGAAAAGCCGTTTTCTGAAGGTTTTCACCGAGGCGCTCACGTTGCATACGCAGATCGGTAAAATTGCCGTAGAACAACAGAACGGCCACTGGCAACGTCGCCAGAATAATAGTGACCACCAAATAGGTACGCAGCGACGCCTTAGGCCACGCCGTCAGCAGGCTCATAAACGACAGCGGTTCGCCGATTTTTGCATCGGCGGGTTGATGTTCTTCTGGTGGTGGGGAGTGATTCATCTGCGCGGAGATGGAAAAGGGAAAATGGAAAATGGAAAAGCCATAGCCTAACCGACTGTCCTTCGGCGTCAAGCCGAGCTTTGTTCTACGCGGGCACGGTGTTTGCTCAGCTGAATCAAACCCACTCCGCGCGACGGGCTCGCATAACGCTCATGTTTGACTCCGTATCCAGAACCCTTACTCGCCCCAACGATCCTCCTGTCGACCATGGTGTAGGTTCCGCCAACGACGACAGCATGGGACACATATCCGCAGCGCGATCCTGCAGCGCGCTCTACGGCGAAAAACTCGTCAATCGCCGCGACGAAACCCTCGGGCTGATTAGTGATGTATGGGCGGATATACCCCGCGGCCGACTCATTTACGCATTGGTGACCGTCGGCGGATTCATGGGGCTGGGCGAGCGACATTTTCCAATTCCGTGGGCGGCAATCACTTATGACGCCGACCATCACTTGTTTGTTCTGAATGCCGATGGGCTCGCTCTAGAGAAAGCGCCGAACTTTGATCGAGCGCATTGGCCTGACCCGATAGATTTGGAATGGCAAGTGCGGGTACATCGTTATTATGGAGTCCGGCCCTATTGGTGGGAATGACAGCAAGGAGAGGCTTATGAGACGCAAAGTGGCAATCGGCATGGGCGTGGCGACATTGTCCATGCTCATGTATCACCGTTACCGAGTATGGCGCGCGCGACAACTCGCCATGCCCCAACCTAAACCGGAATCTCTGCAAGTATGGGAGAGCGAAGGGGGTGGAGTGCCCATCAATCCTCACCGCACCGCCGCCCAGGTGAGCCCTACTCATCCCATTTCCGGTATGTCTGTGTAACGTCCAGGGTCGATCGCGGCGCAATTGATGCGGGCCGCAACGCTAGGTTAGCCAACGAAGTCACTACGTCAGACCGCTGGCTCGCGCAAGCTGCTCAACGGAGCTCTCAGCGGAGCTCTCAGCTTGCTTAGATGGAGAGCGCGTATCTCATCTTGGTTACGCAGCACGCCGCGAAACTGATATTCCACCACCAAACGCTCCGCCACCGGCAGCGTCGCCCGCAGCGCCGCCCGATAACGAAGCAATGCGGCCCGTTCACCACGATCACATTCGTCAAGCACGGATTGCTCGCTATATCCCAGCAAGGATCCGCGCAGCCACACCCAACAACGATGCAAGCCGCCTTGGATACTGCTGCGGGTTTTCGGCTTGCCCCCTAGTAGCGCCACGTGCATTTTTAGCTCTGCGGCCGCCAGATAGCAATCGTGTGCGCGACGCAAAAACAGCGTCCGCAAATGGGGCGAGCGGGTCTGTCTGGCGCACGCGTTGAAACCGTACTCTCCGTCCTTGCTGGTTACTACAAGCCTGTTAAGAACCTTAACAACGTCATCATTAGCTATCATTGGTTTCTCCTTTACGGCATGCAAAATTGCCAGGGCACGCCGCGTGCCTGCTTCGAGCGCCAGCGCCGTTGTTCCGGACGCGCGGTACTTGTGCTCACTTCGAAACCGCAGCGACGGATCTTTGCCCGAACCTTGGCAAGTTCAGACAGCCATGGCCTGCGGCATAATCTCGAAGCTGGTAATCCGGCGGTACGGGCGGCGTTGGTGCGGCTATAGCGGGCAGGTCAACACGGGGCTATCGGTTAATTACGATAAACCCTAGATAACGGCGTCGATTGCCGCAATTTTTTCCAAATCGGAAACTATCCTGCGTGCGCAACTGGCCACTGCGGGCTGTCTTACCCACGCACGCGACGGGCGGCGTTGTTGCTGCGAACTTTCCGCGTTACCCGCGCTTAACATACCCGCAGTCCGTCGACCGACGCTGCCGCACTAGAACACCGTGCAGCGCGTGGCGACGGTCGGATTGGAACATTTACATCCTACAAAAACTTTCCACCTGTCAGCGACGCGGCGCTGATACAAACGACGCAATTGCTAGCCACGCCAGTACGGACGGGTGCCGTAGTACGTATGAATATCTTGCGCCCAGTCGAAATCAGCCATGGATGGCCAATGGTCTTTGTCGAAACCGGGGGCTTTTTCCAGACGCTCCTTGTCGACATTCAGGACAAAACATTCACGGTCGGTATCCAACGTCAACAGTTGCCATGGGATGGCAAACAGTTTTTCGCCGAATCCCAGAAAGCCGCCGAATGACAACACCACATAGGCGATACGTCCGGCTTGTACGTCCAACATGATGGCTTCGATTTCGCCCAGATTGTCACCCGCCGCATTGTAGACATCGTTGCCTTTCAATGTGTCTGCGGCCATGATTTCTGGGCCTGGTCCCGAATCATTGTCGCTTTCGCTCTGGCCCACAATGGCAGCGCCGCTGGTACTGATATCGCTGCTGCCTTTGGCCCAACTGGCACGGTCATCATCGAGGCTAGACTCGCCGGGAATCAAACCGCCTCTATTCAATGTTTCCTGGCTAGGTAGTGCCATGATTATCTCCTCACGCTGTCAACAAATAGCTCACACGGTATGCCGGGGCCGGCACCGCAACGGGAATCGCGAATGTGTCATCAACGCATCGCTTAGACATGAAGGGCAAACCGTGTGCCGGTGTTAGGCGGGAAGTCCCAGGGACGTCGGTATAAAAATACTCGCTACGATTCTTTAGGTCCGAGGGTCTCCGAGCAATTCGGCAACGCAAGCAAGGTCCACGGGTTTGGTGAAGTGATGGTCGAACCCTGCATCCAATGCCCGGCGTATATCGTCTTCCTGCCCATAGCCGGTCAGTGCAACCAATAGCACCTCGTTCCCGTTATTGGGTTCTGCGCGCAAACGACGCGCCACTTCGTAGCCATCCATATGCGGCAGACCTATGTCCAGAAATACCACCTCCGGATGGAAGCTCGCCGCCACCTCCAGTGCCTCGGGGCCGTCGTAAGCCACCCGCACATCATGCCCCCAAAGTCCAAGCAAGGAGGTCATCGCATGCGCCGCATCTTTGTTGTCATCCACCAACAGAACACGCTTGGGCTGCCTCACGCCGGGAACGCTTATCTCGGCCGCTGAACCCGATGGATCGGCAGCTGCCACCACCGGCTCATGCCCTTCCGTCCGCGTCGGCAGGGACACGACAAACTCGCTGCCGCGTCCCGCGCCGCCACTGCGCACCAACACCTCGCCGCCATGCATCTCGACCAGGGTATGAACGACGGTGAGGCCGACCCCAAGGCCACCCTGTGTTCGGTCCAGGGACCGATCCGCCTGCATGAAGAGATCGAAAACGCGCGGCAGCATTTGCTCTTCGATACCGATGCCCGTGTCGCTTACCGTAACCAACAGATTTGAGGCATGTAGCGCTGCGCATATGGAAATCGCGCCGCCAGTCGGCGTGAACTTCGCGGCGTTTGAAAGCAAGTTGCTGAATACCTGAACCAGTCGCGCCCGATCTACATACAGCGTCAGCGCAGGCGGCGCCAGAGTGATTGTCAAACGATGCTGACGTTGATCTATCAGCGGTCGCACCATCTCGACGGCCGCCAGAAGCACGTCGTTAATCGGCACCTTCTCTCTATGCAAATCAATGTGGCCGTTGGTAATGCGCGACACATCCAGCAGATCTGCAACCAGCCGGCTCAAATGAGCGACCTGGCGTTGCATCATCTGGCCCACCTTGTGCACTTCGGGCATGGTCCCAGGCAGGCGCTGCAATAACTCCACACCAATGGCCATCGGTGCGAGTGGATTGCGCAATTCATGGGCCAACATGGAGAGAAATCTGTCCTTGCGGCGATCCGCCTCAACGAGTTGCTCAGCCTGGCGCTGCAATTCGCGCTCCATGCGATGCCGCTCGGAAATATCGTGGAAGACGAGCACCACGCCTATCAGCTTCCCGGTGTGGTCTCGAATCGGCGCACCCGAGTCATCAATGGGATGCTCCGATCCATCCTTGCGCACCAGCAGCGTGTGGTTGGCCAGACCGACCACGCAACCTTCGCGCAGCACCTTGGTAACCGGACTTTCGACGCCTCCCCGGGTGTGCTCATTGATAATGACGAACACATTTTCGAGCGGCAGCCCTTGGGCATCGGCCAGAGTCCAACCCGTCATTTGTTCAGCCACGGCATTCATATAGGTCACGCGTCCGTCTGCCTCGGTGGCAATCACCGCGTCACCAATGCTCCCCAGCGTAACGCTCAACCACCGGCTGTATGACTGCAAGGCAGTCTCCGCCTGCGCGCGCCGCTGAATTTGTCGGTCAAGCTCGGCGATGCGCTCATTGAGCGACAGGAATTGCTTGACGGCCACGTGCTTTCTGGAAAAACGTAGAAGTATGATGGCGTGGCCAAGCTTGCTGGCAGGGCGATAGACCGCAACCTCGCAGCGAAAACCCAACACGTCGCCACTCGCAGCGACAAAGTCAAGATGTCCGGGTAGCAGGTGGCGATTGCGCGAACCGCTACGCAACAAGGCTCGCACGGTCTCTTCGTCATCGCGAACCAGGGAAAACAACGTCTTCCCGATAACCTGGTCGGCAGACAGTCCCAACAGTCCATGGCCGCATTCGTTAACGAACTTTATGATGCCATCGGCTCCGACGAGCATGATGCCCTCCGGCAGCAAGTCGGCCAGCTGATTTAGCTCGGGAGGAAATCCTTCCACTTCCATATGGCGTTGCTTCAGGCTTTGAAATACTCGCGCCCGCCGGCTTGTTCAGCCTCCGGATTCGAATTCAGATAGATCACCACCCGGCATTCGCCATTGCCTTCGGCGATAGTGCGTTGGAGTTCCACTTTCGCATAGCCGAGGTTTTCTGCGGTAATAACGCCAAACACGTTGGACGTCATCATGCACATTGCAGGTCTGCCCAGCACCTTGTCGCCAAAGGGACATGCATTGTTGCCCAACACGATCTTTTCATCGTCTGCCTCGATCACGTAAAAATCGCCCTGGATACGTCGCTTGAGATCCACGAGCACCATCGCAACCTGCTCGCGGTTAAGCGCCGGCGTTTGTAAGGCGGCCTTGTAGTTGCTGTTTAGCTGATCGCCGACACGTTGGCCTACCACGCTGATGAAACCCGATGCTTCATTGAGCCCGACTACCTCCTGCAAAGTGCCGGAAAGTTCACGGATCAGCGTACGAAGAAATGTGTCTCGGTCCAGCGGTACTTCCAAATCAAGAGCCGGGGACGGCAGTTCAGGGCTATGCATGGAGCACTCCTAATAAAGCAACGCGTCAACAAACCGACCGCGCCTGCTGGAGCGACATGAGCTCCAAGAGGCGCGGCATTGCGGCGCAATACAGGTCAGGCGTAAGCGGCGCAACGGAGCGAACGATCCGCCGGGCGTTTGGCCCCCTTATAGCATTCACAGACGTGGCGTTCCAAAGCGCAACGATCCAAGACACTGATACGCCCGCGGCTGTAGCTGATATAGCCCAATCGTTGCAGCCTTCCGGCGGCCTGCGTTACACCCTCGCGCCGCACGCCAATAATGTTCGAGATGCCCTCATGCGTAATTACCAATTCGGAGCCCGCGAGACGATCCAGACTCATTAGCAACAACCGACAGAGTTGCTGATCCAATGTATGGTGGCGATTGCAGACGGCCGTTTGCGCCATCTGATTCAACAACGTCTGAATATACCTCAACAGCACATCGGTCAGTGCGCCGCCCCGATTGAATTCCTGTTCCAGCCAATTGGCCCGCAGGCGCAGCGCACCGCCCGGACTTTGCACGACGGCAGACGTCGAGGGCGTCTCACCGCCTTTGAAAAACGACGTTCCGACAAGACCGTCCAAGCCCACCATGGCGACTTGTGATGACGCGCCATCCTTCGTCACGTACAACAATGAAACAATAGCGGTAACCGGAAAATAGACGTAGTTCACAGCGTTGCCGCATTCATAGAGCACCGTCCCGGCAGAGAGTTCGACGCGTTCCAAATGCGGGGCAACGCGTTGCCAAGCCTCGTCCGGCAGCGCTTCCAAGAGTCGGTTTTGCCATTTTTGAAGCGCCGCTACAGGCGCCGCTCGACGCGTAGGCGGAAACGTTCGATGCGAAGTGTGTTCGCCCAACATAGCTATTGTTGTCATGCGTAGCCCTTAGCGAATGAGATAGTTGAGTAAGACAAACGGATAGGGCAAAGGGCATGCCTATCACCACGTCCAGGTCATTCTTGCGTACGACGAAGTCGAGCGCCTCCGGCCCGCTCGCCGCTTCACCCGCCATAGAAATATCGTGATGACCATAGACAAAAGGTCGCACGCCAGCGCGTACGACTTCGTGCGCATTGGCAATCAGAATTCGGATTATTGTTATAAGGCAGGCCGATTGATCGCATGGCGCTTGTCCCACCAGCCCATCACGGCTTGCAACATCAGTGTCTGCGTCGTCGCTCGACGGCTTCGATGCGCAGTTGCTGGCGGTATTTGGTGACCGTGCGACGGGCGACCACCAGCCCCTGCTTGCCGAGCTGACGGGCGATTTCCGCATCGGACATAGGAGCGTCCGGTCTTTCCACGGCAATCATGTCCTTGATGAGGCTACGAATAGCCGTTGCGGAACATGCCGAACCGCTGGCCGTGTGCATGGTGCGCGAGAAAAAATACTTCAGTTCATAAACACCCAAGGGTGTCGCCATGAACTTATTGTTGGTGACGCGCGACACGGTCGACTCGTGCATGCCGGTTTCCTCGGCAATCTCCCGTAGCCCCAGCGGTTTCATCGCCATGGGGCCAAAGTCGAGGAAATGGCTCTGACGGTTCACAATGGCTTGCGCCACGCTCAAGATGGTGGCAAAGCGCTGCTCTACGTTGCTCACGGTCCACCGCGCTTCCTGCAAATGAGTCGACAGTTCCGCATTCGCCGTCGAGCGATTACGCTGAAGCATTTCGGCATAAACGTGGTTAAGGCGCACCTTGGGCACCACCGCCGTGTTAAGCGTCGCCACCCACACCCCACGCACTTTTTTGACTACCACGTCCGGCACTACGTAGGGCGCACACGTGTCGCTAAACTCCCCTCCCGGCCGAGGATTGAATTGGCGAATACGGTCGCAGACCGCTTCTATCCGCGACGGCTGCATATTCAACTTTTTGGCCAGGCCATCGATGTCCCGGGCGGCGAGGCGCTCCAGATGGTCGGCGATAATCTTGCAGGCCAGGGTGCGCGTCTCCTCGCAATCGATAGACGGCAATTGCAGCATCAGGCACTCCGCCACATTGCGCGCCGCGACGCCGCGCGGTTCCATAGCCTGGACGCGTTTCAGGGCGATATCTATTTCCTCCGCCGTTGCCGCCGGATTCAATTCGACGCAAGCGGCAATGTCTTCCCATTCGCAACGCAAATAACCATCATCGTCCAACGACTCTATGATGGCCTGCGCCAACATCCGGTCACGTGCACCTAGCGGCAGCACGTTCAGTTGCCCATGCAAATGATTGGTGAGCGATATATGCTGCGCCTGCATGTCCATTGCACTAATGTCGCTTTGTTGGCCATGCTGGGCGCCGGCATAGAAATCCGACTGCCAGCTTTCGCGTTCGCCGTTGGCATCGTCGCCGTCAAAGTCTTCGGCCGAAGAAATCTCAGTGACCTCGTGCGGCGTGGCGGCACTCATCAAGCTGAGTTCCACGGCATCATCGCGAGCAGACTCACTTTCAAACGCGTCCTCAGTCCCACGCTCATACTCGCGCTCAACATCCCCCGCCGCCCCCTCCTCCTCAGATTCATCAGCATCGAGAAAAGGGTTATCGCCCAGGGCATTCTGCACCTCCGCCGCGAAATCGGCCGATGACAGTTGCAGCAAGCGCACAGCGCGCTGCAAACGTGGCGACAGAGTCTGCTGCTGTCGATTTTGTAGATTAAGGGCCATCGACATGATCCTGTTGCTCCTTAGTGTTCGGACGAGGGAGTCATGCAATAGCTATGCCAATGAATGTGCTGCCAGCTGACTATTTCAGCAGCTTATTGTTTCCCTGTTGTTTTAATTGGCGTCTCTCGAGGCCCGAATATATTAAGCGCTTTAACGCGACGCTAACGCAACGTAAGCGCAACGTAAGCGCTTAACCCGTTTTGCAATTCTTACCCGTTACTTGAAAATTTTTCCGGAAAAACAGAGCGCCTTAATGGGAGACGCCCTCTTGTAAAAGGCGGCCTGCCAGATGGGTGCATGCCCGAGGCGTGATAAAAGTTCCGCAGCTCAACCATGTTGCCGCGTCAGAACCTTCACATCCGTACCGACTTGGAAGGCTTAAGTGGGCGGATATTTCTTCTTCGCCAAGGTCCGCAGGACCGGTCCTTTATCGCTGTCGACCTTGCCGCTGCTTACGTCCTCGTAGGCCAGACGCAATTTGTCGCGACTTTGCTTATTCGAATTGGTCTGGTTGTCTGCGGACTCATCTCGCTCGTGTGGCAAACGTGGCTCGTCAGCCTGGTCTCGGCTGGTGTGGGTGTTGCCTTGCTTGGTCTTTGCGCCAGGTATATTGCTGCCGGGGGGATGTGAGACTTGCTTCATGGAGATTGCTCCTGAGGTTGGAAGCCGAGGTGATCGCGGGCGGAGCCTGCGTTTTCGTCTCTGCGTTCATGCCGTAGCTCATTCGACGGGCAGTTTCCGTTCCAGGGCAACGCGATGGCACGTTGGTTGCCATATCGCAGGACGGCGATGCGCGTCGCATCGTCAAACGACCAGGAGACCACCATGTCCGCCAGCCCCCGCACCAGCACCCGCGCCAAATCCAACCCACGCAATGACATCATTACGATGCTGAAGGACGACCACAAGCGCGCCAAGAAAGCTTTCCGAGATTTCGCCAAGCTGGACGCCCAGGAAGACACGGCAGAATGCCTCGCCCTGGTAACCCAAACCTGCGGCGAATTGAAAGTACACGCGACGCTTGAGGAAGAGTTGATTTACCCCGCCGCGCGCAGCGTGCTCAGTGACGAAGATCTTATCGACGAAGCCGAGGTCGAGCACGCCACATTCAAATCGCTTATCCAGCAACTCGAAAGCATGTCTCCACAAGACGACAAATTCGCGGCGACGTTCACGGTGCTCGGCGAATATATAGAACATCACGTCGGCGAGGAGGAAGGTGAGATGTTTCCCATGCTGGCCAAAGCAGAGCTCGATTGGCCGGCTCTGAATAAGGAGATCGTCGCCCGCCGCCAGGAGCTGATGGAAGAGTTCCTCCCGGAAGCGGCAAACGACGCGAGCAGTGCAAGCAAGTCGCGCCGTCCGAGTGAGACCGCAAGCAGACGTAGCGCCTGACCTTCTCGCTTCCGCGCGGCCCAACGTCAATACGACGGGCTGCGCGGATGCTCAATTGACCACGTACCCCCCACGGGTGCTGGGTCTCTCGGCTGACGTGGCATGCACATTAATGCTGCGCAAAGCCGCCTTAAGCAACGCGGCGCCCCCCGAGCGCCAGGATGGGCTTACAGTGGCGATGGAAATCGCGCAAAAAGTTGATTATCTCGCTGAAGGCGGGAAGTTCGCGCAGTGCTTTCATGCCCATGTCGGGCAAAACTACAGCATCCCACAGCACGGAAGGCGCTGTCTGCACCGTCACCTCGACATGGACGGGCTCAGCAGAATCCGCTTGCAGCGCGCCCTAGGCCTAGCGATCACCAGCGACAGGGTGACGAAATGCGCTCCCACCAACAAAATGAATGGGTACAGACCTTCGCGAGCGGATATACCGATTGCGGCAATATTTACATTGGCTTGGTTCTGGTCGCGCCAATTTTGGTACAGGCCGGACAGCTTCAAATGACGCTCCCGATTTCGTCCTAAGGCTACGCTTCCACTCTAAGCCGTCGCATGCGTATGGCGTAACTGCCGTAGCGGGTACGGTAAATGCCCCGTACTCAGTGCTTTACTTCAATCCCGTTCTATTACCGCTCTCGACGAGCATCAAAGAAGAGGAGCCTGCCATGCGTGAATTGATCCACAACCGCACCGTAATCGCATATTCAATTTCCCTAGGCCTCATGTTGGGATTAACGAGTTCCCTCACAGCCGCCGCCGACACTCCGCGCACCTCGGACGAACTGGCCGTCGCCACCGCAGCCATAGACACTGCACGCTCGTCAGGTGCGGCGGAATTGGCGCCCCTTGAGTTAAGCCTCGCGCGTGAGAAGCTCGAGCGGGCCGAACGGTTAGCTTCGGCTGGCAACAAGACCGAGGCGCGCCTGTTGGCCGAGGAGGCCAATGTGGATGCGCAAGCCGCGCGCAGCAAGTCCGGGGCAATTCGCGCCAACCGCTCGCTCAATGAAGTTCAGGCCAGCATGCGTGCCTTGCAAGAGGAACTCAACCGTGGCGCCTCAATATCACCGGCCGGCGCAAGCGGCACGGGGCGTTAGCATTTCAGCCTTCCTTTGAAGACCAATCATTATTTGCCCACGCCATCCAGGAGCCCATCATGCATACCCCGACGACTAAAACGCTGATTGCCTCTAGCCTCTTGGCTACGCTGTGCGCCTGCCAATCGATGCCGCCGGCCAATATGGATATAGATCAGGCGCGCTACGCTTACGAACAGGCGCGCAATACGCCCGCTGTTGCCGCCACCGCTCCGGTGGAATTGGATCAGGCGCGCCAGGCATTACGACGTACCGAAGACAATTGGGTGGCTGATCGCGATATTGCTACCACGCGCCATCACGCCTACATCGCTATCCAGCGCGCCGCCATCGCACAAAATGTGGCGGCACAACGCCAAGCCGAGGCCGAAATTCAGCAAGCCAGTGTGGAGCGAGAACGGATTCGGGCCGATGCCCGTACTCGGGAATCCCAGGTCGCCATTCAGCGCGCGGATGAAGCACAGCGGAATGCTCGCATCGCCCAGGTGCAAGCTGGCTACGCCATGGATGAAGCAACGCGCCAAAGCGACAAGGCGGCGCAACTACAGCTTGCCTTGCAGGAACTCTCCGCCCAGCAAACTCAGCGCGGCATGGTGGTGACCTTGCGGGATGTGCTATTCGATAGCGGCCAAGCCACGCTCAAGGCCAATGCCCAAACCACCATAAACCGGCTGGCAGAAGTAATGCGCCAATTTCCCGAGCGGCGCTTGCTGATCGAAGGCTATACCGACAACGTGGGTGGTCAGGAAATGAATATGGATCTGTCGCTGCAACGTGCGACGGCCTTGCGCGACAGCCTAGTGGCCGCCGGCATTTCACGCGAACGATTGGATGTGCGCGGCTTCGGCGAAGCCTATGCGGTGGCCGACAATGCGACAGCTTCGGGACGCGCGCAAAACCGCCGCGTGGACATGATCTTCTCCGATCAGCTCGGTCGATTCGCCTCGCGCTAGCGCCCTTCTCCTCGCCGGATAGCCATTGCGAGACGTAAATATGACGCCCGAACCCAGTGCTGCGCCCACTCCCGCAGCGGGCGCGATGGAGCAGGCGGCCAGCCTACCTTCTCGCCCGGAAGTCCCGCCGCGTTATCTCAAGGTGCTCACCGCAGTCGCGGTCATCCTGCTCGTCCGCGAGGCCGAGCCATTTCTCGTGCCCGTAGTGGTGGCTGTTGTGTTCACCTTTCTGCTGTCCAGCGCAGTGCGCAAATTGCACAAGCATGGTGTGTCGGAAGTCTGGGGCGCCGGAGTCTTGATTATTGCGCTCCTCGGCGCTGGCGCCTTGCTGCTGAGCAACCTGCTGGGACCCGCTGCCCAATGGTGGGAACGTCTGCCGACGACAACCACGGCGTTGGTCGAGCGGATCGATCGCGTGCGTAGCGCGATCCCGTTCCTCACCGCTCCGGTGCCAGCGAGAAATGCGGCGCGTGGCGCGGCGCCGCCGGCAGATCCGATCAAGGAGAAACTGGCTACTGAAAGCATGACGCTGGTTGGGATGGTGATTCGGCAAACCTTGTCCTTTACCTTATCCGCAGCGGCGACGGTATTGCTGCTGTATTTCCTACTGGCGTCCGAACACTGGATGCTGTCGCGCAGTCGTTAGAAGCGGTATTTGAAACCAAGATGGCTACTACTGGGCATGCCGATGCCGACCATCGGAGCATCCCCGACAACCCTACATTTGCGGAAAGGACCTCACCATGAAACAGACGCAAGCTCGGCAATCCACTCGGCAACTTGATAAGCAGCAACTCAAATACACAGAGCCGCATGAACACCCGGACGATGAACGCTGGGATCGTCGCCCCCATCCACATTTAGGCCTGGAGCGTAAGCGGAGGCCGAGCCACACTCGCCCGCAGCGCACAGACGAATAACATTCGGCAAGCTCACGCAACCCTTGGCGCTGGGGTATAAATCAGAGCCGCTTCTTATCGCCGCTGCGCCCATCGACTCGGTGCGCAGCGGCCCTCTATAGATAAACGAGTGACCTGCAGGCGGCAACTCTAGTGCTTCATATTGGAGAGCGTAAACCCTAACACCAAGCCGCTGACCAGCCCCAAGGAAACCGCCTTAATTGGATGCGCGCGGACATATTCGGAAGTGGCCTCTGCGCCCTGCTTGGTCTTCTCCGCTACCACGACTTTGGCGCGCTTCAGACGCTCACGCGCTTCGATAAGTTTCTCCTCAATGCTGGCGCGCGCCGCTGCGTAGCCCTCCAAGGAAAGCTCGGCCGTTGTTTTCAGCAACGATTCCGTGTCACTGATTAGAGTCTTGATATCCGTCAGCAACTTTTCGCTATTGCTGTCTTGGGGTCGCTGATTGATATCTGCCAACCCACCCTGGCTTGCCATGGCTTCGATCGTCATAACTTTCTCCGTATAAATAGTTGCGTTGAAATTTGAACTGAGTTGAAACGCTTTTCTGCGACTATGGGAGGTGGCGAACTTGCTAAGGCCACCATGCGCCTGCGTGCGAGGGCGATCAGTAGAATCGCCGTGCGCGCAGGCGCCCGCTTACGAGGGTTGATGCGGTGATCCGGTCATTTACTCGTTTCGTGACCGACCACGCCACCCACCACCGCGCCGCCTACCGCGCCGGCGGCGCTACCACCTGTCAAGACCGACCCACCGACCGCGCCCACCCCCGCGCCGATGGCAGTGTTGCGATCTTGGTTAGACATTCCACAAGACCGGCAGCAGCAGCGCAGCGATAAACATGGTCGTCTTCATTTTCATCCTCCTATACGATATGCGTGAAATTCGCCATTCAACTGGGGCAATCGGCGATCCCAGCTGACGGCTCCGACGTCGCATATCGGTCGTATGGTCGGATTTCACACCGCTCATGGCGCGAGCGATGGGCTACGCGTATCAACTCAGCCAACGTGGTGGCAGCGCCCCATCCCCGTTACCGAGCAAGGGCGCTAAATCTTCAGCGGATAGGGGCCGACTGAAATGAAAGCCCTGCCCCTCTTCGCATTGCTGAATGCGCAGAAATGCCAGCTGCTCTTCTGTTTCCACACCCTCGGCAATCACTCGCTGCTTGAGGTTGCGCCCCATGCCGATGACTGCGCTGACGATGGTGGCGTCATCGGTATCGGTGGCGATGTCTCGCACGAAGCACCCGTCAATCTTTAGTGTATTGATAGGGAAACGCCTTAGATAGCTCAGGCTCGAATAGCCTGTACCAAAGTCATCGATGGCCAACTGCACCCCCATGGCCTTGAGTGATTCCAGCACCGCTGCGGAGGAATCGGCGTCCTGCATGAGCACACTTTCGGTCAGCTCAAGTTCCAGATAACCTGGCGCCAAGCCAGTCTCCTTCAGGATCAGTGCAACACCTTCCAGAAAGTTTTTATGTCTGAACTCCACGGCGGAAACGTTGACTGCGATGGGCACGGCGCGTAGGCCGGCATCCTGCCAGGCCTGGACTTGCCGGCAGGCTTCGCGCAGCACCCAGCGACCAATCGGCACGATGAGGCCGCACTCTTCCGCGATGGAGATGAATTCGGCTGGGTAGAGGAGTCCAAGATTAGGGTCCTGCCAGCGGATCAGCGCCTCCACCCCGGTCATCGCGCCTGAGGCAAGACCGATCTGGGGCTGGTAATGCAGCAGGAATTCTCCCTCCGTCAGGGCGCGGCGCAGGCCGGTTTCGACGATTTGCCTGCGCACCGCGCGGGTATTCATGTCGGCCCGGAAGAACTGGTAATTATTGCGGCCATTTGCCTTGGCGTGATACATCGCCGTGTCCGCGTTCTTCATTATCGTGTCGACGGTGATGCCGTCATCCGGATAGACGCTAATACCTATACTCAAGGTGACATGGAGTGCGTGTCCGCTGATGACGTGCGGCTTGATGAATGCCGCCAGCAACTTTTCCGCGACATGGGCCGGATCTTGTGGCCGCTCGATTTCAGCGAGCAGTATCACAAACTCGTCACCGCCCTGGCGGCATACCACCGTGTCCGTGGCGCGTACGCAGGAAGCCAAGCGATCCGCAACCGACTGCAGGAGCTGGTCGCCGATGGCGTGTCCGAGCGAGTCATTGATGTGTTTGAAATAGTCCAAATCCAGGAACAGCAAGCCGACTTGCTTGCCGTGACGATGGGCCAGCCCTATCGCCTGGGAGAGCCGTTCGGTCAGCAGCACGCGATTGGGCAAGCCGGTGAGAAAGTCATGCTTGGCCAGATGAGACATGCGCAACGCCATGGCCCGTGATTCGCTGACGTCGTGGAAGACGATTACTGCGCCGGCCACCTGGCCATCACGATTGTGGATAGGGGCGGCGGAATCTTCGATCGCCGACTCAAGCCCGTCGCGGCGGACCAGCAAACAATCCACCGCCAGCCCCACGGTCTTGTTCTCATCAATGGCGCGCTGAGCGGGATTCGGGGAGGCTAGCCGTGTCTTTCCGTCGATGATCTTGAACACCTCGGCAAGCGGCCGACCCGACGCGTCCTGAGGCGACCAACCGGTCATCTTCGCGGCCACCAGGTTCATATAGGTCACGTTACCCTGGATATCGGTAGTCAGCACGGCATCACCGATGGAGTTGAGCGTGACCTGAGCACGCTCCTTTTCTTCGAACAAAGCGCCTTCTGCGGCACGCAACCCGAACTCCGTTGCTTTACGCTCAGTGATGTCCTCAACCGTTAGCACATAGCCCTGCGACTTGCCGCGAGCACGCATTACCGCGCCATTGACGCGAGTCCACACGATACTTTCGTCTTGCCGAAGAAAACGGAACTCCGTTTCAAATGGCTCCTTGCCGCCTGCTGCATCGTGCCACTCTGCAAGCACACGCGGGCGGTCTTCCGGGTGGACCGCCTTGCTCCAGTTTGTGCCTAGTGTCGCTTCGAGCGTCAGCCCGGAAATCTTGTGATACGCCGCGTTGGTATAAACACAACTGCCTGCCGCATCGGACACGAATATGCCCAGCGGGGAGGCGTCACTCATTGCGCGGAAGCGCTCATCACTGTTCCACAGCGCCTCTCGCGCCGCCTTGCGCTCGATGAGGTAACGCAGGGTACGCGGCAACCAGTGGGCATCGGCATGGCCCTTAGTCAGATAGTCATGTGCGCCGCGCTGCACTGCCTGGCGCGCGGTTTCTTCATCGCTGGGCGTGCTCAGTATCAGTATCAGGGCAAGCGGCGCGGCCTCTAACACTTGGTCGAACACGGTGATACCTTGGGCGTCGGGGAGTGTCAGATTAAGCAACACCACCTCAATGCCTCCCCTGTCCAGTCGTGCCAGCGCATCGGAAAGTGTCGTCACCCGTTCGACGCGAAACGACTCATCTCCCAGGCCCGCAAGCGCCTCTTGAATGAGACCGGCATCGACCACATCGTCCTCAACGAGCAGCACGATGGTCGAAGCATTGATCATGGCATGTCCGTTGGTAGCGTTAACTGTGCTGCAAACCGCTGGCCTGTCGCGCTATCGGCGATGCGAGCGTGGGAGGGTAAGCGTACGAGACATTCTTCACGCCTCATGGCGTTTGATCTTTCGAGCGGCTGGCCGGGTTACTCGCCCCTTGGCTCCCCTTGACGCGCAAATTGCCTTCCCAGTCGCAGCCCATCGACGTGCAGCGATAGCGGCGGAGCGGAATGAAGACACTCATGAGCAGATCGACAAGCCGACGTGGAATGCGATAGGCCGAGGCGCTGCAACGCGGGCAGGCGGCGCCCTTAGCGAAGTAGCCAGCGTCGCCCGAGCGACTACCGTTATTGCGCTCAGATGTCACTATCAAGGCGCAGTGACGTCGGGTGCAGGCACGCTGCCACCTTCATCCTCCCAATCATTCAATGCAGCCTTCTGCTGGCCTTTGTTTTGCCGGCGTTCAAGCGTAAGCCAAGTAACAACGGAGGCGACCATAGCGCCGCCTATCAGCATTAAGGCCAGTGGCGGGATGAAGCGTGTTTGGGTGGTCATGAGACGTCCTCTAAAAAATTCGCCTGCTTCGGCATGTGAGTGATCGGCACAGCGCCACACCACCTAACGCATCATCGCAACCATCGCGGCCAACGTCAGGCGGAGCGCTTCGGGCGGTAGTCTTTGTTTTCCTGGGCAAAGCACTTGAGCTGCTGCATGGCTTCGTCCTTAGAGATGCCATAGGCTTCCTGTATCCTGCCCGCCAACTTGAGGTGCTTGCCGGCAATTACATCGAGGTTATCGTCGGTGAGCTTGCCCCAGCGCGCCTGCACCTTGCCCTTGAACTGCTTCCAGTTGCCTTCAATGATGTCCCAATTCATATCCAACTCCTTGTGGTCGAAACCCGGCTGGCTGTATTGCCAATCGAGCAAGCGTTGCCGCAGTCGGGCTCTCACGATTGACTAATCCTCGTGCAGAGACAGGCAAATAAACAATGCAGCGACAAGGGCTGAACTGCTGTCATAAACCCTCACCGGATACTCTCTTCGGATCAAAGAAGTAAGCTTAGGCAGATGACGCGACGCCGTCTGTACGGTGGCAGACACAAGACCATGTTCGACGCGGCTTGATAGTTCGCCAACGACCATGGTCGCGAGCTCAGGAAGCGCGACGGGACCGAGGGGCTAGCCAGCGCCGCACGCGATCAATGGCGGCCGTTTGATTCAGCAAATCCAGGTGATTCATGCCGTAGGCCACCCATAATCGAGATGCCGGAAACTTCAAACTCAGACTGGCTTCGTCATGCAGCCCCAGCGCGCTGTTAACGGGTACCAGCCCATCGCCCAGCAAACGCTGCCCGAGATCGCTCGCCTGCTCGACGGTGGTTGCGGCTATCGCATAGCACAGGACGCCTTTGGGCAGCGGCAGCGAACGCGGACGCGTTGCCGAGCGCGAGAAGCGATCATGCCCTTGCCAATCCTCGTCCACCAGGTTGCCGTAGCGTAGATCGGTAATGCCGGCGCTGCGTATTTTGCCCAGGCGTGCGAACGGCGCGGTATAGGGACTGACGCCCAACAAAATGTCCACCCAGTTGCCGCCGCGCTCTAGCGGCGCGCCATGGTGCGGCGTGCCCAGAAAGAAAATCCTTCTTAGATAGCGCAACCAATCGTGGCCTGCCTCGGCGCCGTAGTGGCAGGCGCTACGCGCGACCAGCCCGCCCATGCTGTGCGTGAGCATCACCACCTCCGTCAACGGCACCGGCCATAGACTGACGAGGGCCTCCATCAGATCGTCGAACTCGCGCCCGTTGCTGGAAATATGGCGACCGCTGTTGTAATGCAAATAGATCGGGGTGTAGCCCAGGTCGCGGGCCAGCCGTGCAGCGTGGCCGCTATCGTCCGGCACCGCCGTCTCTTGGCTGCGCCTCGACGCGGCGGTGGGTCGAGCCCATTGCAGATCGTTCATGCACAAGCCATGCACCAGCACCAACAGCTTGCCGGTAGGCTGCGGCACTGCCGCCGCGAGGGCCTGCGTTTCCAGCATCAAAGGCTGCCCATCACGACGCAGGCGCATGGGAATCGCCAGCGGATTGTGGGTGTCGGCCAGGTAATCACCGAGCACACCATTCAGGGCAGCCAGCACCGCCTCGCGCTCAGGCGATGAAAGCCTTGCGCCCAAGGCCGGAACGAGTGGCACGAGACGCTTGAGTTGTGCGAATGTCGCATCAAGCCCGCCGCCGACCAGTGCTGTCACGCCCTGAATACTGCGATAGACGAAGCCCGTGATGCCGCTTGTAGTGCCGGATGGCGACGTGCCGAAAACGCCCGGCTTGCGCGCAATGCTGTGGTGCAGCGCTTCCACCAGACGAGTCAGCCCGGCGATGGCCTCTATGCTCAGGCGGCTGAGACCTTGCAGGTCCGAGAGATGAACATGGGTCTTCTTGGTCATGGCGACGGCGGTGGTAGTCTGAACGACGCCCAGCTAAGGTTCTCCGGGTCTCGTCCTCCGCGCAATCTGAATCGATGACCACTGCGCCGACCTGCTCGGTGCCGTTCGCGCACCGAGAAAGTCGTCGCAGTGCGGAATCAGCGGCGGCTAAGCAGGAACCCTATGATGACTCCCGCTGCGGTTGCAACCCCGAGCGCTTTCCAGGGATTTTCACTCACGTACGCATCGGTGGCGTGTGCCGCGCCCCGGGCCTTGAAGAGGGCCGCGCTGCGCGCATCGCCTAGCCTGGTTTTGACTTCACCCAGCTTGCCTTCCACCTTGGTACGCGCCACGGCGTAACCTTCCGTGGCGGCATTCGCCACTTCCTTGAGCAACTCGTCGGCGTCACCAACGACCCCTTTGATATCTTTCATGAGCACATCTTTCTTACCTTGAATATTGGCAGGGTTTGTGCTTAGTTCAGTATTCATCATGCCTCCTGTAGAAAACGGGAAATTGGGGCATCGTCGCAGGGGCGAATAGTCTCTGTCGCACTCTGTCTAAACGATACTTGAGCGTATTAGACACCGTCGCATGGCAACGCTCCGTGCGATATCGAACATAACAGTTTGATCCAGGTCAATTGCACGGATAAATAACCAGGTACATTCCACCTTCATAAAGACCATCATCTATCTATCACTTTTATCTCTTATCAGATAGGCCGTTCGATAATTGGGGAGGCCCAAATGTTAGAACAATTTTCAGAGCGACGTTCATATGGGCCCGTTCAAAATACACGCTTCGTTTTTAAGGAACGCCGTCTTGCCGTAGCCACGCTGCACAGCCCCCGTCAAAATCGTCTTCTTGCAGCGCTGCCACTTGCTGACTACGCCCGCCTACTTCCCAATCTGGAGCCCGTTCGTTTACCTATGGGCTGGGCCGTGCACGGCGCGGGCGAGCAAGAAAAGTATTTGTATTTTCTTACATCGGGCATCGTTTCCCGGTTCTACTTGACGGAAAATGGGGCATCGGCCGCATTCGCGCTCACAGGCAGCGAAGGCGTGATCGGCGTCTCATTGTTTTTGGATGCCGGCATCGCGCAAAGCGACGCGGTGGTGGTCGCTACCGGATACGCCTATAGGCTGAGGCCTGAACTGCTAAAACAAGAGTTCACGCAATGCGGCGCACTGCCGCATTTGCTACTGCGTTACACCCAAACGCTGATCAATCAATCGCAGCAGAGCGCAGTATGCAACCGGCACCATAACCTGGAACAACAACTTTGCTGCTGGATATTGTCATGCCTGGACCGCTTGTCCTCGAACACGCTGAATATGACGCAGGAACTGATTGCCAATATGCTGGGCGTGCGCCGCGAAGGCGTGACGGATGCGGCTGGAAAACTGCAAAAATTGGGACTCATACACTATAGGCGCGGCCACATTACCGTAATCGATCGCCCCAAACTGGAAGCCCACACCTGCGAATGCTATGTGGTTGTAAAACGCGCGTTTGATCGTTTGACAACTTCACCGGGTGAGCATTTCTCAAACTCGTGACACTCGCGGAGGCAAGGAAGGTGTTGCGGTGCGAGCGGATGGCGAACCGCCTGTCGTAGAGCCACTCAGCGCTTGGTGAGTTGGTGGCGAACTAAGCAGAACTGCGCTCGAAACTTTTCTGCGCGTTGCCGCAAAAAATAAGGCAGGGCGAAAGCGCCCTGCCTTATTGGCTACAAACCTGCGAACCTTACTTGGTGATGGCCTTTTCGTCGGCCTTGGCCTTGTCCTTCGTGGCCGTGGCGGTCGCGTCAGACTTCGCTTTAGCCGCATCGGCTTCGGCGCCAGCAGCTTTCTTGGCGGCCTTGGCTTCGGCTACAGATTTTTCCATAGCGGCTTTCGCGTCAGTGATCGTCTTATCCTCGGTGGCCTTCGCATCCTTCACGCAGGCCTTCTGGTCAGCTGCCGGCTTGTTCTTGCACTCCGCGCTGGCTGCCTTGTAGTCCGCCTTGGCAGTCGCCTTGGCATGTTTGTAATCAGCCTTGGCGTCCGTCTTCTTCTCAGTCGCGGCGGCCGTCTTTTTGGTTTCCATGGATTCAGCCTTGGCGTCCGCCTTCTTCTCGGTCGCATTAGCAGTCGCCTTGGTTTCCTTGGTGTCAGCCTTGGCGTCCTTCTTCATTTCGGTCGCGGCGGCTGCCTTCTTGGTTTCCACGGCTTCGACTTTAGCGTCCTTCTTCATTTCGGTCGCAGCGGCCTTCTCGGTTTTGACTTCGGCCTTGACTTCGGCCTTGGGGGCGTCCGCCGCAGTGGCGTTGAGGCTCATCGAAGCTGCGAAAATTGAAGCGATCAGTACGGATAACAGTTTGCTCATGACATTTCCCTCTTAGATTGGTACACAAAACAATATGACCGGGTGGTACTCACCCAGTAACGCTTAGCGCGCCATCCGGTTGACACAGTCACTACAATCTATAACCCTGTCGCTTGCTGCCCCATGAGCCAAGCAGCAGATCGCCTTAAAGCAAAGCATGCTCATAAGTCGGCCTGCCGTTGTCGATTCGATAAGTCCTACTGCCGCGGTTCCCCGTGCTCGTTGACCGTTACGGTGGGTCCGGGCGGGGCGGTCATCTGTACGCGATGCTCATGGCCGCGGAAATTGTAGGTGACATCCCAATAGTCGGGTCGGGCCTGGCTGGGTACGTTTTCGCAACGCTGGACGTCTCGGGTCTGCGCCTGTGGAGCGTTGCCGTCGCGACCGATGTTGGCACCGAGCATGGCCCCTGCGACTGCGCCTCCGGCGGTGGCGATATCCTTACCGGTTCCGCCACCTACCTGGTGCCCGAGTATGCCGCCCACGAGGGCGCCGGCAATCGCTGCGGGAACGTTGGTGCGGCTTTGCTGTTGAGGAAGCTGTTCGCGTTCAACCCAGCAGCGCTGCCCGGGCGTTCCGAGCACCGCGCGGACCGATGTGACATTCACCACGTAGACCCGCTCTTCGTTGCGCCGACGGCTATCGTAGACCGGGGCAGGAGGGGGTGGCGCATAGCGATGGTCATCGACGCGCGCGTCCAGCCCAACCTCCCGCGCCGACGAAACGCGGTTGTTCAAGCCCATCGCGGCCAGCGACGGGTATCTGCCCGGACGCAAGATGACACACCGACCACTGAAGCGGGCGTCTTCACAAACCTCCCACCGGTCGCCAAGAACCACGGCTGACGAAGCGCGGTCGTTGAAGCCTACGCGCTCGAAGTTGCCAATTTGTTGCTCCGTGGCGAAAGACCGACCTTCGAAACCGTCACGTTCATAAAAAGCGATCTGTGAGGCTACCGGCACTGCCGGCGGCGCATAACGATGGTCATCAATGCGCGCGTTCTTATTCACGATCCGCGCCGATGAAACGCGGTTGTTCAAGCCCATCGCGGCCAGCGACGGATATCTGCCCGGACGCAAGATGACGCACCGGCCGCCGAATCGAACGTCGTCGCAGACCTCCCAACGGTCGCGCTGAACCACAACTGACGAGGCGCGGTCGTTGAAACCGATGCGCTCGAAGTTGTTGATGCGTTTCGTAGTCGTGATAGACCCGCCTTCAAAGCCTTCACGTTCGTAGAAGCTGACCTGTGCTGCCGCCTGTGTGGCGACGGCCAATCCGGCCACCGCCAATACGTTTTTCAACATTGCGTACATTGATGTCTCCTGTGGAAAGTTACGGCGGGGTAACATCCCCGTATCATTGTGGCCCGCCAGGTGAACCCGACCTGCCATGGCGCCCAAACCAACCAACCAGCCAAGCAACCAGGCAACCAGGCAACCAGGCGGCCAATATGGCGCGTCGTCGAGTCCCGGTCTGTGCGTAGCCGAACATA
>Ga0209181_10002179_pt1 | contig 32443 bp, 28 predicted proteins | sample MAT05_FD_187208 | JGI IMG/M metagenome (GOLD analysis project Ga0209181, IMG submission 187208) | Freshwater microbial communities from Lake Fryxell liftoff mats and glacier meltwater in Antarctica - MAT-05 (SPAdes) (version 2) | ecosystem: Environmental > Aquatic > Freshwater > Ice > Liftoff... | reverse complement strand
CCTGCTCGGTCGGCAACTGCGGCAATAGCGCCGGCGCGGGTACCGACAGCTCGATGGCAAGCACTGCAGGGCACAGCGATTCAGTCATTCGTGCAGCCCGGCGATGCCATCGACAGCCCAATGTCCAGTAACGCACCCATCCGTGACCCACATGCCCGATACCAGCGCGAATCCTATCCGCTCGCAGGCCGCGCACGAGTGATGACAGGCATCGAAAGCGCATCTGGCGACTTGCGCTGCGCGCCGTGCTGCCCCGCGTGGTCGAGCCGGGTCGGGCCGCGCGCCGTGGCGCGCTGGCGCATGTGGTGTAATCGCGGCAACCGCAGAACCGGATCCACGCCATGCGCCAGACCTTGCTCAAGCCCGCCGCCATCATCGGCGGCGTACGCATTCCGTTTTGCCGCAACAACACCGCGTATGTGGATGTCGGCAATGTCGGCATGTCGATCAAGGCCGTATCGAGCCTGGTCGAACGCTTCGGCCTGTCCGGCGTGCAGTTGGGCGAAGTGGCGCTCGGCGCGGTGCTCAAGCACTCGCGCGACTGGAACATCGGGCGCGAGGTCGCGCTGTCCTCGGGGCTGTCGCCGCTGACCCCGGGCATCACCCACCAGCGCGCCTGCGGCACCTCGCTCGACACCATCATCACCATCGCCAACAAGATCGCGACCGGCCAGATCGAAGCCGGCATCGGCGGTGGCTCTGATACGACCTCCGATGTGCCGATCGTGGTCTCGCGCAAGCTGTCGGCGCGCCTGCTGGCACTCAATCGCGCCAAGTCGCTCGGTGCGCGGGTGTCCGCCGCGCTTGGCGGCTTCGGTATCCGCGAACTGGTGCCCGACTTCCCCGGTGTTGCCGAGCCGCGCACCGGCAAGAGCATGGGCGATCATTGCGAGATGATGGCCAAGGAGTGGGGTATATCGCGCGAAGATCAGGATCGGCTCGCCGCAAGCTCGCACCAGAAGGCCGCGGCCGCCTTCGAGCGCGGCTTCTACGACGACCTGGTAGTCCAGTTCCGTGGTGTGAAGCGCGACAACATCCTGCGCCCCGACAGCAGCGCGGAAAAACTCGCCACGCTCAAGCCCGCATTCGATCGCAGCTCAGGCAAGGGCACCCTGACGGCGGGCAATTCGACCCCGCTGACCGACGGCGCGGCGGCAGTGCTGCTCGCCAGCGACGATTTCGCCAAGGCGCGCGGTTGGAACGTGCAGGCCTACCTGACCCACGCCAAGGTCGCCGCGGTCGACTTCGTGGGCGGTGAGGGCCTGCTGATGGCGCCCACCGTGGCGGTCAGCGAAATGCTCGCCGATGCCGGGCTCAGCCTGCAGGATTTCGACTTCTACGAGATCCATGAAGCCTTTGCAGCGCAGGTGCTGTGCACCCTGCGTGCGTGGGAAAGCGAGAGCTACTGCCGCGACCGCCTGGGTCGCGCAACACCATTGGGCAGCATCGATCCGGCCCGGATGAACGTGGTCGGCAGTTCGCTGGCGCTGGGTCATCCGTTCGCCGCGACCGGCGCGCGCATCGTGGCCACTTTGGCCAAGCTGCTTGAACAGAAAGGTTCCGGCCGCGGATTGATCTCGATCTGCACGGCCGGCGGAATGGGTGTTACGGCAATCCTCGAGCGGCCATAGCGTGGACGACATGCGACCTGGCCGGACTACGCAGCGCGCGCTCGCACGCGGCGTAGCGGGAACGACGCCTCAGCGGAAGCGGAACATACCGCCGGACTCGCCCGGGCCGCTGTAGCGGTCGCGCTCGCGGCGGCGCTGCATGCGCTCGTGCAGTTCGTGACGGCGGTCTTCGAGCCAGTCCTCGCGGGCGAGCGTGGCCGGGTCGACACCGCGTTCGGCCGATTCGTATTTGACGAAATTCACGAAGTCCTCGTACGCCTCGAGTTCGTGCTTGAGTTCGCGCACGCACAGCTCGATCATGATCGCATCGTCGAGATAGCCGACCACCGGCACCGAGTCGGGGATCACGTCTTTCGGATCGGCGAAGTAGGCCAGCGCGGTGAGCACCCGCTGGCGGTCTTCGCCGCTGATCGCCCAACCCTTGTCATGCACCATGCGGATCAGCGAATCGAGCTTGCCCAGACGCTCGGCGATGAACTCCGGAACCTTGATGCCCACCGCGCCGGCCACCAGCGCGGATGCCGCGTCGGTGATCTCCTGCGCGGACTTCTCGCCCGCACTGTCCTGCGCACGACGCAGGACTGCCTGGAAATGATCCAGATCGTTGTCGGACAGATCGATGGTGATGCTCAGCGTCATGGCCAGTCCCCGCGTTGTTTGCAGACGCAGGAGGCTAGCCGTTCATGCCGCGAAGCGTCAATCGGCACGCGTGCCTTCACGCAGGGCGCTTGCGTCCGATCGCGACGACCCGCTTGCCGAAGCGATGCTGCTCGTAGGCGCCCTCGGGCGGCGGCACCAGCGCCACCGCGTCGAAACCGATCTTGCGCATGACCCACAGCAGGCCCTCCACGCTGGGCGCCAGGCAGATCCCCGTGGTGCTCATCTCCGGACCGTGGGTCTCGTAGGTTTCATCGATCAGGCCGAACACGCCCTGCAGCGGCTTGACGAAGCGCCACGCGCCCCAGTCGACCGGCCCGCTCAGGTTGGGCACCACCTGCGTCTCGACCAGGCACACCCCGCCGGGGCGGGTCAGCGCATGCGCCACGCGCAGCGCGCCGACCGGATTCTCCAGGTGGTAGATCAGTCCAAAGCACAGCACCACGTCGTGTTGCCCGAAGCGCTCCACGCTGGCGGCATGCACGTCGCACTGCTGCGCACGCACCACGCCATCCAGGCCCAGCGCGCGGCTGACCAGGTTGCAATCGGCCACATGCTCGGCGCGCGCATCGATCGCGGTGACCGCCGAACAGCCGCGCTGCGCGAGTTGTACCGAGAAAAAGCCCTGGTGGCAGGCCAGGTCGACGGCGCTGAGCCCGCCCAGGCCTGGTGGATGGATCGGTGCGAGCGCTGCATCGAGCATGCGCAGGCGGGTGTCGTGGATCGCATCCAGCGCACCATCGTCGTAGCTGCGGGTGATTGCACCCGAGGGCAGCTGGAAGCGGTAGAACCAGGTTTTGGCGAGGACTTCAGCTTCGAGTGCGTTCATCGGCGGCGGCGTGCTGGTAGCGCACCAGTATACCGGGCACATCGGCACCACCCGCGGCGGCCATCGCGCCCTAGTGCCTGACGGCCACGATATGCAGCTTGAGGTTGACCCAGTCGCCGACCGTGCCGGGGTTCGACTTCATGCCGAAGTCCGAACGCCGCACCAGACCGGCCAAGTCCACCGTGCAGCGCATGGCGCTGGTCGGATCGCACTGGCCGGGTTTGACCCGGAAAGTTACCGGTCGCGTGATCCCGCGCAGGCTCAGCGCGCCATCGATGCGGCCGCCATCGCGCAACACCTGCTGCGGGAATGCGATCGAATGGAAGCGGATCTGCGGATACCGCGCGGTGTCGAAGAAATCTGCCGAGCGCGCCCATGCCGCTTGCGATTCCTTGCGCATGCGCAGCGTCGCGCTGGGCACTTCCGCTTCGACCTGCGCTTGGGCGCGCGCGGCATCGAACAAGATCGCACCCTCGATCGCCTCGAAGGAGCCGGCCAACGGCACGATCGCCAGCAGGCGCACCCGGAACTGCGCCTGCGATTGCGTCGAATCGATGTCCCAGCGCGCTGGCGTGACGTCGTCCCGCGCATGGCCCGGCAGCGGCGCGCATGCTGCGAGCATCAAGCACAGGGCGAGTCGGCGTGGCATCGACGGGCTCGGTTCGCCGCGCCAAGTTTCGCTAGGGCGACCAGAATGCGTGCAGCGTGGCGACCCCGGGCTCGAGTGCCTGGCCGGTGGGCACGCTCAGCCGCGCCACGCCGCCGGTCGGCAGGCCATGGGCAATCTCGGAGCGGCCCTCGGTCAGCAATGCGACCAGCTGCTCGAGCCCCGGATTGTGCCCCACCATCAGCACCCGTCCGGCGCCGCGCAGATCGTCGAGCAGCGCGATCAGGGTGCCGGGTGTGGCCTCGTAGATCTGCGGCTGGATGCTCGCCGCCGCCGCCGTGCTGCCCAGTGCCAGCTCGAGGGTTTGCCGTGCGCGCGCTGCAGGCGAGCACAGCACCGCATCGAAAACCAGCGCGTGCTCGATAAACCAGCGCCCCACGGCTGCGGCTTCGGCACGACCATTTTCGGTCAGTCCACGTGCGGCATCGGCCTGACCGGCGGTGGCAGGTTGCGCCTGTGCATGGCGCAGGATGACGATCTCTCGACTCATCGGGGCTGATTCCTCAAGGCGATTGCGAAGGCTGCGGAACGGTCAGCATCTGGATCGGCAGGTTGTTGCGGATCCAGCTACCCGACAGTGGTGCCGGCAGCACGATGTTGGTCGAATGGGTGCCGCGGGTCAGTCCGCTGTAGCTGGTGGTGGTGCTGCCGGCGGACAGTGAGCCGAAGTCGGTCACCGCCGGGCAGCCTGGGCAGTGTGGGAAAAACGCCCGTTGCTCCATCGTGCCACCGTTGAGGTTGGGCACTGCGCCCAGCGTCCAGACCGGCTGCCCCTGGGCATCGAAGATGTAGTTGAAAATCACCTGATCGGGGGCATTGCCGGCCAGGAAATGGTCGTCGATCAGTAGCCCCCACCCACTCTCGCCGGGATTGAACCAGGCGCCGGTGCGCTCGTTCGGTGGGCGCGTGCTGCCGTAGGCCGAGATCATGCGCTCGCCACCGGCAACACCGTTGAGGGTCCAGGTGAACACCAGATCCGAGGGCGTGATGTAGGTGACCTGCCCGTTGCCGACGATACTGCCCTGCACGGCAAACGGTGTGCTCGAGACTTGCTCGAACCGGCTCAGCTGCACCTCGGCCTGGGCACTGAGCCGGCGATCGCCGAACTCGCCCTGAAAGGTGTACCACTCGGGTGAATGGTCGCGTTTGGCCGTGACCCACGCGCCTCCGAGGCTCCACTGGTTGCCGTTGGGAATGGTAAAGGCGAGGACGCCGTTGCCCAGTCGCGACAGGTTGGCGAAGGCGCCATCGCGGCGCGCTGGCAGCGGCAGGTTGCTGGTATTCGGCACGCATTGCGGCTGCGCCTGGCACGCATTGCCGCCACCGATGCGCGCATCGAGCACCGTACTCGGGCGCATCGACGAGGACACCCGATCCACGCTGCCGACATATTGCACCGCCAGCGGCGCGCCGCAGGTCGCGTTGCCAGCGACCGCGACGTTCACCGAAGCCTGCGCGGTCTGTCCCGACGCCAGCGTGCCGAGGATGCGCGCGTTATCGAGGGTTGCCGCGGCGGGCTGCAAGGCCACCGGCAGGGCGCTCGGCGGGAAAAAGCACACCGCGCGTCGGGCCGGCGCGGTGTTCGCGGTATTGCATCCGAACTGCAGGCCGCGGTTGCTGCTGCCGTCCTGGATACTGATCGTCGCGCTGCCGCCGGTGAGCGGATCGGCATCGCGATACTGATACACGATGCGGCCGTTGTCGTACACCACGGCCTGGAACTCGGCCGCGCCATCGGGGGCGGCACCTTGCACGAAACGGCCGAGGCTGGTCCACTGGAACACCGTGCAGCCCACGCCGGTCGCCCCATCGCTGGCCCGCGGGCAGCTGGCGAAGTAGCGCCTGCGCAGACCACCACCGGCATTGACCACGAAATCGTCGTGCAGCACGTTCAGGCGACCCAGATCGGCCGCGTCGACGCCGCAGGTGTTGGCGAAATCGGTGCCGGCTTGAGCGCTGTCGGTCGCGAGGTATCCGTTGGTCGACATCACCACGCTGCGTACGGTCCTGCCGTAGAACGGCACCCCGTTGGGTCCCAGTGCCAGCGCGTCGCTGGCGCGGCCGTCATCGGTATCGGTGATCGCCAGCGCCGGATCGGCACTGATATCGACAAAGCTGTAGGGGCAGTTCGCACCAGTGCTGTCGAACAGCCGGTTGCCGAAACTGTCGCCCGGGCTGCCGCCCACGGTGCCCGCGGTGCGCGCGAAGATCGCCACGCCCTCGCTGGTGGCCACCTCGCCGCTGTTGGTCAGGCTCACCGGAATGCGCCATTGCTCGCCCGGATCGATCTGCGCATTGCCGTTGCCGCATACCTCAACCGGCGACTGCGCATTGATCGCGATATCCGGTGCTTGCACCAGCACCGCGCGCTGGCTGAATGCGCTGCAGCCGGTGCGGTCGGTCACCCGCACGCCCACGTTGACTCCGCCGCGGGTCGGAAACGTCGCCTGCTTCTGCACACTGGCAGCAACATTGCTGGTGCTGCTGTCGAACACGCCATCGTTGTCGAAATCGAACTGCACGCTGTACGGTCCCTGCCCGACGACGTCCACCGCAAAGCTCGCCACCGCACCGGCGGCAATCGTGGCCGGTGCGTTGAAGCTCAGCGTCGGTGGCGTGCAGCCGCTGGTGCCATCGATCGCCTGCGCGGTTGCGCCATTGGGATCGAGCGCATCGCGAACCCGGGTGGTGGCAGTACCCAGGCCATCCCAGGCCTTGGCCAGTTGGCCGTACTCGTCGGACAGATCCGCACCGGTGGCGCCACAGATCGACGCGCCACCGCTGAGTACCCCGACCAGCCGCTGCTGGGCGTTGTAGATCGGCGAGCCGGACGAGCCGGGCTCGGTGACGCTGGGCGGCAAGGACACGGGCAGCGGCGCGGGCAGGTTGGGCAGCAGCGGTGGCGTGGGATCCCACAGCACCGTCCAGTGCACGCCGGCGGCAGCGGCAATATTGCCGGTCGTCATCGGCGCTTCGGAGAACGTGATCCGCTTCTCGTCGCCGGAGGGATGGTGGATGCTCGCGCACAGTGACGAGGGCGAGCAGAATGGCGCGGCCGCGCGTCGATCCCACCCAGCCCAGTACAGATTGAAGGCCGCATTCGGCGGGTCGTCGAGCTCGAGCAGGGTGAAGTCCGAGCGCGAATCCGCCGGCGTGCTGCCAGCGAAGGGATTGTTGGTTTGCGCGATGAAGATCGCGCCGGTCTGGGTCTGGTCGATGCGACCGATCACGGCACCGGAGCCGCTCGCGGTCGAGCCGGGCGTGCGGCAGGTCGGCGACTCGAAGTTCCAGAATGCGACCAGCGAGGCCGCATTGGCGGCGGTCACCAGGCAATGGGTCGCGGTCACGAACAGCATGCGGCGGTCGCTGCGGGTGTTGTTGAGCAGCGATCCGGTGCAGATCCGCGAGCCGCCCAGGCTGTAGCTGGCGACCGCGCGGCGCGGCTGGTTCCAGGCATCGCTGCCGCCAAGACACGCGACATCGGTGTTGCAGGCGCCCGACTTGCAGTGCGCGGCCTTAAGACCAAAGCCGCGATAGCCGCGGCCGACCTGGGCCAGCTGCAGCTTGACCCCGGCGCGCAGCGCCGTCGGCACCGCCAGCTCGATGGTTGCCGCATTGCCCAGCAGCACCGGCGTCCACAATTGGCCGTGACGGTCGTTGTCCGCGCTGGTGTAGGGCCCCAGCATGCTGCTGCCATCGGCCGCCAGGATGCGCAGCTGCGCGCCCTCGGGCAGGAAAAACTCCGAGAACCCGAAATTCAGATGCAGCGCATCGGCTGCGACCACGTGCCAGTACCAGACGCTGCGGCCGTCTTTCGCCAGCCGCCAGCCGCCATCGCGGGCAATCTTCACCGCGAGTGCTGCAGGTTCGGCGAAGCGCACGCCACCGGGATTGCCCTTGTAATCGGCCGCACTGTCTTCGGCGGCGAGCTTGCCGAAGTCGAGTGCGTCGAGTTTGCTGGTCGGCATCGATGCTGGCGTGGCCTTGCTGCCGTCGGCAAGAGTCAGCAGCGCTACAGCCTCGCTGGCCGGTGCAGGCCCGCTCAGCAGCGCCAGCAGCAGCCCCAACCCGCACCACAACATCGACTTGCCCATCGAACAATCCGTTCAATCAAGTGTGGTCGAAGGATACACCGCGTGCTCGGGCATCCGCAGTGCAGCCGTGCGCTCGTTCAGCAAAGGCTACCGCGTGCGTTCGAGCACATAGCCGGAATAGTGGATCTGCGGCGGATCGGTGCTGGTGACAATGCGCACCTCCTCGCCCTGCGCGGGGCCGCGACCGGCGATCACGAACAGGCCATCGCCGATCGCCAGCAGCGGCAGGCGTGGTGCGACGGTGATGACCATGCTCAGCTCGTAGCCGAGTGCGAGTACGCCGTCGGTAAAGCTCAACGTTGCTTCCGACAACTCGGCCAGTTCCGACAGGGCGTCGGGATTGCGCAGGCGGTAGATGCCCGCGTAGCGTGCCCAGCTCGAAAGACCCGGGTCCGGCGTGAACGCGGTGCCGAGCAGCACGTGGCGATCGCCGGCGTATCCCAGCATGACCTGCTCGCCGGCCAGCCGCGCGGGCGCGATCGCGACGCGGTTAAGGCGCGAGAACCCGATCGGCAGGATGCCGAGCAAATCGTAGCGCACCCGGTACCAGTCGTCGTCACGCGGACTGGCGCGAAAGCGCAGGCCACCGAACAGCATCTCGAAACCATCATCGCGCACCCGGGTCTCGACCAGCCCGGCGGGTGTCGCATAGCGCGCGGCCAGCGCGCCGACTTCGACCCGCGGCGGCAGTACGATGCGCGCTGGCAGCGGCCGTTCGCGCTCGCGCGGCGCGGCATCGGCGCGCAGCTTGAGCAGGCCATCGAGCGCATCGGCGGAGCGCTCGAACAGCACCTCACCCACTTCGTCCCAGTTGCCGACGGCGAGCACGCCAACCCCATGGTCCAGCGCCAGTCGCAGTTCCGTGCGGTGTTCGGGAAACGCGCCATACAGCACCGCGATGCGGCCCACGCCCGGCCGCACGCTGTTCGACAGGTTCCAGGCCAGCCCCGTCCCGTCGCCGACATCGAGCGCCACCTCGGCGTTCTGCACCCGGCTCATTTCGCCGCGCGCGTTGGCATCCAGTGGACTGAACGCACGCAGCGCGCCGGGCATCATCGCCGCGGCAAAACGCGCGTAGTCGGCGAGGCTTGCGCTCAGACCCAGGGCACGATGTTCGCGCGCGAGCATCGGTGCGGTGACCTTGCCCTTGCGATGTCCGCGCGCGGTGTCCGCCAGCGGCTGCCAGCTCATCGTGTGCAATCGAAGTGGTGCCGTGATGCGGGTGGCCAGCAGCGTATCGAGCGACTCGCCGCCGGCAGCTTCGATCACCCTGGCCAGCCGCTCGTAGCCCAGATTGGAGCCCACTTGTACCGAGCCCGTCGGCTGGGCCAGATACCACGCGCTGTCGTCGAGCGGCTCGAGCGGCACATCCGCGGCGCGATAGGCGCCGCGCAGGCGCGCGTATGGCAGGCCGGAATGATGGGTCAGCAGGTCGCGCACGGTGATCTCGCGGGTGTCGGCGAAACGCGAGCGGATCGGCGGGCTGTTGAACCAGCGGGATGCCGGTGCGTCGAGCGCGAGCTTGCCCTGCGCTGCCAGGTCCATCGCCAGCGCGGCCAGTACCAGCCGCGACAGCTCGCCCATCGCCAGCGGCGTGTCCTCGGTAAAAGGCAGCGTGCGGCTGCGGTCGGCCAGTCCTGCCGCATGCAGCCAGCGCACCTGCCCATCGACCAGCAGGGCGATGCCGAAACCGCCCGCGCGGCGGCTGTCGACGGCATCGTCGATCGCGCTGGCAAGCTTGTTCTGCAACGGCGCCAGCGCCGCATCATCGAGCGGCGTGGGGCCGACGCTTGGCACCGCTGCGGCCGCCGCCATGCCGGAAGCGAACCACAGCAGCCAGCCTGTGAACCTCGCGCTGCAGCGATTGCGGGTGGGATGGTGCACCGACTCGATCCGGCGGGTGATGCGGCGCATCACGGGAGTGCCACGCATAACACATGCAGCGCTACGTCAGCACAACGTGTCGCCGGCCGCATTGGCCGCACTTGGCCTGCGGACCACTGCGGCCAGCCTGCTAGGCTTGCCGCGCCGAACGCCGCCGACTATCGATCGCCCATGCCTGAAGTCCAGGACCTGGCCACCCTGATCCGTGCGGGTACGCCGCTGATCACCATCGAGACCCACGAGGAATCGCGTGCGGTCGAGACCTTCCGCCACGTGTTCCCGAAGGTCATGCGGCCGCTGTGGCGCTGGACCCTGACCGATGGCCTGGTGCGGCTCGATCTGGACCGCGAAGACGCCACAGCGGTGCCGCCGGACGCCACTGCCACCTTGCAGGCAATCAAGCAGCACAGCGAGCGTGGGGTCTACCTGCTGCTCGATTTCCACGGCCAGCTGCGCTATGCGATGACCCTGCGCCTGATCCGCGAGATCGTCGATCGCCAGGGCAGTGCTGCGCACACCCTGGTCCTGATCAGCCCCAAGATCGAGCTGCCGGCCGAGCTGGGCGAGGTGCATACGCGCTTTGAACTGCGCCTGCCCGACGAGGCGGCGTTGAACAAGCTGGTGCGCGAGGAAGCTTTCGCCTACTCGCGCGAACACCAGGGCAAGCGGGTCGAGATCGACTCCGCGGCGCTGAAGTCGATCGTGCGCAACCTGGCCGGACTGTCGCTGCCCGATGCGCGCAAGATCGCGCGCCAGCTGATCTTCCGCGATGGCGCGATCTCGCCGGACGACCTGCCGCAGCTGGCCAAGCTCAAGTTCGCCCTGCTCAACAAGGATGGCGTGCTGCACTTCGAGTACGACACCGCGCAGTTCGCCGAAGTCGCCGGCATGGCGCGGCTGAAGGCCTGGGTTGGCCAGCGCCGCACGGTGTTCCTCGGCGAGCACGCGCCCGAGGGCCTGGACCCGCCCAAGGGCGTGCTGCTGCTGGGCGTGCAGGGCTCCGGCAAGAGCCTTGCGGCCAAAGCGCTGGCCGGCGGTTTCGGCGTGCCTCTGGTGCGGCTGGATTTCGGCTCGATGTACAACAAGTTCCACGGCGAGACCGAGCGCAACCTGCGCGAGTCGCTGAAGAACGCCGAGGCGCTGTCGCCCTGCGTGCTGTGGATCGACGAGATCGAAAAGGGCCTCGCAACGTCGACCTCCGACGATGGCGTATCCAAACGGGTGCTCGGTTATCTGTTGACCTGGATGGCCGAGCGAAAATCGAAGGTGTTCCTCGTCGCCACCGCCAATGCGGTGCATGAGCTGCCGCCGGAACTGCTGCGCAAGGGCCGCTTCGACGAGATCTTCTTCGTCGACCTGCCGGCACCGGCGGTGCGCGCGGAGGTATTCCGCATCCATCTGGGCAAGCGCAAGGCGCGCCTCGATCACTTCGACCTCGACGCCCTCGCTGCGCACAGCGAGGGTTTTTCCGGCGCCGAGATCGAGCAGGCGGTAGTCGCGGCCCTGTATGCCGCGCACGCCGAGTCGCGGCCGCTGGCGCACGACCACGTGCTCGCTGAGCTGCGCAACACCCGCCCGCTGTCGGTGCTGATGGCAGAGCAGGTCAACGGCCTGCGCGAGTGGGCACGCACGCGCACGGTGCCGGCAGATTGAGCGCCTGCGGCCGCCATCGCCATGCGCCGGTCACGCGGATCGGCGAGGCTGGCGCCACCATTCCACCATCGAGATGCTCATGCGCCCGATCACGTGCCGGATCCTTCTTGCCGCACTGCTGTCGATGCTGGTGGTCGCCTGCAGCGCGCCGATGAATCGCGAACCTGCTGCCGCAGTTGTGCGCTCTGGCGCGGGACCGATCGTCATCGCCCACCGCGGTGCGTCCGGCTATCGACCCGAACATACGCTGGCAGCCTACGAGCTGGCGATCGCGCAGGGTGCGGACTTCATCGAGCCCGATCTGGTGCCGACCCGCGAGGGCGTGCTCATCGTGCGCCACGAGAACGAACTGGGCGGCAGCACCGATGTCGGCAGCCGGCCCGAATTCGCCGCGCGCCGCACCATCAAGCGCATCGACGGCGTCGCGGTCGAGGGCTGGTTCGCCGAGGACTTCACCCTGGCCGAGATCAAGACCCTGCGAGCGCGCGAGCCGCTGCCGCAGCTACGTATCGACAGCGCGGCATTCGATGGCCGCTTCGCGGTGCCGACCTTCGCCGAGGTGATCGCGCTGGCCGCCGCGCACCGCGTGGGCATCTATCCCGAGACCAAGCATCCGACGTATTTTCGCCACGAAGGCCTGCACCTCGACGGCACCCCGATCGCGATCGATATCTCGCAGGCGCTGGTCGATACCCTCAAGCGCGAAGGCTTCACCGATCCGCAGCGCGTATTCATCCAGAGTTTCGAGCTCGAGAATCTGCTCGATCTGAAAGCGCGCATCCTGCCGGCAGCGGGGCTTTCGATCCCGCTGGTGCAGCTGATCGGCAACGCCGATGCCGGATTGGCGCAACCCGGCGACGGCTTTTCGCAGCCCTACGACATCGTCTGGCACGCACGCCGCGGCGACGATTTGCGCGCGATCTATGGCCGCCTCGACACCCTGGTCGCCGGACTCGACGACACCACGACGTGGGCCGCGTTGGTCGAACCTGCCGCACTGCGCTGGATGGCGGACACCTATGCCGCCGGCATCGGGCCGTGGAAGGTCAACCTGCTGCCGCGCAAACCGCTCGACCCGCCGCGCGTGGTCGGCGCTGGCAAGATCAATGCGCAACTGCTGGGCACCACCGCGCCGATGCTGGCGGCAGCGCGCGCGCTTGGTCTTGCGGTGCATCCGTATACCGTGCGTGCAGAACACGCCTATCTCGCGCTGGATGCGCGCGGCGCGCTGATCGAGGCCGAAGCGGAAGTGCGCATGCTCATCGCCGCCGGCGCCACCGGCGTATTCATCGACCAGCCGGATGTTGGCGTGCGTGCACGCGACGGTGTCGCACGCGCACCCTGACGGCTGATGCGCTCGTCGTCACCAAGTGTTGCGCTTCGATCGTTGTTCCGCCGGATCGGTTGAACCAGGAGCAGTGGGATGGCAGCACTTGCTCACTGTGGGAGCTGCCATGGCAGCGACCGGGGTCGCGGCAGGTGCGGAGGCTCAAGTCGCCGTCATGCCGGCTCCCACAGAGTCAACTGCTGGCGATGGCACATGACTGGCGATACCAGCACTTGCTCACTGTGGGAGCTGCCATGGCAGCGACCGGAGTCGCGGCAGGTGCGTAGGCTCAAGTCGCCGTCATGCCGGCTCCCACAGAATCCATGACGGGCGATGGCACCACTTGCTCACTGTGGGAGCTGCCATGGCAGCGACCGGAGTCGCGGCAGGTGCGTAGGCTCAAGTCGCCGTCATGCCCGCTCCCACAGAATCCATGACTGGCGATGGCAGCCCTTGCTCACTGTGGGAGCTGCCATGGCAGCGACCGGAGTCGCGGCAGGTGCGGAGGCTCAAGTCGCCGTCATGCCGGCTCCCACAGAAGCCATGACTGGCGATGGCAGCACTTGCTCGCTGTGGGAGCTGCCATGGCAGCGACCGGAGTCGCGGCAGGTGCGGAGGCTCAAGTCGCCGTCATGCCGGCTCCCACAGAATCCATGACTGGCGATGGCACCACTTGCTCACTGTGGGAGCTGCCATGGCAGCGACCGGGGTCGCGGCAGGTGCGGAGGCTCAAGTCGCGGTCATGCCGGCTCCCACAGAAGCCATGACTGGCGATGGCAGCCCTTGCTCACTGTGGGAGCTGCCATGGCAGCGACCGGAGTCGCGGCAGGTGCGGAGGCTCAAGTCGCGGTCATGCCGGCTCCCACAGAAGCCATGACTGGCGATGGCAGCACTTGCTCACTGTGGGAGCTGCCATGGCAGCGACCGGAGTCGCGGCAATAGCCAAGGCTGCCGTCGCCGTCATGGCGACTCCCACAGAATCCATGACTGGCGATGGCACCACTTGCTCACTGTGGGAGCTGCCATGGCAGCGACCGGAGTCGCGGCAGGTGCGGAGGCTCAAGTCGCCGTCATGCCGGCTCCCACAGAAGCCATGACGGGCGATGGCAGCACTTGCTCGCTGTGGTAGCTGCCATGGCAGCGATCGGGGTCGCGGAATTAGCGGAAGGTGCGGTCGCCGTCATGCCCGCTCCCACTTCCATAGAGGCTCCTCTGGGTTAGGATGCGCGATCGTCCGAACACCACACGTTTCCATGACCTACCTCTGGACCAAGACCTTCCACGCCTTGTTCGTGATCGCCTGGATGGCCTGCGTGTTCTACCTGCCGCGGATCCTGGTCAACCTGGCCGAAACCCGCGGCCAGCCGGCGGTGCAGGAACGCATCGCGCTGATGGGCACGCGCCTGTACCGCTTCGGCCACGCGATGTTCGCGGTGATGCTGGTGCTCGGGCTGCTGCTGTGGTTCGGCCGTTTCCTCGCCCCGAGCCTGTGGCCGAATGTCACCGCCGGCAGCGGCTGGATGCATGCCAAGTTCCTGCTGGTGCTGCTGCTGCTGGCCTATTTCATCGTGACCGGCAAGATGCTGAAATCGATGGCCGCCGGAGGCCCGGCCAAGTCCTCGGGCTGGTATCGCTGGTTCAACGAGGTCCCACTCTTGCTGGCAATTCCGGTATTGTTCCTGGTAATCGCCAAACCGTTCTGAGGCGCGGCTGCAGACAGGGGTTTCGCCGACGCGCGTTGCAGCGCGAGCCGGCTTTCGTGAACTGCTGCACGTCCGCAGTGTCGGGGCCTACCCGACAATAGTCGGCGAGGAGATTCAACATGGCCAATGCCCGCAGTCGTTACGACACCATCGCTGCCTATCTGCGCAAGGCGCACGATGCCCACGCGCTGACCGTGCGCGGCCGCCAGTGCCTCGGCATCGAGGGCGCGACCTTCATGGCCCTGCATCGCGACAGCGTGGGCTTTCGCCTGCATGGCCGCGCCCTGAAGCAGGCGCTGAGCTTGCCGGGCGTAAGGCCCTGGCACCCGATCGACCCCGACCGCGTCGCCCCGGGCTGGGTGCTGATTCCCAGCAACCATGCGTGGCGCTGGGACCGGTTGGCGATCGAGGCGTGGCGCTGCGCGCGCACCACGGCGGTCGAACGCGCCACCAGCGGCCCGCGCGAATCCGGGATCAGCGCTGCGCAAGAACCGCCAGCGTCCACCGCCAACAGTCTCGCGCAACGCTTCACCGCCGCGATCGCGCGCGGCTTCAGCGGGATGGCGCTGGCGCGGGCGGCCTGAGCGCACGACGTAGACGCGCTCAGCGCGGCGTGGCGTGGTACTCGGGCAAGCCGCTGGCAAGCCACCAGCGTTCGGCGGTCGCGTCCCAGCGCCACTCGGTGCGATCGACCGCCGAACGCGCCTGCTGGGTGTTGATGTTGACCAGGTCGATCTCGGCAATCTGCCGCACCCGCTTGTCGTCGATGGTCACCGGCGGCTGCGCGCGGTAGCTCGCCACCCGTAGCTGGCGCAGGCGTTCGAGGTCGAATTCCCGCACCGGCTTGGCCTTGAGCGCTTCCGGGTCGATGAACGCGACCAGCTGCTCGGGCGTGCCCCAGCGAACGGTCGCGCCGTAGCTGTCGAGGGTCTGGTCGAGCAACTTCAGATCGCCGCGCTCGCCGCGGCCACAGGCAGACAGCAGCACGATCACGCTCAGCAGGGCGAAACGACGAAGCATGGTTTGTTCTCCACCGGGCAGCTGAATCCTAGCTGGTTCACACAGCTTGCGTGGCAGGCCGCTTGGCCACGAAGCGCGCGGTCTGGCGCGCTGCGGCACCGGCGCCCTCGGGGCCGGCGATTTCGGCCTGGATCGCGATTCGTGCCTTGCCCTTGGCGCGCAGCGCCGCGCCGAATGCCGCCCATGGCGCGCCATCGGCATAGGCCTCGGCCACCAGCTCGCCCCATAGCGGTGCCAGATATTCCAGATGCGCATCCTGCACGAACACATCGGCAGCGATCCCGGCTTCGGCCAGTTTGAGATTGATCAAGCCCCACCCGGCCAGCGTCAGCAGGCTCGACATGCTGCCGCCGAACACGCAGCCCTTGTCGTTCACATTCGGCGCCAGCGGTGCGACCAGCGCCAGTCGATTGCCGTCGTACTCGAGCACGCGCAGGTCCATCGCGCGCGCCAGCGGAATGCCCTCGCGCATCTGGCGCTCCAGTGCGTGGATGTCGACTGCTTCGATCATGGGCTGGCGCTGCGCTGAAAGGCCGCCGAGTCTGCACGCCACGGCGTATGCGCGGCAAGTCTGCGGCCGGTGGACATCGGAACCGGCGCGTAGCATCGTGACGCGATGCACACTTCGACCGCTACGCGTCCACTGCGTGGACTTACCGTGATCAATACGCGCCCGGTCGGTGGCAGTGCCGCGCTCACCCGCGCTGCGCGCGCTCTCGGCGCGAGGGTGTTGCTGCTGCCCGGTGCCAGCCTGCGCGCGTGGCCCGATCCGCCTGCTGCGGTGCGCGGGCTGGATCTCGCGCGCGACGCAGACGCGGTGGTGTTCAGCAGTCCCGCAGCGGTGCGCATGGCCTTCGCGCTGCGACCGGATTGGCGGTGCGCGCCCGGCACCCTGGTCATGGCGGTGGGCCCTGCCACCGCGCAGGCCCTGCTGCGACACGGCGTGATCGCGCAGGCACCGGATGCGCGCTACGACAGCGAAGGGGTGCTGGCGGCACTCGCCGCGCAGGCGCCAGCACGGGTCGCGGTGATCGGCGCGCCCGGTGGGCGCGAAATGATCGCCCGTGGCCTGCGCACGCGCGGCTGGGAGGTGCGCGAGGTACACGTCTATCGACGCGGCCCGGCGCGCCTCGACCAACGCCACTTTGCAGCGCTTGCAGGCGCGCGCGGTCGGCTGCTGCTGCTGCTGTCGAGCGCCGAGAGCCTCGGCCATCTGCAGCGGGCCTTGCCGCAGCCACTGTGGAGGCGACTGCGCGCAGCACAGGTGGTCGCCAGCAGCGCACGTGTCGCGGCAGCCGCCCGGGCCGCCGGATTGTGCGAGCCGCTGATTGCCAAGTCCGCCCTGACTTGCGACCTGCTGCAGGCAGCGGCCCGCTGCGCGCGAGGTTGAGCTCAGCGCAATGCGCGCTGCACATCGTTTGCCGATTCGCCGCCGCGCCGGTGCTGCAGGCTGCTAGAATGCGCCATCGACTTCGCCAGTGTGGCCATGTCCGATCCGGTGATCTCCCCCGCTACTGCTACGCCTCTTGCAGTGCCGTCTGTGGCGCCGCGCCGCGGCGCATCCATGCTCGCCGTGCTGCTCGCGCTCGGCGGCCTGCTGTTCGGCGGCGTTGCCCTGTGGCAAGTGCAGATGCTGCGCGCCGAGCAGGCCAGCGCCGACGCCGGCCGCGATGCGCAGGCCGCCCTGCTGGCCCGACTCGAGCGCGATGCCGGCGAAGGGGTGCGCGGTGTGCGCACCATCGAGCGGCGTCTGGGCGATGCCGAGGGTGTGAACCAGAGCGTGCGCGAAGAGGTGCTGGGGCTGGGCGAGCGCGCGCGCCTGCTCGAGGATGCTGTCGCGCGGCTGGCCGATCGCAACCTGTCGGGCACCGTACTGCTGCGCCTGAACGAGGCGGAGTTTCTGCTGCGCATGGGCCATGAGCGGCTGCGTCTGTTCGACGATGCGCCGGCCACGATCGCGGCCTTCCAACTCGCCGATGCGGAACTGGCAGCGCTCGAAGATCCGCTGTTCGCTGGCGTGCGGCAGACTATCGCTGCCGAAATCGCCGCACTCGCCGCAGTGCCGCAGATCGATCGCAGCGCGCTGCTGGCGCGTCTGGATATGGTGGCCGACAGCCTGCCGACGCTGCCGGTGCGCAATCCGCTGGCCGATGCGCGGCCACCGGAGCTGCCGCCGGCAGCCGGCTGGCTGGATCGCGCCGGCGCAGCACTGGGTCAGTTCGTCCGCGTGCGCGAAGTCGCGACCGACGCATCGGCATGGATCGATCCGCTGAACGCGGACGCCGCCCGTGCTGCGCTGGCGATCGAACTGGCGCTGACCAAGGCCGCACTGGTCAGCCGCGATGAGGCGGCGCTGCGCGCGGCCGGCGAACGCGCGCGCCGCCATGTCAGCGGCACTTTCGCGGTCGAGCAGGCGAGCGTGCAACAGGCGCTGACCGCGCTCGATGCGGTGCTCGCATCGCCCGCGCAGGCGGCGTGGCCGGACATCGGCCGCAGCCTGGTGGAGCTGCGCAACCTGCGCGCCACGCGCGCACTGGCCACGCCTCCGGCAAGCGCCGAGGCGCCCGCCGCACCCGCGCCATGAGGGCCTACCGGATCCTGCTCGGCCTGCTGGCGGCAGCACTGCTGGCCGCACTGTTGGCGTGGGCAATCGGCACCGACCCGGGCTACGTGCTGGTGCAGCGCGGTTCGCTGGCGCTCGAGACCTCGCTGGTGTTCGCGATCCTGTTCGTGGTCGGCACCTGGCTGTTGGCCTGGCTGCTGGCGTGGCTGTTGCGCTGGCCGCTGCGCGCGATGCGCGCGCGCGCGCGGCGACGCGGCCGCAATCAATTCGCGCGCGGCATGCTCTCGCTGGTCGAGGGCCGCACCCAGCGTGCGGAGAACCTGCTCATCGCCGCGGCGCGCATGCACTCGCAGCGCTTGCCAGCACTGCTCGGCGCGCTCGATGCCGTGCGCCAGCGCGGCGACGCCGCGCGCCACGGCGAGTTGCTGCAGCAACTCGCCGAAACCGAGAACGGCGACGTGGCCGCCAGCGTGCTGCGCGCGCAGGCCGAGCTGGAAGACGGCCGTGCCGGTGCCGCGATCGAGATCCTCACCCCGCTCGACCACGCCCAGCGCCTGCCGCCGGCGGGTGCGCGCACTTTGATCGCGGCACTCTCGGCCCGCGGCCGAGCGCGCGAGTCGCTGGCCATGCTGGCGCGTCTGCGCAAGGCGCAGGCGCTGGCACCCGCGGCGATGCTGGCGTTCGAATCCAGCGTCTTGGCACAGGCCCTGGCGCAGACGGCGGATGCGGTCAGCCTGCGCTCACTGTGGGCCGAGCTGTCGCGCCAGCAACGCAAGGCCGCGCCAGTGGCCGCCGCCTTCGCACGCCGCGCCGCCGCGCTCGGGATCGGCGATGACGTCGCTGATGAAGTCCAAGCCGCGATCAACACCGAGTGGTCGGAGGCGGCGGTCGACGCATGGTCGCGACTGCCGACCAGCCAGCGCGCGCAGCGCATCAAGACCGCCGAGGGCTGGCTGAAGGAGCATCCGGCCAGCGGCGCGCTGCTGCTGGCGCTCGGCCGCCTGTGCCGCGAGGGCGAGCTGTCATCGAAAGCCGAGGAGTTCCTGCGCGCTGCGCTCTCGCATGGCGCAGCCGCCGACGCGTGGGAAGAGCTGGGCCTGCTGTATGCCGCACACAACGATGCCGAGCGTGCGCAGCGCGCCTTCGCCAACGCGCTTGCTGTAGCCCGCGGTGCTGAGCCCGGCGCCCTGCTTGCGCGGCATGCGCGCGAGGATGTTGGCGCGCCGCTGCCGGTGGCCGATTTGCGCAACGAGCACGGCATACCGATGCTGCCACCGGCCTGAAGCGCAGATGCTGCACGTGGTGCTGTACCAGCCTCAGATTCCGCCCAACACCGGCAACGTGATCCGTCTGTGCGCCAACACCGGCGCACGTTTGCACCTGATCGAGCCGCTCGGCTTCGATCTCGAACACGCCAAGTTGCGCCGCGCCGGACTCGACTATCGCGAATTCGCCAGCGTTGCCGTGCACGCAACGCTCGCCGCATTCAGCGCCGCGGTGACACCCGCGCGCATGTTCGCATTCGCCACTTCCGGGGCTACGCGCTTCGATGCGATCGACTATCGGCGCGACGATGCGCTGCTGTTTGGTCCCGAGAGCGTGGGACTGCCGGCAGATGTGCTCGCGCAACTGCCCGCCGATCGGATCCTGCGCTTGCCGATGCGCGCGGGCAATCGCAGCCTGAATCTGTCCAATGCGGTGGCCGTCGCGGTGTTCGAAGCCTGGCGCCAGCACGCGTATAGCGGCAGTGGCTGATTGCAAAGCTGAACCCACGCGCAATGGATTTTGAATCGCGACTGAAGTGCCGCGCGAGTCGTGACCTTTGGCGTCTTGAACGACATGCACGCGGTGGCCATCATTCGGCCGCGTACCTGCACGGCGATTGATTCTGCGGCTTCTCGCGGACGCCCACAGGTCGGCAACATCAACCAACTACAGGAATCAACGCATGAAGCGCACCACTATTGCCCTGCTCGCCGCACTGGCGGCAACCCCGATGGCCGCAAACGCCGACGACCTTTCCTACACCTGGCTGGAAGCCGGCTACCTGCGCTCGGATCGCGACAGTCTCGGTTCCGGCAACGGTGTGGCGCTGCGTGGCTCGGGTGCTATCACCGACAACCTGCACGCGTTCGCGGCCTACGAGCGCAGCAACCAGGACAGCGCAGACCTGAGCAACTGGCGGATTGGCGTGGGCTACAACCTTGCCGTGTCCGACAATGTCGACCTCGTCGCGCGGGTCGGCTACGAAAAGGCAGACTACGACCTGCTCGGCGATGGCAACGGTTACGGCATCGAGGTGGGCGTGCGCGCAGCCCTCGGCTCCAACTTCGAAGCCAGCGCCGGGGTGCGCCATGCCGATCTGAATCTCGACAGCAATACAGTCTGTGTGGCCGTGGTGCCGACACCGCCGGCGTGCCGCTTCAGCGCAGACGAAGACGGCGGCAACACCGCGTTTTTCGTGGGCGGCCAGTACAAGTTCAATCCACAGTGGGGCGTGGTCGCCGAAGCCAGCTTCTCGAGCAACGACAACCGCGTGTTCGTGGGTCCGCGGATCTCGTTCTGAGCGCAGCGTTTTGATCGGAGCCGCGTCGGTCCGCAGCCGACGCGGTTGCCGCGACACCACTTTCTCAATGTGGGAGCCGGCATGCCGGCGATCGCGATTCATCCGATCGCCACAGTCGCTGCGGATCCGGCCCCCGCGAAACAACTTGTCGAGCCGCAACAGCTAGTCCGCGACCGGCAACACCGCCAGCACTTCTTCCAGCGTGGTCACGCCCTTGGCCACCTGCTCGGCGGCCGACAGACGCAACGGTCGCATGCCATCGGCGAGTGCGGCGCTGCGGAACTGCGGTAACTCCATGTCCTTGGACAACAGACCGCGCAGCTTCGCGCTCAGCGGCATCATCTCGTAGATCGCAGTACGGCCCAGGTATCCGGTACGGCGGCACTCGGTGCAGCCGACCGGCTGCATGAGCTCCGCCGGCGCGGGAAAGCCGAAGCCGTCGGTGAGCAGCTTCCATTTCTTGTCGTCGAAACCGCTCGCCTGCTTGCAGTGCGTGCACAGCTTGCGCACCAGCCGCTGGGCGACCACCCCGGCCACCGTCGATTGCACCAGGAAGTGCGGCACGCCCAGGTCCAGCAGGCGCGTGATCGCACTCGGCGCATCGTTGGTGTGCAGGGTCGATAGCACCAGATGGCCGGTCAGCGAGGCCTGCACCGCCATCTCGGCGGTCGGCAGGTCGCGGATCTCGCCGACCATGATGATGTCGGGGTCCTGCCGTAGCAGGGTGCGCACGCCGGCTGCGAACGTGAGGTCGATGTTGACCTGCACCTGCATCTGGTTGAACTCCGGCGCCACCATTTCGATCGGGTCTTCGATCGTGCACACGTTGATGTCGGGCGTGGCCAGGTGTTTGAGCGTCGAGTACAGGGTGGTGGTCTTGCCCGAGCCGGTGGGGCCGGTCACCAGCACGATGCCGTTGGGACGCTCGACCATCTCGCGCCAGATGCGCTCCTCGGCGCGGCTGAAACCCAGCTGCGAGAAATTCTTCAACACCAGCTCGGGGTCGAAGATGCGCATCACGACTTTTTCGCCGAACGCGGTCGGCATCGTCGACAGGCGCATCTCGACCTCGCGCCCGCCCTGCGTGCGCATCTTGATGCGCCCGTCCTGCGGCCGCCGCCGCTCGGCGATATCCATGCGACCGAGGATCTTGATCCGCGCGGTGACCGCCAGCATCACCGGGGTCGGCAGCTCGAACACCTTGTGCAGCACGCCGTCGATGCGGAAGCGCACGCGCGAGGTATCGCGTCGCGGCTCCAGATGGATGTCGGATGCGCGCTGGTCGTAGGCGTACTGCAACAGCCAGTCGACGATGCGTACGATGTGCTGGTCGTCGGCGCCGATCTCGCCGGCCTTGCCCAGTTCCAGCAGCTGCTCGAAGTTGATCAGCTTGGCGGTCGGATCCTCGCCGCGCGCATCCTTGGCGTCCTTGGCCCGGCGTACCGCATGGGTGACGCCGTAGAACTCCATCAGATAGCGATTGACATCCAGCGGGTTGGCCACCACGCGGACGACCTCGCGCCGGGTCAGCTGGCGGATATCGTCGATCCAGCGCGTATCGAAGGGCTCGCTGGTGGCGACCGTCAGGCTCAGATCGTCGATCGCCAGCGGCAGGATGCGATAACGGGTCGCGTACTGGGCGGTCACCACCTGTCCGACCGCATTGACGTCGACCTTGGTCGGATCGATATGCAGGTGCGGCAATCCCGCGTGCTTGGCGACCCATTCGGTCAGCCATTCCAGGTTCAGCGCCTCGCCCGGCCGCGCGGCGTGCTCGAGCTTGGCGTTGGCCACGATCACCAGCGGGTGGATCTCCGAGCGCCCCGAACTGCGCGCAGCACCGCGCACACGCTTGACGTCGGCCTCGACGATCGCACCGTCGTGCTGCAGGATGGCCAGCACCTCGTCGAGGTCCAGCCGTTTGTTCGCGGTAAACGCCATCGGGCGCGTCTCGCCCTTGTTTTGCAGGGCGACCACCTTGGGCGTTCCTTGCTGACTCATCGACAGGCTCCACCGGATGCCCGGCTATACTAGCGCGCTATCCCCCACGCAACTGTCGACGCCATCATGGCCGGACCCAGCTTCCAGGACGTCATCCAGACCCTCAACCGGTACTGGGCCGAACTCGGCTGCGTGCTGCTGCAGCCGCTGGACTCCGAAGTCGGCGCCGGTACCTTTCATCCGGCGACCTTCCTGCGCGCGCTGGGCCCCGAGCCGTGGCGCGCGGCCTACGTGCAGCCCTCGCGCCGCCCGGCCGATGGCCGCTATGGCGACAACCCCAATCGGCTGCAGCATTACTACCAGTACCAGGTGGTGCTAAAGCCCAATCCGGACGACATCCTGGAGCTGTACATCGGCTCGCTCAAGGCGCTGGGCATCGATCCGCAGGTGCATGACCTGCGGTTTGTCGAGGACAACTGGGAATCGCCTACCCTCGGCGCCTGGGGCCTGGGCTGGGAGGTCTGGCTCAACGGCATGGAAGTCACCCAGTTCACCTACTTCCAGCAGGCCGGCGGTCTCGATTGCAGGCCGGTCACGGGCGAGATCACCTACGGCCTGGAGCGGTTGGCGATGTACCTGCAGAACGTCGACAACGTCTACGATCTGGTGTGGACCCATGGCCCGCACGGCACGGTCACCTACGGCGATGTCCATCACCAGAACGAAGTCGAGCAAAGCGCATACAACTTCGAGCACGCCGACGTGGCCTCGCTGTTGCAGTGGTTCGACGTGTGCGAGGGACAGGCGCTGGCACTGGTCGAAAAAGGCCTGCCGCTGCCGGCCTACGACCAGGTATGCAAGGCCTCGCACGCGTTCAACCTGCTCGATGCGCGGCGCGCGATCAGCGTGACCGAGCGCCAGCGTTTCATCCTGCGCGTGCGATCCATCGCCAAGGCGGTCGCCGAGGCCTACTACGCGCAGCGCGAAAAGCTCGGCTTTCCCGGCCTCAAGCAGCGGATTGCTGCCTGAACCATCTTCCCGCGCGCAGCGACCGCCGCCGGTACCACAGCGAAATCCTGGAACGCCTCCATGAGCCAAACCCTGCCGCTGCTGATCGAGATCGGCACCGAAGAGCTGCCGCCGAAAGCACTCGATGAGCTGGCGCTTGCGTTCCGCGATGGCGTGGTCGAGGGTCTGGGCAAACGCGGCATCGGCTTTGATGCAGGCTCGGTACGCGCGCTGTGGACGCCGCGCCGGCTGGCGCTGCTGGTCGATGCCGTGCAGGTGCAGCAGCCTGATCAGCAGCTCGAGCGGCGCGGTCCGGCGGTCTCCGCCGGCTTCGACGTGGCCGGCAAGCCGACCAAGGCCCTGATCGGCTTTGCGCAGAGCTGCGGCGTCGACGTGGCGGCATTGCTCAAGATCGAAACCGACAAGGGCGCCTGGTTCGTCCACCGCGCGCTCAAGCGCGGCGAGGCGAGCGCGAGCCTGGTGCCGCAGATCGTCATCGATGCGCTCAAGGCCCTGCCGATCCCAAAGCCGATGCGCTGGGGCAACCGCGAGTTCAGCTTCGTGCGCCCCGCGCACTGGCTGGTGATGCTGCTCGGCGACAAGGTGATCGACGGCGAGGTGCTGGGACTCAACGCCGATCGGATGAGCCGCGGACATCGCTTCATGAGCGGCAAGTCGGTTTGGATCTCCACCGCCACGGGTTACATCGATGCGCTGCGCTCAGCCCACGTGATCGTCGATCCGGTCGAGCGTCGCGCACTGATCGCGCGCGCGGTCGAACGCACCGCAGACGATCTCGGCGGCCGCGCGCATGCGCCGGCCGCACTGCTCGATGAGGTAAACAACCTCGTCGAGTGGCCAGCGCCGATCGCCTGCAGCTTCGACGTCTCCTTCCTGCGCGTGCCGCAGGAGGCCCTGATCACCACCATGGTGGCCAACCAGAAGTTCTTTCCCGTGCTCGATGCCGGCGGCCGCCTGACCGAGAAGTTCATCGGCATCGCCAATATCGAAAGCCGCAATCCCGGCGAGGTGCAGCGCGGCTACGAGCGCGTGATCCGGCCGCGCTTCGCGGACGCTGCGTTTTTTTTCGACGAGGATCTGAAAACCCCGCTGGCCAACCACCAGAATGCACTGAAGCAGTTTACCTACCAGCAGCAGCTGGGCACTGTGTGGGACAAGTGCTGCCGGGTTGCCGAACTCGCGCGCGTGATCGCCAATCGCACCGGCGTCGATGGCGCGCTCGCGACCAAGGCCGCCGCACTGTCCAAGTGCGATCTGATGACCCGCATGGTCGGCGAGTTCCCCGAACTGCAGGGCAACATGGGTCGCTACTATGCGAGCGCGCAGGGGATCGAGCCCGAAGTTGCCGTGGCTATCGACGAGTTCTACCAGCCGCGCTTTGCCGGTGATGGCATTGCCCGCACCCCGCTGGGGCGTGTGCTCGCCATCGCCGAGCGGCTTGATACCTTGGCAGGGCTGTTCGCGGTTGGCCAGAAGCCGACCGGCAACAAGGATCCTTTCTCGCTGCGCCGCAACGCGCTGGGCCTGGCGCGCACGCTGATCGAGGGCGCGGTAGAGATCGATCTGCCCGCACAAATTCAAGAAGCGCTCGATCTGGCGCGCAAGGACATCGACCGCGTCGAGCGCGAGCGCCCGGCGACTGCCCACGGAGTGGCGAGCCCGGCGCTGGCACAGTCGCCGGCCAAGGACACCGCGCACGAGCTGTTCGAGTTCATCATCGACCGCCTGCGCGGCTACTATGCCGATCAAGGCATCAAAGCCGATGCTTTCGACGCCGTGCTGGCACTCAAGCCCACCGATCTGGCCGACTTCGATCGTCGCCTGCGCGCGGTGGTCGAGTTCGGCAAGCTGCCCGAGGCCGCGGCACTGGCTGCGGCCAACAAGCGCATCGGCAACATCCTGCGCCAGGCCGCGGACAAGGGCGATCGGCCGGCCGATCACATCGACCCGACGGCACTGGAGATGGCCGAAGAGCGCGCGCTGGCCGCAGCATTGTCCTATCAGGGCGATATCGCGCAGAAGAAACTGGATGCCGGCGACTATGTCGGCGCGCTCAAGCAACTGTCCACCTTGAAGCCCGCGGTCGACGCGTTCTTCGACAAGGTGATGGTGATGGCCGACGATCCGGATATCCGCGCGAACCGGCTCGGGCTGCTGCACGATCTGCGCGAACGCTTCCTGTCGATCGCCGATATCGGCCTGCTGCAGGCGGTCTGAGCGCCACTGCCAGGGCGCTGGCGCGCGGGCACCGCGGGCCGATCTCGAGTGCCGGCGGCGGCGTCGGCGTGCGCCGAGCAGGCCGCGACGCTTATCGCTGCCCAGCCGCTGCCAGCCGTTCGACGAGGAAATCCTCGGCATAGCTGCGTAGCGACCAATCGCCGATAAAGCCGCAATGGCCGCCGTATGGCGCGATGTCGAGCGTGATCTGCGGCGGCAACTGCAGGGCGTGGAAATCGTCGATCGGAATGATCGGATCGTCGCGCGCGGTCAGGATTGCGCAGGGCACCTGCATGGCGGCCAGCCGATCGCCGCGGATCGAATAGCCGTCGAAGTACGCGTCGATCGAATCGAAGTCGGTGTAGCGGGTGATCAGTTCAGCGGTCAGCGCGCGCATGCGCTGCTTGAAGAAGCGCTGATCGAACACGTACGCATCCGGAAACAGCTGCTGCTTGCGCTTGAGCGAGCCGCGCCACTTGGCCATGAAATAGGCGTGGTACAGACCGCTGCCGCGTTCCAGCGCGTGCAGGACATGCGGCGGATGGATCGCCGGGCACACCGCGTAGGCGCCGGCGAGCGGCACCCCGGCGGCTGGCGCGCGCAGCGCCACGCGCAGGGCGAAGTTGCCGCCCAGCGAGAATCCCGCAACGCTCAACGGCCGCTCGCCGAACCGAACCGCGATATCGCGAACCGCGCCCACCACCTCGTCGATGCGGCAGGAGTGGAAGATCTCGCGGTTCAGGTGGTGGGTGGCGCCGTGATCGCGGAAATTCAGCCGGAACACGTCATGGCCCTCGTCCAGCAGGCGTTGGCCGATGGCCAGCATGTAGCCCGACTGCGCCGAGCCCTCCCAGCCGTGCAGCAGCACCACCAGTCCACGCGCAGGCCGCACATCCGCCTGCGCATGGAAGCCCTGCAGACGCACTCCGTCGCCGCAGTCGAGCAGCACTTCGCTCGAACGCTGCTCGAACGCGCGATGGCGATTGCGGTGCAGCCAGCGCCGCAGGGCGCTGGAGGCCAGCAGCGACTGCAGGTGCGGATTGCGCAGCAGTCGCGGTGGCCTGAAATCGGCCGGCCGCGGCGCGCAGCGATCCGTCTGCGGCATGCTCATCGCAGCCCTTGATCGGGCGCGTGCTCATCGGCGGCCAGCGGATCGCCGTCGTCGACCGCCGCTTCGTTGCGTGTGCCGCGTCGCGGCATCTGCACCTCGCCGAGTGCGGCCATGATCTGCCCGCGACAGGTATCGGCCATGCGGCGGCGGCCGGAGCCGTCGGCGCGCACCGGATCGAGGAACATCACCTCGACCTGGGTGCCGCGCTCGCCGAGCACGCGCAGGAAGCAGCCGAAGAATCCTTCCTGCGCGCGTTCGCACAGGGCGTCGGTCACCACCCCGTCGCGGGTGACCAGCAGTGCTACCGGTTGCGCGGGCACTTCGGCATCGATCGCGGCCTGGAAGATTCGTGCATGGAAGGTATGCACGCGGTTGCCCGGCCGGATGCCGCCTTCCGGAAACACCGCCACCGCGAGGCCCTCGCGCAGGCGCGCGACCATGGTGCCGGATACCCCGCTGAGCGACTCGGTGCTGCCGCGCTGGTGGTAGATGGTGCCCGCCTGCGAGGCCAGCCAGCCGATCGCCGGCCAGCGCGAGATCTCGCTCTTGGCCACGAAACAGGCCATGCGCTGGCTGTGGATGAGCTCGATATCGAGCCAGCTGCGGTGATTGGATACCAGCAGCACCCCGCCCGGCATCGGCTCGCCGCGGCGGATCACGTGGATGCCGAAAATGCGCAGCATGCGGCCCGACCACCAGCGGATCGAACGATGCGCAAGGCGTTCGTCGCGCCCGATCCGGCCCAGTGGCGTGAGGATCACCAGCAGGGTCAACGGCAGGCTGAGCAGCAAATGCGCGACCAGCAGCGGCATGCGCCACGCGTAGCGCAGTGCGCGCCCGCGGTCGACGGTCCCGCCCGGTCCTTGTGCAGTCACCACGCTCATCGCTACCGATTCTCGCCCATGCCAACGGCGGCATCCACTCCGAAGCTACGCGCTGGGCATAGATGAATCGCTCTATCGCGGATCTGCGCGGGACTCACGCGGTGTCCAGCGCGTCGAGGATGTCGTTGACATGGTCGTCCCACCAGCGCGCCTCGCCGGCCCACGGGAAGGCGCGCGGAAAGGCCGGATCGTCCCAGCGCTGCGCGATCCAGCCGGCATAGTGGACTTGCCGCATCAGGCGCAGCGGTTCGACCAGCGCAAGCTCCCCGAAGTCGAGCTCGCGGAACTGCGCATAGCCTTCGAGCAGGGCGTTGCGTTGCGCCGGTCCGTCGCCGAACAGCATCCACAGGTCCTGGATCGCAGGACCCGCGCGGGCGTCGTCGAGATCCAGCAGCAGCGGGCCGGTCTCGGTCCACAGCAGGTTGCCCGGATGGCAGTCGCCATGCAGGCGGATCGCATGCGGTGCAGCATCCGCCCAGCGCGCATCGAGAAACCGCGCCGCGCTGTCGACTGCAGCGGTGTAGCGCAGTCGCGTAGTGGCTGGCAGCAGTGGCGAGGCCAGCACGTGCCGCGAGGCTTCACGCACCAGGCTGTCGATATCGATCCGCGCGCGGTGCACGAAGCGCGAGCGCGCACCCACGACGTGCACCCGCGCCAGCGTGCGCCCCAGCCACGCCAGCGTATCGGTGCCCTCGAGCTCCGGCGCGCGGCCGCCGCGCCGCGGAAACACCGCGAAATGAAAGCCACCGTGCTGGAACAGGGTTTCGCCTGCGACCTGCAGCGGTGCGACCACCGGCAACTCGGCGGCGACCAGCTCGGCGGTAAAGGTGTGTTCCTCGCGCAGCGCGGCCTCGCTCCAGCGCCGCGGGCGATAGAACTTGGCGACCACGAAAGTGCCGTCGTCGAGCCCCAGCTGGTAGACACGGTTCTCGAACGAGTTCAGCGCCAGCAGGCGGCCATCGGCGGCAAAGCCCACCGACTCGACGGCAGACAGCACCGCATCCGGGGTCAGGACATCGTAGGGATGGCCGTGCGCACTCAACGCGGCGCGGTTTCCGGCACCACCGCCAGCGTGATCCGCGAGATGCACACCAGCCGCTCCTGCGGATCGGTGATGCGGACCTCCCACACCTGGGTGCTGCGGCCGATGTGCAGCGGCCTGCCGGTGCCGATCACCTCACCCTCGCGCACCGCCCGCAAGTGATTCGCGTTGATCTCGATGCCGACCACGTTGCCGCCACCGGGCGGCACGCACATCCATGCACCGAGGCTGCCGAGGGTCTCGGCAAGGCTCACCGAGGCGCCGCCATGCAGCAGGCCGAACGGCTGCCTGGTTCGCGCATCGACCGGCATGCTGGCACGGATGTAGTCCTCACCCAGCTGCAGGATGCGAATACCGAGCGCTTCGTTGAGGGTGCCGACATCGCCGCGTGCGACCAGCGCCAGATCGACGGGCTTTTTCCAGATGGACATCGTGCTGCGACTCCCGACGGATGGGTACAGGGTAGCCGCGGTCGATCATCTGTGGGAGCCGCCATGACGACGACTGGTGGAGTCGGGTGGTGTTGCAATCGCCGCCATGGCGGCTCCCACATACTCCACAGGGCAACACTGCAGATGCATCGACAGCGCTGATCCAGTCAGGCTTGGGGCTGCTCGGGTGGCAAAGCAGGAGTCCGGTCGATCACCTGTGGGAGCCGCCATGGCGGCGACTGGTGTAGTCGGGTGGTGTTGCAATCGCCGCCATGGCGGCTCCCACATACTCCACAGGGCAACACTGCAGATGCATCGACAGCGCTGATCCAGTCAGGCTTGGGGCTGCTCTGGTGGCCAAGCACGAGTCCGGTCGATCATCTGTGGGAGCCGCCATGACGACGACTGGTGGAGTCGGGTGGTGTTGCAATCGCCGCCATGGCGGCTCCCACATACTCCACAGGGCAACACTGCAGATGCATCGACAGCGCTGATCCAGTCAGGCTTGGGGCTGCTCGGGTGGCAAAGCAGGAGTCCGGTCGATCACCTGTGGGAGCCGCCATGGCGGCGACTGGTGTAGTCGGGTGGTGTTGCAATCGCCGCCATGGCGGCTCCCACAGTGCCAGTAGTGATTGCCATGCAACCACGGCACCGCCTTGTCGACTTCCACACGGCGCAGGCGCGCAGCGCACTAAACTGCGCGCAAGGAATTTCCGGACCGCCCATGACCTACACCATCACCCTTGCCGGCAGCGAACGGCGCTTCAGCGTGCATTCCGGCGAAACCGTGCTCGACGGCGCGCGCCGGGCGGGCCTGGCGTTGCCCTACTCCTGCCTTGGCGGCCGCTGCGGCAGCTGCAAGGCGACCGTGGTCAGCGGCGAGTGCCACTATCCGGGCCAGCCGCCGGATGCACTGTCGAGCGACGAACGCGCGCACCATCAGGCACTGCTGTGCCAGGCCGTGCCGCTGAGCGATCTGGTGATCGCCGCCCGCGAAGTGCCTTCGGTGGTCGACTTCCCACGCCGCCAGATGGCGCTCAAGCTCACCGCCAAGGACCTGGTCGCGCCCGACGTGATGCGCCTGTTGCTGCGCCCGCCGCGCGGCGAACGCCTGCGCTACCTGGCCGGGCAATATCTGGACATCCTGCTGGCGGAAGGCAAGCGCCGCGCGTTTTCGATCGCCAACGCGCCGGAAGACAACGACCACATCGAACTGCACGTGCGGCACGTGCCCGGTGGCGGTTTTACCGAATGGGTATTCAGCGAGCTGGCGGTCGGCGCGGTGCTGCGCGTCGAGGGCCCGCTCGGCACCTTCGTGCCACGCGAGGATTCCGAGCGCGCCATGCTGATGGTTGCCGGCGGTACCGGATTTGCGCCGATCAAGGCCATCGTCGAGCATTTCCTGCATCTGGGCTCGACCCGTCCGCTGCATATCTTCCGCGGCGTGCGCAACGAAGCGGAGCTGTACCTGCCGGCCCTCACCGCGCAGTGGGCCCAGCGACATCCCGCGCTGTACGCCACCGCCGTGCTGTCGGAGCCCACGCCACAGGAAGCGGCACGGCATCAGACCGGGCTGGTGCACGAGGCGGTGCTGCGGAACTTCCCCGAGCTGTCCGGGTTCGATGTCTACATGAGCGGACCGCCGGGATTGATCGAAGCCGGACGGCGCGCCTTCATCGGCGCGGGATTGCCGGAATCGCGCCTGTACTACGATTCGTTCGAATACGCGCCCGACGTGCTGGCCGCGATCCTGAGCGCGCGCGCAGGCATCGGCTGATGCGCGCGCAGTGCGGCTTGCTGTGGATCGCGCTGCTGCACGCCAGCGGCAGCGCCGATGCGCTGCGCTGCGACGGCCGGGTGGTCGATCGCGGCGATCACGCGATCGAAGTCCGCGAACGCTGCGGCGAGCCGTATTGGACCGATGGCTACAGCGAGTTCCTGATCGCCGGCGAAAACGGCCCGCTGGAGCAGCGGATCGAGCGCACCATCGAGGCCTGGTACTACAACTTCGGACCCAACCGGCTGCTGCGCAAGCTGGTGTTCATCGACGATCGGCTGGTTCGCGAGGAGACGCTCGGCCACGGCTATGCCACGCTGGGCGGCGACTGTCGGCTCGATGCACTGCCGGCAGGCACGCCGGCGGGCGTGATCGTGGCACGCTGTGGCGTACCCGCGCAGCGCCGCCAGCGCTACGGCGATCTGACCCGCCGCGACGAGCGCGGCATCGCGCGGCGGCGGGTGGTGCGCCGCGAGGACTGGGTCTACGACATCGGCCGTGACCGCGACCTGCGCCTGCTGCGCATCCTCGACGGCCGCTTGCAGGGCATCGAGCGGCTCGACCGCTAGGCCGCTTCGGTCGAGAACCTCACAACGCCCATCGATGGGCCCGGCCAGGGTGGGGAAGCGCGATCAGTAGCGGCCGCGCAAGCTCACGGCAGGCAGCATGGCGCGCCAGTCCAACGGGCGTGCGCCGGTCTGCGGGCTTTGCGGCGGCAAGGCCGGGCGCTCGATGTTCGCAGCCAGCGTCGCGTCCACGCTGCCGGAGACCTGGAAGCTGGCAATCGTCACCTTGGCGGGCTCCACGCTGTCGGCAGCCTCGCTCCGGGTAATCACCAGCACGCCCAGCAGCCCCAGCAGGGACGCGGACAGCAGGCGGTGACGATTCAGCGTGGACAGGCACATGGGAGATCTCCGGGAAGACTTGCTGGTGATCCGATGCAGCCGCCATGCCAAGGGTTTGAATGCCGATCGAGCCAGCCGCTGGCACACCCCAATCCACTGATATTCATCGAGGTTTGCGCTTGCCTTAAGGTCTTCATCCCGGCTCGAAGGGCAATCGCTGCGCGTCCGCGGACAGCTTTGGTCCGCAGCCGGACAGCGGAGCGGACGCCGCCGAAGACCGCGCACTGCCGCTATCGGGGTTCGATCAGGATGCGCGGGCCGCCCGAAAGCTCGCAGGTCGAGAGCGTGTCAGTCGCCTGTACACGCCTCGACCAGGGTCGCGGCCAGCGCGCTGGCCAGCGCCTGCGGCTCCAGCGCACGCCGGCTGGCCTGCGGAAACTCGATGCGCGCCTTCAGGTTGTCGCCCTCGGCGTCGCGCACGTTGCTGATCCCGATGAAACGCAGCAGTTCGCGATCGGATTTCGAGTACGCCACGTCGATGTGCGGCAGCAGGAATGCCCACCACGAGCCCA
>Ga0209181_10002177_pt1 | contig 32458 bp, 25 predicted proteins | sample MAT05_FD_187208 | JGI IMG/M metagenome (GOLD analysis project Ga0209181, IMG submission 187208) | Freshwater microbial communities from Lake Fryxell liftoff mats and glacier meltwater in Antarctica - MAT-05 (SPAdes) (version 2) | ecosystem: Environmental > Aquatic > Freshwater > Ice > Liftoff... | reverse complement strand
GGCTAATTCTTTTTTTGAGGTGCTATAATTTTTTTAAATATTAATTTTGCTCTATAATGGGACAAAAGAAGAAACAAGTTCAACCAGATATTTTATTTAAATTATCACGAATGATGGTATCTCGAGATTTTTTGGAATACTTTGAGATATTCGAGGTAAAGGAATTAAAAAGTGAATGGCAGATTACACTTTATTAAAAGGAGCATTTAATACCTTCCATATTGAAGGATAAACCAGATACAGTTTTAGATGGTTTTTGCAATCCTATTCAAATTCTGAGTCACTGTTTTACACTAAAGCCTGTTTATTTGGTTATGAAGCGTCGAAGGTGGAAACAGTCAGGCACAAATAAACATCACAGCAATGAGTATGCATTGACAGAGGATTCCTCTAAACTAACCCCTGATATGGCGGGCTTTTTTAAAATATAGAGTAGAGCAGCATTCCGTTAATATAAGTTGTGTGGCCTATATGTTTGGCATCAAACCAAAAACACTACACTACTGGTATAAAGAAGAGTTGAGTAGCTATACAGAGGATTTGGCGGCAGGTCGCTGGGGCCATAAAGTAATATCTGTAGTGGATGAGCAAACAGGTGAAGTAAAAAAGGAAAAGCCAGTACCCATAGCCAAGCCTGAAAACATGGGTAGCCATATGACAATTGACGAAAAGCAGATAGGCAAAATAATGTACACTATCATGACCAACTCAAAGACTGGAAAGATAGCTTTCCTCGCTCAGACAATGAAATCAGAGGAACTAAAACAGGCTGTAGAAAATTATCTTTCCAAAGAAGTGGCTCAAGTAAAATCCATAAGTTGTGAAATGAGCCCATCGTACAAAAAATTCTGTAGAGAAGTTTTTCCAAATGCAAAGATAGTTATTGATAAATTCCATGTCGTAAAATGCCTGATTGATGCTATACAACAGGTTCGCAAACAACTCAAAACCCAATGTATTACCAGCAAGGAAATCCTTGAAAAGCAAATATTTTCAGGAACGAGTATGGACAGTCATAGAACTCTTGCAACGTTGCCGTTATATCCTTATTAAGATTCAGCTTGACGGGGATGATGATGAAAGGGAAATTATGGAATATCTGTTCAATCGTTTTCCAATACTTCAAACAGCTTATGAATTGACTCAAAAAGTAAGATTATGATACAATGGAAAAAATACCGGCAAAAAGATTATTTCCCTTGAAGGAGAACTTTACAACTGGTACAATCTTGTAGAAAAGTCGAAAATAAAATCTTTCATGGCCGTGCAAAAAATGATAGAAAAACATCAAGATGATATAATGAATTACTTTATTGAAGGACAAACAAATGCTAAAGCTGAAAATATGAACGGTGAAATACAACGGTTTTTAGCTAACAATTATGGAATAAGAGATAGAGATTTTTTTCTCTTTAGAGTCGTCGTATATTTTTCATAGCACCTCAAAAAAAGGATTAGCCCAGTTTTTGCTCTATATGAGAGGATAGTTCATTTTGTTTCTGGGTAGTCAGGTAGCTTAAACCGCTAACATAATTAAACCCAACTAACCCCTCTATTCCTTGGTTAACATATTATTCATAAGCAGCTCGTATCGTATTATCATCCAACATCAACAACTCACCTGTCTGTTCAAAACTGAACCCATATTAAGAAATAACATCGCCTTATACCTGTCTGCAGGTCGCTTCTCCCGTTGCTGAAGATGAGCATACTGAAGAGCAAGTATCTCCTTGGTGCTTAAAAAATCTTTCTCCGGCTGTTTGATAATACAAAGTAATAATCCTTAATTTATTTCTTCAACATTATAATCGAATAACTTTTCAAGATTATTATGTGGATTTTCCTATACCTTGGTCACTTTAGTATATAATTCCAAACAACCCAGTCATTTTCAAGGTTTTCACGACGACTTGTTGGTTTTTGGCTTCCGGAAGTAAGCTTTTGGACTTCGGAACTTACGTAATTTTTTAACTCATTAACGGAAACGTTTCCATCATTATTAGCATCAGCAGTATTATTTTTTAAGCCATTTAGAACGCTGTAGGTAAAAACACCATTGTTCCATCGGTCGCTTTCAAGGGCATATTCTTTTCCGCCAGCAGCACTAATTACCACGGCACCATTGCCCTTGCTCATATTGCTAAATAGCTCTTGCATCAGTTCGAAGCTGTTTTCTAAGCCTACCGATTTTTTATTGACTATAATTTTAGCACCCTTACTTGAGGTTCCGTAAACACCCGGCGAAAGAATTGTGTCAGAAAATTCAATAGACTCGGTTTTATCTACTTCTCCACTGTGACAAGCATCAACCAAAATAAGTTTATTTCTTGCTGGAATTCCGTCTAAAATCCCTTCTAAATCATCGTATAATAACCCGTATTTTTCGGGTTTTTCAAAATTCATATTATAAGTAGCGTAGTAAAAATCTAAATCACTACTCAATAAACCATGACCGCTCAAGGAAACAATCACTTTATCATTAACAGCGGTTTTTAGCAATTCGTTTTTCAAATTAAGTATGTTTTCTTTGGTAACTTCCGAATTAGTTAGCAAGGTAATTTTAGCTTCCGGATATTTATCTTTTACAAATTTGGCAATATCTTCAACATCTTTTTTGGCATATTTTAAGTTGAAGGAACTGTCTTGGTAACTACTTACACCAATGCCAATAAACCATACCTTGTAATTCATTTTGCCACCTTCGTAAACAATTTCAAATGTTTCCTTAAAACTCTCTACACCTTTTTCGTTAATGCATGAAACACTTATTTTATTTCTTTCATTGCTAAGCTTTAATTGGCAATTTTGAAGATATTGTTTGCCTGAAACCGATATCCCTTTAGCACCAAACTCTGGTACATCATTTACCCAAACATGGACATACGACAGCGAATACAAATCGTCATAAGCCTTAATTTCAAAATTCAAAAATTCTTCCTTTGTACTTAGCGGTATTTTACTTGCATCGAGTTGTATAACAGGAATATGATAATCTACGCCTAATTGCGCTTCCGAGAAACCGGCACGTTTTAATCGCTTTTGATATGCAGCATAGTATGATTTAATTAAATTAACATTTGGGTGATCTTTGGTTTCGCCATATACAAACTTGGATATTTCATTAAGAATAATGTCTGGCCTGTTGTACTTTAGGTCGAATTGTTCAAAAGGAAACACCGCCATACCAACCCGAAACGAAAGCACTTTTGAAGCGCCTTTGGTGGCAAAATAATAACCTTCGGGATTCGTAATTACAAAGTCATTGCCGCCATGTAAAACTAAATAACTTAAAATTTCCTTGCCTTGGGTTAAGTCCCAAATTTTTATCTGAGTATCAAAACTTCCGCTAATCAGGTACTTTTGATTACTACTAAATAGTACAGTTCTAACTTCGTTTTGATGTCCAATAAAGGTTTGCAATAATTTCCCGCTGTTTGCTTCGTAAAGTCTAACTGAAAAATCCGCACCGGCTGCACAAATCCATTGCCCGTTTACACTAAAGTTAACGCTGCAAAAACCAGCACCATCTTGTGTAATTTGACGAATTAATTCGCCAGTATTAACATCAAAAATTTTAATCCAGCTTCCACCGCAGGCAGCCACCTTTAAATTATCCTCGCTAAATGCAACTCCCATAATAGATGCATATTTCATTGCGAAACCACCTTCAAGGCTCATGCTTGTTACAGAGCCATAAGCAAGATTAAATGTAGTATCGTAATAGCCGGCCGATATTGTATGGGATTGAATTGTTTTTTGGAGTGATTTATCGTCGTAATTAAAAATCAATAATTTGCCATCGTAAGTGCCTACGGCAATTTTACTTGAATTTGAATTAATAGCAAGTGAGGAAATGCCTTCTTTATCTGCCAATAACGATTCATTTTTGTTTCTATCCGGCCTCCAAAAAATGAGTTGACCGTCTTTGGTTCCACTAATTATATTTTTGCCATTTGGGGTAAATGCAACTGCTGAAATATATCGACTTCCAATATTTAAACTGCCCGAATTTCCGGTGGGAAACCCATAAAAGTAAGTGTTACCATTAGAGTTTCCGGCGGCAATACTTCTGTTTTTAGGACTAAAAGCCACAGAAGTAAAAAAATCGGAAACGCCAGTATTGCTATAGTAAGGAAAGAGTTTTCCCTTCGTGATATTCCATACGCCAATATGGTTGCCCGTTTCGAGATTACCGGAGGCAAAAGCTAGGTGGTTACCATTGGAGCTAAGACTAATTTCTTGAATGAATTCACTTTTTGTTTTAAATTCCTTAACCACCTTACCACTGCGCAAGCTATAGATTTTGGATGTCCAGTCGTTGCTTGCGGTTGCCAAAAAAGCGTCCTTTTTACTAAACCTCAAGGCGTTGATAAATGCATCGTGTCTTTTTTCAAGCATAGTTTGTTCACCGCTCATGTTCGACAGTACAACAGAACCATTTTCATAACCTATCGCCACTAAAGTGCCCGTATTTGAAAGAGTTGAACTAGTAATGCGCAAAGAGTCTTTTTCCTTATAAAATAGGCGAGCTTTTGTTGCAAGATTATAGCAGGCTACCTCCTTGTAATTTGAAAGCATAAGGGTTCTATTGGCAATATGCATGGATTCGGGACTGTAAATTGAAACCATGCTCTCAATAAAAGAGGATTTAGCAATATCGTACGTTAAAAACATTTCTTTTCCATAGTCTTTATTTACGATGTAAAGCAACTTGCCATCTTCATTGTATTGCACAAACGCAGGCTCAGTTACTTGAATTTTTTTAACCAAAGCCAAATCACTCGTTTTGAAAATGCAGACTGCGGTAGAACAAACGCCGGCTAAAAATTTACCATCCTTGCTCAAGGATAATTTAGTAATAGGTTCTTTGGTGTTAACGTATTTTTTTATGATTCTTCCAGTGTTCACATCCCATTTTAACAAGCATTTATCATCCCAACTGCAGCTAAAAATAAATTTAGAATCCTCATTTAATTTGGCATCATAAATGGCTCCTTTATGCCCTTTAAAGGTTCTAAGCAGCAATCCGTTATTGATTTGCCAAAGTTTAATCATTTTGTCGCTCGCAGCTGTTAATAGATATTTTTCATCTATTGAATAATCTATGCAATGAAGACGGTCGCTATGCCCTAATTGAACTAATAATTCAGCCTTTTGTGAATACATATTCAGAGGCAATAAAATCACAAAAAGCAGGGTAAAAAGTAAATGCAGTGCTTTAAACATAGAGCATTAGTTTTATATACCTCATCAGGCACAATGGTATAAATTTGGTACGCAATTCCATAGCTCAAAGTTAGATATATTATTATGCTGAATATTCGAAATTACCGACTTAAGAAAATGAAACATTCTATGTAAATTTACCGTCAAAAATAAAGCAATTGTTGAGTATGAAAAGAGGTATTTTATTTCTGTTTTTGGTTGGTTATTCAGGGTTTACGTTTGCACAATCCTTATTTCCTTTTAAGAAGAATGAACTTTGGGGTTATTTGGATTCGACAGGTGAGGAAATTTTAGCACCGGCTTATCCCATGGCAGGTTTCTTTTATGATGGTTTGGCTTATGTTCAAATTGGCGATGCCTTAGGTTATATTGATGTTACGGGAAAAGAAGTAATTAAGTCGAAATACCCTGCTGCATATAATTTTAACGAAGGTTTTGCTAGTGTAATGGAAGATGAAGATTGGGGTGTAATTAACAAGGCAGGTGAAATGGTTATTGAGCCAAAGTTTGTAACGCCTATGATGTTCCATAATGGGCTGGCTCGATTTAAACTTGACCGAAGTTTATTTTCGACGTATGGGTTTATAAATACAAAAGGAGATACAATTATTAATCCTATTTTTGAGAAAGCCGGTGAGTTTAGTGATGGTCTTTGCTTAGCATCCAAGGATGGTTATACTTATGGTTACATTAACGAAAAGGGCGAATGGGCTATTCAGCCAATTTTTGATTTAGGAGCGGTCATGAAAATTAATGGTGAGTATGATTTTTCAGATAAGGATTTCAGCAATGGCTATGTAGCCGTTCAAAAAGCCGAGAAATATGGTTTGATAGACAAGACCGGAAAACAGGTTTTGCCCTTTAAATATGTTTTTTTAGGAAAATATTTCGAAGGCTTAATGCCGGCAAAAAAAGATAGTTTGTACGGTTATATCGATATTAAGGGTAACTGGGTTATCAAGCCAAAATACAATGGTGCCGAGGCGTTTAATCATGGCTTAGCCGCTGTTTCAAAGGGGCCATTTTTAGAGGAAAAGTGGGGTTTTATAAATCACGAAGGCAAAGTGATAATTCCCTTAACAATTTTTGCAAATTTTTCTTTTAACAAATCGATGCAGTTTTGGGATGGGGTTGTAGCCTGTTATATTGAAAAAAATGTATATGGGTACATCAACAGACAGGGCAAAGTGATTTGGAAAATGAACTAGATTAAGCGGTATTTAAACAAAGCACCTCTATATTAAACTTGTTTGTTAATATTGAAACTTGCATATCAACATCGCGATTGTTGCGGTCAATAATTAGTAATGGTGCCTCTTTTGAGTGTGCTAAATCCACTAAGGTTTTTTGTTTATCCGTTTCATCAGCTATAAATGTAAAATCGTAGGCAATATTTAAAGTATCCAAGTTGGTTTTAACTTTTTGCATCATATCGGTAACTCTAAATGCATTGGCCGGTTCCGAAAAAACAAAATGAAGGTTCGATTCAAAGTTTTGTGCCAATCCTAAAGTTATGGCATTTAATGGTTCTTCAGGATATTCGTCAATATAGACCACCAAATTTTTATAGGCTTGCAGCTGAGTGTCTTTTTGGATAATCCATACTGGAATCTTATTGGTATTAACTGTTTTGGCAATAAAACTACCGGTAAGGTGCTGAACTCCATGAACCCCATGTGTTCCAACATATAAAATATCAGCTTCTGTTTCTTTAGCGGCTTCACACATGGAAGCAAAAAGTTCACCTTCTTTAGTTAGATAGGTTGCTTTAAGCCCTTCATTTTTAATAACTTCTTCAATCATTTCCTGTAATTGGCGTTTAATGTTGCGGTTAAGAAAACTAGAAGCCATCATGCGTTTGGCGCTATCATCCACATCCGCAACCTCAAAAATGTGCAAAAGAATAATTTCAGAGTCGAACTTTTTTGCATGCAAGGTAGCACATTGTAAGGCTCTGTATGAAGCATCTGAGAGATCTGTGGCAACTAATAGTTTTTTAAGTATCATAATTGAAAGCTTGCTTCAAAATTAAGATTAATTTAAATACATGTTCATTAAATTAATGTTTAACCATTGATTTTTTTTATTTAAAAGATAGGTTCAAACGAAAGCAACAGATTGCAAAATATCAATTTTGAACAACTGAAAAATACCTCGTAATAAGGTTTGATTTTTAAAGGGTTATGAAAATGCTTTATTTTTTTAACTTTAAGCATAAAATAAGTTTAAACGCAGTCTTAATAAAGCCGATTCAACACGGTTTCTAAATCAATTTCCGGAGCAAAACAATCAAAATTTCGACATACATAATAACCGTTTTCGGCGTTTGATTTACTTAGCGTTAGTGGAATTTCTGTGGAATATTTCATCACGATGGTATTTGGCAAGTAGGCATCCTTGGACCAATGAATTTGCTTTCCAACCAGTGTTAACTGATTAATTCCACAATACTGCAACATGGCTGCACTCAACCAACGACTATGCCAAGCAGGGCCTTCCATAACCTTGGTTCTAACAGATTGCAACATATTTTCTGCGAGCTGTCGCCATTCATTTAAATCAAAGTAATAGCTATGTTTTAACAATAACTCGCAAAGTATCGAATTAGCACTTGGTATCACATCGTCGCCTAAATCGGTTTTTTTTACGAATAATTCGCCTTCAGGATCCGGATTAAATACAAAAAACGGATTATCATCTTGAGAAAAAGCCGAAATCACATGTTCAATAATAGCTCGGGCTTTAATCAAATACTTAACTTCGAAAGTTGTCTGATACGTTTCGGTCAAGGCCTCTGCTAATAAAACATAATCTTCGAGAAACGCAGGAATAGAGACTTTACCGTTTTTATAGTTTCGGTATAATTTTCCTTCATGCCAGGCATGTTCTTCAATAAATGAAACCACTTGCAAAGCAGTATCCAAAAATTTTGTTAAACCAGTTGATTTGTAACATTTAACCAATCCCGTGATTGCAAGTGCATTCCATGCCACCAAAATTTTATCGTCTAAAGCAGGCTTAATTCTTTGGCTTCTTTGAGTTTTGAGTAAATCTAAAAAATTGGTTAATTCATTTTCAAATGTTGCTCTATCTAGAGCGTTTGTTTTAGCATATTCGGCAGGTGTTTGCGTTGCAAATAAAATGTTAAATCCATGTTCCCAATTTCCTTGCTCTGTTAGATTAAAATATTTTTGAATGCTTGAATTAGGCATACCAATATGTTGTAAATCTTGCCAAGTATAACAATAATATTTTCCCTCAACGCCTTCGCTATCGGCATCCAAAGCACTATACAACCCTCCAGATTCACTTACCCATTCATCCAAAAAGAACTGATGGGTTTCGTTCATTTTTTGTAAAAAAATAGGATCGTTATTCAACATATAGGTGTCGGCCAATAATGAAAGCATTTGACCGTTGTCGTATAACATTTTCTCGAAATGTGGCGCATGCCAATGAGCATCAACCGAATAACGGGAGTAACCACCGCCAACAGTATCGTAAAGCCCTCCCAAACTCATTCGCTTTAAGCTTAACATTAACCAATCTAAAACCTGGGGGTCGTGAAATAGATGGAAATAATGTAAGGCAAATTGATAGACAACGGGTAAAGGGAATTTTGGAGCGCGATTAAAGCCACCCCAATCCATATCCCATGTTGATTTAAAACTTTCGATACTCGCATGAAAATCGTTTTCGTTCCATGCTGATTTGGAAAACCCAAAGGTGTTACTTGTCTTTATACCATTGGCTAGTTTGGTTGCATATTCAAAAACCGTTTCGGTTTTATTTTGCCATAAATCCTTGAGTTGAACTAGAACAGAATCCCAATCTTTTTTCGGAAAATAAGTACCTCCATAAAACGGTCGCCCATCTGGCAAGGCAAAGATATTTAAAGGCCATCCACCACGACCGGTCAAAGCTTGAACCGCATCCATATAAACCTGATCAATATCCGGACGCTCTTCCCTGTCAATTTTTATATTTATAAAATTGGTATTCATCAACATGGCAGATTCTTCGTTTTCAAATACTTCATGGGCCATAACATGACACCAGTGACAAGCGCTGTAACCGATACTAATTAAAAGAGGTTTGTTTTCAAAACGCGCCTTTTCTAATGCTTCCGGCCCCCATTCATACCAGTCAACCGGATTGTGGGCATGCTGCTTTAGGTAAGGACTAGAAGCGTTTACCAATCTGTTTTTTGTATTTTTTTTTGTCAACGGAAAGTTTTTTATTAATTTAAATCTATGCTTAGAGTCTTTTTGTTTTAAAGTATAATTTCTGACATTGTCAGTATGTTGTTTAACGCTTGCCAAACGTCTATTCTTTTTTAGGCATTGGCCCACGTTTAAAAATAATGAGTCCGTTTAAAAAATTACGCAAAACTTGATCACCACATTCACGATAATTAGGGTGTTCGGGTTTTTGATAAAGAGCATTCAATTCACTTTTGGAAATCGTAAAATCTGCCAATTTTAGTATATTGATTACATCATCGTCCCTCAATTCAAGGGCTACTCTAAGTTTTTTTAGTACATCGTTATTAGTTAACATAATTTATTGCTTAAGATTTTTTATTTCGCAGCAAAGGTGGGAAGAAAAGTGATAAAGATTGATTTCTGGTGAAATATTTATATATCCAATTAATAAAAACCACAATGCGATTTTTGAATCCGATCAATAAAAAAAGATGCAGACCCATCCATACCAACCAAGCTGCAAATCCTTGAAAACTAATTTTAGGCTTTGCCAGATCAACAACGGCTTTGTTTCTGCCAACCGTTGCCATGGAGCCTTTATTGTTATAAACATAAGGTTTGATGCTTTTACCTAAAATTTGATTTTTAAAATTTTGAGCAAGATTAGTGGCCTGATCAATGGCAACGTTTGCAACTTGCGGAAGCCCCTTAGGGTTTAATGCGGTTTCCATATAAGCCACATCGCCCAAAGCATAAATATTATCGAAACCAAGCACTTTGTTAAATGAATCTACACGGATACGTTTTCCGGGGGCAATATCTTTAATATCAATACCATCTGGCAAATTTCCTTGGATACCTGCAGCCCAAATAACCAAAGCACTGGGTATAATAGATCCATCTTGTAGCAAAACACGCTCTCCATCATAATTTTTAACAATCGTTTCTGTCATTACCGTTACTCCCATGCTTTCCAAATATTTTCGTGAATTTATCGAAGAGGCTTCACTCATATTTCCCAAGACCTTTTTACTTCCTTCTAATAAATAAATTTTCATGTCTGCTATGGCTAATCCCGGGTATTCAAAAGGTAGTTTTTCATGCTTCATTTCGGCTAAAGCACCGCTAAGTTCTACCCCGGTTGGTCCGGCGCCAACTACTACCATCGTTAGATACTTTTGAATCTGCGATTTATCTGTCATGAGTGATGCTTCTTCAAAATTTTGAATAATTTGATTTCGCAGTTGCAACGCTTCCAAGGTCGATTTCATGGGAAATGCGTATTGTTTTATTTCAGCGTTTCCGAAATAATTTGTATCGGCCCCGGTAGCGATTACCAGAAAATCATAAGCTACTTTGCCGGTCGAGGTTTCGAGTATTTGCAGGCTTGTGTCTACTGAAATCAATTCTGAAATTCGAATAGTAATGTTTTTACTTTTTTTGAAAATACTGCGCAATGGAAAGGAAATATTGCTGGCATCTAAACTGGCTGTGGCAACTTGATACAACAGGGGTTGAAATTGATGAAAATTATGACGATCGAGTAGTGTGATATCAAATTGTGGATGATTAGTTAAACTTCTGGCAAGTTTTAAGCCCCCAAATCCGGCCCCTATTATAACAATATGTTTTTTCATGGTTATTTTTTTTAGAATCTTAAAATTTGATTTTTTTAAAGGAAGTGATTATTAATTGCTGGCTTCAATAAATAAGTGAATAATCCATCCTAGGAAAGAAAATCCAATTAGTCGAATGGTTTTATATTTTCAATACCGCCTGTATTTTTTGATTGATGAATTAGATTCAGGAAATAAAAGATAACCAAAACCGTGATGATTGCTGTAAGTAAAAAAGTGAATTGTGCTCCAAAATAAAACCAAATTATACCAGTTAACGAACTAGCAAAAAGTGCACAAATACTTTGAAATCCAGCAAAGGTACCAATTGCTGTTGCCGTATCTTCAGGTTTCGAAATATTACTTATCCATGCTTTACTAATACCTTCGGTGGCAGCAGAATAAATTCCATAAAGAAAAAACAGAAACAAGTAAATATATAAGTTATGGGTACTTGCCATGCCAAAATAGACCATGGCAAACAAACAAAGGCCAAGTAAAAAAATGTTTTTCAAACCAATTCTATCCGCAATAATTCCTAATGGATAGGCACTTAGGGCATAAACCAGATTGTAAAAAATGTAAACACCAATTACAAACGTATCACTCATTCCAGCTTGTTTCACCATTAAAAGTAGAAACATGTCGGAACTGTTGAAAAGAGCGAAAGCCAGCAGACCGATTATAACTTTTCGATAAGTTGGTGAACTTTTTTTCCAATAGGAAAGTGAACTTAAAAATGAAACACGTGGCTTGATTTTAGATGATTCATTTACGTCCTTTTCCTTTAGAAACAAGGTACCTAGGATAGATAAGACTCCTGGAATAATAGCTATTAAAAAAAGAGTTTTGTACTGACCTGGGTAATAATATAAATAAATCAAGGCTAGGCAGGGGCCGATAACTGCTCCAAAAGTATCCATAGATCGGTGAAATCCGAAAACTTTTCCTTTGGTTTGAGGGGTAGCTTCAGCCGATAAAATAGCATCTCTGGCTCCTGTTCTAATTCCTTTTCCCAAGCGATCCATCGATCTAGCCAAAAATATCCAAAAAGGATAAATAAAGATAACCATCATTGGGCGAGATATGGCGCTCAAGGTGTAACCCAATTGTACAAATGGTACTCGTCGTCCACGGATGTCTGAAAGTTTGCCAAAATAACCCTTACTCAAGCCTACGATGGCTTCGGCAAAACCTTCTAAAACACCGATAAGCATTATAGAAAATCCAATTTCTTTTAAATAAACCGGAATAATTGGATACAGCATTTCGCTTGCTATATCTGTAAATAAGCTTATAAAGGATAGAATCCAGATGGTGCGTGAAATAAATTTTAGAGCCATTTTAGGATTAACAAACTTAAATGATTTTAATCAAGTCGGTGAAAGTCAAAAAAAATTATATTTGTCGCGTTTACTAAATCCTTTAAGCTGGTATGTATCGGCTATGAAATCTAATTTATTAACCTTTATTTTTTAAAATCTTTATGAAAAAACGAATTTTAAGCATTTGCCTTATGGCAACATTTTTCAATGTGTTCGCTCAAAATGGCGACAAGTATTTCAAAGAAAAGGATTATCAAAGAGCAGCCTTTGCTTTTGAGCGCGAAGTCCTTGGTAATCCTTCACTTTATCTCAATCTTGCAAAATCGTATTTTGCTTTGCATGAATTTGAAAAGGCCGTGGTTGCAATGCAACTATACAAGGAAAAGGATCCGAAAGCCGATAAAGTTTATGCAGATAAATATATTGCCTTGCTTCAACGCGATGATGAAAAAGTAAAAGTTGAGAATATAGGTTCGCCAATTAACACGGCATCTGATGATTACATTCCAAGAATTTTACAGGATGGTAAAACACTTTATTTTGATTCTAATCGTCCCGGAGGCTCTGGAGGTGAAGATATTTGGTATTCAGCTCTTGATGCCAGTGGCAATTGGTCGGCACCGGTGGCTCTTTATGCTTTAAATAGCAGCAGCCATGAAGGGTTGTTGGCAATTTCGCCTGATGAAAAGGTAGCTATTGTTTTTGGTAATTATAATGGTTCGTTTGGAGGAGGTGATTTGTTTTATTCTGTGAAAACAACCGATGGCTGGACACCTCCATGTAATATTGGAGGAACCATTAATACCAAAAAGTGGGAATCCTTGGCCTGTATTGGGTCTGATGGAAAAACCTTGCTTTATTCAACCGATATGGGTGATGGAAAAGGAAGTGATATTTATTTAACATTTTTAAGTGAAAACGGTTGGAGTAAGCCATTTAGTTTAGGAAATACCATCAATTCAACCGGTGATGAAAAGTATCCATTTTTATCGGCAGATAGTAAAACACTTTATTTTTCTTCCGATGGACATTTCGGCTTCGGTTTAAACGATATGTTTATGTCGCGCAGGCTAGATGATAGCTGGACAAAATGGAGTGAGCCTATAAACTTGGGTAAATATATAAACACCTTGGATAACGATGCCGACTTATCTATACCTGCTTCGGGAAAAGTGGCTTATATCGTAAAAACAGATGCTCCCGATGGTTACGGGGGAAGAGATATTTATAAATTTTTGATGCCTTATAGCATGCGTCCCGAACAACTTTTTAAACTATACGGGTATGTTTTTAATGAAAAGGATTCGGTGGCTGAGGTGAATATTAAATTTATTGACGTGGAAACCAATAAAGAAATTACCAAAGCTACAAGCAGCCTTGAAAACGGTTATTATTCAGCGTCTTTACCTTTAAATAAAAAGTATTTAGCGGTAATTGATATGAAGGGCTATTTATACTATTCAGAAATCATTGATTTAACAGATCCAGACAAATACCGCAAACGCTACTCGTTTCAGCAAAAAATAACGGTACAGCGGAAACGTTTGGATGAACTAAAACTCAAATTAGATCAACTCAATGTGCAGATGGATGTCCTTAATAGAACAACTTCAGATAAGATTCGCGAAACCTTTGACTTATATGAAAAATTAACCAAGGAGTATAAAATGGCTATAGAAGAAATGGACAATCTTGTATATCAGGCTAAGTACGATTGGATGACAGAAAACGAAGAGGACCTTTCATTGCAAAAAGATTTTCAAGTAAAAAGAGCCAAAATTGGCGCAACCTTCGAATTGAAAAATATCTTTTTCGAATTGGGTTCTGCAATATTAAAGGAAGACTCTAAAAAGGAACTTGATAAATTGGTTGAAATTATGAAAAACAGTGAGATTGTGATTGAACTTGGTGGTCACACAGATAGTATTGGAAGCGATGAAGCAAATCTGAGTTTATCTCAACAACGGGTAGAATCTGTAAAATCATATTTGGCTGAGAAAGGGATTTCAACAAAACGTTTGGTAGCTGTGGGTTATGGCGAAAAGGTGCCGATTGCCTCTAATACTAAAGCCGAAGGACGTCAACTAAACCGTAGGGTAGAGGTTAAGATTTTGAAACTACAGGTTGATAAAGAGGGAAGTGATATAGTAACAGATGCCGATAAGAAGAAAAAAGACAAAGAGCCTGAAGTGGTTGTAGTTAAAAAAGGTGAAATGTTGCCAATTCTTCAAGCGGCTGCTCGAAAAGGTGGTTTACCATCTGGAAGTGAATGCAATACAGAAACCTATAAACCTAAATATGTTTATACCCCAACGTTTAATAATAATACAAAGAAAAAAACATATTTCGGTAAGTACTTTGACTTAGAAAAGGATGGACTCGAGATTAAAGATAATGTTTTAAAACGGGTAAACCTGAGCTTAGTAAACTTTGAATACAGTGCGTTAGGTCAACAATCTCAAGGAGGTGATTTAACTTTTGTTCGCAAGGGTAAACTCCATGAAAACCATTTCCAGTATTATTTCGGTAATCCGGATAAGGTAAAGTTTGGAGTAGGATACGATCACCTTCACATGATTCAATTAAAACCTAAGACTGGTTTGCCTATTAATTTAATTTGGGGATTAGATTTTAAATATTTCATGAAATATGATACCACACAAAACAAGCAAACCGATTATTATCATTTTAATGTGCCCGTTGGATTAAGAATAATATTCCCAATAAAAGGTATAATACTTGGTCCTGAGGCATTCTACAGTTTTGGTATACTTCGCAACAAAGACAATGGCACAAACAATCTTCCAACAATGGATAATACCACATTTTTAAAAATTGGTGCTACGGCACGTTGGAAATTTTTACATGCAGGGATTTACGCCAATGCTGGAAAAGAAATCAGTTATTTGGGTTATAGATTGGGTGTTTCTTTCTAAACCTTAATTGTAATATTTAAAAAGGCTCACCAATTTGGTGAGCCTTTTTTGCGTATCAGTTTTTCAAAAAAAACATTCAATATCAATTAAACACATCCTTCAAATTTAGATTTTAGAAATCGCATAAAAGGGTTTCAATTATTAGGAATATTTCTTTTTAATAGGTGTGAGTAAGCTTTCTAATCCATTAATTTTTATTTCATAAATTGTTGACAATTGCATACCGAGTTTTCCTGCCGGAAATCCCTTGCTATGATACCATTCCAGATAATGTACCGGAATATCACATAAGAGTTTGCCTTGGTATTTGCCGTAAGGCATTTTTGTTTTAACCACATCAATGAGTATGGAAGGGTCGGGTAGGAGAGGGTTGTGTTCCATTTTGAAATACGTTAATTCACAAATAGCTGTTGTTGAATAAGGGTATTAAATACTAGGTTAGAATCTCTACAAATGAAAACTCCCAAATTCATTACAAAGTTACTTAGATCTATGTTTCCTTATTGGGTTTATTGAAAATTTTATTGATGGTACTAGATGTTAGACTGTTAGATGTTAGACTTTATCTTTCACATTCTTGCTCCATCCACTTTTGTATACCAGTTTTCAAAAAAACAAATATTCACTAATATTTAAGCCCCAGTTCTGAACGCCTTTATCCCAACAACCTTATAAATTTTTATTAAAAAAATTTGCTAATTAACCAATTATAAGACCAATAACCCTAATATGCCGCTATAGCTAAAGTTGCCGCCCCAATACTAATATTCTTTACTGTGTTTAACACCTCACAACAGGCTTCGAGTGTTGCGCCGGTTGTAAATACATCATCAATCAATAGAATCCTTTTACCTTCAAGGCTTTCGGGATTTGTAATTACAAATTTTTCTGAAACATTAAGCCATCGGTCAAACCTTCGTTTTCGAGTTTGAGAATCGGTATAAGATATACGTGAAAGATTGTTGAGGATGGGTATATTTAAAATTTCTTGCATTCCCTTGCAAATTACTTCGCTCTGATTGTATCCTCTGGCTCTTAGTTTTTTAGCATGTAAAGGCACTGGAATCAGGCAATCTGCTCTAGCCACAAAGGAGTTGTCTTTGAGTTGTGTTCCAAACCGATTTCCTAAATCCTTGCCAACATCAGTTCTTTCGGCATACTTAAGCTGGTGAAGAAGAATCTGAGTGATGCCTGATTTTCTGAAGTAAAGAAAAGATGTTGCAAAATCTACCGGAACTCTTCCCCACAATGACTTAGCCATAACATTAAAGGGATCATTGTGAAAATTGGTTAAGGGTAATTTTAAGCTGCAAAAACTACAAAGTATTTTTTCGTGTTTTACGAGTGCATTCCCGCAGTTGAAACAAACAACAGGGTAAATTAAGTCGAGCACTCCAGAAAGAAGATTTAAATTCATAATGATACCTTGTAAAATTAAAGGGAAATGCTGCCAGGCTGAAGAATATAATATTCGAATCTGCAATTTTAATTGCGCATTTAAGTGGATCAATCATTATAGTTGGTGAGAAAGCCATATTTTGTTGATTCTTCTCAATAGAAAATGAACTTATATCGTATCATAATGAAAAGTTGAGAAGTCTTAATAGAATTGAAATATTTTATTTTGGTTTATCCCATTAGTTCATCCGAATTTAGCTCTTTGAAAATAACCGTTTTGAGTCCATACAAGGATTTTAAAGTGAGCTTAGCATGACTTTTTTTTAGGTGAAATAAAGGGGTGTAGTCCACCAGAAAGTACCTGTTCGTAGCGATTCCTCTCTTCGAGAGTATGAGTGTGTGTTACTTTGACTAAAAGAAAACTATATCCATACAATCCGAAATTGAAACCATTGGCGAGAAAGCTAAGAAATAATAGCACGCTTTGTGAAGTGCATTTGTAGCATGAGCTTAAAGAAAAAAAATGCTTAATTAGATTTTCACCGTCAAAAACCAATTTTAAATTTTACTGTTGATTTTTTTTGTCATAAACTTGAATTGGCAATAGAAATAGATGGGGATAGTCAAAATGCTCCAAAAAAAGATCAACCATGATTTAACCCGTCAAAATGAAAACGAAAAACTTGGCATATTCGTTTTAAGGTTTGATGAAATCAGCGAGAATACATCTTGATTTTGAATGATAGAGAATAGAGTTGAGGCCGAGAATTTGGACTTATGTTTTTAGTTACTAATCACCCTAAAATACAAGAACACACCCTTAAGGGAAATCCCTCGGAATCAATATTTTAAGTCATTAAAACTTTCTTTATAAGCTAATTAAAGATAAAATTTAGTCCTGATGAAGTTTCTTAACTTTCTAAAGCACCGTTTTGTGGTACCTGCTAAAAGCTTCTTAACCCAAACAAGGTTCCTTACTGCCCAACTTTTAAAAATGATCTAATAACAACCGCAATGGAAGATTGACATTTAGCACGAAAAGCTTACTATATGACGGGGGCCGCGTTAAGGACAGAAGTGGTAGCCCACAATGCAGCGTAGCGGAATGAGGACTACAAGCGGATGGCCTGACCCGAAGGGAAACGCCCAAATAAAATTATAATTTGGCGAGCTGCGATAAAATACCCTGTGCCGCCATGTACCCTCCAGTCCAAGCAGCCTGAAAATTGTAACCTCCCGTTATTGCATCGATATTTAAAACTTCACCTGCAAAAAATAAACCTGGCATTAATTTGCTTTGAAATGTTTTGAAATCCACCTCACTTAAAGCAATTCCACCGGCGGTTACAAACTCGTCCTTAAAAGTGTTTTTACCATTGATATCAAGCTTTGTGCAAGTAATAGCTAAAGCCAGTTGTTGGAGTACCGTATTGGGTAAATCGGCAAAAACTCGTTCCTCATTGCCAACCGCATGCAATACCAAATTTTGCCAAAATCTGCCTGGTAATCCTAAATCAGTTAAAGTTACTAATTTTTTCTTGGGATGCTGCTTTTTGTATAGAACCAACCAGTCAAAAGCCTGGTTTTTATTCCAACCCGGTTTCCAGTTTATCTCAATGGTAAATTTATAATTTTGTTCATTTAGCCAGCGGGCTGCCCAGGCACTTAAACGCAAAATTGCCGGGCCACTTAATCCCCAGTGGGTTACCAACACCGGACCTTCGGCCAAAAATTTAGTATCGCTAATTTTAACTTCTGCTTTTTGAACGGCAACACCAGATAAGTTTTGTAATAGATTAGACTTACAAGTAAAGGTAAACAAAGAAGGAACCGGACTAACGAGTGTATGTGCGGTTGCGTTAACTAGAATATTCCAAAACTGTAGACTGCTGCCTGTTGCTATTAACAAAACATTGGCTTTATGCTCGCCCTTTTCTGTTTGTAAAACCCAGGTTTCTCCTTGTTTTTCAAAAGAGTTAACCCCACATCTGGTTTTAAGTTTTACACCTTTATTAACGGTTGCTTTCCACAAACAATCGATTATGGTTTGCGAAGAGTCGGTTTCGGGGAACATACGACCATCTGCTTCTGTTTTTAAATTAACTCCTTTGCTTTCAAACCAACCGATTGTGTTGCTTGTATCAAACGTGTAAAAGGGGCCCAAAAGTTCTTTAGTACCGCGAGGATAACTTTTTACAAGTTCTTTTGGTTCGGTGCTTGTATGGGTTACATTGCAGCGTCCACCGCCCGAAATTTTTACCTTTTGCAATACGTTGTCGGCCCTTTCAAAAAGTGTTATTGATTCGGCCGGTATAGATTCAGCTAAAATTGCAGCACAAAAAAATCCTGCCGCTCCACCACCAACAATTGCTATTTCTGAATTCAAAATTTAGGATAAGTTTTAATTAATTAGACCGGCTATTGGAAGAGTTTCAAAAGATGGTTTAGTTTAAAAACTTAAGGTTACTTCCCAACTAATATTTCTAACGATTCCAGAATTATTGGTAGCCGGCAATATTGGTTTTGAAGGTTCACTTACATCGTACATATTTAAACCGCGGTTGATATTGGTTAAACCAATTTTTACAACCGATTGAATACCAACTATTTGTTTGTTGAGCTGATAGCCAAAAACAGCGTATAAATCACCTCCGTTTAAAGCAATACCACGGGCTGCAGGCGAAAGTTGCCAATAGGGAGTGTAAACCCAAGATTGCATAAGCAACGAGGGCTGAACGCCTAAGACTGCGCAATTGGTGTGGTCGTTTTTCTTCAAGTCCATTAAAATAAGTTGGGGAGCATCTATATAAAGCAAATTAACTTTTGTGTAACCATCAGGACCGGTATTTTTAAAGCGTGCCCCGCGAATCATCGCATTTAATTCGCTTTGAAAATGAAAGATACCCTTAAGTTTGTAACGATAATACAGCCCACCGGTAAAACCATTTTTAATGGATGCTTTGGCGAAGGCATCGCCGCTAATGGTTGATAAAACAAGACCGGCCTTTAACCCAACTTTAAATCGATCTCCATCCAAATACTTTTGGGCAAAAGCTTGGCTAAAACCAAAGCTTATTAAAATTACTAAGATAAATTTTTTAATCTCCATCAATTGCTTTTCCTTTAATTGCCATACCAATTGCTTTATCCATAATGCGTTCGGCAAATGGACGTGTAAATGTATTTAGAGTATCATGAGCTTTTAATATTTCGTCTTTGCTTGAGGTTGCAATCGCTACTTTTAACAAATCAACAAACTTTATGGTTTGCTGCTCCTCAACTTCCAAAAGTTCGTTTTCGTTTTTTTCAATAAAACGTAAAGTTGTATAAATTAATTGTTCTGCTTCAGTTTTAGCTTCCTTTAAAGCTCGGTAATTCATGTCTTCCTTTGCATTCTGTAAAGAGTCGAGTAACATGCTTTCCAATTGTTCGTCGGTTAAACCGTATTGGGGTTTTAGGTCAATGGTTTGTTCAACTCCTGAACGCAATTCTTTAGCTGAAACCTTTAATATGCCATCGGCATCCAACATAAAAGTGACTTCAATTTTTGGTAATCCGGCAGGCATACCAGGAATACCCGAAAGATTAAACTCACCAAGCTTTCGATTATGTTCAATATTATCGCGCTCACCTTGATAAATTGCAATGCGTAAATTGCTTTGGCCGTCTTTGGAAGTTGTGTACTGACGAGCAGCGCGTTGAGGAACTTTGGAGTTTCGAGGAATAATTACATCCATCAAGCCTCCCAAGGTTTCAATACCCAAGGAAAGGGGCGTAACATCGAGCAATAAAATATCGCTTCGGTTGCCTGCTAAAATATCGGCTTCAACTGCTGCGCCTAGCGCAACCACTTCATCTGGGTTCAAAGAATCGTGCAATTGTGTTTTTTCGAAGAAATTTTTAACAGCTTCTTTAACATAATTTATGCGGGTACTTCCCCCAACCATTATCACTTCATCAATATCTGAATTTTTAAGTTTTGCATCCGACATCGCTTGCTTGCATGAAAGCATGGTTTTGTGGACAATGGAAGCAATACCATGTTCAAAATCTGAACGATTCAGGTTAAAATTAAATGTTTGATTATTAATTTCAATTTGCTTTTGAAATTCTTGCTTGTCAGATAAAACTTTTTTTGCCTCTTCGGCAAGCAATCGCAAATTTTGCAATTGTGCAGGATCGCGTTCTAACGTTTTGTTCAACTCAGGGATATGTTGCAACCATTGTTTTACAATAACTTTATCAAAATCATCACCGCCCAAATGGGTATCGCCATGGGTAGAAAGCACCTCGAAAATTCCGTTTTCAATGCGCATTACCGAAATATCAAAAGTTCCTCCTCCTAGATCGTAAACGGCAATAGTTTTGTGTTCTTGTGCATTTAAACCAATTCCATAGGCCAAACTCGCCGCAGTGGGCTCGTTAACAATTCGCAAAACATCCAAACCGGCCAATTTTCCAGCATCGCGGGTTGCTTGTCGTTGGGCATCGTTAAAATAAGCCGGAACTGTAATTACAGCTTTACTAACCTTGGCTTCTAACGCTTTTTCTGCCCTAAATTTTAACTCCTTTAAAATAAAAGATGACAGTTCAATGGGGGTATAAAACTTGTCACCCGACTGAATTTTTACAAGACTTTCTGTATTATCATCAATTATTTTATAGCTCAATAGCGATTCATTAAAGTTCACATCCTTGTAAGAGCGTCCCATTAATCGCTTCACCGAAAAAATAGTATTGTGTGGATCACTTATTAAAAATGGAAGGGCGTCGTTGCCGATTTCTACATTGCCATCCTGTTTTAAATGAATGACAGAAGGCACGATAACAGATTTATCCTTACCCTGAATTGCTTTAGGCCGTCCGTCAACCTTGTCAATTATGGCTACCAAACTATTAGTGGTGCCTAAATCAATTCCAATAATATAATCTTCCTTTTTAAGTGTTCCTTCTTTTATATTAATAGAAATGATAGCCATTATTGTTGCAAAGATAACTGATATTAATACAAAGTATAGCAAAATACATGGTGTGATGCATCGCTGAAACAAAGTAAACAAAACCTTAGATATCTTTAAAAAATCTGGACGTGACGCCTATTTGCTAGCTATTATTAAATCTGAAACACATTATGCCTAACAAAAAATCTGTTATTAAAAGGGTGTTTAACTCTTTAAAAACACCTTAAATTAGAAATAAATTAAATGTTTAGTAAGAATTTACTTTAAAACAACTTATCGTATCAATTTTCGTTCTTACTTTGCATACTTAATGAAAAAGTTCTGGGTACTTCTCCTTTTTATCTTTCCCTTATCAGGGATTGCGCAAGTAAATGATGAAGAATTGGCTGCTGAGTTTCTCAATAATAAGGAATTCGACAAGGCGGTTATTCTTTATGAAAAACTTCTAAAAAAAGACAATGCCTCTCCCTATTATTACCAAAACCTTTTAAGTTGTTACCTTGAACTCAAAAATTTTGAGGATGCCGAAAAAATGGTTAAACGGCAAGCTAAAAAATTTCCTGGCAACTATTTTTACAAAGTTGATCAGGGATATTTGATGCAAAGACAAAATAATAACAAGGCAGCTTTTGATCTTTACAATGCTTTGATTGCAGATTTAGTCAAAAATCCGGGTTCAACGATGCAATTAGCCACTGCATTTTTGCGGCGCGATCTTCCCGAACTCTCCATTAGCACTTATCTAAAGGCCAGGACTGTATTAAAGAATGATGCCGAATTTTCTGAAAACTTGCTCGATTTGTATGTCTTAACAAAACGAAATAAAGAACTAATTACAGAAATTATTGCTCTTTTAAAAGTTTCTGATGGAAATTTGGATAAGGCTAAATCGTATTTATATCGTGTTTTAGATATTCCGGCAGATGTGAATTTTTTAAAACAAAACTGTTTAGAAGCTATTTCTAAATACCCGAATCGTTCTGTTTTTGACAATCTTTTCATCTGGACATTTATACAAACGCGCGACTTTTCCGGAGCCTTTCGTCAAAGTGTTGCCATTGATAAACGCGAAAAAGGTGAAGGGGCCCGATTACTTGAATTAGCGCAAATTTGCTTGAGTAATCAAGATTTCGAAACCGCCGTTTCTTGTTACAAACACGTGCTTTCTTATGGAGAAAATGGTAACTTTTTTGTGAATGCCAGTTATGGTTTATTAGAAACTAAATATCTTGTAATTACCAATGGAGCAAACGATAGTAGTAATTACGTTAACGCCACCATTGAAGAATACAATGCATTCTTAAAACGATTTGGCAAAACAGCGAATACTTCGGGAAGTGTTAAACAATTGGCCGATTTGTATATGTTTTTTCAGCACGACATCAACAAAGCTATTGATTTTTTACTCGAAATTAACAGCATACCTGGGGTGCAACCTCGATTTGCTGCAGAATCAAAATTACAACTCGCCGATGCATACCTAATTAGTGGAGATATTTGGGAAGCACAGTTGCTATACAGCCAAGTTGATAAAGATTTCAAAGAAGACGCATTAGGACAAGAAGCTAAATTTAGAAATGCCCGCTTGTCATATTTCAACGCAGATTTTGAATGGGCCAAGGAACAACTTGATATTCTTAAAACGGCAACCTCTCAACTTATTTCAAACGATGCCATTGAATTGAGTTTAATGATTCAGGAAAACACAGGACTTGACAGCACCACAGAAGCAATGGAACAATTTGCCAAAGCAGACCTTTATATCTTTCAGAATAATTTAGACAAAGCCTTAGAGATTTTAAATATTCTTCCATTTAAGTTCCCAAAACATGCCTTGGATGATGAAATACTGTTTGCGAAAGGACGTATTATGGAAAAGAAACGCGATTTACCGCAAGCGATTAAGTTTTACGAAGCCGTTGTTTTACTTCATGGCGATGATATTTTAGCAGACAACGCATTATATAATTTAGCTAAAATCTACGACTTTAAATTAAAGGATAAGCAAAAGGCTAAAGACACTTACGAAAAATTGATTTTTAGTTATAATAGTAGTTTATTTTCGGTAGATGCCCGCAAACGTCAAAAAGCATTAAAAGAAGAATTAGGTAGTTAATAGTTGGTTGCCTGAATTTTTATCTAATTTTACATCACAACTTATTTTTATTACTACTTTAGCATATTAATAAAACCTACTAAATCCTCTCAGCAAGCCCTAATTGATTAACTTTTTATTACCTATTTTACTTGAGAAAAAAATAAATTTTAATTTATTTTCGCAGCCGAATATTTTTTATTCTAAACAAGAAACCTATGAGTGAAGCATCTATTTATACTACCAAATTTTTTGAATGGCTAAGTGTTTTTGGGCCAAAAGTAATTGGAGCCCTTCTTGTTTTTGTCATTGGACTTTATGTTACCAATTTTGTTGGAAGATTGGTAAGTCAAGGGCTTAAAAAACGTGAAATTGATATTTCATTACAATCTTTTTTAGGAAGTTTAATTAGCGGTGGTTTAAAAATATTGCTACTTATTTCGGTAGCTGGTATGTTGGGAATTGAAACCACCTCATTTATTGCCGTTATTGGAGCTCTTGGTTTAGCAGTTGGCCTAGCATTGCAAGGATCCTTGGCAAATTTTGCAGGAGGTGTTTTGCTTTTAGTTTTTAAACCGTTTAAAATTGGTGATTTAATTGAGTCTGGAGGGCAAACTGGTGTGGTTAAGGAAATTCAAATTTTTAACACCATCATTTTAACTCCAGAGCACAAAACCGTTATTTTAGCAAATGGCGGTGTTTCAAACGGAACTATCATTAATTATTCAAAACACGGTAATTTAAGGGTAGATATCACCATGGCTTTGGCACAGGATAGTGATATTGAAAAAGCAAGAACAGTTGCAGTTGAAACCATGCTCTTAAGCCCATTTGTACTCAAAGAACCTTTACCATCGTTTAATGTATTAAAAGTTGGCGATGGTATGATAACCTTTGCGGTTAGGCCTTATGCTTCGCCAGACAATTATTGGAATGCCTACTTTAATGTTCAAGAAGACCTTAGAAATGCTTTCGTTAAAAATAATATAGAAGGCCCAACTCCTACAAGTATCACAATCAATAAATAGGGATTGCTGCATTACAAAATATTATAATATTCGGCTCACTTATCTGCATCATTATCTTCCATACAGATTTAAAAGCCACGCAATTAATTTATAAATAATCCAACTATTTTTATCCGTGATTTTGTATGCGTCTAATCGAATTGCGAAAGCCACATCTTTACCTTGACTAATTGCTATAACTTCACATTGCTTCATTCTGAAACACCCAGAAATGATTGAATGAAATAATGCTTAAACAATCAACTATACAGATTCCTAGCTAACTTCTAGCATTCTCAATTCTAACACTCTAGCTTCTTAAAAACGGTCGATGTTTTTAGGCATTAACATCATATCTCTACTTACTTCTTGAATCTACATCTCTACACTCACATCTCTGTACTCGCATCTCTACACTCATATCTCTGTACTAACTTCTCACCATCCACCATCTAACATCTAAGCATCTAACTTCCATCTCAAATACTATCTTCGCACCATGATTACGCTTGGTTTAATAAAGGAATATAAGTACCCGCCCGATAAACGTGTTGCCTTTTCGCCTTCGCAATGTTTGCAAATTCAATCGCAATATCCGAAGGTTAAAGTAGTGGTAGAATCTTCAACAGACCGGATTTTCCCCGACCAAGCCTACATTAAAGTCGGTATCCAAGTTACCTCTAATATGTCGGATTGTGATATTTTGTTTGGAATAAAAGAAGTTCCGGTAGCGAATTTAATTCCCGGAAAAACCTACTGCATTTTTTCACATACTATTAAAAAGCAACCCCATAACCGCCCTATGTTGCGGGAAATGCTCAATCAAAAAATTCAACTAATCGATTACGAATGCTTAACAAATTCTAAGGGTTCCCGCCTTTTAGGTTTTGGTCGCTACGCCGGTTTAGCAGGAACCTACGAGGCCTTTAAAGCTATTGGTATTCGACGAAAAGCCTTTGAACTTAGGCCTCCTCTAGAAATTGCCAATTTAGCGGAAATGGAAACGGTACTTCTTACTTTTGAACCTACCATTAAAGCCTTAAAAAGTAAAATAGTTATTGCCGGCAGCGGTAGAGTAGCGGCAGGTTGCGAAGAAATGTTAAACTTTATTCATATTCAAAAAGTAACGCCAGAACAATTTTTGACACAAATTTTTGACGAAACCGTTTACACCCTTTTAGATACCTTTGAACTTTATCAACGCAAAGACGGACAGCCTTGGAATCATGAACATTTTTTTAAAAACCATGCAAGCTATAAATCTAAATTTACCCCCTTTAGTCAAGTGGCTGATGTGTTAATCAATGGGGTGTTTTGGGATAATCAAATGCCTGCACATTTTAGTAAAGAAGATACCAAATCGGCGAATTTTAGCATAAAAACGATTGCCGATATTAGTTGTGATATAGAAGGGTCTATTCCAATTACCTTATACGAAACCAAAACAGACAAGCCGGTGATGGGCTGGGATCCCGTTTTGCAAAAAGAATGTGAACCTTATCTCGAAAAGGGAATAGACGTGATGGCTATTTCAAATTTACCAACGGAAATTCCCGAAGATGCTTCGATTGGTTTTGGCAACGATTTAATACGCTCCATTTTGCCAGAATTGCTGGCGCAAAACAGTGAAATAATTGACCGTGCAACGATTTGCAAATCTGGACAATTAACCGAAAACTTTACTTACCTAACCGATTATACTAACAACTGATGAAACGCAAATTACTTGTAACTTTGTTTTTTTTGTTTGCTGTATTTTCTAAAACCGAGGCGCAGAATTTCGACACCCGATTTTTACGAAGTATCAACAGTTCGTATACCAACTACGATAAATTATGGATTGGAGTAAGTCAGAGTGTAACTCCTATATCTATAGCCACCCCCTTAACAATGTTTGCCTTTGGATACTTCAACCAAAATAAAGATCAAAAACGGCAAGCTTGGGTAACCGGTAGCGCTTTGGCTATTAACACATTTCTTACCTTTGGTTTAAAATATAGCATACATCGACCTCGGCCCTATGTTAGCGACCTTCAAATTATTAAAAAAGCTACAGCCGGAGCGCATTCATTCCCTTCGGGTCATACTTCCACTGCGTTTGCTACAGCAATTAGTTTAACCCTAGCTTACCCAAAGTGGTACGTTGCACTTCCTGCCTATGCTTGGGCAACAGCAAGTGGTTACAGCCGAATGCATTTAGGAATGCATTATCCAAGCGATGTTTTGGCCGGAGCCATTATTGGAACCTTAAGCGGCATCGTTGCCCATAAGATTAATCAACATTTGGTTAAATAAGTTTAGGAGTTTGTAATTTTGTTCGTCTAAAGTATCAAACAATCAACCATGGAAATTCAAATTCTGGTATTTGGCCAGGCACAAGAAATAACCAGAAAGTCAACTTGGTCAGAAGTTAATACCAAAGACACAGAGGCTTTAATATTTAAACTTTCTCAAGATTTTCCGCAGTTGTCTGTCATCAATTATGCCTTGGCTGTTAATAAAATAATCATCCATCAAAACACAGAGCTTTCGGATGGCGATGTGGTTGCCATTCTTCCTCCATTTTCGGGTGGATAAAACTTAAATTTATGGATTTACAAAGGTATCAACGGCAAATTTTACTTCATGAAATTGGTGCTTCAGGCCAACTGAAACTACAAGCTTCCCGTGTTCTGATTATTGGAGCTGGCGGACTTGGCTGTTCTGCGATTCAATACCTTGCAGCCGCCGGCATTGGAACTTTGGGCATCGTTGATTTTGATGTGGTTGAAAAATCAAATTTGCACAGACAAGTACTTTATACCACAAACGATATAGGAAAATTTAAGGCAAAGGTTGTATTCGAACGCATCCAAGCTCTAAATGCGGATGTTAAAACCCTAGTTTATAACCAGAAATTAGATAATAGCAATGCCCTTGAAATCATAGGAGAATTTGATATTGTTTTGGATGGCTCGGATAATTTTGCGACTAGGTATATGGTTAATGACGCCTGTGTTTTGCTCAACAAACCTTTAATTTATGGTGCCGTTTTGCGTTTTGAAGGTCATGTTGGAGTTTTTAATATAAACCTTTCTGGCTCACAAAGCACCAATTACAGAGACTTGTTTCCAGTTCCACCAAATCCCGAAACTTCCCCTTCCTGCAATGAAATTGGCGTTTTAGGAGTATTGCCTGGCACTATTGGCATTTTGCAAGCCACCGAAACTTTGAAAATTATTACAGGTATCGGAACCGTTTTGGCTAATTCGGTTATGACCTATAATGCGCTTTCCTTGAAGTTTAACACCTTCCAATTGTCGGTAACCGAAAAAAGCAAAGCAGGAATTCCGCAAACTGAAGCAGAGTTTAAAGCCTTTAACTATGACTGGTTTTGCAATAGCACAACCTCAATTCCTCAAATTTCACATCTAGAATTCGATAAACTGTTGCAAACCAATAATCTAACAATTATCGATGTTCGAGAACAAAATGAAGAACCAGCAATTACCGAATTTTTACATTTAAATTTACCTCTGAGTTTATTAAATACCAAACTGCACGGTATCCCTTTAAACCGCCCTATCATTACGGTCTGTAATTCTGGGAATAGAAGTTTAAGTGCATCGCAAATACTTCAAAATAACTTTCCAAGTGCTAAAATATACAGCTTGCAAAACGGTATCATTGCTTATAAAAATTACTTAAATTCAATTTCCAATGTCTGAAAAAAAACCAAAAAACGTATTTGTTGAAGGTCCAATTCTGCCTACATTTATCGCAGATTCCATTGCCAAACACAGCACCAAAAAAGATATTGGGGCCCATAGTTTATTTTTAGGTCAGGTGCGCAACGACCAAATTAATGAGAAACAAGTTGTGGCCATCGAATATTCGGCGTATCGTGAAATGGCAGAAGAATCTTTTCATCAAATTCGGGAAGCTGCTTTTAGTCAATTTGCTTTAACCTGTATGCATATTTATCATAGCTTGGGAAAGGTTGCCGCAGGTGAAATTAGCTTATTCGTATTTACGTCTTCGGTGCATAGAGCCGATGCTATGGAGGCCTGCACTTATATAGTAAACCGAATAAAAAAAGAAGTAGCCGTATGGGGCTTGGAAATATTGGAAGATAATAGCTACTTTTGGAAGCAAAACACGTAAGATGTCAAAAAATTTAAGTGAACTATCGGGACGAAAAGGCTTACAAAAGAACCTTTTTGAAGAATTAGGAATTTTAGCAGAAGCTACCGGAACGCCAGACCGCGATGCACTCGACAAATTACGTGAAGAATTTCTAGTGGGTAAATCAACTGTTTATGGCTCTGTATCCTTTTATGATTTTTTAAGACCTGAGAACAAAGGCAAAAAAGTATATGTGTGCAACGGAAGCGCTTGCATGACAGCCGGAACACAAGCCAGTGTTGAATCAAAATTAGGAACCCAATTTTCAAAAGATGAAATTGGTGAAATGTGTTGTTTAGGTCGTTGTTACGAAAATTCAGCCTTTCACATCAATGGGAAAAATTATTCGGGCAATGATATTGATTCGCTCCAAAACTTAAAATCAGGCGTTGAATTACCATCCGATAATTACCGAGTGGCCCATATCGGAACACCAATTTTGACTTCCGAACACGGCTCAATTGATCAATTTTACGAAATTTTTAAAACTTGTTTAACTAAAAAACCGTCCGAATTATTAGCCGAACTTCGAGATTCGGGGCTTCGAGGTCGCGGGGGTGCAGGATTCTCAATGGCATTTAAGCTTGAGTCGTGTATGCAAGCCGTAGACGATACCAAATTTATTGTTTGTAATGCTGACGAAGGTGATCCTGGAGCTTTTTCTGACCGATATATCATGGAACAAAGGCCTCATAAATTGCTCATGGGTATGATGATTGCGGGCTATATTACCGGAGCCGACCAAGGTGTTGTTTATATTCGAGGCGAATATCCCGAATCGGTGGATATCATTTCGGCGGCAGTAACAGAAATACAAGCCGGCAACTTGCTTGGAACCAATATTTTAAACTCCGGCTTTACCTTCAATTTTAAAGTAATAAAAGCACAAGGAGCTTATATATGTGGTGAAGAAACTGCATTGCTTTCGTCAATCGAAGGGCAGCGTCCAGAAGTTCGGGTTCGGCCGCCGTACCCTACCCAAAAAGGACTATTTAACAAACCAACCGTTGTAAACAATGTCGAAACCCTGGCCAATGTTCCTTTCATTATGCAAAACGGCGGTAAAGCTTTTGCCACCATTGGAACTGCCAAATCATCGGGAACTAAGCTTATTTCCTTGGATGGCCACTTTAACAAACCGGGACTTTATGAAGTGGATATGGGCACTTCACTGCGAAAGGTTATTGACGAACTTGGCGGTGGATTTAGAGTGCCTGTTAAGGCTATGCATATTGGAGGTCCGCTTGGTGGCTTGGTCCCAACTCAAAAAATCGAGAGTTTAAATATAGAATTTGATTCATTTGCAACCGAAGGCTTTTTATTGGGTCATGCTTCGGTAGTTTGTATTCCTCAAGATTACCCTTTAATTGCTTATATCGAGCATCTATTCCGTTTTACAGCGCACGAAAGTTGTGGAAAATGCTTCCCTTGCAGGCTAGGTTCAACTCGCGGTTACGAAATGATTGAAAAGGCTCGCAACACTGATTATAAAATGGATTACACCTTGATGAACGATCTTTTAGAAACATTAGAAGTGGGTTCATTATGTGCGCTTGGAGGAGGTTTGCCCTTGCCTATAAAAAATGCCTTGTTCTATTTCAAGGATGAATTGGATATCTACTTCGAAAAACCAGTTTAACCTAACATATACCAAGGGCAGTTTGCAAAAACCGGGAAGAAAGGTTTTTACACCGCAAACTATTTTTTTAATTAGGGCGTTACCCTACGGGTCAGGCCATGCGCTATTAGTCCTCATTTCGCTACGCTGCATTGTGGGCTAACCGCTTCTGTCCTTAACGCGGGATCCGTTCAGGTTCAAAATTCAGATATACCCAAATTAATCAACTCAAGATTCAAAGAATTTAACTACTTGATTTACAATGTTCATGTATTCAATATAGTTTTTTTGCATTAACTTTTTGACTACTGTGTCGGTATTTTAAAAGTTGGGTTTAATCCCTATTTTAAAAGTGGTAACAATTCGTCAAAGAATTGATTTGTAAATCGAAGATTCGATAATGCCTCTAAAAACAAACATAAATTAATTCTCAAAATTTTAATTGAATCAGCAATTTTTATCACGGGTTTTGGGTTAAAATAAATTCGTTGGGTTATGTTTTTTAAAAAGCAACTATTTTAAAGTGCAAATGGAGAATTTAACCCAACTTCTTTTATTATTTAAAACACTTAGGAACAGTTGAGAAAAGACATATTTTTGCTTCAAACTTTTTGACTCCCCAAAAATCCTTGGTGTTAACTTTCGAATTTAAATAAAACTTTATTTGTTTAAAAATTTCATATATCGAATAGCTGTAAGCAAAAACGACATGGGCAAAATGATTAGTAATTAAATTCCCAATTCATTTATTTCAAACCCTCTAAAAAGTAATAATAACCTCAGAAAGCATTTATGAAGACCCTTCAAGATTTAAACGTTAATACTATTCTCATACCCTGCGATTTTTGTGGTGGTGATAAGTTCATCCATTTATTTGACAAAATGAGGCATGACCTTAATCTTAACACTGTTATATGCGAAAATTGCGCTTTAATAATGACAAATCCCCAGCCTAATGAAGAAACTCTTCAAGATTTTTATGAAAATTTTTATCATATTTTTCATGGCCGCCAAAAAGGAGTCAATGATTATTATATAGACAAATCTAAACGCCTAGATGCTGAGAGGATTGAATTATTAAAAAAAATAGTAGATTTTGACATTAAAGATAAAAAAGTACTTGAAATCGGATGTGGTTTGGGTCAATTTATTAAGGAATTGGGCAGTTCTACAAGCTGGGATGTATTGGGCCTCGAACCGGGCAAAGATTCTTATGAATACTGTAAATCAGAAAATATAAATGTAGAAAAAACAGGTATAGAAGATTTTGAAACAGATATTAAATTTGATATCGTAGCTTCATTTTTTGTTCTAGATCATTTACGTTCTCCTAAAACCTTTTTGAATAAATGTAGTGAATTGTTAAATGAGGGCGGATTAATTTTTATTGAGGTTGCAAATTTCTACAAACCAAGCAAATCATATACAGAATGGCTACAATTCCCAGCTTTATATAGTTTGGGCCCGATTTCACTTTCAAACTATTTGAGAAGTGCGGGTTTTGAAATAATATTTATGCGAGATTCTAAAAACAAATTAAGTATTTTCGGGATTAAGACCTCAATTAAAACTAAAAACTTTGTAAGAACTGATGTGCAGGTTTTAATTGATAATATCTATTGGGTTGATAAAATACATAGAACAGCAAGTAGAATCCCTGGGTGGAATTCCTTGTTGAAAAAAACTAAAAAGGCACTTCACAAAATTTCACTTTAAGTACAATAAAAGTTACTTAATCTAATACATTATTGAAATTGCAGTTGTTTAAAAATCTTCAAGTCCAAATCAAAACTAGCTTACGTTGATAACTTCCTTGTTAGCTAGTTACAATTCTGAACAGTTAAAAAATGGATTTAAGTGTTTTATAAAACAAAGCTTAGGTGATTGCGGGTCAAGCCCTTAATAAC
>Ga0209181_10002176_pt1 | contig 32465 bp, 27 predicted proteins | sample MAT05_FD_187208 | JGI IMG/M metagenome (GOLD analysis project Ga0209181, IMG submission 187208) | Freshwater microbial communities from Lake Fryxell liftoff mats and glacier meltwater in Antarctica - MAT-05 (SPAdes) (version 2) | ecosystem: Environmental > Aquatic > Freshwater > Ice > Liftoff... | reverse complement strand
GAGGCCAAGAGCGTCAGTGTCGGACTCGATCGAGTGTCGATGCCGATGGTCGAGCCGCGGCCGCGCCCGGTGGGACGGCCCAAGCAGGGTGCCGCGAAGCGACCGATCACGGTGGCGTGGCGGATGTGAGCTCCGCGCGCTTGCCCTGCGCGACCGTTGGGCCGACGCCATGGCCCTCACCCTCCGACCGCTGCGGAAGTCGATCCGGGTGGCCGCGTGATCAGCATGAGAGCCACACCCATCGGCTGCTGTTCCTCACCTGCCTCGCGCACGCGCTCCTGACCTTGCTCGGCGCCGCCTCCGAGGCCATCGGCTACGACCGGATCCTCAAGGCCAATACCGTCAAGACGCGCACCCACTCACTACTTCGCCAAGGCACCCTCTGGTTCCAGATGATACCCAACTACCCGGCAGAAAAACTGGCCCCGCTCCTCGCAGCCTTCGAACGCGAGGTCAAGCGGCACGAGGTGCTCCGCCGCCTCTTGGGGGTGCTCTGAAAATGAGGGGATTGCTCAGACACGACGCGCAACCTTTTAGACTTGCATGCGCTGGAAGAGATGTGCGCTCGGTTGCCAAAATTCGGAGCGTTGTACTTGGATTGAGTATACGACTTCGGCGGCTGGCGGCCTGTGAGTGTCGATAGTGGACCAGCGAATCTCCGCTCGTACCCAGGGTGGCGCGGCGGGGTGGAGTTGGCGCAAGGTGGGGCATGCCTCCGTTTCACAAGATCTTGGTTCCGACGGACTTCTCCGACCACTCGAACGAGGCGATCCGCGTGGCGTCGGAGCTGTCGAAGCTGTGTGGCGCGCCGCTGACGCTGTTGACGGTGTACGACGCGGCGATCGTGCCGCTGCCCGAGGGCGCGCTGTTCCCGTCGCCGGGCAAGATGGTCGAGGAGCTGACCGAGAACGACAAGCTGCTCCACGCAGCGGTGCTGTGGGCGCGCGACGCCGGTGCGATCGAGGTGTCGACCTTGTCGACGCAGGGCTCGCCGGTCGAGGAGATCCTCACTCGCGCCAGCACCGACGGCTACGATTTGATCGTGATGGGCACCCACGGCCGCAGCGGCTTGCGGCACGCCATCTTCGGCTCGGTAGCCGAGAAGGTCGTGAACAAGGCGACCTGCGCCGTGTTGACCGTCCGCTGAGCCCGCTAGGCCGCGGGGTCAAGCCGGGGGGGCCTGGAAGCCGCCGGCGCGGTAGGTGATGACGAGCGTGTCGCGGTGGCCGGGGCGCCCGTCGGTGGGCTGGATGGGCGTGCTCTCGTGGATGACGCGGGTGTCGTCGAGGAGCAGCGCGGACCAGGGCGCGTCGAGCGTGAAGCGCACGCCGCGGGCGCCGTCGGCCTCGAAGACCCGGGTCTCGCCGCCGGTGATGGCGCTGCGGCCGATCAGGATCACCGCGACGAAGTCGACGCCATCGCGGTGCGCGCCCTCGGGCGTGGGCCGGCCGACGCCATCGGAGGTGTCGATGCGAAACGGGTGGGTCTCGACGAACCATCGGCCGCCGTCGGGTGAGCGCACCGCCGCGAAGCTCACGCCGAGGCGCACGACCAGATCGCGCCACGCCGGCGCGCTCGCCAGCGCCGGCGCGAGGGGCTCGAACCAGCGCTCGAGCCCGCCGTGCAGCGCGTTGTAGTCGGTCGACTGCCAGTGCGCGCGATGGGGCACATCGTCGAAGCGCGCGCGCGAGACGTCGAGGATGCCGCAGCCGTGGCGCCGCCATCGGTAGTGGCCACCGTCGCGCAAGTAGCGGTCGGGCACCAGGTCGTCCCACGACGGGGTCAGCGCGGCGAGCTCGTCGACGCCGTGGCCGACCAGGCGGGCCAGCGCGGCCGGGGCGAGCGTGACGAAGCCTTGGGCGACGAGCCGGGCGTGGGCGTCGCCGGCCGAGATCGCGTGGTCGAGATCGATGAGCACTGAGCGGCAGCTTGCCGTGGCGGCGCGGGGGCGCCAAGCGGCGCGCCGAGGAGAACCGCGATCAGCCCGATCTTCAGGCGCGGATCGCCAGCCACGCGGCGTTGCGGACCTCGGGATCCTCGTCGCCGAGCAGGCGGCGCAGCACGTCGGTGTCGAGCTGGGGGGTGCGGCGCATCCAGGCGGCGCGGGCGGCGGCGGCCCGCACGTCCGCGGCGGGGTCGCGCGACAGGTGGTCGATGACGGTCTGGTCGCCGACCAGCGGGAACTCCCAGGCCAGCGCGCCGGCGAGGGCGAGCCGCTCGGGAGCCTCGGGCGACAGCGCCAGATCGGCGGCGGCGCCCATCGCGCGCAGGGGCGGCAGCTCGGCGAGGCGAACGGCGAGCTCGCGCGCGACGACCTCCTGCAGGGCGGGGCTGGCGGTGCGGCCCTCGATGGTGGGCTCGGGCGCGCGCTCGGAGGCGGCGGCCGCGGTGCCGGCGGTGGCGAGCGTGGCGACGGTGACGCGGGACAGGATGGCGCGCAGGCGCGCCCAGGACTTGGTGTTGCGGGAGCTGGACATGAGAGACCTCGCGACCCGCGTTGAGCGGGCCGCACGACAAGGCGTGAAAGGATTGCGCGCGTCGATCGGTGCGACGCAGGGCGTGCCGAACCACAGGTCCGACGCGGCATCGATCGTCACGCGCGACCAGGATCTTGCAGTCGTCGGCGCGCGTCACCCCGTCCGAGAAGACGGCGATCACCGCGTGCGACGCACAACTATCCTCACGCCGTTGGCGGCGAGGTCTTGGGCGCGAACGGGATCACGGCACGCGCGGGCCGCAGCGACCGCGGCGCATCCGGCGCGACGACCGCGATCGGGGTCGTCGCCACATAGATCGTCGGGGTCGCGATGCACGCGACCATCGGCGCGCAGCTGAGCGCGGCGAGATCGCTGCGAACGCTACAGCCCAGCGCGATGCAGGTGCCCCGCGAAGCCGCGAGCGGCCGGCCCGCGTCGCTGCTGCACGAAGACGCTGCCGAGCGCGCGAGGCTAATGGCTCCGGCGGCGCCCGCCACCTCGACCGCCGCGGTGGCGCCCGAGGCGCTGGCCACGCCAGTCGCGCCCGCCACCAGGGCAGCGAGCAGCAGGCGGGACGGCGCGCGCATGGTCTGGTGTTCTGGCCACGAGTCGCCGCGCCGTCAAGGGCCGATCGAACGTGACGCTGCGATCGTCCACCCGGTGTTAGCTTCGAGGCCGCTCCGATGAAAAGCTGTCGCCGACGTCGTCCCGAAGCACCCACGCCGCGCTCGCTCGCGCGGCGGGCCGGGTGCGCTGGTCCTCGCAGTGGGCCGGCCCCATGGAGCGAGCTGTGACCGAGCCTGCGATCGCCGTCGTGGGTGGCAGTGGGTTCTATGAGCTCGCCGGAGCCGAGCACCGCGCGACCCACGAGCCGACCACGCCTTTCGGCGCGCCGTCATCGCCGATCGAGGAGGCGATGGTCGCGGGCCGCCGCGTGCTGTTCCTGGCCCGCCACGGTCGTCCGCATCGGCTGTTGCCGTCCGAGGTGAACGCGCGCGCCAACCTGTTCGCGCTCAAGGCGCTGGGCGCGACGACGGTGCTGTCGGTGTCGGCGGTGGGCTCGCTGCGCGACGACATCGCGCCCGGCGACGTCGTGGTGCCGCGGCAGTTCCTCGACCGCACCAGCGGGCGCGCGCGGACGTTCTTTGGTGACGGCGTGGTCGTCCACATCGCCTTCGCCGAGCCGGTGTGCGGGCGGGTGGCCGGCGCGCTGGTCCAAGCCGCGCGCGTCGAGGGCGGGGCGGTCCACGACCGCGGCACCTACGCCTGCATCGACGGGCCGCGGTTCTCGACGCGCGCCGAGTCGCGCGCGCTGCGGGCCGCCGGCGCCGACATCGTCGGCATGACCAACCTGCCCGAGGCTGCGCTGGCCCGCGAGGCCGAGCTGTGCTGGGCCACCTTGACCTTGCCGACCGATCGCGACTCGCTGCGCGACGAGGACGAGGTCCGGGTTTCGGACGTCCTGGCGATGATGCACGCCAACGTCGCGCGAGCCCGCCGCATCGTCGCGTCGACGATCGCGGCCCTCGAGCCGTCCGCGCCGTGCGCCTGCCGCACCGTCCTCGATGTCTCGCTGTTCACGCCGCCCGACGCGATCGAGCCCGACGCGCGGGCCCGGCTCCATCCCTTGCTGGCCCGACGCCTCGGCGCGAGCTCGAGCGGCGGCGGAGCGCTGACGTGAGCGCGGCGCGGATCGCGCGGCGCTGGGGCCGCCAGATCGTCCACAACCCGTGGGGCATCGTCAACGTCCTCCACGGGCGGTTCTTCATCGACCAGCGGCTCCTCGACCGGGGCTGGCGCTTCGCCGGTCAGCGCCTGACGCGGCTCGACGCACCCGCTCGTCGGCCCGGGGGGCGGGCGCCATGATCACGGTCTGCGTGTTCGCGCGTCCGCCGGTGCCGGGGCAGGTCAAGACCCGCCTGGCCCAGACCATCGGCGACCACCGGGCCGCGGCGCTGGCGGCGGCGTTCCTGGTCGACACGCTGGCGCTGGTGGCGAGCTTGCCGTGGGCGCGGCCGGTGATCGCGTCGACCGGGCCGATGCCCGACGGCCTGGTGCCGGGCGCGACGGTGTGGCCGCAAGGCGACGGCACCCTCGACGAGCGCCTCGAGCGGATCTTCCGGCGCGCGCTGGCCGAGGTCCCGACCGGCGCGATCGCGCTGGGCGCCGACAGCCCGGGCTTGCCGCGCGCGCTGCTCGACGACGCCCACGCGCGCCTGCGTGCCGGCGACGCGGTGCTGGGCCCGGCCGACGACGGCGGCTTCTACTTGCTGGGCCTGCGCCGCTGTCCGAGCGGACTGCTGGCCGGCGTGCCCTGGAGCAGCGCCGAGACCTGCGCGGCCACCGAGCGCCGGCTGGTCCAGCACACCATGACGGTGGCCCGCCTCCTCCCCTGGTTCGACGTCGATCACGTCGAGGACCTGACCCGTCTGCGCGGGATCCTCGCGGCCGACCGATCGCGCGCGCCCGCGACCGCGGCGTTGCTCGAGGCGACGTGACGATCGCGGCGGTGGTGCCGGCCCTCGACGAGGAGGCCCGGATCGGCGCGACCATCGACGCGCTGGTGGCGGCGCGCATCGACGAGATCGTGGTGGCCGACGGTGGCTCACGCGACCGCACCGCGGCCATCGCGCGAGCCCGCGGCGCCCAGGTCATCGACGCGCCGCGGGGCCGGGCCCGCCAGCAGAACGCGGGTGCGGCGGCGACCACCGCGGCGACCTTGATGTTCGTCCACGCCGACTGCCGGGTGCCGGCCGACGCCGCGAGCTGGATCGAGCGCACGCTGGCTCGACCCGGCGTGGTGGCGGGCGCGTTCCGGACCTGGACCGTCGACGACGCCGCGCCGCGCCGGTGGTCGTGGCTGCGCGGCAACGACGTGCGCGCGCGCCTGGGCCGCACGCCCTACGGCGATCAGGCGATCTTCTTGCGCCGCACCACCTTCGACGCGCTGGGCGGCTTTCCCGACCAGTTCATGGAGGACGTCGAGCTGGCGCGCCGGCTCAAGCGGCGCGGCGCGATGCCGGTGGTGGCGCGCGAGGTGATGGTCTCGGGGCGGCGCTTCCTCGCCCAGCCGGTGCGCTCGGTCGTGCTCTGTCACGTGCTGCCCGCGCTCTACGATCTGGGCGTCCCGCCGGCCCAGCTGGCGTGGCTGTGGCGCGCGGTCCGTTAGGCGTCAGCCCCGCTCGTTGAGCATCGGAAAGCCGCGCTGGTGCCACACCGGATAGGGCGCGGGCACATCGCTGGCGGCGTCGAGGGCGGCGACCTGGGCCGGCGTCAGGGTCCAGCCGATGGCGCCCAGGTTGTCGACGAGCTGGGCCTGGTTGCGCGCGCCGATGATGACGGTCGTGACGGTGGGGCGCTGGAGCAGCCAGGCCAGCGCGACCTGCGGGATGGTCTTGCCGGCGTCGGCGGCGACCAGGTCGAGCGCGTCGACGATGCGGAACAGGCGCTCGTCGTCGTAGCGCGGGCCGGTGCCGGCGAGGTCGTGGGCGCGGGTGCCCGGCTTGGGCGGCTGATCGCGCCGGATCGCGCCGGTGAGCTTGCCCCAGCCCAGCGGGCTCCACACCACCGCGCCGACGCCTTGGTCGCGTCCGAGCGGGGCCAGCTCCCACTCGTAGTCGCGGTTGAGCAGCGAGTAGTAGACCTGGTGCGCGACCTGGCGCGGGTAGCCGTAGCGATCGGCGACCGCGAGCGACTTCATGAGGTGCCAGCCCGAGAAGTTCGACGCGCCGAGGTAGCGGACCTTGCCGCTGCGCACGAGCTGGTCGAGGGTGGCCAGGGTCTCCTCGACGGGCGTGTCGTAGTCCTGGCCGTGGAGCTGGAGCAGATCGATGTGATCGGTCCCGAGGCGGCGCAGCGAGCGGTCGACCGCGTCGATGAGGTGGTGGCGGCCCGAGCCGTAGTCGTTGGGACCGTCGCCGGTCGGGAAGGTGACCTTGGTCGAGATCAGCACGCGCGCGCGCTTGCCGGCGAGAGCTTGGCCCAAGATCTCCTCGGCCAAGCCGGCGGAGTAGCCATCGGCGGTGTCAAACAGCGACACGCCGTGATCGAGACAGAGGTCGATGAGCCGCGCCGCGCCGCCGGCATCGGTGGCGCCCCAGGCCCGGAAGAAGTCGGTGCTGCCGCCAAACGTGGCGGTGCCAAAGGCGAGCGCGGGGACGCGCAGGCCGGAGTGACCCAGTCGTCGATGTTCCATGCCGGATTAATGCGCGACGATCGTCCCGTACGCACTGCCGCCGGTGCGGTAGTAGGCCGGGTGGTGCTGGAACGTCCACGCGCCGAACAGGTTCACGACGATGCCGACGACCAGGAGCGTGCGCACGAACCAGGTGAGCGGGCGTCCGCCGACCGCGAGCAGCAGCACCAGAAAAACGGTGTAGTCGAGGCTGAAGCGGTAGCCGAACTGCACCCAGCCGCTGTTCTGATAAAAGAAGGTCGGCAGCGCGACCAGCGCGACCGTGATCCACAGCGAGCGGTGAATGCCGGGCTTGGTGCGCGGCCACAACAGCAGCAGGAACGCCGGCGTGGTGACCCACAGCGCGAGCCCGTGGCCCGAGATCTGGATGAATGGCCCTTTGGCGGGCAGCTCGGGGAGGAGCGTGAACGCGACGGCGAGGTTGCGGGCCAGGTAGCGGTAGCTGAACAGCCCGTTGGCCTCGATCTGGGCCTGCTGGCGGACGTCGAGATACGTGTGGCCGAACTCGCCGGGCGCGTCGAAGCGGATCCAGTTGTAGGTCGCGGCGATGACCGCGATGACCACCACCGGTACGACGAAGGCCAGCACCGACCTCCCCGCGACCCTGACGAAGGCGCGGCGATCGGCGCGCAGCGCGGCGAGGCCGCCGTGGACCCGCAGCGCCTCGAGGAGAAACAACGGGAACATGAACGCCATCGGGGTGCGCGTGATGGCGGCCAGGCCCAGGAAGATGCCGGCCAGGATCGGTCGCTTGGCGCCGATCGCGGCCCAGCCGTACGCGGTCGCCAGCAGGACCCCGACGACGTGGGCGGTGAACCAGACCCGGCCTTGCACCGACGCGAAGTACAAGACCGTGCCGAACCCGAGCGTGAGCGTGAGCCAGACGTCGTCGGTGACGGTGCGGGTGGACTGTTGCTCCGCGGCCAGGCGGCGCAGCGCGCTGAACATCAGCGGCAAGATCAGCGCGGCGCACAGCACGGTCGGGAAGACGTCGTTGCCAGCGCGCCCGCCGGCCGCCGCGCCCGGCAGCATGATCATGCTGGGCATCGGCGGGAACGACACGAAGTAGGTGAGCCCCTTGCTCGACGCGACGTCGGTGAGCGGCAGCTCGACGCCGCGCGTGGTGCGGAACACCGGGCGGCTGTGCAGGCGGCGGCCGCGCACCTCGAGACCGTCGCCCATGACGACGGTCTCGACCTTGGCCCAGTCGTCGCCCTTGGCCGGCGCCGGCGTGATCGCGGTGCGGCCGTGGAGCCAGGCGTCGGCCTGGTACACGAAGTGCGGGTCCGACGACTGCTTCCACAGCCGGTTGCCGGCGACGAGCCCGTAGCCGAGCAACCCGACGACGAAGAGCAACAGGTGGACGCGATAGGCCCGCAGAGCCGCCGGACTCTACACGAGCTGAGGTTTCGCGCGCAGCGAGGAACCGAAGTCGGGCTCTGCTAGAGTGCGCGCGCGTGAAGCCGTCTCTCCAGCGCGCGGCCCGGCTTGGGCCTGCGGTCGCGCTCATCGCGATCGCGCTGTGGAGCACGTGTCGCGTGATCGGCGCCGGGGCCGGCGTGCCGTCGGACCGAGCCTGGGCGGCGGCGGCCCAGCACGTGCGCGCCTCCCATCATCGGGGCGAGCTGATCGTGTTCGCGCCCGCGTGGATCGATCCAGTGGGCCGGCTGCACCTGGGCGATCTGATCCCGATCGACATGGCAGGCCGCCTCGACAGCGCGCGCTATGGCGTGATCTGGGAGCTGTCGATCCGCGGCGCCCGGGCGCCCGAGACCCGCGGCCTGCGCCCGACCGCGAGCGCGCGCTTCGGCGGCGTGACGGTGCGGCGCTTCGAGCAGCCGGCGGCCGAGGTGCTCACCGACTTCGCGCCGCAGGTGGCCCGAGCCACGGTCAGCGGCGCTCGGGTGCGCGGCCCCGACTACGTCCTGGCCGAGGTCGGGTTCTCGCCCCATCGCTGCGCGCAGCTGGTGCCGGCCGCCGGCGGCGCGGTGACCCTGACCTTCGCCGACGTCACGCTGGGCTCGTCGCTGGCGATCGGCGTGGGCCTGGCCGACGTGTTCACGCGCCGCGACGTGCGCGCGCCGGCCACGCTGACCGTCGCCGTCGACGGCCGCGAGCTGGCCACGATGCGCGCTGGCGTCGACGACGGCTGGGTGCGGCGCACGGTGGCGACCACGCCCGGCACCGCCACCGTCACGTTCACCGCGGCCGCGATCGGCCCGCGGTCGAGCAACCGCCTGGTGTGCTTCGCCGCGGAGGCCCGGCGATGACGCCCCACGATCGGTTCGCGCCGCCGCCCGAGCCGCCAGTCGAGCTCACCACGGTCGCGACCCGCGCGCCGGCGCCGCTGCCACCGGTCGCGCCGTCGCTGACGGCACCGTCCTGGCTGGTCCGCGTGATCGGCTTGGTGCTGTTCGTCGCGACGCTCGTGATCGCGGTCGAGGCCCAGCGCGACGTCGGCCTGGCTCGCGATGAGCTGGTCTACATGGGCGCCGCCGACAGCTACGCGCGCTGGTGGATCGACGTCGCGACCGGCAAGGACCACGCGCTCACCGAGCAGCAGATCACGGCGCACTTTGGCGGGCCCGGCCTCACCGATCACAACCGCGAGCATCCGCCGCTCATGAAGACGTTCTTCGGCTTCTCGAAGATCGTGCTCCACGACAAGCTCGGCGTGGCCAGTCGCATCACCGCGTACCGCGCCCCGAGCGCGCTCATGCACGCGCTCCTGGTGCTGATCGTCTTTGGCTGGACGGTGGCAGTGTGGGGGCTGGGCGAGGCGGTCATCGCGGCGCTCTTGACCTTGTTCTTGCCGCGCGCGCTGTTCCACGCCGGGCTCGCCTGCTTCGACGGACCGATCGCGACCATGTGGGTCGCGACCTTGTACTGCTACTGGCGCGCGCTGGACCGGGCCCGCTGGGCGGTGCTGGCCGGCATCGTCTGGGGCCTGGCGCTGGCCACCAAGCACAACGCGCTGCTGTTGCCGTTCGCGATCGCGCCGCACTTCGTCTTCGTCGCGGTCCGCGACGAGCTGGCGGTGGGGCGCGGCGACGGCTCGCTGCGCGGCAGCTGGTTCGCGCGCTGCCTGCGCGGGCTCGGGCGCGGGCTGCGGCGGCGCTGGTACCTGCCGATGGCGCTGATCATCCTGGGGCCGCTCACCCTGATCGCGGTGTGGCCGTGGCTGTGGTTCGACACCGTCGCCCATGTGTTGGCGTGGCTGAAGTTCCACACCAACCATGTCCACTACAACTTCGAGTACCTGGGCGAGAACTGGAACGCCCCGCCGTTCCCGTGGCACGTCGCGGTCGTGACGACGCTGGTCACGGTGCCGGCCGCGACCCTGGCCGCCGCCGCGATCGGGGTCGGCGCGCAGCTGCCGGTGGCGTGGCGCCAGCGCGCGGTCGCCACTACCGCGCCCGGGCTGTGCCTGTTCCTGTCGCTGGCGGCGTCGCTGGGGCCGTTCTTCCTCGGCTCGACGCCGATCTTCGGCGCCGAGAAGCACTGGGAGGCCGCGATCCCGAGCCTGTGCATCGCGGCCGGGCTGGGCGCGGTGTGGGCCGCGCGGGCGGCGATCACGGCGATCGGCGAGTGGTGGCCTCGGGCGCGTCACGCGGTCGCGGTGCCGCTCGCGATCGGCGTCGTCGGCACGCTGGTGGCCGGGGCCGCGGCCATCGAGACCGCGCACGCGCATCCGTACCCGCTCACGCACTACAACGCGATCGCCGGGGGCGCGCCGGGTGGCGCCGATCTCGGCATGAACCGGCAGTTCTGGGGCTACGCCGCGCGCGGCGTGCTGCGGTTTCTCGGCACCCAACCGCCGGGTCTGGTCTACACCCACGACGCCAGCCCGGCGTGGGGCGTCTACGCCCGCGAGCACCTGCTCGCGCCCGGCTATCGCGACGCCGGATGGGAAGAAGGCGGCATCGCGCGGTCGAAGCTGGCGATCGTGATCCACGAGCTGCACTTCAACCGCCACGACTACCTGATCTGGTCGAGCTACCAGACCGTGCAGCCGGTCTACGTGCTGCGCTTCGACGGGGTGCCGATCGTCAGCGTCTATCGCAGGCCGTGACCGGATTGCCGCTGCGCGTGATGACCGCCACGTAGAGCGGCTCGAGCTGCGATGTTAGAGTGGGCGCGTGCAACGCCACGCCCTGATCGTCCTGTCCTTCCTCGTCGCGTGCGGTGAGGTCAAAGCGCCCATCACCGACGCGACGCCCGCCATCGACGCCGCCGATGCGCTCCTGCCGGATGCCGCGGACCTCGATGCGCCGCCCGGCATGGTGACGCTCACGGTCGTGAAGGGCGGCGCCGCGACTGGCACGGTCGCCTCGACGCCGAGCGGCATCAACTGCGGCGCGACCTGCGTCGGCTCCTATCCGGTCGGCACCGTCGTGACGCTGACCGCGACCGCCGACGTCGGCACGGTCTTTAGCGGCTGGGGCGGCAGCGGCTGCTCGGGCACGCTGACCTCGTGCTCGATCACGCTCAACGCCAGCACGGCGGTCAACGCCGACTTCGGCGTGGCCCAGTATCCGGTCACCGTCGCGATCAGCGGCAACGGCACCGGCGCGGTCACCTCGACGCCTGCCGGAATCAATTGTCCGGGCGGCTGCACCACGATGGTGGCTCACGGCAGCTCGCTCGTGCTGACCGCGGCGCCAACGACCGGCTCGGCCTTCCTGGGCTGGTCGGGCGGCTGCACCGGCACCGGCGCGTGCACGCTCACCGTCGAGTCGGCGGTCACCGTCAACGCCTCCTTCGCGCTCGACGGCTCGCTGGTGGTGACCAAGGTCGGCAACGGCGCCGGGGCCGTCACCTCGAGTCCTGCCGGAATCAACTGCGGCGCCGACTGCGCCGAGGCCTACCCCTTCGGGACCGTGGTCGCGCTCGCGGCGGCGGCCTCGGCCGGGTCGACCTTCACCGGCTGGTCGGGCGGCGGCTGCACCGGCGCCGGCGCGTGCTCGGTGACGATGAACATGTCGAAGATGGTGAACGCCACCTTCGCGCTCAACCAGTACCCGCTCACCGTGGCCAAGGCCGGGACCGGCACCGGCACGGTCACGTCGAGCCCGGGCGGCATCACCTGCGGCGCCGACTGCACCGAGACCGTGAACCACGGCGCCCTGGTCACGCTCGCCGCGGCGGCCTCGGCCGACTCGACCTTCGCCGGCTGGAGCGGCGGCGGTTGCAGCGGGACCGGGACCTGCGCGGTCACCGTCACCGCGGCTACCACGGTCACCGCGACCTTCACGGTGCGGCAGTTCACGCTCACCGTGACCCGCACCGGCAACGGCCTGGGCACCGTGACCGGCACCGGCATCGACTGCCCGGGTGACTGCACCGAGATCGTCAACGCCGGGACCGCGGTCACGCTCGACGCGTCGACGGCGGCGGGCTCGGGCTCGAGCTTCACGGGATGGACCGGCGGCGGCTGCTCCGGCACCGGCACCTGCACGGTGACCATCACCGCGGCGACCTCGGTGAGCGCTGCGTTCACGCTCAGCGGCCCCGGCGGCGCGCTCCAGTTCGATGGCCAGGACGACCTCGCGGTGTTGGGCTCCGGCTCGCCGCTCGACAACCGCTACATGACCGTGGAGTTCTGGATGAAGCTCGAGGGGTGGGGCGGCGCGCCGGTGTCGCTGTGGAGTGGCACCGCGCTCGGTCGGAAGTACACCGTCGCGATCCAGAACGGCACGATGCCGACCGCCAACGGCCGCGTCGTGCTCGAAGGCGGCGCGACCGGCGCCGTGCAGATGCCGTTCGCGCTGGGCGCCTGGGTCCATGTGGGCGTGGTCTTCGACGGGGCCGGGCTCGCCATCTACCAGAACGGCACGCTCGCCGCGTCGATGCGGCTCGAGGGCGCGCTGCAGAGCTTCGAGGGCCCGCTGCGCCTCGGCATCGAGGACACCATCCCGACTCGTGCCACGTTTCTCAATGGCCAGCTCGATGAGGTCCGGATCTGGAACGTGGCCCGCACCGCCGCCCAGATGCGCGCGTCGTGGGACAGGATCCAGCCGGCGGGGGTCACCGGGCTGGTCTCGCAGTTCCACTTCGACGAGCTCACCGGTCAGTCGATCCAGGACTCGGTCGGTCGAATGGGCGGCGTCCTGGGCTCGAGCAACCTCGCCGAGCGCACCGACCCCAGGCGCGTCGAGTCGACCGCGCCGATCAACCCCTGATCGTGATCCAGGTCGGGGCGTGGTCGCTCGCGCCCGGCTGATCGCGCACCCAGGTATGCACGCCTGCGTCGACCAGCCTCGGCGCTAGCTCGGGGTTGAGCAGCAGGTGGTCGATGCGGAGGCCGGCGTTGCGCGGCCAGTGGTCGCGGAAGTAGTCCCAGAAGGTGTAGATGCGCTCGCCGACGTGGCGGACCCGCAGGCTGTCGATCCAGCCCTGGGCCAGGAGGCGCTGGTAGCAGGCCCGGGCCTTGGGATGCAGGAGCGCGTTGCGCTTCCACGACCTTGGATCGTAGATGTCGTCGTCGGTGGGGACCACGTTGTAGTCGCCCGCCATCACCACCGGCACCCCGGCTGCGAACATGGCCTGGGCGTGGACCAGGAACGCCTCGAACCAGGCCAGCTTGTAGGCGAGCTTGGGACCGGCGATCGGGTTGCCGTTGGGCAGGTACAGGTTGCCGACGATGACGCCGTGGACCGCGGCCTCGAGGTAGCGCGCCTGGGGGTCAGCGTCCTGGCCGGGCAGCGCGCGCCGGGTGACGATGGGCTCGGTGTGCTTGCCGAGGATCGCGACGCCGTTCCAGCTCGCCTGGCCGCGCCACGCCGCCGCGTAACCTGCCGATTTCAATGCCTGGGCTGGGAACGCCGGGTCGGGCGACTTGAGCTCCTGCAAGCAGACGATGTCGGGCGCCTCGCGGGCCAGCCACTCGAGCAGGTTGTCGAGGCGCTTGACGACGCCGTTGATGTTGAACGTGGCGATCGTGAGCGTCGCCGTCACGGGCGGGTCGCCGGGCCGATCCAGATCTCGTCGACGTTGAGGTGACCCCAGGGTCCGGTCGAGTCGTCGATGAGCGCGATCGACGCGGTCTGGCCCATGAGGTCCGCCACCGACCAGCTCACGTCGGAGAACCGCTCCGACGCCGGGTGGGGCGGCGACGCGGTGCGCACCGGCTTGCCGTCGATGCGCAGCTCGACCCGCAGCTGGTAGTCGTCGGAGCCGCCGCCCAGGCGCATGCGGATGGTGTCGGCGTCGATCGTGAACGGCGACGAGATCAGCGTGCCGGTGCGGGCGTCGCCGCCGTGCATCGAGGTCGCGAAGTAGCGGCCACCGTAGCGCCGCACCAGGTCTTGTCCGCTGACCTCCTTGCGCTCGGCGCTGTTGCCCCACGCGCTGCCGAAGATCGTCCAGTGCACGAACGACACGTCCTCGAAGTTGAAGAGCACGCGCCAGCCCGGCGGCAACACCGCGCGTCCGGCCGGCACCCAGATCTGATCGGGGACGATCTTGGCGCCGGTGAACAGCCGGGGCCGGGCGGTGCGCGCGATGCGATCGTCGGGCCGGTAGTACTGCGCGATCGCGGGCAGCTCGAGGTGCAGGTCGCGGTTGTCGAAGACGATGGCGTCGAACTCGTGGCCGCGCAGCGCCTCCTCGAGGCCGCGGATCGGCCGCGGCTTGCGCGCGGTCACGTCCTTCACGCCCATGCGGTGGACGTACATGGGCTTGCCGGCGAGGTGGGCGTACCAGGGATGCGACGGCACCCAGACCCGGCCCGGCAGGGCGCGGATGGTCGCGATGAGCTCGTCGCCGGCGGCGCGGTCGCGAGCGGTCGGCATGAACGGCGTGGGGCTCCAGCGGGCCTGGTAGAGCTGCACGCCCAGGCCGAGCGCGACCACCGCGGTGGCGAGCACAGCGAGGAGCCGACCGCGGGCGCGGGCCTGCACGCGCTGCGGCGTCAGCGGGGCTCGACGGGCTTGCTCGTCGACCGGCTCGGCGCCGAACAGGAGCCCGGCGCACGCCATCACCGCCGGCACCACCAGGCCGCACGCCATCGCGCCGTGCAGGAACGCGGGCATGAACGCGTTGTAGTGCGCGAACTCGGTGCCCCAGCCCAGCGCGCCGACCAAGGTCGACACCGCGTAGACATACGTCCACAAGAGCAGCGCGCGGGCCGGCCCGGGCAGCCGGCGCCGCACGATCGCGCAGGCCAGCACCACGCACAGCCCGACCACCAGGATCGCCGTCGCGTAGCGAAAGTGGGTGAGGATGAGATCGAACGACTTGTAGAACCGATCCTTGTTCCAGTCGTGGTCGTGGTGGATCTGGTAGATGTAGGTCCAGAACCAGCCGCCGGTGGTCTTCTGCAGGAGCGCGGCGCCGCCGAGCCCGACCAGCGCGGTGGCCCCGACGAAGGTCGGCGCGCGTCGCCAGTTCAGGACCAGGATGATCGGCCCGCACGCCACCGCGTAGATCACGCCGGTCTGCTTGGCGAAGAACGACAGCCCGAGGAGCGCGCCGGCCAGGGCGAGCTTGCGGTGGGGGACGATGCCCTCGCCGCCGCGGGCCCAGCGCGACAGCCCGACGATGCCGCCGGTCGCCAGCAGCAGGAACAGCGTGTCGCCGCGCACCAGATCGTACCAGCCCTCCATCATGGGATAGGCGGCGGCGAACAGGCCGAGCCCGAGCATGGCGCCAGCGAACGCGGCGCCGCGCTGGCGAGGCGACCAGGCGATCGCGTTGCCGATGGTGAGGAGCGCGAGCCCGGCCAGCGACAGGATCGAGATCATGCGGCCGAGCTGGTACGACAGGCCGAAGATCGCGCCGAGCGCGGCGAGGAGGCCGGGGTACAGCGGCGTGTAGAGGAACGAGATGTAGTCGACCGAGGGCGCCGCGTAGATGCCGTCGCCCGACGCGATGCGGGCCGCGCCGTGCAGCACGCCGCCCTCCATCCACTCGAGGTCGTACGGGTAGGGGAAGCGCGCGGCGATCGCCCACCCGAGCAGCACGATGTGCCAGACCCCGGGCGCCGACAGCAGCGACCAGAACCCGACCCGCAACCAGCCCGGCATCGTCATCGGACCACCTTCAGCGTCGCGGCGCGCACGCGGTTCTCGACGACGCGGAAGGCCGCCGGTGCGTGGACCGGGCGCCGGTCGTTCTTGCGCCACAGGCCCATCCACAGGCCGTACTCGCCGGCCGGCGCGGTGCTGGGCACCGTCACCGTCGTGGTGTAGCGGAGATACTGGCCGCGCTGCCACCAGTCGAAGGGCCGGGGCGGCGCGTGATCGGCGGTGAAGCGTCCGCCGTGGTCGCCCTCGAGGTGGACGAAGATCTTCCAGCCGCCCTCCAGGCGGCCCCGGGCCTCCCAGGTCCAGGTGAAGTCGACGGTGTCGCCGGGATGGACCTCGGCTGGTAGGTCGAGCGCGAGCAGGCGGACTTCACTGCCAAAATCGATCTCCAGCGGCGCTGCGAGCTCCGGCTTGGTCGTGAGCAAGGCCGCGCCGGCGCCCGCCGGGATCTGCGCGTTGTCGTACCAGGCCGAGAAGGTGTCCTTCACCGTCGCGCACGGTCCTGGGGTCGAGGCGCGATCGCGGGTCTCGTCGGGGTCGGTGTCGAGGCGATAGATCTCCCAGCTGGTGTGGGGCGAGACGTTGTAGAGCACGTGGCAGTCGGCGGTGGCGGCGCCGCGCTTCTCGTGGTTGCCCTCGTAGGACAGCTGCTGGAACACCGCGCGGGTCAGATCGTCGGGCGCGCCGGCCACCAGGCCGAGGAGCGAGCGGCCCATCATCTCGACGCTGGGCGCGGCGCCGACCAGGTTGGCCAGGGTCGGGAGGATGTCGACGTGCCCCACCGCGGTGCGGCTGCGACGAGGCGCCAGGCCGGGCACCCGCACGACGAGCGGGACCTTGGTCTGCTGGGTGTAGAGGTCGTAGCCGTGCTGCTTCACGCCGTGCTCGCCGAAACCCTCGCCGTGATCACCGGTGATGACGATGATCGTCTTGTCCCACAACCCGCGGGCCTCGAGGTCGGCGACCAGCCGACCCAGCTGCTGATCGGTGAAGGCGATCTCCTGATCGTAGCGATCGACCTCGCTGGTGCCGAGCCGCTCGAAGCCGGCGTGGGGCTCGTACTCGTGGTGCGGATCGTAGTAGTGGACCCACAAGAAGAACCGCTGTTGGGCGTGGCTGGCGACGAAGGCCAGGGCCTTGTCGGTCTGCTCGCGCGACGACGAGCCCTTGGTGTGGGCCGGGTCGGCGCCCTGGTGCAGCCGGGCGTTGTCGTTGTCGTAGACGTCGAAGCCCTGATCCATCCGGCGCTGCTTGTCGAAGTACCAGTAGTTGGTGAACGCGCCGCTGGCCAGGCCCTGGCCGTGGAGGATCTCGGCGATGGTCGTGGCCTTGGGGAGCAGCCCCGGCCAGCCCGCGATCGAGGTGTCGTAGTAGACGTCGAGCGGCAGGCGGCCGGTGAGGATCGCCGGCATCGAGTAGCGCGTCGACGGCGCGTGGGCCCAGGCCGCCTCGAAGACGGTGCCCTGGGCGCCGATGCGATCGATGGTGGGCGTGGTGCCGCGCGGGTAGCCATAGGCGCCGACGTGGTCGCTGCGCAGCGTGTCGATGGTGACGAGGATGACGTTGGTATCGGCAGGAATCGTGGCGGGGACCGGAATGAAGCCGACCTCGTCGGGATCGCGCTGGCTGCGGGCATCGCCGTGCACGCAGTTCTGGTCGATGCCGTCGTCGGGGATGTCGGTCGCGCCCGGGTGGATGCGGGCGTCGCCATCGTCGCAGTCGTCGCCGCCGAACCACGGCGAGTAGCCGTCGCGGTCGCGATCGATCATGCGCTTCCAGACCCGGGTCAGGCGGTCGCCGCCGCCCGAGTACGCGATCGAGCCCTTGATGATCGACGCCCGGCTACCGGCCAGCGCGGTCAGCGCGAAGAGCCCGATCGGGATCGCGGTCAGGACCAGCCCCCGGTGAAGCGGGCGCAGCCGATGCCAGCGCCGGGCCAGGCGCGCGCCCGGCTCGAGGAGGGGCAGGGCCAGCACCACGGCGAGCAGCGCGATGGCGGGCGTGCGCAGGTGCAGGACCGCGACGGTCTTCCAGGCCCGCGCGAGCACGACCGCGCCGCCCAGCCCGATCATCAGGGCGAGCGCGACCGCGGGCGCGAGCGGCGACGACAGCGCGTCGATCGGGACCCGGCGCAGCAGCTCCTCGAGGCCACGCGCGACCACCAGCGCGAGCGCGGCCGCGACCGCGAGCACGACCACGCTGGCGCCCATGGCCACCGCGATCTCGAGGGGGAAATGATGGCGTTGCTGGAGATCCCGGACCAGCCGCGGGAACACCAGCAAGAGCAGCAAGGTCGCGATCGGCACGAAGGCCAGCACCAGCGACAGCAGGATCCGAGCGGCGCGGGGATCCCGGGCGCGCGCGCGCTGGTGCTCGACCAGGCCGTGGCGGACCAGGAGGCCGAGCCGGGTGACGCGGAAGTACAGCAGCCCGACCAGCGCGATCGCGGCGCCGACCGCCAGGCCCAGCAGCGCGTAGCTGGTGGCCAGGTAGATCGCGATCCGCAGCCGGCCCAGCCCGTCGGGGACGAACTGGTCGAGGGCGCGCCACGACCACAGCGCGTCGATGAGCCCGGCGGCGGCCGCGGCCAGCCCGCCGGTCAGCGCGCCCCCGACGACGACGTCGGCGATCGGGCGCAGCCCAGGCTGGGATCGCGCCACGTCGGGGTCCGCGATCGGCTCCTGGAGGGGCGGCGCCGACATCGACCCGCGAACCTAGCAGGATGGGCGGCGATTCCTCGCGGCCGAGCGGGACTTTTCGCACGCGCTTGAATCCCCGGCGTCGACGAGGGAATCTCCGCGCCGTGACTGAAGGCCAAGCGCCGCGCGCCTCGCGCTGGCACGAGCTCGCGCGCTGGGCGCCGGTGGGCTTGGCCGTGGCGATCCTGGTCTGGCATTCGCTGCAGTACGACTTCGTCACCGACGACGCGTTCATCTCGTTCGTGTTCTCGCGCAACCTCGCCGAGCACGGCCAGCTGGTCTTCAACCTCGGCGATCCGGTCGAGGGCTACACCAACTTCCTGTGGACGTTCGTCCTCGCGATCTTGATGGTCGTGGGCATCCCGCCGGAGCTGGCGGCGCGGGTGCTCGGCACTGGCTTCGGCATCGGCGTGCTGATCGTCGCGTTCCGCATCGCCGAGCGCGCCATCGGCAAGCGCAACCCGCTGGCCGGCCTCGCGCCGCTCCTGCTGGCGTGCTCGAGCGGCTTCGCGTGCTGGTCGTCGGGCGGCCTCGAGACCCAGCTCTACACGTTCTTGGTCGCGCTCGCCCTCGACGGCTATCTGGTGGCGTCGATCGGCGGCGCCACCGTCGACCACACCGTCCGCGGGCTGCGCCGCATGGCGATCGCCTTGGCCTTGGCCGCGATGACCCGGCCCGAGGGCCTGATGATCGCGGCGATCTTCGTCGTGCACCGGATCGCGACCAACCTCGTCGGTGAGCGCCGCTGGCGCCCCGATCGCGGGGAGCTGGTCGCGTGCGGCTGGTTCCTCGGCCTGTGGGCGCCCTGGTTCGCCTGGCGCTGGTGGTACTACGGGTGGATCTTTCCCAACACGGCGTACGTGAAGGCGGCCGGCGCCGCGGTGCCCGGCTACGACGCCAAGATGCACGCCACCGGCTGGCACTACGTGGGCCGGTGGTTCGCCCAGACCGGCCTGGCCTGGGCGTCACCGCTGGCGGTGGCGGGGCTGATCGCGCGGCCCGGTCGCAGCGCGCGGTTCGCGCTCGCGGTGCTCATCGCCGTCGTCGGCGCGATCTACCTGCGCTACGCGGTCAGCGTCGGCGGCGACTTCATGGGCCTGCACCGCTTCATCATGCCGGTGTTCGTCCTGGCGGCGCTCGCGCTCACGCTCGGCGTCGACAACCTGGCTCGGCTGGTGGCGCGCGCCGACGTGCGCGGTGGGCGCGACGCCGGGCTCGCGGTCGCGCTGGTCGTCCTGGGCGCCTTCGGGCAGCGCCAGCTCGCGCTGACCCGGGCCAGCCTGCGCTTCGGCAACTTCGCCAACGATCGCGGCATCGACACGCCGGCGTTCTTGCGGGTCTACACCGCCGATCGCGCGCGCATCGGCAAGGCGCTGGCGGCCTGCGTGCGTCCCGCCGACTACGCGATCTTCGGCGGGGTCGGCGCGATGCCGTACTACGCGCACCTGCGCGGCATCGACGTGTTTGGCCTGGTGTCGTCGCGGGTCGCCCACGAGGTGCCGCGCACCAACCCGCGCGCCGGTCACAACAAGTGGGGACCCGACCCGCTGATGCTCGAGCACGCGCCGACGATCGTGCTGTCCTGCTACGACCTGCGGCGCGGGCCCGGCGTGGCGCCGCTCGGCCACTGCGCCGGCTTCTGGCAGGCCCACGGCTTCGAGCGGGTCGTGCTCCACGTGCCCGGCCTGCAGGAGCGCGGCGAGTACCTCACGTTCCTCGCGCGCACCGATCGCGCGCTGGCCTGCCCGGGACTGTCGCGGTGAAGCGCGCCGCGCCGTGGGCGATCGCGGTGCTGCTGGTCGGGCTCGTCCTCGGGCTGCGTCCGCTGTGGTCGCCCGATCCCCTCGACAACCTGGCGGCCTCGCCGGCCCAGAGCGGCGATCCGCCTGGCACCAGCGCGCACACCGGCAGCCTGCACCTGGCGCGGGGCGGGCCCTTCGTCCTCGGGTTCTCCTCGCCGGGGCCCGCCGTGCTCGCCATCGACGGACAGCGCCTCATCACCGGCCGCGGCGTGAGCACGGCCCGCATCGTCCTCGACGCTGGCGCGGTCGGCTTCCGGTTCGCGGCCCCACCCGGCGCCAAGCTGGTCTGGCATCCGCCCGGTCGCCGCGGCGATCCCGAGTACGTGCCGGCCAGCTCGCTGTCGCCGTCACCGCCAGCCAGCGCGCGCTTCGATCATCCCGGCACCGCCCGCGGCGACGCGGTGGCGGCCTGGCTCCTGGTCGCGATCGTCGTCGGGCTGGCGCTGTGGCTGTCGCGCAAGCACCTGGCCGCGCAGCCCCGCGAGCTGTTGCTGTGCGGGCTGGCGATCTTCGCGCTCGCCGCGCTCGTGCGGCTGTGGGACCTGGGCGCGGCCGGGCAAACCTGGGACGAGGACACCTACTGGTCGGCCGGACGCAACTACCTGCAAAACGTGGTGCGCCTCGACTTCGCCGACGACGCCTGGCGCTGGAACTACGAGCACCCGCCGGTGACCAAGTACCTCGCCGGCCTGGGCGGGCTGTGGTCCGACGGTTTCGGCGGCGCCCGCGCGGTGTCGGCGCTGGTGCTCGCGCTGGGCTGCGCGCTGCTGGTGCCGATCGGCGCGCGCCTGGTCGACGTCAAGGTCGGCGTGGTCGCCGGCGCGGTCGCCGCGTTGTCGCCCCACCTGATCGCGCACGGCCAGATCGTCGGGCACGAGTCGCCGTCGGTGGCGATCTGGGCCCTGGCCTGGTGGGCCTCGCTGCGGGTCTGGGATCGCGGCGACGGTCGCGCGATCGTGCTGCGCCGGCTCGCGCTGGTCGGCGTCATCCTCGGCGTCGCGTTGATGATCCGCTTCGTCAACGGCCTGGCCGCGCCCGCGCTGGGCCTGACGATCGTGCTGACCGCGCCGCCGACCGCTCGCAACCGCGCCGTGCGCTACGGCCTGGCCGTGATCCCGGTGGTCGCGGTGGTCACCTCGGTCGTCTTGTGGCCGCGGCTGTGGACCCACCCGATCGCTCACCTCGCCGAGAGCTGGGCCAAGCTCAAAGGCACCCACAGCGGCGAGCCGTTCTTGGGCACGATCACCGACACGCCGCCGCGCTGGTACTTCTTGGCCTACCTGGGCGCGACCTCGCCGGTCGGGGTTTTGATTTCGGCAGTAATTGGCGCGATCGCCCTGGCCGCCACCCGCCAGCGCGCGCTGCTGATCGCGGCGATCTGGCTGGTCGCGCCCCTCGGCGTCGCGCTGTCACCGGTGCGGCAGGACGGCGTGCGCTACGTGCTGCCGATGCTGGTGCCGCTGGCGTTCCTGGCCGCCGTCGGGGCGCTGGCGCTGGCCCGGCTGGTCGCGCGGCGGGCCTCGGTGGTGGTCGCGGCGATCGTGCCGGCCGCGCTGGTCGGGTATCTGATCGTGGTCTGCGTCCGCATCCAACCCTACTACCTCGACTACTACGGCGAGCAGGTCGGCGGCACCGCCGCGGTCGCCCAGGCCCGGCGCTTCGAGGTGGCCTGGTGGGGCGAGGGCGTCGCCGAGGCCATCGACTACGTGAACCGCCACGCCGGGCCCGGCGCCCGCGTGCATCGTCGCTGCGTCGAGCCCTCGCACCTGACCTGGTTTCGCGGCGATCTGTGGGAGCCCGTCGACGATCCCGGCCAGGCCGCGTGGATCGTCCACTACCAGCCGAGCTGGCGACCGTGCCCGATCCCGCCCGACGCGGTGCGGGTCTATCGGGTCAGCGCCGGCGGCGCGCCGCTGGCCGACGTCTATCGGCGAGGCGCGCCGTGAACCCGCGCCGCCTCGCGCTCTACGCCGAGGCCGACCGCAAGACCGCGGGGATGCCGGCCGCCACCGGCCTGGTCTGTCCCACCGGCTGTGGCGCCTGCTGCGTCGGTGCGCCGCCCCACGTCAGCGTCTCCGACGTCGCGCCGATCGCCGCGGCCGCCCTCGCCAGCGGCGAGGCCGAGGCGCTCCTCGATCGCGCGCTCGCGATCGGGGCCGGTCCGTGCGCCCTGTTCGCGCCGGGCCAGCTGCCGGGCGGATGCACGGTCTACGCGATCCGCCCGATGGTCTGCCGGCTCTTCGCCTTCGCCGCGGTGCGCGACAAGCACGACGTCCCCGAGCTCGCCATCTGTCGCGAGCACAGCACCGCCGATCCCGCGACGCGCACGCGGGTCGCCGCGTACCTCGCCAGCGAACCGCCGCCCGAGCTGGCGTACTTCGCCGACCTCCAACGAGAAGCCCACGATCCCGACCAGGGCTCGCCCGAGCTGCTGCCGATCAACGTCGCGCTGGCCCACGCGCTCGAGCGGGCCTTGCTGCGCGCGCGCTACGCCGACGGCTAGCGCAGGGTTCCGCGGCGATATCTGCGCGAGCCCTCGTCGAACGGCCCGCCGGGGCTGCCCGAAAGGTCACAGGACCGGCTTGCGCAGGTCGTACGACGACGTCAGCCTCGAGAGCGCGCTCGGCTCCGACACCGCGCTCGGCTCCGAGACCGCGCTGGTCGCCGACTTCTCGTCGAGGGTGCCGGTGACGGTCCACGACTGCGTGCAGTACGCCTTGCGCGACAGGTAGTACTCGGCGACGAAGACGACGTTGATGATGTGGTCGGCGTTGACCGTGCCAGCGATCGAGAACTTGCCGTCGAGGCCCTGGATCGAGGTCTTGCCCAGCTTCGACGACGCCTTGATCCGACCGCCCTTGCTGGCGGTGCCGCTCATCATCGGCATGCGCTCGATGTCGACCGCGATCGTCGAGCCCTTGCGCTTCTCGATCGCGATCGTGCCGCGCGACAGCACCATGCCGGTGTTCTGGCAGTTCGAGGTGATCTCCTCGTACTTCACCTCGAACGTGCCGGCCACCGCGTCGGCGTTGTCGGCCCGCGCCACCGACGGAGCGAGCGCGAGCGTGAGCAGGGCGACGGTCGTGAGGGTGTTGCGCATCTGGTTTCCCCTATCGACGGGGAAAGCTGTGGCCCGATTCACATTCGGGCCACCGCCCCGCCAACCCCTCGACTCTCTCCCAGGTGGCATGTAGGCATCCACAGCCATCGGACGACAACGGCCTCAGGGATTGGCTGCCGCCTTGGGCGAGTCCCGAAAGATGACGATGCTCTGGATGGTCTTCACGTCGGTGTTTTCCCGGGCGATGACCGTCACCTGATTCGAGCCGGGCCACAGCGGGATGTCGCTCGAGAACGCCAGGCTCGCGCTGTTCTTGCCGCCGCGGTTCGACTTGTAGAACACCTTGCGGGCCGCGATCTTGGCGCCCTGGTTGGACACGAACACGTAGACGTCCTCGACGTGGTTGTCGTCGGTGACCGTGCCGGCCAACTGGAGCTTGGCGGCCGCGGTCTCCTGCACCGGCGTGGTGAGCGCGATCGCCGGCGGCGTGACCTGGAAGCGGGGCGTGACGGTCCCGCTCGGCTTGCCGCTGGACCGGGCGACCTGCTTGCTAGCGACGAAGCCGGGGGCGCCGGTGTCGGTCTCGATCTTGGTCCAGGGCCCGACCGTCCCGAGCACCTTCCAGCGCGTGCCCTTGGCCGCGGTCGCGACCACCGACGAGTCGGCCGAGGCTCCCTCGCGGAGGTCGAGGTTGGCGCGGGCCTCGACGACGCCGCCCGCGGCGGTGACCGCGCTGCCGCTGGTCATGACCGGCAGCTTGAGCTTCTCGTCGGACTGCGCCCCGACCTGGGCGTCGTAGATCACCAGCTCGATGGTCGCGACGTCGGCCTTGAGGTCGGGCTGCACCGTGAAGGCGAACTCGACCGTCTTGCTGGCGCCCGGCGCGAGCTCGCCGATCTCCATGCGCGAGCTGTCGAGCTGGACCCCGTCGCCGCTGGCGTTGCGCAGGATCGCGGTGGTCTCCTTGGCGACGCCGGAGCCGGTGTTCTTCACCTGCACGCGCAGGCGGTGACGTTCGCGACGCTGGAGCAGGCCGTCGCCGTTGCCCTCGTCGATGAGCTGGTGGCTGTACGCGAAGATGGGGCGGGGCGCGGCGGAGATCGCGATGTCGATGGGCGTGACCGCGGCGGTGGCGCCGCGACCCTCGACCAGGTCGAAGGCGAGGCGGTTGAAGCGGCCGATGGCGTCCTTGGGGATCTCGACCCGGGTCGTGAACGACCGGGTCTCGCCGGGCGCGACCTTGCCGATCACCAGCTCGTCGTCGTCGAAGTTGCCGTCGTCGGCGTGGGTGCGGACGTGGACCCGGTAGGCCGGCGTGGTGCCGGTGTTGGTGACCGTGGCGGTCACCGCGACCAGCGTGCCGGGCGCCAGCGGACCAGGCTTGTCGAGCGTGACGGTGGCGGTGAGCTTGGCCGGCGCGTCCTTGCTCGGCGGGGCCGGGGCCCAGTCGACGCCGAGCTTGGATAGCGCGGCGCTGAGCTTCACGTCCTCGGAGTCGCGGCGCTTGGCGACCAGCTGCTTGGCGCTCTTGACCAGGCCGGGCCGGGTGTTGATCGCCGGATCGCGGCTGGTGGTGGCGTCCGCGAGCAGGTCGCGGGCCAAGGTGCTCTCGAAGTCTTCGACGATGTCGTCGGTGTCGTCACCGGCGTCGTCGTCGGTCGGCAGCGCGGCGTCGACCGGCTTGGCCGTGGGCTTCTCGTAGAGGAACGGCAGCTCGAAGGCCGGGGTGTCGGTGTCCTTGGCGTACTGCGACGTGAGGTGCGAGTCGAGATCCTTTTCGCCCCACGAACGGCTCGGCGGCAGCAGGCGCACCAGATCGGCGGGCGCGTCGTTCTTGTCGGGGACGAACATGCGCTGCAAGGCGATGTCGGGGACGATGCCGACCGACTGGATCGAGCGATCGCCGGGCGTGAGGTACTGCTCGACGGTGAGCTTGAGCATCGTGCCGTCTTCGTCGTTGCGGTACAGCTGCTGGACCGAGCCCTTGCCGAAGCTGCGGGTCCCGATCACGACCGCGCGGTCGAGGTTCTTGAGCGCGCCGCCCACGATCTCCGAGGCCGAGGCCGAGCCGGAGTTCATCAGCACCGCCATCGGAAAGTTGGTCTCGCCGTCGTTGCGCTCGGCGCGCCGTGGCTTGCGCTGGCCGCCCTTGACGGTGGTGACGATCGTGCCCTGGTCGAGGAACAGGTCGGCGGTCTCGATCGCCTGATCGAGGAGGCCGCCCGGGTTGCCGCGCATGTCGAGGATGATGCCCTTGGCGCCGGCCGCCTTGAGCTCCATGAGCGCGCGCTCGGTCTCGGCGCCGGTCGAGCCCTGGAAGTTGGAGATCTTGATGAGGCCGATGTCTTTGGCGAGCATCTTCGAGCGCACCGACTCGACGGAGATCTCGGCGCGCACCAGGTCGAAGCGCAACGGATCAGCGGCGCCCTTGCGCGCGACCCACAGCGTCACCGAGGTGGCCGGTGTGCCGCGCATGCGGTCGACCGCCTCGTCGCTGGTGAGCACGTCGGTGGCCTGGCTGTCGATCTTGACGATGTGATCGCCAGCCTTGATGCCGGCCTTGGACGCCGGCGTGTTCTTGATCGGCCGGATCACGGTGAGCTTGCGCTCGACCATGCGGATGACGATGCCGAGGCCACCGAACTTGCCGCTGGTCGAAGCGTCGAGCTCGCGGGCGGCCTCGGGATCCATGAGCACCGAGTGGGGATCGAGGGTCTCGAGCATCCCGTTGACCGCCGCGTACTCGACCGCGGCCAGATCGGCGCCCGGGTTCATGTTGGCCTCGACGAAGCCGAAGATCTTCTTGAGGTCCTTGGCGAGGCGCCACGGCGAGTCGACCTCGGAGGTCGAGAAGGTCTCGCGCTTGTCGTTGACGACGACGGTGAGGCGGTCGTTGGCCTCGTCGGGCTCGACCAGCACCTCGGGGATGTTGAGCTGCACCGAGTTGAGCGCCTGGTACAGCATCTTCTTGGGATCGATGCGCGACGGATCGACGTAGCTCTCCTTTACCCGGAGCAGCGTGAGGTTGAAGGTCTTGAGCTCGGTCAGATCGTGGCGGGCCTGCGCTGGCGTACCGGGCGCCGCCCATACCGGCGGTGGCGCGCCGAACCCGAGGCCGTTGACGCCCTGGTGAGATTGCTTGGTGACCGTGAGGACCAAGGCGAGCACCGCGGCGGTGACGACCAGGACCACGTGCAGCGACAAGTGGCGGCGCATTTGCCGAGTATAAGCGGCGGGCTCGGCCGCGCCATTCCCCGCGCGGGTCGTGACGTGATGCCTACCTGTAGTATGGTGCGCCCAATGGCCCAGCCCGGAGGTCCTCGTCGGCGCGCGCCCAAGGACGGCGCGACCGCGGCCAAGCCACGCCGCGCCGCCGCTACCAAGGCCACCAAGGCCGACGACAAGACCGACAAGACCGACAAGACCGACAAGACCGACAAGTCCGACGAGGACGCCGCCGACGACGACGCCGAGCGCGAGCCCAAGGAGGCCGGCGAGGACGACGAGGAAAAGGACACCTCCGACGACGACGACGATCCCGACAACCTCCTCGCCGAAGCGCCCAGCGTGATCGACGTCGGCGACGAGGAGCTCGGCGTCGACGAGGACGAAGCGCCCAAGCGGGTCGAGCGCGCCAAGGCCGGCGATCGCGTCGCGCTCATCAAGCGCGATCCGATGCAGGCTTACATGCAGGAGGTGCGGCGCTTTCCGCTGCTCACGCCCGAGGAGGAGCACTCGCTCGCCACCCGGCTCGTCGAGCATGGCGACGGCACCGCGGCCCGCAAGCTCATCGAGGCCAACCTGCGGCTGGTGGTGAAGATCGCGTACGAGTACCGACGCGCCCACAAGAACCTGCTCGACCTGGTGCAGGAGGGCAACATCGGGCTGATGAACGCGGTGCGGAAGTTCGATCCGTACCGCGGCGTGAAGCTGTCGTCGTACGCCGCGTTCTGGATCCGCGCCTACATGTTGAAGTTCATCCTCAACAACTGGCGGCTGGTGAAGATCGGGACGACCCAGGCCCAGCGCAAGCTGTTCTTCAACCTGCGCAAGGAGCGCGAGCGGCTCGAGCACCTGGGCTTCGAGCCGACCACCAAGCTCCTCGCCGAAAACCTCGCCGTCTCCGAAAAGGACGTCGACGAGATGGACAAGCGGCTGTCGTCGCCCGAGGCCTCCCTCGACGCGCCGATCGGCAATGACGACGACGGCGGCACCCGCAGCCGCCTCGACTTTCTGCCCAGCGCGGCTCAGCGCCCCGACCAGGCGGTCGCCCAGAACGAGTTCGCGACCTTGCTCAAATCGAAGCTCGAGATCTTCGCCGCGACGCTGGCCGGGCGCGAGCAGACCATCTTCCGCGAGCGCTGGCTCACCGAGTCGCCGCTGACCTTGCAGGAGATCGGCGAGCGGTACGGCGTGTCGCGCGAGCGGGCCCGCCAGCTCGAGAAGCGCATGCTGGGCCGGCTCCGCAAGTACCTCGAGGCCGAGCTGGGCACCGCGGTCGACATCGGCGCGATGTCGGGTGAGTAGGTGACCACCGGCACCCTGTTCGTCGTCGCGACGCCGATCGGCAACCTCGACGATCTGTCCCCGCGCGCCGCCGAGGCGCTGCGCACCGCCGACGTCATCGGCGCCGAGGACACCCGCCGCGTGCAGATCCTGCTCGACCGCATCGGCGCCGGCGGACGGCGCGACGTCCGCTCGACCTTCGACGGCAACGAGGCCCAGCGCGCCGACGAGCTGGCCGCGCTCTTGGTCGAGGGTAAGTCGGTGGCGCTGGTGAGCGACGCCGGCACGCCCGGCGTGTCGGATCCCGGCGCGCGCGTGGTCCGGGCCGCGATCGCCGTCGGGGCACCGGTCGTGGTGATCCCGGGGCCGGTCGCCGGCATCGCGGCGCTGGTCGCCAGCGGCCTGCCGACCGACCGGTTCTTGTTCCTGGGCTTTCCGCCGCGCGAGGACGGCGCCCGCGCCGAGCTGGCCGGTGGGCTGCGCAGCGAGCGCGCGACGATGATCTTCTACGAGGCGCCCGATCGGGTCGCCGCGACGCTCACGACCCTGGCCGCGGCCTGGGGCGACGACCGCCTCGCCAGCGTCTCGCGCGAGCTGACCAAGCTCTACGAAGAGCACGTGCGCGGCACGCTGGCCGAGCTGCGATCGCGGTTCGCCAGCGCGGCGCCGCGCGGCGAGTGCGTCATCGTGGTCGCGGGCGCCACCGGCGAGACCCGACCCGCGCTCGATCTCGAGCACGAAGTGCGGGTGCTGCTGGCCCAGGGCCTGGGACCCAAGGACGTCGCGCAGCGGCTGATCGTCAAGACCGGCCGCCCGCGCCGCGAGCTCTACCAGCTCGCGATGTCGCTCGCGCGCGAGGTCGAGCGGTGACCGAGCCCCTGCGCTGGGCCGAGGGCATCCCCGAGCTGGTCGTCGACGAGCAGCGCCTGCCGTCAGGGCTCGAGCTGTTGGTCCACGAGGATCACACCGTGCCGCTGGTCGCGGTGTGGGTCGGCTACCGGGTCGGCAGCTCCGACGAGGGCGACGGCACCAGCGGCTTCGCGCACCTGTTCGAGCACATGTTCAAAAACTCGCTGCACCTGGGCGGGCGCCATCACTACGAGGTGCTGCGCGAGGCCGGCGCCACCGACGCCAACGCCCAGACCGGCACCGATCGCACCCTCTATCACGAGGTCATGCCGCGGGCCGCGCTCGAGACCGCGCTGTGGATCGAGGCCGATCGCATGGGCTTTTTCCTGCCCGGCCTCGACGGCGCGCGCCTCGACAAGCAGATCGCGGTCGTGCAGTCGGAGCGGCGCCAGCGTTACGAGAACGCGCCCTACGGACCCGAGCGCTTCGCCGCCGCCGAGGCGCTGTATCCCGACGGCCACCCGCTGCGCTACCTGACCATCGGTCGCCACGCCGACATCGCGGCCGCCACCGTGGCCAAGGTCGCCGCGTTCTACCGGACCTGGTACGTGCCGGCCAACGCGACCATCGTCTTGGCCGGCGACGTGACGCCAGCCGAGGCCAGCGAGCTGTGCGCGCGCTGGTTCGGCGACTTTCCGCCGTCGGTGCGGCCCCCGCGCCGGAGCTGGCCGAGGCCCGAGGTGCGGGGGCCGATCGCGGTCACCGTCGACGACAAGCTGGCGGCGCTGGGCCGGGTCCGGCGCTCGTGGATCGGCCCGGCCGCCAACAGCGACGACGACGCCGCGCTCGACGCGCTGGCCGTGGCGTGGGCGCTGCCCGGCTCGGGCCGGCTGTGGCGCACGCTGGTCCACGAGCGGCGCTGGGCCCAGCGGGTCTCGGTGGGCGCGTCGTCGGGGCGCCTCGGGGGCGAGGTCCACGTCACCGTCGATCTGCAAAGTGGCGTCGACCCCGCCGCGGTGGCCGCGCTCCTCGACGTCGAGCTGGCGACGGTGCGGGCCGGCGAGGTCGATGAGCGCGCGGTGCGGCGCGCGATCCACCGGCGTGAGGCCGCGATGCTGTGGCGGCTCGACGGCATCGGCCGACGCGCGGCGCTGATGCTGAGCGCGCACCTCACGTCGGGCTCGGTGCGTGGCGTCGGCGAGGCGCTGGCCCGCATGCAGCGGGTCACCCCGGCGTCGGTGGTCGAGGCGGCGCGGCGCTGGCTCGACCCGGCGCGCCTGGTCGAGGTGGTGACCCGACCCACCCGCGCGGTTGCGAGCGCCGCGGGCGCGGGTACGCTCAGCCGATGAGCCATCCCTACACGCTCGCGATCGAGGGCATGCACTGCGCGGCCTGCGTGCGGCGCGTCAAGGCTGCCGTCGAGCCGCTGCCCGGCGTGCGGATCGACGAGCTGCGAGTCGGCCACCTCGCCGGCAGCCTCGACGACGACGCCGACCTGGCCCAGGTGATCGCGGCGATCGAAGGCGCGGGCTTCACCGTGCCGCCCCGCCCGTGACCACGTCGATCGACCTGCCGATCGGCGGCATGACCTGCGCGGCCTGCCAGGCCCACGTCGAGCGCGCGCTGCGCGGACAGCCCGGTGTCGTCGAGGTCGCGGTCAACCTGGTGACGCGCAGCGCCCGCGTCACGATCGAGCCGGCCCGGGCCGACGTGGCGGCGCTGGTGGCCGCCGTCGACGCCGCCGGCTACCAGGCCGAGCTGCCGATCTCCGACGACGACGTGGTCGCGCACCAGCTCGCCGACGACGCCGAGCGCGCCGCCGAGGTGCGGGGCTGGGTGGTGCGGGCCGCGGTGAGCCTCGGCGCGATGGTGGTGCTGATGGCGACGATGCACGTGCTCGAGCCCTGGCTGGTCGTGGGCGCGACGGTGGCGATCGGCGGCGTCGCGGGCTGGCCGATCTGGCGCCACGGCACGCTCAGCCTGGTGCGGCGGGCGCCCGACATGGACGCGCTGGTGACCCTGGGCAGCGCGGCCGCGCTCGGGCTGTCGATCGCGGCGGCGGCGGGGGCGGGCGGCGCGCTCTACGCCGAGGGGGTGCTCGGCATCCTCGGCTTCATCGCGCTCGGCCACGCCCTCGAGGCGATGGCGCGGCGACGCACCACCAGCGCGCTGGTCGGGCTGGCGCGCCTGGGCGCCCGGGTGGCGCGCATCGTCGACGACGCCGGCGACGAGCAGGAGCTGGCGCCGGCCGCGCTGCGCCGCGGCGACGTGCTGGTGATCCGACCCGGCGAGCGAGTCGCCGCCGACGCCGTCATCGTCGAGGGGACCAGCGACCTCGACGAGGCGCTGCTCACCGGCGAGGCCATCCCGGTCTTGCGCGGCGTCGGCGACCGCGTCATCGGCGGCTCGGTCAACGGCGTCGGCGCGCTGCGGGCCCGCGTGGTCGCGGCCGGCGGCGCCAGCACCGTCGCGCGGCTCATCGCCGCGGTGCGCGAGGCCCAAGGCGAGCGCGCGCCCACCCAGCGCCTGGCCGACCGGGTCAGCGCGGTGTTCGTGCCGATCGCGATGGCGCTCGCGCTCGCGACCGCGGCGGGGTGGCTGCTGACGACCGGCGACGCCGCCCGCGCCGCGCTGCACGCCGCGACCGTGCTGGTGATCGCGTGCCCGTGCGCGATGGGCCTGGCGGTGCCGACGGCGGTCATGGTCGCGACCGGGCGCGCGGCCCGGCGCGGCGCGCTCATCAAGGGCGGCGGCGTGCTCGAGCGCCTGGCCACCGCGACCTGGGTGGTCTTCGACAAGACCGGGACCTTGACCGTCGGCAAGCCCAGCGTGGTGCGGGTGGTCGGCGACGAGGCCGCCGTGCTGGGCGCCGCCGCCAGCGTCGAGGCGGCCAGCGAGCATCCCCTGGCCCAAGCCATCGTGGCGGCGGCCCGGGCCCGCGGGGTGCCGGTGGTGCCGGCCCGCGACGTGGTGGCCACGCCGGGGGGCGGCGTGCGCGGAATGTCCGGAACGCGGACAGTCGTGGTCGGCACCGCGCGCTACCTGGTCGCGGCTGGTCTCGACGCCGACGTGATCCGCGAGCTCGACGACTCGCTGTCAGGCGACGGCGCGACCCCGGTGCTGGTCGCGGTCGACGGCGTGGCGGTCGGCGGGGTGGCCTGCGCCGACGAGCTCCGACCCGAGGCCGCGAGCGCCGTGGCCGCGCTGCGCGCCCGCGGGCTTGGGGTGACGCTGCTCAGCGGGGATCGGCCCGACGCCGCCCAGCGGGTCGCCGACGCGGTCGGCATCGCCGACGTCCACGCCGCGATGCGGCCCGAGGACAAGCTGGCCTTCGTGCGCGGGCTCCCCGATGCGCACGCGATCATGGTCGGCGACGGCATCAACGACGCGCCCGCGCTGGCCGCGGTCGCGGTCGGCATCGCCATGGGCACGGGCACCGACGTGGCCGCCGGCGCGGCCGCGGTCACGCTCCTGCGTCCGTCGCTGATGCTGGTCCCTGAGCTGGTCGACGTCGGCCGCGCCGCCCTCCGCACCATGCGCCTCAACCTGGCCTGGGCCTTCGGCTACAACCTGCTCGCGCTGCCGCTCGCCGCCGGCGCCCTCGCGCCCTGGGACATCGCCATCACGCCCATGCTCGCCTCCGCGCTCATGGCGATCTCGTCGGTCAGCGTCGTCCTGTCGAGCCTCCTGCTCGCCGGCCGCGGCCGCCGGGCGAGTGCGAGCTAGCTACAGCGTGCCCGGTAATTCGGGCGGTTCTCGACGGGAAGTGTCAGACGCGGCGGCGACGATCTCCTCGAGCACCCGTGCAGCTCGAGGAGACCACCCATGGCAACGTCCCGTCGCCGGCCGC
>Ga0209181_10002175_pt1 | contig 32470 bp, 25 predicted proteins | sample MAT05_FD_187208 | JGI IMG/M metagenome (GOLD analysis project Ga0209181, IMG submission 187208) | Freshwater microbial communities from Lake Fryxell liftoff mats and glacier meltwater in Antarctica - MAT-05 (SPAdes) (version 2) | ecosystem: Environmental > Aquatic > Freshwater > Ice > Liftoff... | reverse complement strand
TTGCGCTGGCAAAGAAAGCGTTACTTTACTGTACTCATTTTTTTTTCATAACTTAAAGTTTTAAATGAAAACGAAAGATAGTGCTTTATGAAATCGGTCGCTTTCACCGTAGGTGTTGGTTCAACAATGGTATTGCTGCAAGCAGGGACGTTGTTATCTTCGGCTGCGGTTCGCTATCAGCTTCGGTTGTGGGCAGGACAAGCATCTTTGGGCTTTTATTTGTTATCTTTTACTTTATAACTTTATTCAGCAGCGGTTGGGGTCAGACATAGCAATGAATTCCCTGCCTTCGCAAATACTCAACGTTAGCGGTAAGCTTATATGCACCATACATTATACGAGGAGCTAAGACTAAGTACTTTTCTACTTCAATTTTATTGCATCCTGACAAGAGGTTTCTTCGAAAATGAAGAGATTAAAAGAGTTGATGAGCTGATAAAGTTGAAGATTGGCAGGTTAAAAATCATGAGTGACACCTTTAAATGGGACGGTCGCTATGACCTTGTATTCAAACAAAATTTGGAATCCAGAGATATTATTAAAAAGGCTAAAGGCAATTTAAAATACCAGCAAATTTGTAGCGACAAAGAAATTGCTGACTACTTAATCAAAAACTCTCAATTTCTTGAACAAGGTATTTTATTAGTTGACTTAAAAAAGCTTTTAGATGTTGAGAGCACGTTTAGAAATGGATACATGCTTCATGACGTTTTTAACGGTTATCCTGAAAAGAATATGTTTTCATATCAAATGGACTGTATTGATTACTTGTTTTCGGCAGCACATTTTTATAATGAGGGCTCCGACTATTATCATGATAGAAAAACGATTAAATTTTATAATGACAAAAATTATGGCGAAATACATCCTTTTGAAATGAGGCGAATTTAGCCAAAAGAAGAAGTAATGTTTAGAAATTTTAGAGAAGCATATATAAACCTTGTGTTTTTTATTGAAAGTTTCATTAATTCAGTGGGGCTTGATGCACTTTTGGATGGTTCTGCAAAAACCGAAACTGATGAAAACAAATTAAAGGGAATAGAGAAAATAAAAAATGGGTGGAAAACTTATTCAACTCTGAAGCAAAGAATTAAAAATTTTCACAAATAATAAACGGTAAACCGATTGACACAGATAAAGACCCAATTAAATCTTATTTAGAAGTAAGTGTTGAACTCCGAAATCAATACGTTCATTCATCTGCTGACAAAACTAAAAATCGCTTTACTCCCGATGATTGGAAATTTAAATGCGACGAAATGATTGACCATAAATGTTTCGAAGTGTTAGAAGGATTTTGGAAAGGTTGTTATCCAGTAAAGGTTTTTCCTAGGGTTATTTTTAACGAATTTTATGGTAGCTCTTTCAAAGGACATCAAGGTCGTTTTGTAGTGACAGAGTAAAGCCTACCGATAAATCGAGTAACGCAGTGAAATTCTTTCATAGGCGCAGGTCTCCCGACCTGTTGCCTTTTCGTCACTACTGCCGCCGTAATCATTCACTCCAGCAATACAAGTTAAGCAACCCTTTATCTTTGTCATCTACTCAATTGCACTGATATACCTCCAATGCCATGGCTCATTTACAGAGCCTGCAGTTACAGAATTCCGATTCAGGTAATGAGCTTTTGATTGTATAGTAAATCGCTGTAAAGCAGCACCGGATGATTTTCATGTTGCCAAAACTCATCTCCGCCATAGTTCGTGTCCACACGAACCATGCACCCACTTACTGAACGCAATGATAAAAAATCTCCTTTCACTTTTTAAAAATTCGTCAAAGAGATAATATAGTTCCGGGGATTATTTTTAGTGGATATAGTACAAATAGAAATCAGTATTTGCATCAGTGTTTCATGTGGACACGAACCACGACTTTAGAACTAGCCAATATATATTAATAAAACCCGCAACCTCGGGCGCAGAATTTATTCTGCGCCTTTTTATTTTCGTGAGCATAGAGTTTACATCTTTTTCAAAAGATGTAAACTCTATTTCTCAGATATAAGAAGTACAGATTCGTAACATGCTGGCGCATGAAGGCATTGGCAACTAACCTTCACTTCCCTTCATTCCTGCGCCTGGCAGGTTAAAAATTAATTTTAAGATGAGTCACTTTTGGCGATGGATAATCACATTCTAAGAAAATGTTAAAACAGGGTAACTGCTTTTACTCAATACTAAATACTGCTATTTTTACAGCAGATGAAAAAAACATATTTATACCAGACATTCCGGCTTTTTCGTAAAGCAATCTGGTTCTTTGTGTTTATAAGTCTCCTTTCTTTAAACTATTTTCCAACTACTAATTTTTTTACTGGATTAGGTGAGTACGTTTTGCGTTCGTCTGCGGAATCGCAACGGGAGACGCCCAAACAGACTGATCAAAAAAAATCAGTTCCTTTTTCAAATCCAACTGAGGAAAAGTCAGATTCAGATAACCGGAATAAGGATTTAGATGAAACAATTTATTCTAAAAACAGGAGGCTCGTCTCAGAAAAAACGGAACCAGTTTTTAAAGGTTATTATTGTGCTGTAATAAAAAAAATTCTGAAGGACGAGCCTATTCCCCATTACGTTTCCAATGCATCCAATACCTGTTTTGCCTCCCTTTACAGGTTTAGTATTTTTAAAAATCTTCCACCTGTTATATAATGGCTATCCACTGTCGTTGAACTTTTTAGTTACCCAATGCTACTTATTTATGCATAGGTATTGCTGTTTTACAATCATTTTTTAAATTTTACCTTCCAAAATGAAAAAATTATTTTACATAGTTTCTTTGCCGTTGTGTGCCCTTATGTCCTGTTCCACTTCTTCCAGCAAAGACAAACCAAAAGATGAAGTGCCTGAAATTTCTGTAATTGTTATTAGCCAAAGAGATACCATTATTAATACGGCTTATGTAGCTAATATACAAGCGTTCCAAAATACAGAAATCAGAAGCAGGATACATGCATTTTTAGAAGACATTTTGGTAGATGAAGGTAAGCCGGTAACAAAAGGCCAGGCACTGTTTCAATTAAGTACCAGTGAGCTGGTTATTGGAGAGTCCAAAGCAAAAGCCAATGTAGATATAGCGTTGGCCGAAGCAAAAACCGCAGAGCTGGAAGTGGAAAGGGTAAATGTACTGGTAAGCAAGAAGGTAATTACCCAGATAGAACTTGACCTGGCTAAAGCCAGGCTTAGAGCTGTAGAAGCAAAAGTAAGTGAAGCAAGGGCCTTTGCAGAGGAGGCTAAATTAAAAAAAGGGTACACCATTATCAGGGCACCATTTGACGGAATTGTAAATAGATTACCATTAAAAAAAGGCAGTCTGATTGATGAAGGAACGATGCTAACATCCATCACCGACGTTCGATCTGTCTTTGCATATTTCAGCGTTTCGGAAAACGAATACCTGCGATTTAACCGAATAAAAAACAGGGACAACCAGGTCTACGATAGTGTATCGCTGGTACTAAGTGATGGCAGCCCATATAAATATACAGGAATCATTGAAACCATGAACGGCGAGATTGACCCCAGCACCGGATCGCTAACGTTTAGAGCCAGGTTTGCCAACCCACAGGGGCTTTTGAAACATGGGGCAACTGGTAAAGTAGTATTGCAGGCTGATGTAAACAATAGCCTGCTGGTACCACAGAAATCCACCTTTGAAATACAAGATCGCAGTTATGTGTTTATCGTTGACAAAGACAATGTCATTCGCCAAAGAGCTTTTGAATATACTACCCGGCTTGGAGAGTTCTATCTGGTTAAAGCAGGTTTAAAAGTGGGTGACCAGATTGTGTACGAGGGTGTACAAAACCTCAGAGAAGGCACCAGGATTAAGGCCAGGATGATTCCCTTTTCCGGTATTTGACAATCGTTGTTTTTGTAACCGCTTCACCAATCTTTTTGATACATAATCCCATAAAAAAATATTAATGGTAAAGACATTTATACAACGACCTATACTTTCTCTCATCATTTCCATCATCATAACCCTGCTGGGTGTATTTGCATTATTTACACTGCCCGTAACACAGTTTCCGGATATAGTTCCACCCAGCGTAATGGTTACCGCAAAATATACAGGTGCCAATGCCGAAGTATGTACCAAAGCGGTAACCACGCCATTAGAGAGAGCCATCAACGGTGTACCCGGTATGACTTACATGAGTAGTGTGAGCAGCAACAACGGTACTACACTTATACAGGTGTTTTTTAAAGTAGGTACCGATCCGGATATGGCAGCGGTGAATGTTCAAAACCGGGTGATTACGGTGTTGGATGAATTACCGGAAGAGGTGATAAAAGCAGGTGTTACCACCGAAAAAGAGGTGAATAGTATGTTGATGTACCTCAACATTATCAGTGATGATACCACAGCAAGCGAAGCCTTCATTTATAATTTTGCCGATATTAATATCCTGCAGGAATTAAAGAGAATTGAAGGGGTAGGTTTTGCCGAGATTATGGGGCAAAAAGAATACAGTATGAGGGTATGGTTAAAGCCGGAACGAATGGTAAGCTACAATATTAGTGCAGATGAAGTAGTGCAGGCATTGCGCAATCAAAATGTGGAAGCTGCACCTGGCAAGACGGGTGAAAGCAGTGGAAAGGCTGCCACCGATATGCAGTTTGTGATTCGATATACAGGAAAATTTTTAGAGGCAAAACAGTATGAAGATTTACCCCTTCGCGGCCTGGAGAATGGAAACATTTTGCGGCTAAAAGATATAGCTGATGTGGAGTTTGGAGCACTTACCTACAGTATGGTAAGCAAAACCGATGGAAAAGCATCCGCTAATATTATGATGAAGCAACGCCCCGGAAGCAATGCGCAGGGCGTGATTGAAAATGTAAAAAAAAGGATGCAGGAATTGCAGGCTACCCAGTTTCCGCCGGGGATGAAGTTTAATATCGCCTATGATGTAAGTCGCTTTTTGGATGCTTCTATCAATGAAGTGATAAAAACATTGGTGGAGGCGTTTATACTGGTATTTATTGTGGTTTATATTTTTCTGCAAAACTTTCGCTTTACCCTGATACCTGTGCTTGCCGTACCGGTGGCCTTGATAGGCACCCTTGCTTTTATGCAGCTATTTGGATTCTCAATCAACCTGCTTACGTTATTTGCCCTTGTTTTATCGATCGGCATTGTAGTGGATAATGCCATCGTGGTGGTGGAAGCGGTGCATGTAAAAATGGAAGAACATCACCTGTCTGCCATGGATGCCACCATTGCTGCGATGCAAGAAATTACAGGTGCTATTATTGCCATTACCCTTGTAATGAGCGCCGTGTTCATTCCTGTTGCATTTTTGAGTGGCCCGGTGGGTATTTTCTACCGGCAGTTTAGTCTCACGATGGCTATTGCCATTGTTATTTCAGGAATTAATGCATTAACCCTTACACCTGCGTTATGTGCCCTGTTACTTAAACACAATCCTGTGCCACCAGAAAAAAGGAAAGGATTGCTCAACAAATTCTTCAATTCTTTTAATCTGGGTTTTGGAAAGATTGAAAATAAATACAAAGGCCTTGTACGGAACACCGCAGGTCGAAGGATACTTACTATCAGCATACTACTTATTTTTTGTGCTGCTACTTTTGGTATTAGCACCATATTACCTGGTGGATTTATTCCCAATGAAGACCAGGGAATGGTTTATGTAAATGTAAACACGCCGGCCGGTGCAACACTTGAACGCACTGAAAAAGTAATGGATCAAATTCAGCAGGCAGCATCAACAATCACATCGGTAGAGAATGTAACTACACTGGCAGGATACAGTTTGGTAAGTGAAGTAGCAGGTGCATCTTATGGAATGGGTATGATTAATTTGGCTACCTGGAAAAACAGAACAGTGTCCGTAACCGAAGTAATAGAAATGCTGAAAGAAAAAACAAAACATATCAAGGATGCCAGTATCGAATTTTTTCCGCCACCAACAGTGCCGGGGTTTGGCAACACGAGTGGGTTTGAACTGAGGCTATTAGATAAAACCGGCAGTGGCGATTTACAAAGGACAGCTTCTGTAACCAACAACTTTATTGAAGAATTGAAGAAGCAAAAAACGATTGGTAGCGGATTCACCAATTTCGACCCAAGCTTTCCTCAATACCTCATTCATATTGATTATGATTTAGCGGCAAAAAAGGGGGTTACGGTAGAGAATGCCATGAGTACACTGCAAACCTTGCTGGGCAGCTTCTATGCCACCAATTTTATACGGTTTGGACAGATGTATAAAGTGATGGTGCAGGCCTATCCCCAGTACCGAAGCAAGCCGGAAGACATTCTGCAACTCTTTGTAAAAAATGACAAAAATGAGCAGGTTCCCTTTGGCACATTTATACGGTTAGAAAAAGTATTTGGCCCGGAGCAACTCACCCGTTATAACATGTACACATCGGCGCTGGTAAATGGCGATGCTGCAATTGGCGCCAGTAGCGGTGATGCCATCAAAGCGATTCAGGAAGTGGCGAAAACAAGTTTACCCCGTGGGTTTAGTTACGAATTCAGCGGAATGACAAGAGAGCAAATTATTAGTGGTAACCAGGCCGTGTATATTTTTATTATTTGCCTGGTATTTGTGTACTTGTTGCTGGCTGCAAAGTATGAAAGTTTTCTGTTGCCTTTGCCCGTGATATTGTCTTTGCCTGCCGGCGTGTTTGGCTCTTTCCTTGGGCTTAAAATGATGGGGTTGGAAAATAATATTTATGCACAGGTAGCCTTGATTATGCTAATAGGGCTGCTCGGAAAAAATGCCATCATCATCATTGAATTTGCTGTACAGCGGCGTAAAGAAGGAAAAGGAATTATGGAGGCAGCCGTTGAAGCCTCCGCTGCAAGACTGCGCCCAATACTGATGACCTCCTTTGCATTTATTGCCGGCCTTATTCCACTTTGTATCGCTAGTGGTGCAGGTGCAATGGGTAATAGAAGTATTGGAACCGCAGCATTGTTCGGTATGTTAATCGGAACACTGGCTGGCGTAGTAGTCATTCCCGGATTGTTTTTCTTATTTGAAACAATGGCAGCTAAAATAAAGAAATCGCCGAAAGTAACAGTAGCAGCAGCAACAGTAAACCATACAGCAGAAGAAAGTTTTTCACCTAACGAAACCAACCATACCAATGCGTAAGAATTTAATGATAAAAAAATATTACACCGCAATTACCTGTGCTATTTTGCTGCTCGCCGGTTGCAATATTCCAAAAAAAATTACTCAACCCAATAATATCAGCCGAATCCCGGAGGTGTACCAGCAGGCCACTTTAGACAGCAATAGCATTGCCACACAATCCTGGAAATCATTTTTTGCAGATAGTGTACTACAACAACTGATTGACACGGCGCTGGCTTTTAATCCCGATTTATTGAGTGCAGCGCAACAGGTAAATATCGCAGGTACTTATGTGAGCATGAGTAAGGCACTAACAATGCCTGCATTGGATGCCGTTATTAATCTGCAGGCAGATCGTTATGCTTTTTATACGATGAACGGAGTTGGTAATGCAGACCTCAATAAGAGCAGCAATATCACACCAGATATGCGTATCCCAAATGTGGTTCCTGATTTTTTGATTGGGTTACGCAGTCAGTGGGAAATTGATGTGTGGGGCAAACTACGCAATATGAAAAAAAGTGCCGCCGCCAGGTATCTCTCCACGGTGCAGGCTAAACGCTTTCTTCAAACCAATCTTGTGGCAGAAGTGGCCTATCAATATTACGAGTTGATAGGGCTGGATTACGAAATTGAGATTGTTCGTAAAAACATTCAATTGCAAGAGCAAGCACTCGAAATTGTAAGAGCGCAAAAATTAGGCGGCAGGGCAACAGAATTGGCAGTGTTACAATTTGAAGCGCAAACAAAACGGACCCGGGGTATTGAATTTGCGGTTAAGCAACAAATTGCAGAAAGCGAAAATCGCATTAACATGTTGCTGGGAAGATATCCACAGCAAATTAAACGGGGTTCATCTTTAATGGAGCTCACCATACCCGGTAAAATCAGCACTGGCATTCCGGCAAATTTACTGCTTAACAGACCAGATGTAAATGCCGCCATGCATGACCTTACTGCTGCTTATGCAGATGTTGCGGCTGCCAGGGCCATGTACTATCCATCGTTTACTATTTCACCTTTTATCGGCTTTCAGGGATTCAGGTTGGCATCATTTTTTGATGCCACTTCAATTGCCGCTGGTATTGCGGGCAATATCACCGGCCCCATTTTCAATAAAAGAAGAATAAGGGGGCAGTACAGTATTAATGAAGCACAAGCCAAACAAGCATGGTTGAATTACAACAAGTCAATGCAAACCGCCGTAATGGAAGTACAAAACAGTCTGCAGGGTTTTACCAATCTTGCCAGCCAGTTCAATTTAAAGCAGGGAGAAGTAAGTTCCCTTTCCGCCGCAATTGGAACGGCAAATGATTTGTACACTAATGGCTATGCCAACTACCTGGAAGTGATTACCGCACAAAAAAGTTTACTGGATGCGGAAATAGAATTAACGCTGATGAAGAAAGTGCAACTACAAACGATGGTGGCGCTGTATCGGTCTGCTGGTGGCGGGTATCAGTAGCATGCATATAATACTAGTGTTAATTATCAACTAACCATTAAAGACGGGCAAAACAAACTGCTAACAGAATGGCGGTTCAAGGATACACCAACAGCAGTGGGTGATATGAGTTGTAGTGTACAGGATCTAATCAGCCTTAAGAAAGGCAGTAACCCCGTTTTAAAGTTGTACTATTCTTCAAGCGAATTGCCCCAGGGTCGTCAACTGGCAGCTTTTATTGTAGAAAACAACCAAACAGTAAGCCGGTAGTTGTTATAGATAAATGCCTACGTGTTATTGATAGTGGCCTTTGTTTTCAGGGCCATTATCAATCCATCTTTAGAATGCCCACTTCTTAAAAACAATTCACTTTGAAAAATGCCAGTGGAGCAATCGCCGAAGCTTAGCCAACTTCGATTGCATAATTAACAAGGTAAACAGCAGAAAGGCTAAAGAGTAATACTCCAAATAATTCAATGGCTAATTCGTCTTTTGAGGGAATGTAAATTTTTGTAAAAATTCTTTTCATCTTATTTATTTTAAGGTTGTTTTAAAGTTTTTTCCTGGAGAGATATTTTGTACCCTTTACTTTTAAACAGACCTATGAAATAGTGAACGGTTTACCGGCAATTAGCCTTTATGATTTATATAACATTCTGGAAGGTAGGATCATGAACACTGGTTACGGATATAAATGACATGGGCAATTATTTTATAATGGCATGGTATGTACCTGGAGGGAGACCCCTTTGTTATGAAAGGTTACACTGGTTATCGCTTTCCAAAAAGCTTATCAACATCTTTTCCTGACAAATTGATATACCCTTCTTTAGTGGTAAGCCTTACCCCATGCTGGCCAATCAGGCTGCAATGCTGCAGGTTTACTCCTTCTTCGCCCAGCCGGAAGGTTTTCATATAATCCTTGTTCTTCCTGTTTTCAGCAATAAAAAAGGACTGCAACAGTTCATACAGTTGAGAAAATGTATTCCCGGTTCCTTTAAACTTCACTGAAAAATAATTGGTCTCCTGTTGCTTGCGAAAATCTTTCATCAACAGGAAATAAAGGGTGTCGGCACCCACTGCCCGAAATTCCATTTTTGCTTTTGTTAGGCCAAGTGTTTTCAACTCACCAACCAGGTTCCATTCCGCAGGTGACGCCATTTCAATCTGTGCATTAACAGCAACAATTTTAAAACAAAACAAAAAAGCCATTAATATTTTCATCATGTTAGCTCCCGCAATTATAGTAAGCAATGTAGGTAAAATTTTGAATACAATTTCGCTTAAATAAACTATTCAAAGTTGAAAATACAGATGCTCTTTTACAATAGCGAAATTGGGTGAAAAAGCCAGCATAGCCAGGACGCAGTTAAGGCGCTAAGACGTTGTGTTATTAGAGAAATAAAAACGTCTTAACGCCTTAACGGAAAAACTAAGTATCCCGTAGTTGCTGAGAAAATTATATATACACCATTATTAGCTGACTGATAGCCAACCGAATACAATTTCGAATTTTCAGAGTCAAGCTCCCTCTTTTTGGGAGATAGCCCGTCCCGATCTTTTATCGGGAGGTTGGGGGTGAGGTCAAACGTGCGGCGAAATAACCGAATGTTTTATAACCAACAAACATCCCTTCTAAAAAAGTGTATACTGCTTTGTTGGGCCCAGAGCAGGATGATCCGATAGCTCGGATTTGAAATGTATCCAGACAAAATGAAATAATGAAGGGGAAAATATAAATGAATACCTTTCCATACTTAACGACGATTTCTCAACGCTCGTTCCACTCTTGCTAATTCATAAATAAAAGCCGGTTGCATGAAAAATTTCCTGATCATTTTATTTGTATTCTTTTCGGGTATTTCGTACGCTCAAAAGCATAAACCAGTAAACATTATTTTTGATACAGATATAGCGCCTGATTATGATGATGTGGGTGCCATGGCTTTACTACATGCATTTGCAGATATGGGAGAAGCTAAAATCCTGGCTACCATTTCGTGCAATGCTTTTGAAACTACCGCGGCAACGCTCAGTGTGCTGAACACTTATTTTAAAAGGCCGGATATTCCGATTGGCATTACGAAAAATGTGCTTCCAAATAAAGACTGTTCGCAGCAATGGGCCCAGGGGATTATAGCAAAGTATCCACATTCCCTGCAATCAAATGACCAGGCGATGGAGGCAGTAAAATTGTATCGGAAAATATTATCGGAACAACGGGGTAAAACGGTGACGATTGTAACGGTTGGCTTTTTTACCAACCTGGCTGATTTATTAAACTCAACGGCTGATGAATATTCCCCGCTCAGCGGAAGGGTACTGGTAGCAAAAAAAGTAAAGCAATTGGTTTCGATGGCTGCCCGCATTGATACATCCGGAACAGGAGGTTATGAATTCAATGTGATGGTAGATACCGCAGCTTCCCAAAAAGTATTTAGGGATTGGCCCACCGCGGTTACCATCAGCGGCTTTGAGATTGGTGAAAAAATATTGACCGGCATCCCTTTAATACAAAACGATTTGATACAAAACAGCCCCGTAAAAGATGCATATAAAATAGCCTTAGCAAAAGATAAAAATACCACCGGCCGGAATAGCTGGGATCAAACGGCTGTGCTAGTGGCAGTACGTGGAATAGCTCCCTGCTTTGGTTACCGAAAATTAAATTTTGAAATAAAAGCCGATGGTAAAAATAAACTGATACCGGGCGAAAAATTTACGTACTTAACGTTTAAACAAACTCCGGAAGAAATAACAAAACTTATTGAGGACCTGATGATGCACCAGCCGGTAATGCATTAATTGATTTGTAACTGCAAAAAACGCCTCACCCTTTTTTACCAGGTGCCGGGCTGTGGAATGCATGCCTGGCGAGGCACCAAGGGACAAAACCTTTGCTTTAAACAGTGGAAACATCGGCTGAAAATGTTAAGTTTTGTGGTTTTCATTTCTTATACCGCTGTAATATGTATTTTTATACGATAAAATGGGTAGCATGCATAGAATATTTGTTTTCATGATGGTGTTTTTTTCAGTGTCGGTAAAGGCACAAACTACTTTACGTGGAGGCAATATTTATCAATTACAACAACAGTCAATTATTGGTAACAGTCAGCTTAAAGACAGCATCCCGGCTAAGAAATGGTTTGTGAGTAAGTCGGTCGGCATTTCCACCAGTGTTGGGTTTTTTAATGGCGGCAATGCTACAGTGATGGCTGTACCGGTAGGCATACAATTAAACCGCCGGTTAAACAATAACTGGTATGCATTTGCCGGAGTATCTGCAGCACCAGCGTATGTTAACTTCAATGGTTCTTACTTCTCTGGCAATACCAACAAATTTTCACAACCGCATAACTTTGGTAAATCCAACCGCCTTGATATGTATTCCAGGGCCGAACTGGGTTTGATGTACATCAATGATCAAAAAACTTTCTCCATCTCCGGCAGTATCGGCATTGAAAAAAGCAGTTACCCGTTGATTCCCTTTAATCAAATAGGTTCCTCAAGACCAAATGTTTATATGGCACCCAACAGGTAGAAAGAGCAGCAAACCCATTAGAGCATTGCAATTCCCTTTATTGGGTAATACCGGTTTATCTTTAAACAACAGCCGGTAATGCCGAAACACTTTTTTTCCGTTTTAAAATAAAGGCGCTGATCAATGTTATCAAAAGCCCAACAGTTACAATTTCCATATAGGTAATCAATGCATTAAAAAATGCGTTTTGATTCATTTTTGTAAAGCTGGCCACAAAGCTGCATTTATCGGATCGGTACCGTCGGTTGAGGGACGGGTGGCAAGGCCGGGAACCTATTCTCTTGCAAACCTTAAAAAGTTTCCCCCGCGGACGCAGATCACACGGCATACCTGTGAGGAAGGCTGGTCCGCAATCGCCCGGTGGACCGGTGTGCCACTGAGCCTGGTACTTAACAACGCAGGAATATTGCCAGGCGCACGTTTTGTAAATTTATATGCGTATGATGGCTACAGTGATAGTATCGACCTGCTTGATGCATTTCACCCCCAAACGTTACTGGCTTATAGAATGAATGGCCGCGACCTGAAGGTTCCTCAAGGAGCACTTTTACGGTTGAGAGTAGAAACCCAAATAGGGTATAAGAGCTTGAAATTTCTACAGCGCATCGTTGTAACTGACGAATTTGTTGACATGGGAGACTCCGGTTGGGCCTGGTATGTAGGTATCCGAACAGGACTGCCAAATCAACAACCCATTGATAATTGTTTGGGGAACCTTGGCGTTAAATACCAGCACTGCTTATAAAATAAACCGAACTGTACCAACATTTCCTCAATTGCTGCCGTCAACTACCTGTAACTCTCTTCACAGCAAGGGCACTATATTTGTTATATACCCAAACATGCTAAAAACCACAACTCTAATCGCAGCTCTTGCTGCCATCATTTTGTTTTCCTGTAACAGCAACGAAGCTGACAACCCAAATTCTCCCACATCCAGAACAATCAGTATGCGGAATACTTTTATCACTGCCGACAACGCTTACAGCGATTTCTTTTTCGACAGTTCACAACTCGTGGCCTATATAACCGAGCATAGTTTACCAGACAGTATCACGCAAAGAATGATTGGTTTTTACAATGCCCGCAACTACCAGTTTGCCTGGTTTAGCAGCGCAGGTGTTACCGAACAGGGGCGTGGGTTTTGGAATATGTACAAATATTATCACAGTTATGAACCCGAAAAACTGGGGAAAGCAGAAACATTGCTCAAAACAATGGACAGGCTGGTCGCAGATGATGACTCCAGCTGGACCGGAAGGGATAAAAAACTTACAAAAACAGAGATGGCGCTTACGGAACAGTTTCTCCGCTTCTTCGTATCCAATACTGAAACTGGTTTTATCAAGCGCCAGCAAATGGAGCAGTTTGTGCCTTTTGTAAAAGGCAATGTAATCAGCCTTGCGGATTCGCTGGTAAATGTGCAGCAAAAAGATGGTAAAAATTATGAAGACATTAATCCCTATTACGGAAATTTAAAAAAACACCTGGTTCAATACCTGTCCATACAACAACAGGGAGGCTGGCCGGTTATCAATGAAAAACCAGCCAAACTGAAACCCGGCAGTAATGGTCCGCAGGTTGTAATGTTAAAGAATAGATTGCAGTTAAGCGGCGATATGCCCGTGGCAGATAGCACCAATGTATGGACCGAACAATTGAAGGCTGCAATTGAAAATTTCCAGAACCGGCATGGTTACACTGCGGATGGCAAACTTACATCAGCACAACTGAAGGACTTGAATGTACCCGTGCAAAACCGGATTGCACAGTTGCTTGTGAACATGGGCCGCACCCAGTGGATGATTCAGCAACCGAAGGGAAAATTGATTACGGTAAATCTTCCTGAATTTAATTTGCAGGTATCAGAAAACGACCAAAAAATATTTGATATGGCCGTAGTAGTGGGTAAGGAAGGAGCCGGCACTACGCTCTTTACGGGCAACCTAAACCAGGTAGTATTTGCGCCCTATTGGAATATTCCGGAAAGTATCATAAAAAAAGAAATTTTGCCAGCGATGGAAAAAAATCCAGCATACCTGGAAGAACATGATATGGAAGAAAACGGTTCTTTAGGTGACGGAGTGCCTGCTATCCGCCAAATCCCTGGTGATCAAAACTCGCTGGGCAAAGTAAAGTTTCTTTTTCCCAACAGTTTTGATATTTATTTTCACGATACCCCCGCTAAGTCCCTGTTCTCAAAAAACAAACGAGCCTATAGCCACGGTTGTATCCGCTTGAAGGATCCCAAAAAAATGGCTACTTATCTCTTACAGGATGATGCATCCTGGACTTCCGAAAAAATTGATTCAGCGATGAACGCTGCTGAAGAAAAAATGGTGCGGCTGAAACAGCCGGTACCTGTGTTGATCACTTATTATACAGCATGGGTAGATGCAACGGGCAAACTTCATTTTGCGGATGATATCTATGGTCATGATGCAAAATTGTACCGGAAATTGTTTATGTAAGCGGTGATTTATTAATGCAATAATTACCCCATCGCGGTTCCTTTATAGAAACCAGGCCGGAGATATTTTGTTCCGGGTGAAACGTAAATCTTTACTATAAAAAAATGCAGGCAAGTTTAAAAAAAACCTACCTGCATTTGTCGTTCATTCTTCCGTCAATAAAATCGATTATTATTTGACGATAGTAGCATTTTTACCACACATGGTGCATTTGCCGTCTTTTACAGCGGCAATATCGCCAGCTATCATGCATTTATTTTGTTTCACCACTTTTAGTTTCATTTGCTCCTTAGGTGATAGATTTGAATAGGTTAGCTGGTTCGGGCAATTTCCCGAGTTATCAATCACCAGTTCATGGGATTGTTCAGTACTGGCCGATTTCATCAGGTCGGTTTTCATTTGCTCTTTAGCTGACCTGTTAATTGCAGTTACATTATTGCTGATTTTGGCTGGAGTGGTATTCATTTTTACCACTTCCATTTTCATTTGCTCTTTTTTTGACCTGTTAATATTATTTTGTGCCACTGCAACTGTTGATATTAAGGTGAATACTGCTACCAATACGATATTAAAATTTTTCATCTCACTAAATTTAATGTTGGAAAATATATTGTGTTAGACTTCACTATGCAAGCCTTGCCGATATTGGCCGACACGGAGGAAAACAAGGTATTATTAGATTAGCCAAATGCAATTGCGTATATGAAGCGGCAGGTTATTTTCTGTATAGGTAACATACTTAGCTTGGGCCTTATTTGGTATTGGCAACACTGTTGCTGAACGCTTGCTTAAAAAAGATAAGGGAGTAAAGAAAGTTTGGCGTGAAAATACTTTCCGAACGCTACCAAACCGGGAATTTACAACATGCGAACCTTCCAACTGCTTTTCGCAATTGCACCCGTCAAGTGGCAACGATTCAGTTTTCTCGTTGCATAAATGTGCACTTCCAGGCTCATATACGTGCTGATTTATCACTACAGGTACATGCTTATTACCATCAGATAAAGACATATCTATAAAGACCGAACTCGAAATGAATAAAAGGGCTGATATGATGGTAATTATGCTTTTCATCGCTACACTTAAATTTTTATACCCGATTATATTATCCCGATATATGTTCTGAGTGTTATTTTATACAAAGAAACATAAAATATTTATTTAACACTATGATTTTTGTTTTTTTTCTGGATGATTTTAAATTTTTAACAACATTAAATACCTGATTAATAATACTATACAAATTACTTATTTACACATGTATTGTATTAGCCTAGGTAAGCGATGCCTTTATCACCAATGTTATAAAAGATTGTGAGATTGTGTAAAATGATTGATTTTCAGAAGAACTAAATAATTTTTTCTATATAAACATTCTATTATTAATATGTTTTTTTGAGATAGAAATTGAGTAACCGAAAAAAACAAATATTAAAATTTATTTAAGAAAAATCGTTTTTGATCAACCTAAAAATAAGCGGCAGGTAATTTTTTATGAATGAGTTTCGCCTATACCCACATCATCAAAAAAATAAAAGTTGGTTTAATTCGACCCTAAAGTTTTTAGAGAAATATCATTTGTAAATATTTCAAAAAATGCTTTAGGCGGTTATGTATGCGTGAGCCAAAAACGCTTATATAACATGGACACAAGGCCTACACGTCCTGGTTGCATCACCCACTTAGCTATCAATGACCAGAAGCATAAAAGCCTGGCAAAAATATTTTTCTGTTTAATAGATTTTACCTTGTACATTAAAAGGTTGCTAAAAAGAAATCTATTAGCTGAAAACCCGGTCGTATACTAGCAGATAGTAGTCAGGCTAAGCAAAATGATCACTGGCTTACTCTGGGATACAGCATATAACGTTGACATGAAGGGAAATCATTAACACTTAAAATCCTATTTTTACTCACCTGTTTAATAAAAACGCCAGGCAACAACCGTTTGAAGAGCTATCCTATCCCTTTATTGTTTTTGGCAGCCATCCTAATTTTTTCATTTGCAACTGCACAACCCATTACCGGCTTCTGGAAAGGCAAGATTGACCGCAAAAATGTAGAACTTAAAATAATAAAAAACGGCGACAGCATCACCGGCACCAGTTACTATTACGCATCCGCCAACAGCTACAGGCGATATAGCATCAAAGGTTATTTTGATGACCGGGACAATAGCGTGGTATGGTGGGATGATCAGTTGATTGAAGAAAAAAACAGTAGCCGGCTTTTTATTGCAAAGTCTGCCACCCCATATCTTACAACAGCAGATTTTAATTGCCCCGGTGGCACCAAAATGTACCTGAATGGAAAAGCAGCTTTAAAAAATAACGCAGAGCAGGAAAAGGGACCGGTTGATTTGCAAAAAATGGGTGCGCATACCTTCAACGATGAATGGGATTTTGTAATTGAAAATTATACCCTCGGTGCCAACGACCCGGAATTGATTGATAGCATTGGTAAAATGGCTTTTACCAAACCCATACCCGTAGAGCCATTAGTGGTGAAGCAAACACTGCAAAAGCCTGCGCCGAAAGATGTGGCGATACAACCCAAAAAACAAGTACCCGTTCCTGCCTCTAAAAATGAACCGGCCATACAACCAACACCTGCTCCTGTTAAAGCGCCGGTAGTTATAGCTACACCTTTAAACAATGAACAAAAATTTGTAACCCGACGCAGGCAGGTAATGCAGGAAATACCCATCAGTGGCGATTCAATCGAGTTAACGTTTTATGATAATGCAGAAGTGGATGGTGATTCCATCGCTATTTTTCTAAATAACCAACTGCTGTACGAGCATGTTCGCCTTACAGATAAAGGGTACACCATCAGGCTGGCCGTTGCCACATTGCAGCAGTCAAACGAGCTGGTGATGGTAGCGGAAAACCTGGGATCCATTCCTCCCAACACCTCACTGATGGTGGCCATGGTAGATGGCAGGCGCTATGAAACAAGACTGGAAAGCACGGAGCAAAGCAGTGCGGTAATTAGGTTTATTCGTAAGGAACTGTAGTTGCGGAAAGTTTCCTATTTTTTTCATTGTAGTGGCAGGTAGCATTGGAAACGTTGTGTTGGCTTTGAAATAATGAATGCCTTAAAAGTGCACGCAGCAAAATATCCCTTCGCAAAAACATCTGCCAATAACAATATAACCACACTAAAAATATAACGTTTACGGCTACGCCTCATGTATGGTAATATTATTGAGACTCTTCATCTGTCTGGAGGCGCAAATTCAATCAAAACCTGTTTGCGGCTAAAGTAATTATTCACTGATTTTTTTTCCAGGTATGCACTTTATCTATAATTGCTCATTCTTTTCTTAATTTGTGCAACTATAATTATCAGCCCCAATACATTTAAAAAATACCGATCAAAATCGCATCAAAAATTATTCGTAAACACTTTGAAAAGTTAGTTAATCATTTTTGGGAAAAAGAAATCTTAATTCTTCAATAGATATATCTGATATGGAAAGAAGGATTTATCAATGGTCTACAAACGTTTCAATCTAACTAATGAAGAAGCCAGCATAGTAGAGGGGAATAATGTTTGGATGGCTAATGGAGCTTATGAAAAATTCAGTAGTTAATAAACCAATTAATAAAATAACTTTAAGAAAAAAACGCTATGTTTTTAAAAGATATAGAACTGATCAATTTTAAATGTCACACCCATTTAAAAATGGATTTTTCTACCGGCGATGCAAAAAACAGCAACCGGAAAACAACTTTTTTATTAGGCGAAAATGGTACTGGTAAAAGCGCCTTGCTTAAGGCGATAGCCCTGGTTACCGCAGGCAGCAATGCATTGGCCGATGTATTGGGCAACCCCGATGCCTGGGTACAAAATAAGAAAAAATATTGCCAGGTAAAAGCAAATATTGTAACAGCCGAAGGCGAAGAGCGGCATATCGAATTGAAGATTAACAGGGGCAGCCATATAAGAGAAATACTCAATGAAAACCGGGATACACTGGAGCAACTGGATGCTGCCATTAAAAATGCAGACCGCAATTATTTTATACTGGCCTATGGCGCCAGCCGGCGGCTCAACCGCAGCGATAGCAAAATAATAAGTAAAGACTCATTCTATCGGTCGCCGCGGAGCAATGGCATACAGTCATTGTTTAATCCTGATGCTACACTTGTTTCGCTGGCTAACTGGGCAATGGATATTGACTACTCAAGCAACGGTAAAAACCTGAATATTGTTAAAACAGCGCTCAACCAGTTTTTGGTAGAAAATGTATATTTCAAAAAAATTGATCGTCAAAAAGGGCAGCTGCTATTTAGCACACCTGACGGTGAAATCCCACTTGACCAGTTGAGCGATGGCTACCAGAATGTAACAGCCTGGGTTGGAGATTTGATGTACAATATTACTAACAGTTTCAGCAATTACAAAGACCCGTTAAAGGCAAGAGGTGTTTTGCTCATTGATGAAGTTGACTTGCACCTGCACCCCAAATGGCAACGAAGGCTGCATGCTTTCTTAAACGACCAATTGCCCAACTTTCAAATAATTGTAACCACTCACTCACCGCTTACTGCGCAGCAAGCTAAAGAAAATGAACTGTATGCATTGCGAAGAGTGGCAAAAAATATTGAGCTGGTTGCATTTGTTGGCGACCCCTCAAAAATGTTATTGCACCAGGTACTGATGTCGCCGGTATTTGGTGTTGATTCTGATGAATCGGCTGAAGTAGAAAAAGCAAAAAAAAAAGTAAGAGAATTAACGCTTAAAAAAGATAAAACGTCTTCAGAAAAAGCAGCAATAAAAAAACTTACACTGGAAGTAGCAGACCTTCCAATGAATGTGCGTACCAACAGTTCGCTCGACCCTAAGGATGTAAAACTGCTTAAAACCTTTAATCAAAAACTGAAAGCAAAACTGCAATAAAATGATACCCTTAAAAAGAGAAAGAACCGGCTCTGTTTCGGCCAACTTCCGGGGTGTTAAAAGAATTGCCTATAACCTGGAATTGCTTAAATTAAAAAGGGATGGTAAACTGGATGCCGATGTAAACAAGGTTTTGAAGAGCGCTACCTGGAAACCAGCAAAGAAACAGTTACTAAAGGAATCGAAGAATAAGTGTGCCTATTGTGAAACGCCTGCAACGGTAGTGGCCTACGGAGATGTAGAACACTTCAGGCCTAAAAGTACTTACTGGTGGCTGGCATATTGTTATGAAAATTACTTAGCCTCCTGTACCGTTTGCAACCAGCGATACAAGAGTGACCATTTCAGCATCGTAAATGCAGTGATGAAAGGCCCTTCAGTAGAGCCAACACTCACGGATGCACAACTGCAGGCTATGGCAGCTACCATTACACCAGACCCTTTGAATGAAGCGGAAGGCATGCCGCTGGCAAATTTAATAAACGACATGAAAACTGAGTTTGCATTGTTAATTGACCCATATATTGAAGACCCGTCTGAGTACCTGGCTTATCAACCTATATTAGCAAATAAAGAAATCGTAGTAGTGCCAACCAGGCCAGCTTATGCTCCTATCGTTAAAGCATGCGAAGATTTTTTCGGTATCAACCGCCAGGAATTACTTGACCTTCGCTTTCAACATTATTGCACTTATATGTCGTTTAAATACGCTTTAACAATACCGAATCTATCGGGCCAGTTTGTTGCGATGTTTAGTAGCAGATTAACAGAATTTTCATCTGACGGATCACGGTATGCCGGCATGATAAGATATTTAGAAACAAAACCACTTAACACATTACCATGGGATTTTAATTTGGTGATTGACTTATAAATCGTACTCCTTATGTCTTTTCACAATACAAGTACTTTTTATAATCCATAGCCGCTGCATGAATATCTATACCTACATTGCAGACTTTCCTTCAATTCATTCCTGTGGACGCAGGATAAGAAACCAAATAAAATAATGATGCAAGGGAAATTTCGACTACTTCGCCACAGCGTCTGCCAATAGCAATACAACTATATTAAAATAATAAGAATTTAATCAACGTTGCTATGCCAGGCAGGGAGCGTGGGAAGGTTGCAGCGACTAAGTTGCGAGGTATACCATTGGGGAACTTTTATTGAAGCGAAGATATTTAGAAGTGACACAAACCACAGCGGAAGTTCATTTAAGGCTGTTTATAATTACAATCAGTTAAACCAAACAGCATATCCTTTCCTTCTTAAATCAAGGGCAAGTTTTTCTTCCATCATCAATGCTTCCTGCCTGGTCATCGCTTTTTCATTTATTTGATCATACAGGCTCGGACGTAAATAGCTGCCATATCGATGAACAATATTTGCTGAAAGGTTGTGCCCCTTTTTATTTACATACCCGGTTTTATGTTGCCTGAATCTTTCTGCCGGAGTCTTACTGGTCATGCCAACATACAAACACTCCAGCACGCCGTTAAATTGTGGATTAGCTGCCCGAAATTTTACATTTTCGGTAAACACTTTTTTGGATAGTTCAATAACGTACACCTGGTATCTCATTTTTATGATATCATTTCCCTTTTTGCTATAAATTTAAAGAAATCGGTCTTTGAGCTATTTTATCTCATTATAACAACCTGTATATTGAATGTAACCGTTTTATTGTAACCAACCAAACGTACTGCTTGTTGATGAACCCTGGAGGTTAGAAATTTCTTCGCATCCACTCCTGCGAATATAATGCGACCGCATTAACGATAATAAGGTTTACCATTAACGTCTCTTTGCGAGGCAGGGAGCGTGGGGAGGAAGTTGCTGGGAATAAAAGTTTTAAAAAAGTTGTAAATATAATTATAGCAATTTTTTTGTGATACAGTTTGCATCAATCTATTTACTTAATCAACTCCACCGGGAAATCATTTCCAAATCCATAGCTAGCCGGGTACTGTGCAGCACCATTGTACTTTTTCATCAGCAATGGAACCTGCAACTGCAAAAAGTTTTTTAATCCATTTACCGTTATCATTTTATTATTTGCCGCATCGCCTTTTAAAGCCTGTAATAATACATAGGTAAACACACCATGCCCAAGCGATGAAAACTCATTGGCGTATTGCAATGCACCGCTTGCTGCCATCCAGTGCGTACCGGTGCTACGGGAAACCAGGGCTATCGACTTTTGCTGGTCGCCATCGTTGCTCAATAATTTTTCAAATGCCCCAGCGCTCTGGCAGGCATCTAAAATAAACAATTGCTTTTGCGCCTGTATGTCTATCGCATATTGCTGTAGCAATTTTGAAGCAATGCCTTTTTGCTCCAGCTCTGTTTGTACATTTTTTAAATCGCTTACATCGGTTGGTACTAAATAAAATTCTTTGTCTTTACCAATTACTCCATGACCGGCATAGTAAAAAATAAATACATCGGCTGCCCTGGCATTTTGCTGTACTTGTTTAAAGGCATTGACAATACCCATTTTGTCTGCAGTGTTGTTGGTTACAAAATAAGTTTTGATGCTGCCCAATATTGTCTTGGCATCTTTCTCAACTTCCTCTTTAAATGAAGTGGCATCTGCCATTGCATAATTAAGGCTCATGGCTTTATTCTGGTACTCATTTATACCCACTACAATTAAGTGCAAGGTGGCATCTTTATTTATCGTTGAAATAACTGCTGCGTTATTATTAACCGGTTTTGTTACTACCGGGGAGTTGTTAGCGGAGGCATTATAGTTTACTACAATTTCATCGGCATCGCTTTCTGTGCGTTGTGTGTTTAATGCTATGGCACGTATATTATTTTGACCGGGTAATAAACTGATAGTATACTTTTTTACGGCGATAGTTGTTTTATCATCGGCCACAATCAAGTTGCGGGTTACCAGGTTTACGATCTTTCCATTTTGAAATAAACGAATTTCATCTACGGCATCATCTGCAGCATTTGCTGTAACGGTTATCTCCGCTGCGCCTGTTGTGTTTTGATAGGTGGGTACATCATCCCCCACCGTAAGGTTGCGCTGCAAGGCCGCGTAAGCGATAGACACGGTTGGCGCATCATTTAAGTTTGCAATATCAGGCGGTGAAAATTTTTCTCCCGCCACCTTTCTGCGCAACAGGTCGGGTGTGTAAAACCGCTCATACAGTTTCTCCAGAGGAATGGGCTTGTTGTTCTTTACGAAGTAAAGTTCTTTCATGCCTTCCACGCTGCCATCAAACAAGCCTTCGGGCGACACGAAAATATACTCATTGGTTTTGGCGATAAAATAATATGTACCCAGCAATTCCCCGGTTCCCGTGTTCCATACCTGCACGCCTTTTTCGGAAGTGGGCGTAAACATCAGCTTGTCATCTTTTGAAAACGTGGCTTTTAAAAAGGCGCTGTTTTTTTGCGGACGGAACTCACGGATAAACTTACCCTCTTTGTTAATAAGTTTTAATCCGAAACCCCCATCGTCCGAAATGGCGATAAGATCATTCTTAACGTCTGAACCCAGCACTGATACGCCCCGAGAATCTTTCTGCTCGAACGAGGACTGATAAGCAACATCATCTGCCTTATAAATCGTGACCTGATTGCCGTTTCTCGACGTAAAGAGGTAGTAGCTATCGCTCAGGAACGCAAGACCATTAAAACAGTTGCTTTCTTTATTTGGATTGCAGCCTTTCTTGTTTAAGACCACCTGACCGGTTAGCAAGTTGTAGATCTTTAAATAATTTACCGGAGCGCCTATGGTACAGGCAAAGTATTTTCCATCAAAGCTGGTGGCGTTTCCGAAAAAGCTGCTGCCAAATGACATTAGTTTACTAACGACGCCGGTGCTTATAGAAATGGCATTGAGCAGGCCCTTTTCCCACTCAGTGTAAATGAGCTTAGTGCCATCGCTGTTGAAGAAAAAGCGTTCGGCCTTTTCATCCACACCTGCGGGAAGCAAAAGTGTTTTTACGAGCTTGCCGGTAAGCCGGCTGGTGATGGTAATTTTTCTGTCAACTCCCGCGGCCAACTTTCCATCCGGGCTATAAACTACGTAAGCTGATGCCGGAATGTAGGTATCCGGTCGTAACGTTTCCATATTCAGGGTGCGTATGCCGTTATCCTCGGTGGAAAACTCCAAACTATTATCTTTTAACAAGCGATCGCTTAGGTTGGTATAAGCGTAAAACACCTTAAAGTCGGCCACTTTATTCTGAAACAACTTGCTGATAACACCCTGCTGAAGATCGAAGGCATATAACGAATTATTATTGTTGTAAATGATTTTGCCGGTGCCGGAAAGCGGCAGGCAATAGTTGCCATAAAAAATAGATTCGGGCACTTCGGAAGGCGGCAACGATGCAGTTTTTATAATGGATAAATCAGTTGGATTTATTATTTCGGTCTTAAAAAGCTTTGCTTTATAATCTTGCCGGAAGACCACTAAATCGCCGCTCTCCGACATGCACAAACCGTCCGGCTTGTTGGACAGTTTTTTTGTCTTTAACAGGTTGCCTTTCACAGGATCGAAGAATATTATATTCTCTCCCCTTATGCCTGCGATGAGGTTGGTTTTTCTGCTGTAATCGTAACCTGACATTTTTTCTGAATAGACATCGGCAAATACTTTTTTGATGGCTACTTCATTGGTTTCAGTATTTACAATGCTCCATCCGTAGTTGTAAAGCAACAGCAGGCGGTTGCCCTCCAGCTCAAAGATCTTAAAATCCGAACCAGTTTTGTCTACAACATCCGCTATTAATTTTACTTCGTTGCCTGTGGCTGCATCGTAGGTGTAGAGCGAACCGTAATTAATTGAGTAGACCCGGCTACCGTCTTTGTTAAATGCCGCACCGCTTACGGAACCGCCGATTTTGAACAGTTCCTTACCTGTTTGAATATTGTAACAGAACAAGCCGCTGTTGGTGGCGGCAAGCACTTTATCTAACTTGTCTGTAATACACAGGCTCTGGGTTTCCGATGAAGTGAGACTGATATTAAGACTGATATCATGAATTTTCTTTCGACTTGCCATATCCCATACCATCACTGTTTTGTAGGAAATGGAGGCAACGTATTGGCCATTGGACGTGGCGGCTACGCCGTCTATGTTTCCGGCGTGTCCGCTTGGAATTACTAAGGTTACCTGCTGTGCCTTTGCCTGGATGGAGAGCAGCAGCAGCAATACAATGGCATAACAACTATTTTTCATCGGGTCTATTTTAAATAAGTTTTTGCGAGGCTGGTTTAAAGTACCTCTTATTTTTTTATCTCCACCGGGAAATCCGCTCCATAGCCATAGCTCGCCGGGTACTGCGCTGCGCCGTTATACTTCTTCATCAGCTCGGGCACACCCGCTTGCAAAAAATTCTTCAATCCATTCACGGTTATCATGCCGTTAGAAAGCGCCGAACCTTTTAGTGCCTGCAAAAGCACATAGGTAAACACACCATGCCCAAGCGATGAAAACTCATTGGCGTATTGCAATGCACCGCTTGCTGCCATCCAGTGCGTACCGGTGCTACGGGAAACTACCGCTATCGACTTTTGCTGATCGCCATCGTTGCTTAGTAATTTTTCAAATGCACTGGCGCTTTGGCAGGCATCCAAAATAAACAATTGCTTTTGCGCCTGTATGTCTATGGCATATTGTTGCAGTAATTTTGAAGCAATGCCTTTTTGTTCCAGTTCGGTTTGTACATTTTTTAAATCGCTCACATCGGTAGGTACCAAATAAAATTCTTTGTCTTTGCCAATTACTCCGTGACCGGCATAATAAAAAATAAATACATCCTGTGCTTTGGCATTTTGGTGTACTTGTTTAAAGGCATTGGTAATACCCGCTTTATCAGCAGTATTGTTGGTTACAAAATAGGTTTTGATGTTACCCAATATTGTCCTGGCATCTTTCTCAACTTCTTCTTTAAAAGAGGTAGCATCTGCCATGGCATAATTTAAACTCATAGATTTATTCTGGTACTCATTGATACCTACCACAATTAAATGCAGGGTGGCGTCTTTGTTTATTGCTGCTACAACTGCGGCGTTATTATTAACTGGTTTTGTTACTACATTGGAGTTGTTAGCACCGGCACTATAATTTACAAATATTTCATCTGCATCACTTTCTGTACGTTGTGTATTTAATGCGATGGCTCTTATGTTGTTGGTGCCGGGCAGCAATGCCAACTGGTATTTTTTAGTTTGTGAGCCGCCTTCATTATCGGCTACAATTAAATTACGGGTAGTAAGTGTTACAATTTTTCCATTGTGAAATAAGCGAATTTCATCAATGGCATCATCATCTGTGCTGGCGCTTACCATAATATCTGCAAAGCCGGTTTTGTTTTGATAGGTAGGCACATCTTCTTCCACTTCCAGATTACGGGTGGCTTCGGCGTAGGTTATTTTTACTTTGGGTGTACCTTTTATGATGATATTGATGGGATCGAATTTTTCTCCATTCAGCAAGCGCTGGTACAAGTTGGGCGTATAAAATTTTTCATACACTTTATCCAGCGTAACTACTTTTCTGTCTTTTAAATAATACAGTTTTTTTATGCCTTCGGGTGTGCCATCAAAGCGGCCCGTTGAATCAATAAAAACATAATCTTTTGAATCTTTAAAAATATACAGGGTGCCCACTAGTGTTCCTGTGGCGGTTCTGAATATTTTAATGGTATTGTCGCTGCCGGCAGTATAAATTAAACTATCGTTGTTAGAATAGTATGCCTTATTGATAGCGCCATCATGTGCCTGAATTAAATGCCGGCGGTTTAACGATGTGTCAAGTATTTTCAGCATGCCCGAAGAATTCAACTCCATTACCAAACTTGCATTGTGGCTGATAATAAAATCATTTTCTAAGGACAACAATGTTTCACTTCCAGCGCTCACCAACTTTCCGTCTAACATGTTAAACACCTGCAGATTGCCCTCCGCTAATAGCGCTATTTTAGATTTTGAATCAAAAACTTTTGCGGCTATCAATTTGGGCTCTGTAGCTTTACGTGATATTGTTTTAGTAAAAATTTGCTTGCCGGTGGATAGCTGCCAGCATTTAACAATAAAACTGGTGGGAGTTCTATCGTAGCCTGCAATTATATCCTGCCTGGTATCGATTTCAAGGTTGTGTTGGAAGTTGACAATTTTTTTATTGGTATTGGTAGCCAGATTTATTTGATAAACACTTTGTGCATCTCCACTGTTGGCATTTGTGTTTTTTACAGCATAAGCAAATTTGCCTTCCCTGCCAAAAAAAACGTTGGGCCTTGGATTGCTTTCAAATGGTGATTCACCAAAAAGTGACGGGCTAATGGTTGTTTTCTTTCCACTTTTAACGCCATAAAAAAAACCATTGCCACCACCTTCAACAGAAAGGGTATCGCCGGAAGGGCTAAAATTTACTTCAAGGTATTGATCGTCGGGATTATTTACAGGAATATTTCTTTCAACAACCATTCTTTTTAAATCTATTGCTACATAATTTTTATTATCTGTAATTATACGTAGCTGTTCATTTTGTTGATTGTGTTCATAATTTATAGAGACAGGAAAGCTGGCTATTTCTCCTTTAAAAGTAGTGGATGTTTTTAGCGATTGTACATCCATTTCATTTACATTTCCACCTGAATGAAAAAAGATACGTCTGTGTTTTTCAGTTAAAATGCCTGTAGTTAATTTTTCTCCTTCAAATAGCTTCAATGCAGTTTTATTAATTTTTTTTATGGTCGTTTTTGCATTTTTTATATCTATCAATTCCACCTGATCTGAAAAAGGCCCGGCATCCAACAATATGCTGGTGCCTTCTATACCAGGTATAATTCTCCATTCATTACCAATTTGTTTTGAAAATACTTTTTCCCCAGAAAAGGCATTGTAAAAAATAAGCTGGGCATATACTTCGCCCTTTTTTTTCTCTGAAGCTGCAATCAAATCTGTGTTAGGTATAGGAAAAAATATTTTCTCTTCAACGGCTCCAAAACTGATTGTTTTAGTATCTACGTTTGCAGTAAAAATGATTTTTTTTGCGTCTAAGTCTGCTATTTGCCAACCGGTTGGGTGCGTCAGCATTACGATTCCATTTTTCAGCAACTCAAACTTTTTAAAATTGCAATTGCCATAATCAATGCAAATAAACAAAGGCTCTGTTTTTAAAGTAAGTAAATCAGTGGACAATATTCCGGAGGTCGATTTATATGTTTTAGTATCCTTCATGTTTCCCGTATAATATATTTTCTTACTATCGGAAGAGAAAGTAGCGGAATAATTAAGGTCATTTGTATTGAAGACTGATTTACCAGTAATGGTAGAAAAACATTTAATACCAAAGCTACCTATAGCAGCTACACAATTTCCGTCGTTACTTAGGATGAATGAACTGAGGTCTTTTGTAGAACTTAGTTTTGCACTCAGGCTAAAGCTATATAATTGTATGTGCTTCTTTACATCCCACATGATAATCTTTTGATTATTGGCGGTGTACAAGTACTTGCCATCTGCAGAAAGCAGCATATTTTCTATACCCATCGCATGGCCATCTGGAATTACCATGTTACCTGTTTGTGCCAAAGGGCATTGGCAATAACCATAACCAATCAGCAGGCAGAAAAAATATTTATACATTTTAAAGTGTTTTACTTCACAATCTCCACCGGAAAATCATTGCCAAAACCATAGCTCGCGGGGTACTGTGCAGCACCATTGTACTTTTTCATCAGCAATGGCACCTGTACCTGCAAAAAGTTTTTTAACCCGTTAACCGTAATCATTTTATAAGCAGCAGCTTCGCCCTTTAATGCCTGCAATAAAACATAGGTAAAAGCTCCATGACCAAGCGCTGAAAATTCATTGGCATATTGCATGGCACCACTCGCTGCCATCCAATGTGTACCCGTGCTGCGGGCAACTACGGCTAAAGATTTTTGCTGGTCGCCATCATTGCTTAATAGTTTTTCAAATGCACCGGCGCTTTGGCAGGCATCCAAAATAAACAATTGCTTTTGCGCCTGTATGTCTATGGCGTATTGCTGCAGCAGTTTTGAGGCAATGCCTTTTTGTTCCAGTTCGGTTTGTACATTTTTTAAATCGCTTACATCGGTAGGTACCAAATAAAATTCTTTGTCTTTGCCAATTACTCCGTGACCGGCATAATAAAAAATAAATACATCCTGCGCTTTGGCATTTTGCTGCACTTGTTTAAAGGCATTGGTAATACCCGCTTTATCAGCAGTATTGTTGGTTACAAAATAGGTTTTGATGTTACCCAATATTGTCCTGGCATCTTTCTCAACTTCTTCTTTAAAAGAGGTAGCATCTGCCATGGCATAATTTAAACTCATAGATTTATTCTGGTACTCATTGATACCTACCACAATTAAATGCAGGGTGGCGTCTTTGTTTATTGCTGCTACAACTGCGGCGTTATTATTAACTGGTTTTGTTACTACATTGGAGTTGTTAGCACCGGCACTATAATTTACAAATATTTCATCTGCATCACTTTCTGTACGTTGTGTATTTAATGCGATGGCTCTTATGTTGTTGGTGCCGGGCAGCAATGCCAACTGGTATTTTTTAGTTTGTGAGCCGCCTTCATTATCGGCTACAATTAAATTACGGGTAGTAAGTGTTACAATTTTTCCATTGTGAAATAAGCGAATTTCATCAATGGCATCATCATCTGTGCTGGCGCTTACCATAATATCTGCAAAGCCGGTTTTGTTTTGATAGGTAGGCACATCTTCTTCCACTTCCAGATTACGGGTGGCTTCGGCGTAGGCTATTTTTACTTTGGGTGTTCCCTTGATGATGATGTTGATGGGGTCAAATACTTCTCCATTTAGCAGGCGCTGGTACAAATTGGGCGTATAAAATTTTTCATACACTTTATCCAGCGTAACTACTTTTCTATCTTTTAAATAATACAGTTTTTTTATGCCTTCGGGTGTTCCATCAAAGCGTCCCGTTGAGTCAATAAAAACATAGTCTTTTGAGTCTTTAAAAATATAGAGTGTTCCAACCAGTGTTCCGGTGGCAGTTCTAAATACTTTAATGGTGTTGTCGCTGCCTGCAGTATAAATTAAATCATCGTTATTAGAAAAGTATGCATTTATGATATCGCCATCATGAGCCTGGATTGAATAAGACCGATTAAAAGAAGACGTGTCTAATATTTCTAACTTGCCTTTATCATATATTGTCGCTATCAAGCTGGCATTGTGGCTAATGGTAATTTTGCTGTCTTCGTAATAAGTTGATGAATAGCCATAAACTGCAGGCTTGCCATTGCTTATCAGTTTCCCATCCGCAATATTAAATACCTGAAGATTACTTTGATTTACTATGGCTATCTTAGACGCTGCATCGAAAAATTTAGCGGCTAATAAATTTTTTTCTTCAGGCTTACGTGGTAATATTTTTGTAAATATTTGTTTGCCAGTAGATAACTGCCAGCATTTAACAATAAAACTGGTAGGAGTATTATCGAAACCCGCTATCAAATCCTGCTTTATATCAATTTCAAGATTATGTTGGAAATCGGCTATTTTTCTATTGGTGTTGGTTGCTAAATTTATTTGGTAAACACTTTGTGCATCTCCCCTGTTGATGTAACTATTTTTAATGGCGTAAGCAAATTTACCTTCCCTGCCAAAAAACAGGTTGGGCCTTGGATTGCTTTCAAATGTTGATTCACCAAAAAGTGACGGACTTATGGTTGTTTTCTTTCCACTTTTGATGTCATAAAAGTAACCTTTATCATCATTGTCAACAGCAAGCGTATCACCGGTTTTGCTGAAGAATGTAATACTACCCGGCGTTTTTACGTTTTCAATTTTTTCTACCACCATTCTTTTCAAATCTATCCTTAAATAATTGCTGTTATCTGCAACTATTCGAAACTGTTCGTTTTGTTCATTGTGCTCAACAATGCCCAAAAAACTTGCGATTTCTCTGTTAAAACCAATGCTGATATTTAATGACTGCAACTGCATTTCTTTTACATTGCCACCCAAGTTATAAAAGAGCCGTTTGTTTTTTACATCCACAATACCTGACCTTAAACTCTCCGATTCCTGCAGTCCCATTATCGATTTACCAATTTTTTTTATCGTCTTACCCTCATTTTTTACATCTAATAATTCTAATTGATCGGCATACCCACCTGATAATAATAAAAGATTAGTTCCGTCTGCTGCAGGTAATAGTCTCCACTCCGGATCAACTATTTTTGAAAACACTTTTTCGCCAGAAAAGGCATTGTAAAAAATTAGCTGATCTTGTATGTCGCCCTTTTTTCTCTCGGTTGCTACAATTAGCTCGGAATTGGCTATAGGAAAAAATTTTTTCTCTTTAACATCTCCAAAAAGGGTTGTTTTAGTATCAACGTTTGCGGTAAAAAGAATTTTTCTTGTATCTAAGTCTGCTATCTGCCAGCCGGTAGGGTGCTTAAACATGACAAGTCCATTCTTCAATGCAGTAAATTCAGTATAGTTGCAAGGGATGCCGGTGGTACAAATAAATATTGATTCGTCTTTTAACGTCGCTAAATCTGTAGATAGTATTCCTTTTGTCAGTCTACGGGTTGTAGGATCATCCATTCGTCCTTCATAAAATATTTTTTTACTGTCGGCAGAAAAAGTAGCCGAATAATGAAGCCCATCCGTATTGAAAACAGATTTGCCGGTAATGGTAGAAAAGCATTTTATACCAAAATTACCGGTAGCGGCTACATAATTTCCATCGTTGCTTAAAACGAAAGAGCCAAGTGCATCTGTAACACTCACATCTACAGCCAAACTAAAGCTATACAATTGGACATGCTTCTTTACATCCCACATAATAATCTTTTGATTATTGGCGGTAAACAGGTACTTGCCATCTGTAGAAAGCAACATTTTCTCGATAGTAATGGCATGGCCATCTGGAATTACCATGTTGCCGGTTTGAGCGTTGGTAAATTCAATGCCAATAGAAGTAATAAGTAGCGTTATGAAATATTTAATCATTGAAAGTGTTTTTTATTTTATAATCTCCACCGGAAAATCGTTGCCAAAACCATAGCTGGCAGGGTATTGATTATTGCTACCATATTTCTTTACAAGCTCGGGTACCTGTATCTGTAAAAAAATTTTCATTCCGTTTACGGTAATCATTTTGTTTGCCAATGCCTGGCCTTTTAAAGCCTGCAATAAAACGTATGTAAAAGCACCATGGCCAAGTTGCCCGAATTCCTTAGCTGTTTCACTGCTTCCACTGGCGGCCATCCAGTGTGTGCCGGTGCTGCGGGCTACCACTGCCAGGCTTTTTTGCTGCTCACCATCATGCTGCAGCATTTTTTCAAAAGCTCCGGCGCTCTGGCAGGCATCTAAAATAAACAACTGCTTTTGTGCCTGTATATCAATGGCAAATTGTTGTAGTTCTTTGGCAGCCACTCCGTTTTTCAACAGGCTTTCTCCCCCATCTGCCACATCGGCCGATACTAAATAAAACTCTTTATTAACCGGGTTAATGTAACCATGCCCGGCAAAATAAAAAACAAAAACATCCTGCGGTTTGGCATCTCTTTTTATTTCATTAAAAGCATTGATGATGCCTGTTTTATTTGCCTTTGCATCTGTAATAAAATAAGTTTTAACACTGGCAAGCACACTCTTTGCATCTTTCTCTATCTCATCTTTAAAAGCCGTTGCATCGGGCAATGCATAAGTAAGCGGATTAATTTTATTGGTGTAAGCATTTATGCCAACCACCATCAGGTACATGGTTGCAGTTTTATCAACCGTGGATATGGTTGCCACATTTTTATTACTTGGTGCCGGCTTCGCTGCAGGTTGATTACCATTAGCGGCAGCATAGGCCACCACAATTTCATCTGCATCACTTTCGGTTCGCTGGCTGTTTAAGGCAATGGCTCTGAAGTTATTATTGCCGGGCAACAGTTTGATAGTATATTTTTTACTGTCGCTACCATCATTATCGGTTACAAAAAG
>Ga0209181_10002174_pt1 | contig 32472 bp, 22 predicted proteins | sample MAT05_FD_187208 | JGI IMG/M metagenome (GOLD analysis project Ga0209181, IMG submission 187208) | Freshwater microbial communities from Lake Fryxell liftoff mats and glacier meltwater in Antarctica - MAT-05 (SPAdes) (version 2) | ecosystem: Environmental > Aquatic > Freshwater > Ice > Liftoff... | reverse complement strand
GCTCTGGACGCTCACCTGGGGTCGAATCCGGGCCCGAGACGTTTCCAGAACCCGAGATCAACGCCACCGCTTCCAATGCATGCCAAAGTGTCGATTACTCGCTGGCTAGTTTTGTCGAGGGCGTCAAGTCTGCTTCCGAGTAATCCTACCGCGTGGAATCAGGTGGCCCCGAATGGGAGAAACTCGGGTGCGAGCAAGAGGCGATCGGGTACGAGTACGATCACCGATCGCCGATCCAGTGCAGCGATCCCAGCCATGTATGGTGAACAGCGCGCCGCGATCGGCGCCGCCGGCTCGCGAACCTGATCGGGTGGGATCGACAAGATTCCTCGGACTCGATCCACGAGGATTCCTGCCGACATTTCCGCTCCCGTAGCGGACACAACCATCAGTCGGCGATCCTGGCTGATCGGCCCGGGCTTCTCATCGAGAAACGCCCGCATGTCCACCATCGAAACGATCCCCCCGCGAATGTTCGCGACTCCAACCAGCCAGTCTGGTGAGCCTGGGAGCGGGGTCGAAACTGGCGGCCGACCGATTTCACGAACCGATCCGAGTGGAAACGCATACTCCGTATCGGCCACAGCAAAGATCACGTGTGGATGTTCGCGACTGGTATGAACTACCGCTCGGGGAGACGCGGGAAGTTTCACTCCCCGATTCTCGGAACCAAACTCGACCTCCCGCACGAATCGTTCAAGGATGCTGTGGCTATCGGCTGGATCAAGTTCGGCATTCGCATGCAACTCGGCTTCGCACTGTCCAGTCGTGTCCTCAACGACAGACCGAAAGCAACCTGTCCCCGGAAGCGTGGGTCGAATCGTCAGTGGCAACTCGGTCGATGCATCGGGTTCGAGTCGATCCCACTGAACGAACACAACACGATTCACCGCATCGAACCCTTCGGGCACGGGGCTCACAATCCATCCGGCGGGGATCGCAACTCGCATTCCCACCATGCGTGAGATTGCCGTACCGCTGTTCCGCAGCACGACTCGCAACGAGTGATCTCGATTCACTTGCCAGCGGTGAGGACCTGCGAATGATACGTCAAGTTTTGGGGTCGTGACGAGGCATTGCATCTCGGCGCTGTGTGCAGTCCGCGGAATAGCCGTTACATCCGCGCGAAGACTCCCCGGACCTGCTGTCCGCGCGGCGACTCGCAAGGTCGCTGTTGCCTCGCCGAGTGCTGGAATTCCTGGAAAGCTGATGGCATCGTCAGTCAGAAGCGTTAGCCCACCCGTGGCGGCGATCCGAATAGCGATATCACGAAGTGGGCAAGTTCCGGTGTTGCGTATCTTCAGTGTGATTCCCGTGCTGGCTCCGAGTTCGACACCGTTCGGGCCTATCAACTGGACATTCACGGCAGGTCGCACAACTGCCACCGCAACGCTTGATCGTGTCACGTAACTGGTTCGGAATGTCGCTTGGCCGTGGTCACCCCAATCTGCGCCATTGATCGCCGCAGCCTTGATGCGGATCGGGAACTTGGCTCCAACGTCAGCACGCTCGAACTTCCAGATCAGGGTGCGACCCCGTTTCGCGTACGGGACTGGGCTACTCGCGAGAACCTTGAGGTTGGGAGGAATTTCGTGCTCGACAATCACCTCGCAACTCGGGACCTTCGAGCCGAGGACGACGACGGCACCATAGACAAATGGTTCGCCAAGGGGCACAGCCGTTCGCCGCTTTGGGCTAGGGACTGGGGTTGGCAACTCCACGGCAGGGACTGGAATTGAAGTCGGTGGGGCTGGTTCTACGGGCACAAGCATCCCGCTGAGATCCAGACCTTCAGGAGTTTCGTCCTCTCCCATCCATTCGGGCATCCCGGCCGAATCGTCAGCAGGATTGGTGGGTGGCATATGCCGAGGCAATCTCCGTTAGTTTGAGTTACAACAAGCCGCCAAGTACAGAGAACAACTCCGCCTCAGCAAATGGTTTGGTCATGTAGCCATCGGCTCCTTGCTTGAGCCCCCAGAAGCGATCGCTATCTTGCGACTTGCTCGTGAGCAAAACGATCTTGATCCCTTGAGTACCCGGTGCGGTCTTCAGTTGCCGACATACTTGAAATCCGTTCTTCCGTGGCAGCACGACATCGAGAAGGATCAGATCAGGATGCTCGGCCATCGCTTTGGTCAGCGCTTCTTCTCCGTCCACGGCAGTGATGACGCGGTAGCCACGCCCGGTAAGCGCAGTGCTAACGAGTTTCAGCTCAGTGGGGCTGTCGTCCACCACGAGGATTGTTTGGGCCATCTCCACGCCTCCTGTACATCGATTCTCATCCGGGCATGATCCGACACCATCATTCGGGGAACTCGCGGATCTGTGTGTTGAACTCACCCAGGAAAGCACTCGCGGCTTCTACCCAATTCCTCGAAGTGGCCGAGGAAGGGAATGCTCTTGTGAAGAGTGCAAAATACGCTGATAGAGCTTCAAACCCAGCAAGTAAGCACGCCCGAATTTGCGGTGCGATACTATCGTCTTTGGTTGTGATTACTTTCCAGAGAGAGCGAAACACGCCAGTTGGCGTAGCCTGTCGTGAATCGTGAGTTGCCATCAAGAACGCGCCTGCTTTCGCAAGAGCTTCGGCTTGTTCCCCGTTCAATGCATCTGAGAATGTTGCCTCTGCCGCGACAGCCTCGCAATCGGCGATCATTCCTTCGATTGCATCGAGGATGGCTGTCTCATTCCCGCGCACTCGCCCGGGCATACGCCCACGGCGATTCTCCAGTTGCGAAAGGAGAGTCACGAGCTTGGTGGTCCACTCGGGTGCGGACATTGATGGTGCCGGCGGGGGCGGTTTGGGTCGATCCGAAGTGGGGCGTTCTTCGGTGGCGTCCCGGTGAAGTTTCAGAACAGCTGTCATTTGTCGACTCGGTCGGGGTTAGGGGAGGGTCAACTCACGCGGGATCGACAGGGCAGTGTTTGTTGACTGCGAGCAAGAGTGCTTCAGGCTGAAGCGGTTTCGAGAGATACACATTCGTCCCGGCGAGCCGACCGCGAATCTTGTCGAAGAATCCATCCTTTCCCGTGAGCATGATGATCGGAACTTTCTGTGTGTCGGGATTCCTTCGGACGAGCCGACAAAGCTCGTATCCATCCATTCCCGGCATCGCAACATCGAGCAGAATCAATTGAGGAACGCCAATTTGTCGAATGCGATCGAGGGCGCTCGAGCCATCTTCCGCCTCAACGACCTGGAAACCCGCACCGGCCATCGTCATTGAGACCAATTTTCGAATCGTTCGACTATCGTCAACAACAAGGACGGTGCCCCGAGTGGGCCTTGGTCCTTCTGTGCCTGGCCGCTTTGCTCTCGGCACAACTTTCGTATCAGCTTTTGCCGCGTTGAGAGTCGGAGTGTTAGCCTGTGAACTCCCTCGTGCCTGTTCTGCAAGCTGTGCTGCTTCGACCTTTGCCCGATAAAAGAGCACACCTCGTTTTGCCGGAGCGCTCTCGGGATTAATCTCGAGTGCTCTGCCGAGGTGCGAGAGCGCCTCTGCCGGGGAGTCTGCCACACTCGCTAGCCAAACCCATGCAGATTCAATTCGTGGGTCTTCAGCGATCACGGCGCGGAGCAGTCGGCGAGCTGTTGCTGGATCCTTCGCTTTGGCTGCGGCAATACCCGCTTGAAGGCGAACTGCCCCAATCGCTGCCTTTGCCTTCTCGTTGCTCGGATTTAAGGCAAGAATTGACTCGAGAGCGTGGAGCGCCTCCGTGGGCGAATCCGCAACCCCTGCCAACCACTGCCATGCCGTCTCATTGCGGGGATCAAGCTTCGTGGCCTCAAGGAGAAGCACGCGAGTTCGTGACTTATCCTTGGCGCGTACAGCGATCGTGGCTTCCCGAAGTAAGTCAATCACATTCGGGTTAGTCATCGTTCCTCCCATTCAACGATCCTGCCACAACACAACTTGTCGATTTCGGATGGATGTCTGCTAAGCGAGCAGCGTGCCGTTGGGGACACTTTGCACAATTTCTTTCTCTGGAATCATTTCTTCACAAACTGATCGATGCCTTCCTGCTTCCACACCCTCAAGGTCGCCTGATCCTTCGGATCGATCTTGACGCCGATTGCATTGACCGGGACCTCAGATTTCTTCTGAAGATCGATCCAGTTTTTCTTCATCCGGGGGTCGAGTGGCATCAGCTGTCTCCTGTCTCCTGGGATTCGTCAAACCTGAGTGAGGAAGGATGGTTTGACGTAGATCGGGCGTGAGATCGGTATCAAGAGTTCTTGAAGTCGTACTCGGGTAAGGTCGGCGGTTTCTGGGGCAACCACGACCAACGCTGGCGAACCCACGGCTTCGGTCAGCGTTTCGGCCAACGCGCCGATTACGCCAACATCCACAGCTTCGATCTCAATCTGGATAACGTCTGTTGGGATAGCCCGACCGAAATACAGCTCTTGCGTCACGAGTCGGCTAAACAGCGTTGATGCATCTTGATCACCAAGTAGGTGCTGGCCCCTCAATTGCATCTTGGCTCGCCAAAGTTCCTCGGCGGTTATTGGGTTCACGCCACTGGCAAGTTCGCACAACGCGGCCCAGGCCAGTGAGACAACCTCTTCGAGATCTTCCGGTGCGGTCGCGCCTTCAATCACAAGCAAACCCACATCGGAGTATGCCTGATACTCAGCCGAAATCTGGAAGGCCAGTCCGCGGGTCTCGCGGACTTCTCGGAACAACCGAGAACTGATCCCTCCACCAAGGATCGTGGTCAACAAGTGCCAGCCATACCGGTCGGGACTGGCATAAGCCGGCGCGGGGATGGCGAGGGCGAAATACGCCTGGTTCACTGGTTGAGTGATAACTTCGATCCCACCCCGATACTCTGGTCGCTGAGGTTGCCGAGGTCCTGCTTCGCCGATCATCCGCCAGAAGCCATCGCGGACTTGAGCGACGAAGTCATCGTGATCCACACCTCCAGCAGCAGCCACGATCACCCGATCTGGCAAATATGTGCGATGCGTGAAATAGATCACATCTTCGCGGGTAAGTCGGTTCACCGTGTCCGGAAGTCCGGCAACAGGACGACCCAGAGGATGATCGGGCCAGACCAGGGATTTCAGGCGATCATTCACCAATCGGTCGGGCTGGTCGGCCATCATGGCGAGTTCGCGGCCAACAGTTCCAATCTGGGCGATCACACATTCTTCGGGGAAGGTCGAGTTCAGCAGCAGGTCCCCGAACAGATCGATGACATACGGTGCATACTCGTCAATCACCGTGGCCGCAAAGCAGGTGTAGTCTCGCGTGATGAACCCACCCGCTTGACCACCGAGAGAATCGACAAGGCGTGCGATTGCAAGCCCATCGCGATTGCTGGTCCCTTCGAACATCAGGTGTTCAGTCAGATGCGCAAGCCCAGCCATGCCAGATGCTTCGTCCCGCGGCCCAACGTCAAGCAGTGCTCCAATGGAGCATGATCGAAGACCTGGAATCGTGTGGGTGACAACCCGCACACCATTTTCCAAAGTTGAGCGTCGATACGGATCACGGATCACGGATTGACTCACCGCAGGTTCACCTGCGATTTGGGATGGTTTAGTGGTGAAGAATCAGGAACGAGCATCCATTCCAACCACCCAGGGGTAGTGGAGGGACACTCAACCAGGCGGGGAGAATCCGTGGTTCAGCAACTCAACTTTACGAGCAAGACATATACGGGCAACAGTCATTCGTGAATTTATTGCCATTTCTCGACAGTACGGGCCATCAATCTAGGACTCATAACTCGGACACGCGACTGAGTTAAGAGTTTTCAAAGTCCACTATTCTCAATTCTGCCAAATTCACAAGGGGTTTTCGCAGTCGTCAACTGGACTCGATAACCTCCGCATTGGCATCTTATTACTTCGAGATACGTGGAAAACCACATATCGTTGGACGGATAAATACACCATCAATGTGAACTTTATTGTATTAGAATGATATGTCCTCTGCTCGAAAGCAGATCGATGTCCACGCAACACGTGGGCGGCACGATGCCAGGTTGTCATGTGGGCCTGTTGTTTCATTGATCAGTGTCAGACAGCAAAATCCGCTCGGCAAAAAAATCCATCGGGAAATGTACGTCTCGCGATTCCAGCCGGGACATGCACTTTGGTCGGACTCCGGTCGCCTTGAATTGACCGTATGCTCTGCCGTCTGGAAGCGTTCCTAGCTGGTGGTAGGTGAAGATATCTTGCAGTACAACCGTATCCCCCTCTAACCCGACGACCTCAGTGATCGAGGTGATTCGTCGAACACCCCCCTGGAGTCGGTTCGACTGCACCAGCAGTTGAATCGCCGACGCGATCTGTTGCCGCATCGCCTTCATCGGCAGTTCGTATCCGGCCATGAGCATCATCGTCTCGAGCCGCGAAATCGTGTCACGCGGGCTATTTGCGTGGAGAGTGGTCAAGCTCCCATCGTGTCCCGTGTTCATCGCCTGAAGCATGTCAAATGCTTCCCCACCGCGACACTCGCCCACGATGATTCGATCCGGGCGCATTCGCAGGCAGTTCCGAACCAGATCTCGCGTGGTCACGTGCCCTTTCCCTTCGATGTTCGGAGGCCGTGTTTCCAGTGGGACAACATGCTCCTGCTGAAGTTGAAGCTCCGCCGCGTCTTCGATGGTCACGATCCGCTCGTAGTCCGGGATATACCGCGACAGCGAATTCAACAGAGTTGTTTTCCCACTCCCAGTGCCACCGCTGATCACCGCATTGAGTCGTGACTTCACCGCGACTTCAAGGAACTGGGCCATCTCTGGCGTGAGTGCGCGAAAGTGCAGGAGATCTTCCATCATGAGCGGTTTCGTACCGAACCGACGGATACTAATGGTCGGCCCACGGAGAGCTAGCGGGGCGATCACCGCGTTTACTCGCGAGCCATCTTGGAGTCGAGCGTCAACCATTGGTGAGGTTTCATCGACACGTCGGCCAACGTGCGACACAATCCGATCGAGGATCTGCATGACGTGCCCGTAGTCTCGGAAACGGACGGTCGTCAGCTCCAGGCGCCCTTTACGTTCCACATAGACTTTGAATGGGCCGTTCACAAGGATATCGCTGACGCTGGGGTCGCGGAGGAGCGGCTCCAAAGGCCCAAGGCCCAACAAATCGTCGAGCAGTTCCTCCGTGAGACGGGTATGGTCTCCGAGTGGGGCGAGAGCATCGGACTCGACCGCTCGCCGCACCGTTCCCCTCAAGTCAGTGCGTCGCTGGTCAACAGGAAGTAGTGTGACCGCCGACAGGTTCATGGTATCGACGAGATGCGTATGGATGCGGGACTTGGCCGCATCGTACTCCGAACTGACCGCTGTCGGGAGTGACGCGAGAGGTGGACTGGCCGGCGCAGAGCTGACAGGGGTAGCTGCATGTTTGGTTCTCCACACTGTGGGTTTCTGAGAAGAAGAATCAGACATGACGAATTCCGCCTGGGTAAATCTTGGAGAATTGCTTCGCTTCTCGATGACTTGCCAACAGAAGAAGAGCAACTGGACGAGGTCGGTGAATCTTCAGTATGACTCGGATAGTCCCGCATGCAAAGGGGATCAGGGGTTTCCTTGGTCCCTTCGGGACCGTCGTTTCACACCTGTAAACATCCAGACTGCCAATTCATTGCAATCCAAGTGGGGATCGGGTCCAATACATTCACCTGCCGAATGGCCGCTTGCAACCGGTCCCTGGTTTGACGCAATGCCCAGCTTGACACACCCGCGCGAGAGATGCTCACTTGCCGCGATGGATGTGTGTCGGCACTGCAATACTCGGGTTCGAGAAGTCCAAGGTTCCGCACGCTTGTTCCTCGGTGGTTGCCATGCTTAGACTCCATCCCATTTGGCTGCTGTTAGCAACCATCGTCTGGGCACCTGCGAGTGTCCATGCAGCCGACACCCCGCCGGAAGCACTCGCGCACTTCGAGAAGGAAGTTCGACCACTCCTCATCGAGAAGTGCCAGAAATGCCACGGCGCGAAGAAAGAAGAGGCCAGCCTTCGTGTTGACTCGCGCGCGGCACTCCTCAAGGGAGGCGACGGCGGCCCCGCGATCGTTCCTGGGAAACCTGACAAGGGGACGTTTCTCGCTGCTCTGAAGCATGTTGGCGATGTGAAGATGCCACCGAACGGGAAGCTCACGGATGCGCAGATTGCCTCGCTGACGAAGTGGGTCGCCGATGGGGCTGCCTGGCCCGATGAGAAAACCACCGGCCGCACTCCAGGCATCTCCGAAGCGGACCGCAAGCACTGGGCATTCCAACCGGTGACCAATCCGACACCACCCACGGTTCGCGATAAGAACTGGCCGCTCACCGACATCGACAAGTTCGTGCTCGCGAAACTGGAAGCCGCGGGCGCGAAGCCTGCACCCCAGGCCGACAAACGAACGCTCCTCCGTCGCGTTACCTTCGACTTGAGCGGCTTGCCGCCGACGCCAGACGAGATCCGCGACTTCCTTGCGGACGACAAACCCGGATCGTTCGAGCGTGTGGTGGAACGCTTGCTCGCGTCGAAACACTACGGCGAGCGCTGGGGTCGGCACTGGCTCGATGTCGCCCGCTACGCCGACACCGCCGGCGACGGTGCCGACTACCCCGTTCGCGAGGCATACAAGTATCGCAACTGGGTCATCGACGCCTTCAATGCTGACATGCCCTACGATCAGTTCCTTCGCGAACAACTCGCTGGCGATCTTATCGCACGCACTGGCCCACCTGAAAAGTACGCGGGCCGTATGACCGCCACGGGCTTCCTCGCGGTTGGCAAGCGCTACGGTTATGCACCGAACCCCGACTTCCAGCACCTCGATTTCGCCGACGTGATCGAATCGGCCGGGCGCTCACTCCTGGGTATGTCGCTCGGCTGTGCCCGTTGCCACGACCACAAGTATGAGCCAATCACGATGGCCGACTATTACGGCCTGTACGGGATTCTCCAGAGTACCAAGTGGTCGTTCCCTGGCGGAGAGGAGCACAAGCGGCCGGCGAATCTGGTGTCGCTCGTGACCCCCGAGGAAACTGCTCGTCGCGACAAGGCGAAAGCCGACGAACTCGCCAGGCTCGATGGCGACATTGCGAAGCTGAAAGCGGAGCGGGCATCGCTCGACGGAAAGGCCATCGGGGGCGGTGTCGATCTGGGATTCGAGGCGCAGGTGCTCGGCAAGGCACCTGCGAAACCATGGCTCTCCGAAGGAACGAACAGCGTCGTTGCGGAGGCACAAAGCCCGTTCACGCACCTTCACCCGACCGGAACACGCGGTGCTCATCTCGGCAGCGGGAAGCCGACAGACGGCGTGCGATATGTCTTCGAGAAGGTACTGCGAGCGACACCGAACGCGAAGATGCACTTTGCGATCGACTTCCGCACCGTCGGCCCGACCGACAAGAAGGGTGCGTATCGGTTCTACATCGGCCGCGGGGTGATCGCATCGCTCGCGGTGGAGTGCAGCATCACCGCAACGGAGTTCGCCATCCGAAGTGGGCAGAAGTGGGAGACGGTTCGCAAACTGGAACCCGGAACGTGGTACACGCTGCAACTGGCAATTGACCCCAGCAAGAAGACCTACTCCGGCGTGGTTGGCAAGGTTGGCGACCTGACCGCGTTCGCGGACAAGGGCGTCGGCCCGACTTGGGATGGGATGATCGACACATTCATCTGCGATGCCATCGGGCACGTCGCTGGCCCAGCCCCGGAACGCGACCTCGACAACATTGCTCTGCAAGTCGCATCGCTGCCCGAAGTGGGTGGCAAGCCCGTAACGCTGTACACGCCACCACCCGATCTCAAAGAGCGGGTCGCGAAACTTGACGCAGCGATTGTCGAGGCGACCAAACTCCGTGCCACCGCCGCCGTAGCCGAACCGTATCCGATGGCTTACGGCGTGAGCGAAGGTAAACCCACGAACGCCCGCGTACAACTGCGTGGCGAACCCGAACGACCCGGGCCGGAAGTGCCGCGGCGATTCCTCGAAATCCTCGGTAAAGACCCCCTGCCCTCTGCCAGCATCGGTAGCGGTCGCCTCGAACTCGCGGAATGGATCACGCGACCGACGAACCCACTGACGGCGAGAGTATTCGTCAATCGTGTCTGGCAGGGTCACTTCGGCCGTGGGATCGTGGCCACGACGAGCGACTTCGGCCTTCGCGGTGAACTTCCGAGCCATCCCGAGTTGCTCGATTACCTCGCGAGCCAGTTCGTGAAGTCCGGTTGGTCGGTGAAGGAACTTCATCGGCTCATCGTTCGTTCGCGATCCTATCAGCTTGCTAGCGAGGACGACGCCGCTCGACTTCGCGCTGATCCCGATAACAAGTTGCTGGGGCGATTTACGCGCCGACCGCTCGACGCCGAATCGATCCGCGACGCGATGCTGGCCGTCAGCGAACGTCTCAACCGAGCGACGCCCGCAGGCCATCCGTTCCCGGACGTGAATACCTGGGGCTTCACGATCCACGCCCCGTTCCACGCGGTCTACGATTCCGACCACCGCAGCATCTACCTGATGGTTCAGCGCAACCGCCGGCACCCGTTCCTGGCGTTGTTCGACGCGGCTGACCCGAACCTGAGCGTCGGCGAACGATTGCCGACCACGACCCCGACGCAGGCGCTGTACCTGATGAACTCGCCGTTCGTTCACACACAGGCCGAGGCGTTCGCTCGTCGATTGCTCGCAGCGCCCGGAACCGATGCGGTTCGTGTCCGGCTGGCATTCGAGGCGGCTCACGGCCTCGCTGCTGATGAGGCGACCGTAAACGCTGCACTCGCGTTCTTGAAGGCGTATCAGGCGAAGGCTGCTGAACGAGGGGTGAAGCCGGATCAGCAACCACTCGCGGCGTGGTCAGCATTCACGCGACTGCTTCTGACGTCGAATGCGTTCTTGTATGTGGATTGATGTCTTCCCTGGGACCGCGGCCATCTTGGCCGCAAAACCTGGGGTGCGCAGTTGCTTTTGGATATTCTCGCTTGGCGATTGGTACTCTGCAGCTGCGGCCAAGATGGCCGCGGTCCCAGGGAAAGACAATCTCGATGGAACACTCCATGATCTCCTCTTCCGCATTTCTCGGCCGTCGCGAGTTCCTCCGCCGTGCATCCGGTGGATTCGGAGCCGTCGCCCTCGCTGGCATCCTCGCCGAACTTCAAGCCGCGGAAGCGTCTGCCGATCCGCTCGCGGCGCGGCCCGGTCACTTCCCCGCGAAGGCCGACCGCGTCATCTTCATCTTCTCCACCGGCGGCGTGTCGCACATCGACACGTTCGACCACAAGCCGAAGCTCATAGCGGATCACGGTAAGTCGATTACCGCATCCCGCTGGCTGAACAAGCCCGGGAAGTTCGAACGGTTCCTCATCAAGCCGCGTTGGGCGTTCAAGCCCTATGGCAAAAGCAGCCTCATGGTCAGCGACCTGTTCCCGAACCTCGGCGGCGTGATCGATGACGTGTGCCTGCTGAACGCGATGCACTGCGATAGCGACGGTCACGACAAGGCAACCCTCGCGGCCCACGGCGGAAGCCCGCAGTTCTCCCGCCCGAGCGTCGGTGCGTGGGTCAGTTACGGACTCGGCACGGTGAACAAGAACCTGCCGTCGTTCATGGTGCTGGCTCCGGCGGCACCATACGGCGGTGCCCAGACCTGGGGAAGCGACTTCCTCCCGGGATGCCATCAAGGCACGCACGTCATTCCTGGCAAAGACCCGCTCCCGAACGTACAGCCGCGCGTACCCGGTGCCGACTTACAGCAAATGGAACTGGAACTGCTCGGCAAACTGAATCAGAAACACCGCGACGAACGCGCCGCTGACCGGGCACTGGATGCACGCATCCGGTCGTTCGAGACCGCGTTCGGGATGCAACGCGAGGCGCCGGAAGCGTTCGACCTGTCCAAAGAGACCGACGAAACACTCAAGCTCTATGGTGTGGATCGCGGGGCGACCTCCGGCTTCGGCTGGCAATGCCTCGTCGCTCGACGGCTCGCCGAACGCGGCGTGCGCTTCCTGGAGTTGATCGACGTGGGTTCCAACAACAACTGGGACTCACACGGCAACATGGGCGACCACGAACGACTGGCAAAGGCGATCGACCGACCAATCGCGGGACTACTCGCCGACCTGAAGCGGAAGGGAATGCTCGAACGCACGCTCGTTGTGTGGACGACGGAGTTCGGCCGCACGCCGTTCAATGCTCAGGCGGGGCACGCGGGGCGGGAACACCACAACCTGTGCTTCACATCGTGGCTCGCGGGCGGCGGCGTGAAGGGCGGCATCGCTCACGGCATTTCGGACGAGTACGGGATTCTCGCTGCCGAGGGGAAAGTTCACACACACGACCTGCACGCCACCATGCTGCACCTGCTCGGCATTAACCACGAGAAGCTGACCTACCGATACGCTGGCCGCGACTACCGATTGACCGACGTCGCTGGTGAAGTGGTGAAGCCAATCCTCGCGTGATCAAGACCGTTGATCCTTGCCGCTCCTCAGCCAAGACCGAGGAGCGGCAGGGTATCACGAGTAATCATCGCTTCCACCTTCATCTCGTTCAGCCGAGGTAACTTGGTGCCGTCCAGCATTCCATTCAGCGCGCGGAGTCCGTCGAGTGTCGAATCCACGGTCGTGAACGGGTAATCGGTGCCAAACAACACTTTGTCCCACACACCGTATTCCTGAACCAGCATCAGGCTGTGATACAACTGGAACGGCCGGTAGTGCAAGGCACTGAGATCGGCGTACACATTGGGATGTTTGCGGATCACCACCACGCATTCACCCTCATACGGGTGACCCAAATGCGCGAGGATCATCTTCACATCGGGGTGCCGACTGGCAACGACATCGAGATGTCGCGGTAACGTGCATTCAAGTGGAGCCTGACTCACGAACGTCGTTCCGGTGTGGAGCAACACGGGCAGGCTGTGCTTCGCGGCATACTTCCAGAGTGGATCGAGTCGTTCATCATCGGGGCGAAACGCGGCGTACATCGGCAACAGTTTGATGCCACGCAGACCAAGTTCCTCGTGGCCGTGCCGCAACTCATCTTCCCAGCCCAACTGCGTTGGATCGACTGAAAGGAACCCGATGAGCGTGTCGGGGTGAGTCGCGACGTACGCGGCGACGTGTCGATCATCGACCCAGATGCCACTGAGTTTCGCCTTGCCGCCGAACACGATCGTGCGAACGGGAACACGGGCGGTCGCCCGGTAGTCCTCATACCGCACCGTGAGATCAACCTCGACGCCGGCCCGAGCACGCTTCGCCTGCTCGCGGAAATCGGCGGTGAAGTCTCGCGGATATTCCCAGAAGTGGGAGTGAACGTCGATAATCACGGCGATGGGTCCCCACCTGGTGGAAAGTTGAAGGCAGTAAAACTCCACATCGATGCGCCATGCAGGTAGGATACGGAATGCCATAGGTGATCCTGTTCCCTCATTGGGTCAGACGCTTAAAACGCCAATGCCCAGTCAATCCCCAGGCACCCTCATGTTCCCACTTCGCAACATCTCTCTTCTCGCTGCCGCGTTGCTCGTCTCGGTTGTCGCATTCAGTGGAGCAGTTGAACCAGCTGCAGATGGTCCCGCAGTTGAGCGCAAGCAACTCGAACAAGCTCTGAGCGAATTGAGAGATCGATTGACGAAAATGAGGGGGGACCTCCCGCCCTCGCCGGCACGGCAGGACCTCATCGCTGATGTTGAGGTGTTCCAGAAGGGAGTCGAGTGGGCTCTCCGATATGAGAAGAAACTGGAACCCGCCGACATCGCTCTCGTTCAGATGGCATTGAACCGTTGCACCGAAAGAGCCGACGCTCTCACTGCCCAGAAGCAGGCATGGCCTGTCCGAAAAGGGAAACTGGTTCGTGGTTTCGTCTCCGAGGTGGACGGATCGGTGCAACCCTACGGCGTGATCGTGCCCACAAATTACGACCCGACGAAGCCTACCCGGCTCGATGTCGTTCTGCACGGCAGTAGCAAGGCGACCGGACTGAGCGAACTGCGGTTCATGAAACGGTTCGACGAGGGAGACGCCCCACCGAAGACCACGCTGGATGTGAACTTCATCGAGTTGCATCCGTTGGGCCGCGTCGAGAACTGCTACCGTTGGGCGGGCGAAACCGATGTCTTCGAGGCCATCGAAGCTGTGTGCCGAAACTACAACATCGACCGTAAACGAATCGTGCTGCGGGGAATGTCGATGGGGGCGTCTGGGACATGGCACCTCGGTCTGAAGCACCCGGACCGATTTGTGGCCCTCGGGCCGTACTGCGGCTACGTGGATACGCACGAGTTTTCACAGACACCGATCGCTGGATTCGTGAAGGTTGGACAACTCCCCGCCCACCAGGAGAAGTCACTGCACATGCTCGACTCCGTGGACTATGCCGCCAACGCAGGCGTTGTTCCGGCGATTGCCTGCATGGGTGAAAAGGATGTGTTCTTCCAAGCCCACGTGCTGATGGGCAAAGCGATGGAGAAAGAAGGGCTGAAGATGGTCAACCTGATCTCGCCGGGGACCGGACACGTCATTGACCCGAAGACCCACGCCGAGCAGATGAAGCAGATCAAGGTCTTCGCGGACAAAGGACTCGAACCGTTCCCGACACACATCCGCTTCGTTACATGGACGCTAAAGTACGACCGTTGCCACTGGCTGCGCGTGCTGGGATTGGAGGAACATTACGCACGGGCCGAACTGGAAGCCTCGGTCGCGGAGGATGGCACCATCGATGTGAAGGAACCAAAGAACATCACTCGCTTCGCATTGTCGTACCCGTGGGCACTGGGGGGGAACATACGGGTGCGTGTCGGCGGGGCGGATGTTGCCTTCCCAGCCCTGGCGCTTGCGAGTGTCCCATTCAAGCCAGTCGTCGGTCGGAAAGATGGGAAGTGGGTATACCTCGGCCAGGCTGAAACGCTGCCCTTGACTGGGAAACGACCGGGCTTGCAAGGCCCAATCGACGACGCGTTCACCCGACCATTCCTCTGCGTGCGGGGAACGGGGAAGGCCTGGAACCCCGCGGTTCAGGCGTGGGCCGATGCAAACTTCAAGCGATTTGCGTACGAGTGGCACTGCTATTACCGTGGCGAGTTGCCCGTGAAAGACGACGCGGCTGTGACCGAAGCGGACATCCGTCGCTACAACCTGATTCTGTTTGGCGACCCCGGCAGTAACCGCCTGATTTCGCGTGTGTTGCCAAAACTGCCAGTAACGTGGACCGAGAAGGAGGTGCACTTCGGCAAGCATCGCTATTCCGCAGCCGAACACGTGCCAGTGATGATCCAACCGAACCCGCTGGCTGAAGGTCGCTACGTGGTTCTGAACTGCGGACACACGTTCCACGAGAAAGAACTGGCATCATTCAACTACTTGCAGTTCCCGAGACATGGCGACTGGGCCATGTTCAAGATCAGCGGCAAATCATCGGCAAACCCATCGGACCTACGGGATGAGGAAGTACTCCACGCCGGATTCTTCGACGAACAGTGGATGCTGCCGTGAGTGTCGGGTGGCGTGTGTGAAGCCATGCGAACGAGGGATACTCGATGTGAGCGATTCTGTCCCATCGCTGTGCGATCCTGACGCATCCCACTGATCAATCGATCGCCGGTGTGCTCGAATACTTCGTCTCCAAGTGGAACCGAGTGCGGGTTCACCTCATACCAACCAGACTTGTCATCGAATTGTTCAGCGACATCGGAAATGGTGGCGACGGCGCGCCGGTTGCAATCATAACCACTATGCCTCGCTCTACAGAACCGAACATGCTGCTTGTGCGACTGGATTTACCGTGCTGAATCCGACCGGGGCTGAAGTGTGCCGAGCATGGGTTATCGGGCTGGGTACTGCCTTTGGCGACGACCGCATCGGATGGGAAGTGGTCGCACGTCTCCCGGCAGCGCTTCCCGCGGGAGTGCGATGCTGTACCACGTCTGATCCGCTGAGTGTGATCGAAGCCCCAGTCGGGTGTGAGTTGCTAATCGTGATCGACGCATGCAATGGTGCTGGATTGCCAGGAACTGTCCACCGGTTCGAGTGGCCGGATGCACGGCTCGTCACTGTTGAGAGTATGTCGAGCCACGGAGTTGGATTGGCCGAAGCACTCGATTTGGCTGCAACACTTGGGCGGCTTCCACCGAAAGCTGTTATTCTGTCGGTTGAAGGGGTACACGGCGGATCAGGATTGAGACCGAGTTCCACAGTCGAGGCGGCAATTTCTGAAATCATCTCACTCGTGCTCGCTGAGATTCAGTGTTAGAAATCCCCAAGACAGGAGGCAGTGGATGACCGAGAGCATCGCACCGGATTTCCTCAGGTCTCTCACGTTCCTCGCTCCCGCCACGGACGAGGAATTACAACTGCTGATCCCCGCGGCTCAGATCGAAGAGTATCCTGCCGGGGCAAGCATCTTCCGTGAGGGCGATCACCTCAACCACATCTTCATCCTCACAAGCGGGACTGTCTCGCTCGAGATCAACGGCCCTGATCATCGGCAGCGGCGTATCCAAACGCTCAGCGCGGGCGAGTTGCTCGGCTGGTCGCCATTACTCGGCTCAGGGGCGATGACGGCCGGTGCTCGTGCCGTCACCCAGGTACGAGTTGTTGCCCTCAACGCACGCGCGATCCTCGACATCTGCGAACAAGATCCCCGGTTCGGGTTCCTCTTCATGAAGCGAGCGGCGACCGCCATCGCTGCCCGGCTCAATGCCACGCGACTCCAGTTGCTCGACGTGTACGGGACCGAACTGCATGCTTCCCCGTTGGGAGGCCGATCGTGACGTCACCAGACCCCGGCACGGAGCTCTGGCTCCCGAAGCCGGAATTGCAAGGGGTCATCGATCACCTGCGAGCGATCGGCTATGAAGTCGTCGGTCCGCGGGTCGCGGACGGAGCAGTCACACTCGGCGAAATCACTTCACTCGCGGAACTGCCAGCCGGCGTGCAGGACGAGCAAGAACCCGGGAAGTACCGGCTCAAAGTGATCGATGGTGGTGGGTATTTCGACCACGTTGTAGGCCCACACTCACTCAAGCCGTTCCTGTTCCCGCCGCGAACAACCGTCCTGCAAGTCCTTCGCGTTCGTGATTCGTGGGAAGCTCACAGCCCCGATCTGCCTCGCCCCAAGCGAGCGGTGATCGGCGTGCGGTCGTGCGACTTGCACGCACTGGCGATTCAAGACCGCGTCTTCCTTGGAGGGCCGCATCGTGATCCCGAATACGCGGCACGTCGCGATGGTCTGTTCCTCATCGCGGTGAACTGTAGCCGGTCTGCTGCAACGTGTTTCTGTGTGTCGATGGATACCGGCCCGGCTGTGACCGGCGGCGCGGATCTCGTGTTGACCGAACTTCCCGACGGCTTCGTGGTACGAATCGGCACGGATGCAGGCGGAGCCGTCCTGGCGGGACTCGGTTGCCGTGAATGCACTCCTTCAGAACTCACGGAGGCGGAAGCCGTGCCGAAGCGTGCGGCCGCACAACAGACCCGCAAGATCAATCCCGCAACGGTTCACGACACGCTCATGAACAACCTGCAACACCCACGCTGGGACGATGTGGCGAATCGCTGTCTATCGTGCGCGAATTGCACGATGGTGTGCCCCACGTGCTTCTGCTCGACGGTGAACGAGGTGACTGATCTGGCTGGCGAACAGACAACGCGGGAACGCGTCTGGGAGTCGTGCTTCAACGAAGAACACTCCTGGACCGGTTCGGGGGCGGTGCATCCCACAACGAAGTCGCGCTACCGGCAGTGGCTCACGCACAAGCTTGCAACCTGGATCGATCAGTTTGGCTCGTCGGGCTGCGTCGGCTGCGGACGTTGCATCACATGGTGCCCCGTCGGCCTTGATCTCACGGAAGAAGTCGCAGCGATGGAAGGGAGCCACGGATGACTGAACTTCCCGCGAATCCGTGGCAAGTGATGATGACCACCGTTGGGGCCGTCACACCCGAGACGCAAGGGGTGCAGACCTACAATCTCACGTTCGACGATGCCGCCGTGAAATACTCGTTTCTGCCGGGTCAGTTCAACATGTTGTACCTGCCTGGAGTCGGCGAATCGGCGATCTCCGTTAGCTCCGACCCGGGCAACTCGACGACGTTGAGCCACACGGTGCGGGTCGTGGGCAACGTGACTCGAGCGATGGCCCGCCTGCGGCCTGGCGATAAGCTCGGTGTGCGTGGGCCATTCGGAACAGCGTGGCCTGTGGCCGACCTCTCTGGCAAGGATGTCGTCGTTGTTGCTGGCGGGCTTGGCCTCGCACCGCTGCGCCCGGCGATTTATCACTTCATCCGGCACCGCTCCGACTACGGTCGCGTCACCGTCCTGTACGGAGCACGCACCCCAGACGATCTGCTTTACGCTGCAGAGTACGATGCCTGGCGTGCGGCGGACATTAATGTCGAGGTTACGGTGGATGTCGGTTCACCCGACTGGCTGGGGTCGATCGGATTCGTGACCACGCTTCTCGCGAGGCTCCAGATTGATCCGGCCCGTACGGGAGTTTTCGCCTGCGGGCCGGAAGTCATGATGCGGTTCATTTCCGCAAGCGCAGTGGATCGCGGCGTACCTGCCGACCAGGTGTTCGTGTCGTTGGAGCGGAACATGAACTGTGCGGTGGGCCTGTGCGGACACTGCCAGTTCGGCGCTGCGTTCGTGTGCAAGGACGGTCCCGTCTTCCCGTTCGACCGCGTCCGGCAACTCCTTTATGTGGAGCACTTCTGATGCCTGGCCCCCGTCTTGCCGTCTTCAAGTTCGCGTCGTGCGACGGTTGCCAACTCTCGCTGCTCGCCTGCGAGGAGGAGTTGCTCGCGGTCGCGGAGAAAGTCGAAATCGCCTACTTCCTCGAAGCCGGTCCACGAGACGCGACAGGGGTGTACGACATCGGTCTTGTAGAAGGCTCGATCACGACCCCGCACGACGTGGAACGCATCCGTGAAGTTCGGGCACAGTGCAAGTACCTCGTGACAATTGGAGCGTGCGCGACTGCGGGCGGCATTCAGGCATTGCGGAACTGGGGCGACGTGGCTGAGTTCGCCCGTCAGGTCTATGCCCGGCCCGAGTACCTCCAGACGCTCTCCACAAGCACGCCGATCGCGGATCATGTGAAGGTCGATTTCGAGTTGCGCGGTTGCCCGGTGAACAAGCACCAACTCGTGGAACTCATCTCATCGTTGCTCTGGGGGCGAACGCCGCGTGTGCCGCGATACAGCGTGTGTGTCGAGTGCAAGCGGCGGCAGGTCGTGTGCGTGGCGGTGGCTCGCGGTGTCGCGTGCCTTGGACCGGTGACGCAGGCCGGGTGCGAGGTGATTTGCCCTTCGTATGCCCGCGAGTGCTTCGGCTGCTTCGGGCCGAAGGATCAACCGAACCTCATCAGCCTCGGGATGCGCTACCGCGAAGACGGCCACAACCCAGATCACCTGAAACGATTGGTCCGCAGCTTCAACGGGTATGCTCCGGGGTTCCGTGAGTTCGACCCGAACAGTCAACAGGAGTCGTGACGTGTCCGAACCGCGAATCATCCGCGTCGGAGCCATCGCAAGAGTTGAGGGCGAGGGGGCGTTGAACGTCACCGTGCGCGATGGCGTGGTCGTGGCCGCGGAACTGAACATCTACGAACCGCCGCGATTCTTCGAGGCGTTCTTGCGGGGTCGCGAAGTCCGCGAGATCACCGACATCGTCGCCCGCATCTGTGGCATCTGCCCCGTGGCCTATCAGATGAGCGCCGCACACGCACTCGAAAAGGCGCTCAGGGTCACCGTTCCTGCCGGAGTGCGCGAACTGCGTCGTCTGCTGTATTGCGGCGAGTGGATCGAAAGCCACGCCCTGCACGTCTACATGCTTCACGCCCCGGATTTCATGGGGTTCGAGAGCGGAATCGCAATGGCTGGGAAGCACCGCGACATCGTCGAACGCGGACTGCGGATGAAGAAGATCGGCAACCGCATCCTCGAAGTGCTCGGCGGCCGAGCGATTCACCCCATCAACGTGACCGTGGGCGGCTTCTACCGTGCTCCGCGTTTGGCCGATGTGCGTGCCATGCTCCCCGAGTTGCAGTGGGGGCTTGCCGCCAGCGTCGAGACGTTCCGTTGGGCCGCTGCGCTCGACTTCCCGAATCTGGATGTGGAGTACGAGATGGTCAGCCTGCGGCACCCGACCGAGTACCCGATGAACGAGGGGAATGTGGTGTCGTCGAGTGGCTTGAACATTCCCCCCGAAGAGTACGAACGACACTTCGAGGAGCGGCACGTCCCGCAGAGCACGGCGTTCCACAGCGTGCTGCTTCCCGATGGCAAGAATTACCTCGTCGGCCCGCTCGCCCGTGTGAACCTCTGTCGCGAGCAACTCTCCGACACGGCGAAGAGAGAGGCCGACACTGCTCGCCTGGACTGGCCGTGCCGCAACAACTTCAAGAGCATTCTGGCCCGGTCGCTGGAGTTGATTACCGCGTTCGAAGAGGCAATCCGGATTGTCGAGGAGTATCGGACTGAACCGACGCCATCTCGTGCCGAGGTGACGTTGCGAGCCGGCGAAGGATGCCACGTGACAGAGGCACCGAGGGGCCTGATCTTCCACCGCTACCGCATTGGAGATGACGGATTGATCGCGGAGGCGAAGATCGTCCCGCCGACATCACAGAATCAGGGGCAGATCGAAAGCGACCTCTCGGCATTCCTCCCCGGTGTGCTGCACCTTGCCGACGCGGATGTCGGTCGTCGGTGTGAGCACTTGATCCGCAATTACGACCCGTGCATCAGTTGTGCGACGCACTTCTTGCGAGTGAAGATCGATCGCCAATAATCTCGCGAAACTCCGCCTCCTGGACTCCGAAGAATTGAGCTGAACCATGCCGGCTCTGCCGACGCCCGTGCTGCCGAAGTTGATCGCACACGGCCCACATCCGCCATCAACGGCCATCCGAGTCTCGCCACTTCTGATCGAAGTCGCTGGTGATGAAACGGATGTCGCACTCCAAAAGTTACAAACCTCGAAGAACGGGCTGTCTGAAGACGAGGCCGCTCGCCGGTTGAAGGAAACCGGGCCGAACGTCGTGGCACGCGACGAACGGCATCCCCGTATCAGGCTTCTCCGCAAGGCCCTACTCAATCCTCTCGTGATTCTGCTCATCGTGCTTGCCAGTTCATCATTTTTGACAGGCGACATTCGAGCAGGGTGTGTCATTCTGCTCATGGTCGTTATCGGGGTCGTCGTTCGCTTTGTGCAGGAAGCCCGCGTTGACTCGGCGGCTGCCAAACTCCGTGCCATGATTAGCGTCCACGCGACAGTCCTTCGCGGAGGCCAACCCGAAGAAGTGCCGATCGCGAATCTCGTTCCCGGCGATGTGGTCGAACTCGCCGCTGGTGATATGGTTCCTGCCGATGTCCGGCTTCTCTCCTGCAAAGACTTGTTCATCATTCAGGGGAGTCTGACCGGAGAGTCGTACCCGGTCGAGAAGTTCGCGACACGGGAGGAGACACCGAGTCGGTCGCCCCTCGAATTGGGGAACGTCTGCTATCTGGGCACGAGTGTTGAAATCGGAGCCGGCACCGCGATTGTTGTGGCAACTGGCCTCAAGACTTTCATAGGCGGCATCTCCACTTCGCTCGTGGAAGTGCAACAGCCCACCAGTTTCGATCGAGGAATGACACGCTTCACCTGGCTGATGATCTACTTCATGCTCGTCATGGTTCCACTGGTCTTTTGCATCAACGGTCTGACCAAAGGAAACTGGGGCGAGGCGTTCTTCTTCGCGATGGCGGTGGCGGTTGGAATGACTCCGGAAATGCTGCCAATGATCGTCGCTGTCTGTCTATCGAAGGGGGCAATCGCGCTGTCGCGAAAGAAGGTCATCATCAAGCGGTTGAACGCGATCCAGAACCTCGGAGCAATGGATATCCTCTGCACCGACAAGACGGGTACACTGACGCAGGACCGGATTATTCTTGAGAAGCACTGCGATGTAAAACTCAGGGAAGACGACGAGGTGTTGCTGCTTGCCTACCTGAACAGTCACTTCCAAACTGGCCTGAAAAATCTAATGGATCGTGCCATTCTGACGCACACCCACATCCACGCACACCCGACGTTCCCTGACTACGCGAAGATCGATGAGATACCGTTCGACTTCTCACGTCGGCTGATGTCGGTCGTGGTCAAAATCCCCAATGGCGATCACCGGCTCATCTGCAAGGGTGCGCCGGAGGAACTCTACAAACGTTGTGCTGGGTACGAACTGGACGGCCAAGTGCATCCCGTGAATGAGGCCCTCCGTGCGGAACTCAAAAAGGAATTCAACCGCCTCAGCGCCGATGGGTTTCGAGTCCTCGCCGTGGCGTATCGGGATATGGACGCCAAACCCGCATACTCGAAGGATGACGAACGTGACCTGACGCTCCGTGGGTATGTCGCCTTCCTCGACCCACCAAAAGAGACTGCACGCGCGGCCATTGCAGCACTCCAAGTTGGCGGCGTGGCGGTCAAGGTGCTCACTGGCGATAACGAACTTGTGAGCCGAAAGATTTGTCGAGAAGTCGGAATTGCCACGGATGTCGTTCTGGTTGGTAGTCAGGTCGATGAGATGACCGACCAGGCGTTGGCGAATGCCGCGAGTAACACGACATTGTTCGCTCGGTTATCCCCGGCACACAAGCAACGGGTGATCAAGTGCCTTCAAACTGCGGGGCACGTCGTGGGGTTCCTCGGCGACGGGATCAACGACGCTCCCGCTCTGCGTTCCGCGGATGTTGGCATCTCCGTAGACACCGCGGCCGACATCGCCAAGGAGTCGGCCGATGCGATACTGATGGAGAAGGATCTGCTGGTATTGGAGGAGGGCGTGCGAGAAGGCCGGAAGGTGTTCGCCAACATACTTAAATATGTCCGGATGGGCGCAAGCTCCAACTTCGGGAATATGTTCAGCGTTCTGGGGGCGAGCGTTTTTCTGCCATTCGTTCCCATGACTCCGATTCAGATTCTGACCAACAACCTGCTCTATGATTTCTCGCAGGTTGCCATCCCCACCGACGACGTGGACCCGGAGCAGGTTGCCAAGCCTAGGCCGTGGTCGATGAATGCCATCTCCCAATACATCCTGTTCATCGGGCCATGCAGTTCGGTCTTCGACTACGTCATCTTCTTTGTCATGCTTTACGGCTTCGGGTGTTGGGATCCGACCAACGCCTCGCTTTTCCAGACTGCTTGGTTTGTCGAGTCCTTGCTGACGCAGACGTTAATCATCCACGTCATTCGGACAAACCGGATCCCATTCATTCAGAGCCATGCGAGTTGGCCGTTGATCGTGACTACAGTGACTGTCATGGCGATTGGAGCATCGTTGCCGTTCTCGCCCATCGGTCCACTACTCGGCTTTACACCTTTACCGTTACTTTACTGGCCGGTACTCGCACTGATCTTGCTCGGGTATGTTCTGCTCACCCAGGCTGTGAAGACGTGGCTACTCGGGAAGGGTTGGGGTACGGGTTGAGGAGTTGGAACAGATACATGCCAGCGGTGTGCTTGTGGTGCGATTTGGAGTCACTGCGTGTGCGAATCCGACAAACTCGATCGGGTAACCGACTGGATCTCGTTTGAATTAGCCCCGTGAATGACCGAAACGGTTCACACACGGCAATTGGCACGGCGGGTGCGTTGAAGCAGCCGTTCAACTCGTCACAGAGATAACAAATGTCCGTCTCAATCAACCCCCGATACATCCCCCTTCCCCCGCAAGAATCGGACGAATCGGGGCAACTTACACTTCGAGATGGCACGGTCGCCCAACTCCGACACGCACAACCAACCGACCTTGAAGCTCTCACAGGGTTCTACCGTGATCTATCCGCCAGGTCGGCGTCCATGCCAGGGCCAGACATGCTCGCTCGCCTCGCCTTAGAGAGCGACTATCGCACCGCCTCGACGTTCGTGGTCACCCGCACCAGCACAGATGGATCACGAATCGTCGCCTCTGGGTCGTACATCGCGCGAGAGGCCAGGACAGCGGAAGTCGTCCTGGCGACTGCGGACGAATTCCGTGGGAATGGATTGGGCACGCTCCTCCTGGAACGACTGGCGCTTCTCGCGGTGAGAAACGGATTCACGCGATTCTGGGCGATCACTTCCAGCGACAGCACTCAGATGCTTGAGGTGTTCCGTGAATCGGGTTTCGAGGTCCAGAACCACCCCGGGCGCGATGGCATCGAGATCGATCTTACGATCGTGCCAACCGCAGCGAGTGTCGCGCGTGAAGAACTCCGCGACCGCATCGCCACTGTCGCATCGCTCATGCCATTCTTTCGCCCGAACGCCGTCGCAATCATCGGAGCGTCACGCGACCCCTCGGGGATTGGTCACCGTGTTCTTGAAGGGATGATCCGCGCGGGCTATCGCGGGGCAATCTACCCGGTGAATCCCAATGCACCCGAGGTTGCGGGCATGCGGGCTTATCCCTCCGTGCGCGAGTTGCCCACGAAGGTCGATCTGGTCGTGATCGCCGTTCCGGCTGCTGCGATCATGCGAGTCGTGGACGACTGCGCTTTCGCGGGGGTGCGGGCTTTGGTTGTCATTTCGGCGGGGTTCGCGGAGTCGGGCAGAGATGGTGTCACGCTCCAGAAGGCACTGGTCGAAAAGGTGCGGGGATACGGAATGCGGATGGTCGGTCCGAACTGTTTGGGGTTACTGAATGCCGATCCGGCCGTGCGGCTCAACGCCTCGTTTTCGCCCATATTTCCGCCTCCCGGGCGGATCGCGATGTCGTCACAAAGTGGTGCTGTCGGCCTTGCCGTGCTGGGTGCCTCGGCTCGCTACAGGCTTGGATTCTCGACGTTCGTCAGCGTGGGGAACAAGGCTGATGTGTCGGGCAACGACTTGCTGCAATACTGGGAACACGACCCGAACACGGATGTGATCCTGCTCTACCTCGAATCATTCGGCAACCCGCGTCGTTTTTCTCGAATCGCTCGCCGAGTCAGCCGCTGCAAACCCGTTGTAGTCTTGCAGAGCGGCCTGACTCGATCGGGCAGCCGTGCCGCTGGCTCGCACACCGCGGCCCTTGCGACCAACGCCACCGCGGTCGAGGCTCTATTTCGACAGACCGGTATCGTGCGGGCTGCGTCGCTGGAAGAGATGTTCGACCTGGCGTTGACGCTCGGCAGTCAGTCACCGCCAGGCGGAACGCGTGTCGCAATCGTCACAAATGCCGGCGGCCCCGGTATTCTCAGCGCCGACGTGTGCGAAGCGAGCGGTTTAACTGTCCCCGAGCCGTCGCCAGAACTTCGGAAGCGGCTTGCGAATCTCCTTCCCGGCGCGGCCAGTCTCGGCAATCCCATTGACCTCATCGCTGCGGCTGGACCGGAAGCCTATCAACGTGCGATCGAGTCAGTGCTTACTTCCAGCGAGTTTGACTCACTCCTCGTCATCTACACTCCCGTGGGACTGGCCGACCCGCGAGAGGTTCAGAAGGCAATCACGGATGGGATCACTGCCGCTCGCAAGGCGGGAGCAACCGGACGCCCCGTGCTGGCATGTATTCTGGGCCAGGAGCAAAACCGAACACATCTGCAATCTGCAGGGGAGAAAATCCCATGCTACCCATTCCCTGAGACGCCAGCACACATCCTTGGGAAGATCGCGGCGTATGGTGCCTGGCGGGCGCAGCCACCAGGCGTGTTCCCAGACTTTGACGACCTTCAGCTCTCAACTGCGCAAAGCGTTTGCCGTGAGGCTGTGGCCAAACGTGGTGCGAGTTGGCTGTCGGCTGAGGAAGTCCGTGCGGTGCTTGACGCAGTTCGACTGCCGATGGTTCCGAGTGAGTTCGCCCGCACACCCGATGAAGCGGTGGCCGCTGCGGAGCGATTGGGCTTTCCCGTCGCGGTAAAACTCGCGTCACGGCGATTTGTGCACAAGAGCGAAGTTGGGGGCGTCCGTCTCGGACTGACCGACACGAAAGCCGTTCGCGTGGCATTCGAGGAAATCCGCACGCGAGTTGAGCAGGAGAACCAACCCGACGCGATGGACGGTGTGGTCGTACAAGCAATGCTTCGTGGTGGGGTTGAGGTGATGGCAGGTGTGACGCACGACCCACTTTTCGGCCCGCTTCTGGCCTTCGGGCTTGGCGGTATACACGTCGAGGTTCTCGCGGACGTTTGTTTCCGCGTAGCTCCGCTGACCGACCTTGACGCGACCGAGATGGTTCGCGGGATCAAGGGCTTCCGTCTTCTTGAAGGTTACCGTGGACACCCACCGGCAGACGTGGGGGCGATTCGTGAGTTGCTCTTGCGGATGTCGCGACTTGCCGAAGATGTGCCAGAGATTGGAGAAATCGACCTGAATCCGATCTTCGCGTTCGCTCCAGGCCACGGGTGCCGAATCGCGGATGTTCGCATCCGCGTTCGTCCCGTGCGATGACGATAACTCGACAGGGTCACGCGATCGCTTCCTTGATGAGCGGCGTATCCTCGCCGATCAGGCGGTGCGGGCGGTTGTCGAGAGCAACCAGCGTCTGATCGGGGTCGATGCCGAGTTGGTGGTAGATCGTGCGGCCGAAACTCTCGACCGGGTAGTACTTGTCCACCACGTAGGCGGCATGCTTGTCTGTCGCACCGACCACTGTGCCGCCCGCAAAGCCGCCGCCCGCGACGAGCACACTCTGGCAGGTTCCCCAGTGGTCGCGGCCAGCGTCCTTATTGATCTTCGGGGTGCGGCCCATCTCGCCCAGTACCATCACGATGGTCCGCTCCAGCAACCCGCTTACACTGAGGTCTTCGAGCAGCGACGCAACGGCGTTATCGAGCACGGGCAACTTGCTCTTGCACGCCCGAAAGTTCTGGCCGTGGTGGTCCCAGTTGCTCTCGAAGTGTGTGTACACGAACGGGACCCCGGCCTCCACCAATCGCCGGGCCGCGAGCACTCGCTTGCCGTGCGAGTTCTTGCCGTAGCGTTCTGCGATCTTCAGCGGTTCCCGCTCGATTTCCAGTGCGGTGCGGAGCTTTGGTGAGCGGAGCAGGTCGAACGCCGTCTGCTGAAACTTGTCCATACCGCCGACGAGCGGATCATCCAGCCCGCGGAGTTGCGTGTCGAGCGACTGCCGCAGCGATTCGCGACGGTCGAACGCCGAAAGCTCCAGCCCCACGGGCGGCACGAGCATCCCCTTCACTTCACTCTTGGCGTCGTCCGGCTGGAAGACGATGGGATCGACGGTCGGCCCGAGGTAGTTCTGCTTCAGCCCGTAGGCGTGGTTGTCGATGTCGCCGAACGCGACGAACGTGGGCACGTCCTTTGGTGCGGGCCGCAACTTCGCGACGACATTGCCGTACATCGGGTATGCGGGAGTGACGCCGGTCTTGCGGGGGTTACCCGTGAGCCAGTATTGCCCGCCGCCGTGTTCCCACTTTTCACTGTTGATGCCGACCGACCGCAGGATGGTGTACTTGTCAGCGTTCTTTGCGAGGCGCGGGAGCAGTTCGCCAATCTGAATGCCGGGCACGTTCGTGTCGATGGGCTTGTACTCGCCGCGAATCTCGGCGGGTGCGTTCGGCTTGAGGTCGAACATATCCTGGTGCGGCGGACCGCCGCCGAGCCATACGACGATGACGTGATCGGCCTTGGCTTTCTTCGCAGGTGCCGCGGCGCGTGCCTGGAGCAACTGCGGCATGGTGAGGCCAAAGATCCCGCTGCCACCGGCGAAGAAGAAGTCACGGCGCGATTGAGAAGGGAACATGGCAACGCTCCGGTTCAGGTTCCTGTGATTCGGCAATCCTTCGGTCAGTGGTTCAACGAGAACTCACGGGTGTTGATCAGACCCCACATCAGGTCTTCGAGACCGCGTTTCGCGGAGGGGCTGGCCTTCACATATTCGACCGACACGGCGAGATCGTCCTTCGACGGGAGGCGGCCGACGGTCCACAGAAACACTTCCTCGACTCGCTTCGCGTCGTCGGTGTGATCCTTGACGATCTGCGCCACGCGGCCGGTCGGTGAGGCGATCTTCTCGCGGAGTTGTGGGTGGTTCGCCATGTACAGAGCCTGCACGATGGTCGGGCTCGGGTCGCGTTCGCAGTCACACTGCACCATGCCGTTCCGAACCGGTCGGCCGAAGATCTGGAAGGCGTAGGCGAGCGACGCCCGCTGGTCCTCCGCCCCGGTGACGCCCGCGACTTCCATCGCCCGAGTACCCGCCGGCAAGAACAACCGTGGCGGGAACGACTCGGCTCCTCCCGTTGCCTGGTTTACGGCGTCGAGCAGCACCTCGGCTGGCAACCGACGTAACGGAAACGCGGCGTAGTTCCGGCGATCGTTTTTGGCAGTCTCGTGCGGTCGAGCGCTCTGTTGATAAGTTCGGCTGAGCAGAATCGTGCGATGCAGCCACTTCAGATCGAACTTATTCTCGACGAACCCCTTTGCGAGCGCATCCAGCAATTCTGGGTGCGTTGGCGGATTCAGCGGGCTCAGGTGATCGGCCGGGTCGATGATGCCTCGACCAAAGTAATGCGCCCAGACGCGGTTCACCATCGCCCTCGCGAAGAATGGATTCTCGGGCTTCCGCATCCACGCCACGACTGCGGCGCGTGGGTCTTCGTCCTTGCCGATGGTGAGCGTGGCCTTGTCACCGAGGAGCCGGAACTTCGTGGACTGCTGCGTGCCGAGCGGGCTCGACATGCTCGCGAAGTTTGATCGCTCGCCGTTGTGTTGCACCTCCGTGCCGAATCGCTTCGGCCCCTCGGTGAGCATGCGGGCCTTCATCTCCAGTTCCTTGGCCTCGGCCATCATCTTCACGGCGTCGTCGGGCTTCACCGACTTGTCCTTGGCCTTGTCGGTAAGCTTCCTGGCGTCCTCGCGGAGTTTCTTCGCGTCCTCCGGCCCCTTCTTCATCAGTTCGGCGAGCTTCGGGGGTAGCGTCTTCGCGTCCGGGTAGTTGGCTCCCTTCACCCGCATGAAGAAGTTGGCGAAGCTGAGCAGGTCGTCTTGCTGCCAGATATCGTGCGGGTGCCGGTGACACTGGGCACACTCCATGCGGAGCCCCAGGAAGGCGTGCGCGACTTGCAGCGTCCCCTTCACGCCGGTCGCGTTCTCGCGCTGCCAGTACAGGTCGAGCGTCTGCCGTTTCGAGTACACGACGAGGTTCGGTTCTTGCTTGGCATTCTCCTCGGCCATCGCCATCACTTCGTCGAACCACTCTTCGCGAGTGCGGCCGTCACGGCTCGTGGCCATGAGCACGCGTTCCGCGAACTGGTCGTATGGCGTGTTCTCGGCCATGCGGGCGCGAACCCATTCGTAGAAGCGCCGGGCCTCCGCCGCCTCGACCATCCCGAAGTTGCCGCTGAACGAGTTGGGCTTCAGCAGGTCGCTAAACTTCGTTGCCCACAGCGAGGCGTAACCCGGCTTCCCGAGAAGTTCGTCAATCTTCTTGCTTCGCTTGTCGGCGGCTTTGTCGGCGAGGAACGCCCGCACTTCTTCCGGCGTCGGCGCAAGCCCGGTCACGTCGAGGCTGACCCGCCGCAGGAACGTGGCATCGTCGCACAGATCAGTGGAGTGAATGTTGAGCGTGCGGAGTTTCGCGAGAACGTGTTCATCCACGAAGTTATTTGGCTTCACGCTCGGGAACGGCTCGCTCCCTGCTCGTGGCACGAGTGCCATCGCGACCACCGGATCGTACCCATAACGCACGACCAGAGCCGTGTCGCCAACACCCTTTGCCTTCACCTCACCCGTGACATCGACGTCGGCCACGTCCTTATCGACCACCTCGAAGGTGCACAGATCCGTGACATCTTCCTTTGTGCCGTCGGCGAATGAGGCTTCGACCTTCAAGCGATAAGTCTGACCCTTCTGCACCGTCTGCTGTGAGGGATTGACCTTGAGCGCCGTCACGCGGGAGTCATCGACCTTATCGAGTGCGGCACCACGGACGAGCCAGTTGCGAATGAGTTGGTAATCGCGGCTCTCCGGCCCCATGCGTTGCCCGCCCTGGTGAGGCACCTGCCCGGTCGCCTTCTGAAGCAGCAAACTCTTCTCTGGGTCGAACGCGTTGAGTCGCCGCCCTGAGAATTCCCGTAGGAGCAGGGCGTGGTCGAGCGCCGGGTTCGCTCCGAACAGCGACAGGCGGAAACCGTTCTGCCCCTTTACGGAACCGTGACACGCGCCGGCGTTGCACCCCAGACGACTGAACAGCGGAGTGACGTGACGGGTGAACAGCGGTCGTTCGATTGGATTCGCGCGGGTAGGTTCGGCAGCCCGTGCAAGTTCCGGTGCTGTGAAGAGTCCGGCGATGGTAAGTGACAGCCAGACGCGAGTCATATCGATAATCTCCGAAGAGGCGAGCAGCAACAGACGGGATCGACGAATCTGAGGCAGGGGAGTGTAATCAAGGCGGGATAACTTACTTGCAGGCAGTCGGGATTCGTCACCTCAGCTAATTATGCACTTGGAAAAAGTGTGGGGTAAGCGGCATGTGTTTATGCCACATGAATTGTCAATGTGTAATTAGGGCACAATGCAATAAGAGGGCGTGAGACGTCCTCATTCAGTTTCGACGGACCACGACGGACTGAACAAACTTGAGAGACCTTCACCTGGCCAGCTTCCATGCTGCGAGACATGGAGGTCACCGGCAGTTCTAAGTGGCCGAAGTCCTGATATCACAGCAATTCCTGAATCGGCTTTCCCATCCCGACGATGCTCACCGGCCGCCCCGATGCATCCTCGTAGGCGGTATCGAGCGAGATGCCCAGCGCCTGATAGAGCGTCGCCAGCAAGTCGCTCGGGGAGACCGGTCGTTCGGCCACCTTGCCGCCGTGTCGCTCGCTTGCCCCAACAACACGACCGCCTTTCAACCCCCCACCACCCATCAAAACCGAGAAGCAGTCGGACCAGTGGTCGCGACCCGCATTCCCGTTGATCAGTGGTGTGCGTCCAAATTCCCCCGCACAATAGATGATCACGTCGTCGAGCATTCCACGGTCATCCAGGTCTTCGACGAGCGCCCCGATCGCGACATCGAGCGGCGGGAGATGCTGCTCTAGACCCTTCTCGATGTCGTCGTGGTGATCCCAGTAGCCGGTGTTGATGGTCACGCAACTTGTTCCCGCCTCCACCAGTCGGCGCGCCAGGAGGGCACCCTGGCCGTAAAGATGACGGCCGTACCGTTCGCGTATCCGGAGGGGTTCCCTGGTCAGGTCGAACGCATTGCGAACCCGCTCCCCGGTCACCATCTCGAGCGCCTGGGCCTTGAACCCATTCAGACCTTCCAGCGTTCCCGATTGATCCACATCGCGGCGAAGCGTATCGAACTCGCGTAGCAACTCGGCACGGGTCTGAATGCTCCGCAGTGGCAACTCGCGGGGTAAGGCCAGGTTCGGCACCTGGAAGTTCGATGCATTGGGGTCGGCCCCGACTTCGAACGGGTTGTGGGCCGCTCCCAGGTAGACCGCGCCTTGATAGCCGAACGCCTCCGCCTTGGGCACGGCCACGTACGGAGGCATGTGGCTATCGCCAGCCCCGCGACTGCGAGCGATGACTGAACCGAACGACGGCTTCTGTGGGGCGTTCCGTGCGAGGGTCGGCCCGAAGTAGCCGGTTTGCATCCAGTGAGCAGATGGAGCGTGGATCGCGTTCTGGTGATGCACCGAACGGACGATGGAGAGGCGATCCATCACGCGAGCCTGTCGCGGGAACCGCTCGGTGATCCGAATGCCTGGCACGTTGGTGGCGATCGGTCGGTACATGCCGCGAAACTCGGCAGGCGAGTCGGGCTTCATGTCGTACGTGTCCTGCTGGCTCATGCCGCCGTGCGTCCAGAACACGATCAGGGACTTGTTCGCCGTCTTGCCGAGAGGTTGCGCGGCCCGCAACCGCATAACATCGGCTAGGCCCAACCCCAGGGCCGATGCCCCAATCCCCAGGAAATTTCGACGATTGATGGCATCCATGTGCGATCCCTGAAGAGTTGTCTCGCGCAGCGAGACAACTACGATTCATCAGTGGTTGAAAAGAAATTCGTTGGTCGCCAGCAGTGACCAAAGGAGTGAGCCGTAGGCTTCCTTCCGATCGGTCTGCGATTCCAGGAACTTGACGGCGACAGTCATCTCACGCGCTCGGGGCAGGCGGGAGAACACGCGAAGGAAGATCCCTTCGACGTTCTCGCGGTGCGGCTTTCCGTTCGTTGCCAGTTGTGTCACGTATCCTTTCGCAACGGTCAACTTCTCTTGCATTTCCGGTGAGCTGACGAGTGCCAGTGTCTGACCCAGTGCTGGTGCATCGACCCGTTCACACTCGCACGCCGAGTTCCGCGCCGGTCGACCGAAGACATCCATGAAGTGGCTCGGAACCGCTTCATCGGGGAGGTCAATCGCGCGAGTCCCTGGTGGGAAATTACCCGCCGTGCTTCGGAATTTCGTTGGCGAATCGAGGACCTGGCCGATCCCGTCGAGCAGCACTTCAGCGGTCAGGCGACGCGGGTAATAGCGGGCGAAACTCTGCATGTCGTGCTTGTTGGATTCTTCTGGAGTCGAACTGAGGCC
>Ga0209181_10002173_pt1 | contig 32473 bp, 23 predicted proteins | sample MAT05_FD_187208 | JGI IMG/M metagenome (GOLD analysis project Ga0209181, IMG submission 187208) | Freshwater microbial communities from Lake Fryxell liftoff mats and glacier meltwater in Antarctica - MAT-05 (SPAdes) (version 2) | ecosystem: Environmental > Aquatic > Freshwater > Ice > Liftoff... | reverse complement strand
CGCGACTTTTGGAAAGCGCGCGAAAACGCGGCCGATCGGCTGCATGCGGGTCTTCATCACCGCCGACTGCAGACGTGCGGTGATCAGGTCCAGACCGGTAATTGCGCGGTCGAGGTCGCCATCGCTGTCACGGCGGCGTACGGCGGCGCCCTTGCGATTGATGGTCTTGAGTCGATTGCGGGCGAGTACCAGCTCACCCACCAAGTTCATCATCGCGTCGAGACGATGGACTTCCACGCGTACGGTGGCTTCGGCGGGTTCGCGCGCTGCAGGCTGCTGTTTTGCGGCGTCGGCTTTTGCCGGCGAAGCGCCGATTGGCGCGGTTCGAGGCTGCACCGCTGCTTTCGACTCGGGTTGTGGCGCTGCCGCCATCGCCAGCGTCGCAGCAGTCGGCGCTGCACCTTTGCCGTGCAGTGAATCCAGCAATGCTTCAAACTCGTCGTCGTCGATGCTTGCGGCAGCCTTGGCTGCGGGCACGGCACCGGTGCCATGCAAACCATCGAGCAGCGCCTCGAACTCGTCTTCAAGACTGTCGGTGGCAGCGACCGGCTGCGCTACCGCGACAGCTGCCTTCGATCCAGCAGCGTCCTGGTCGTCGGTACAGATGGCATGCAGGCCAGCGATCAGTTCGGCAGGCGCCGACTGGAACGCGCCGCCGTCGCGCAACGCGGCCAGCATGCCCTGCACCAGGTCCAAAGTCTGCAATGCCAGGTCCAGCAGGTGCGGGTCGACCCGACGTTTGCCCGAGCGCAGCACGTCGAATACTTCTTCTGCGGCATGGCACAGATCGACCATCGGCGCGATATGCAGGAAGCCAGCCCCACCCTTGATGGTGTGAAAGCCACGGAACACCGCGTTGAGCAGCTCCGCATCGCCACTGCGATGCTCCAGCTCGACCAGCTGTTCACCGAGTCGTTCGGCGATTTCTCCGGCCTCGACGATGAAGTCGGCAGCAATGTCGGAATTGTCGATCATGCGAAGGGTATCGGCAGGCACATCGGTGGCTGAAGCGCTGCTACGGGTCGATGCCGGCCTTCGACTACAGGCCGAGATCGGCCAGCAGGTCGTCGGCGTCGTTCTGCGAAGCGGCCCCGCGATCGACGCCGGACAGTACCCGCGTATCGGCCGCGCGCGCCTCGGTAGCACCCGCAGGCTGGATGCCGGCGGCCATCAATGCGCGACGCAACGCGCCCTCGGCGCGCTGCATGACGCCGACCACATGCCGGATCACCTGACCGGTGAGGTCCTGATACGCCTGGGTCTGCTGCAGGTCGTTGAGCAGGCGACGCATGCGCGCGATCTGTTCGGGATCGACGCCGGCGGCGTCGAGTATCAGCAGCTCCCGGCGCAGCTCGTCCGACAGATCGAGGGTGGTGTGCGCTGCGCGCTCGGTCAGGCCGATCACGTAGTCGAGTCGGGTCGCTGCATCCGGCAGCTCGTGGCCCGTCAGTTGCGAGAGCCGTTGTTCGAACTGGTTGGCCCCCAGCGCTTCGTGCAGTGCGGTTTCGACCGCTGCAAGCGTGCGGCACAGTGGTCGCGACAGCCATTGGTCGAGCGACTTGGCTGCTGCGGCTAGCGCCGGCTCGTCGTGTTGCTCGATCGCGTCGAGGCCGGCGCGCAGCGCGGTGGCGAGCCCGGCCTGCTCGCCGCTGTCCAGCGCCAGCGGCACTGCGGCGTTCATGCCGCGATTCCCAACCGCTCGAAGACCTTGATCAGTTTGTCCTTCAGGGTCTCGGCGGTGAACGGCTTGATGATGTAGCCGTTGACCCCGCATTGCGCGGCTTCGACGATCTGCTCGCGCTTGGCCTCGGCGGTGACCATCAATACCGGCAACTTGGCGAGCCTGGGATCGTTGCGGATGGCCTTGAGCAGTTCGATGCCGGTCATGCCCGGCATGTTCCAGTCGGTGACCACAAAATCGAAGGTCGATCCGCGTAGTGCTACCAGCGCGCTGTTGCCGTCCTCTGCCTCGGCGGTGTTCATGAAGCCCAGGTTGTTGAGCAGGTTCTTCACGATGCGGCGCATGGTCGAGAAGTCGTCGACGATCAGGATTCGGAGGTTTTTGTCCACGGGCTTTTCTCTTCAGGCGTTGCTTGCAGGGATATCGGCAGGGTGGCGGCTTTACTTGAGCAGGTTCACGGCTTCGGATACGAATCCTGCGATCGGCTCAGGACGCACGCCGTTTCGGGTTCACAGCGGCAGGTTGCCGGAGTCTTTCCACAGCGCCATCCGTGCGCGCACCCGGATCAGCGCCTGGCCATGGATCTGGCACACCCGCGACTCGGTCACTCCGAGCACCGCACCGATCTCGCGCAGGTTCATCTGTTCCTGGTAGTAAAGCGCCATCACCGTGCGTTCGCGCTCGGGCAGGCCTTGGATTGCCTGTGCCAGCTGCTGGCGGAACTCGTCTTGCTCGAACAGCTGCTGTGGGCTGTACTGGTGGGTTTCGCTGGCGAGCACCGGCTCACCGGCGGCGTCGACCGCTGCGTCGAGGCTCAATACCTGGCCGCGCGCTGCGTCGTCCATCAGTTGCTGGTATTCGTCGGGCTTGAGCCCCACCGCGCTCGCCACCTCCGCAGAGCTGGCTGCGCGTCCGGTGCGCTGTTCGATCTCCCGCAACGCCTCGGAGGCCTCGCGAACCTTGCGGTGCACCGAACGCGGCGTCCAGTCGCCGCGCCGCAGCTCGTCGATCATCGCACCGCGAATGCGGAATGATGCGAAAGTCTCGAAGCTGGCGCCACCATCGCCGCGGAACTGGCGCGAGGCTTCCATCAATCCGATCATCCCGGCCTGAATCAGGTCCTCGACATCGACGCCCGGCGGCAGCCGCGCGGCGAGATGGTGCGCGATCCGGCGCACCAGTTCGGCGTGGTTGCGGACCCAATCCGGGGTGCCCGCGCGCTGTACGGCGAGATATTCGGCTTGTGCACTCATGCGTGTGTTCCGGCGTTGGCGACCAGGCGTTCGACGAAGAATTCGAGATTGCCGCGCGGGCCCAGCGGCATGGCCAGCTGGTCGAGCTTGCGGGTGACAGCGCGCAGTGCGGCACTCGATGGCGAAGACGGATAGGCCTGCAGCACGGCCTGTTGCTTTTGCACCGCGCGTCGCAGCCAGTCGTCGAAGGGCACCGCACCGATGAAGCCGAGGGTCACATCGAGGAAGCGCTCGGAGACACGGGCAAGCTTCTCGTACAGCTCGCGGCCCTCATGTGCCGAGCGCACGCTGTTGGCCAGCACCTGCACGCGGCCGACCCCGTGTTCGCGCGAGAGAACCTTGATCAGCGCGTAGGCATCGGTAATTGAAGTCGGCTCGTTGCACACCACCACGATCACTTCCTGCGCTGCCTCGGCGAAGCTGACTACGCTGCTGGAGATGCCGGCGGCGGTATCGACGATCAGCGCATCCAGCTCGCGATCCATGCTCGAGAACGCGCGGATCAGGCCGGCGTGCTCGGCGAAACTCAGTTCGGCCATGCGCCGCTTGCCACTGGCCGCTGGCACCACGGTGATGCCGAGCGGTCCTTCGAGAAAGGTATCCTCCAGCGTGCAGCGACCATCGAGCACATCGGACAGCGTGAAGCGCGGCTGCAGTCCCAGCAGCACGTCGATGTTGGCCAGGCCCAGATCGGCATCCAGCAGCATCGCGCGGCGGCCCATTTCGGCCAGCGCGACGGCGATGTTGACCGAGACATTCGTCTTGCCGACGCCACCCTTGCCGCTGGCGACGGCCACCACGCGTACCGGATGATTCGCAGCGGCCGTTGCCGTGCGCAGTCCAGCGGCCTGGTCGACGGCGACGAGGGCGGCCTCAGGCGGCGGCATGCGCGGACTCCGGCGCGTGCTCGTCGCGGCGCGCTGCGGCGCGCAACTCGGCTGCGCGCAACACCAGGCGGTGCGGCTCGGCCAGATGGATATCCTCCGGCACGCGCTGGCCATCGGTGACAAAGGCCACCGGCAGTTGATGCTTGACCGCGATCGACAGCGAGGCGCCGAGGCGGCCGGTTTCGTCGAGCTTGGTCAGCACCACGGCTTCCGGTCGCACGCTCCAGAAGCGACGCACCACCTCGTCGAGATCGCTGGCCTGCCCATTGGCGGGCAACACCAGCAAGGGGCGAAGGCACGGGATCGCCTCGATCCATGCCAACTGTCCGGCGAGGCTGCGATCGCGCTGGCTCATGCCGGCGGTATCGACCAGCACCAGCCGGTAGTCGGCGAGGCGGGCGAGGGTAGTCGCCAGCGCTTCGGCGCTGCCGGCCTCATAGACCGGCGCGCCGATCAGGCGCCCATAGGTATACAACTGTTCGCGCGCGCCGATGCGGTAGGTATCGGTGGTAACCAGTGCGATGTCGCGCGGGCCATTGCGCCGCGCGAACCTTGCCGCGATCTTTGCGATCGTGGTGGTCTTGCCGACCCCGGTCGGCCCGACCAGCGCGAACATTCCGCCGTCGGCGGTAATGTCGCCACGTACGGCCGGAATCGATTTGGCCCACAGGCCGAGTGCGTTGCCGCGGGCCTTGCGCGAGTCGCTGCGGTCGTCGATGCACGCGGCGATGGCATGCGCCATCTCCGCTTCGCAGCCGAAATCTTCGAGATCGTCGAACACCTTGGCCTTGGCCGGCGAAATTCGCAGTCGTTCGTGCGCATGGCGCGCGGCCTCGCGTTCGAGCAGGCCGCGCATGCCGGCGAGCTCGCGCCGCATCTCGACAAGATTGATATCGTCGACCGCTGGGGCGGGTTCGGGTGCCGGAACCTGCCGCGGTTGTATTGCCAGGGCTGCCGCCTGCGGCGGCGGCGGCGGCGGCGCACCATCGACCGGCGCTTGCGCTGCGCGCCGCGGCGTACGCACTGCCTGCTGCACCAGCGCTTCATCGTAGTCGGTGGCGGCAACCACCTCGACACCGTCATCAAGCCGTCGGCTGGACAGGATCACTGCCTGCGGACCCTGTTCCTCGCGAACCAGGCGGAAGGCCGTGCGCATGTCGGGGGCGTGGAAGCGCTTGATCTTCATGGGCGATGGGGTTGGTCGGAGTAGTGGGTGGGGTTGTTGCGGTTAACTGGTGCGGAGTACGACCGGATCAGCGAATGGCGACTGGCGATGACGAGCGGCAAACGGCGAATGGCGAATGGCGAATGGGAAAGCCCGCACCGATGCACGCGATCGATAGGCCGGCGCGCTGGGCTTGGCCCGAACTTTCATGGCTCGCGAAGCACAGCTCTCCCATTCGCCATTTGCCATTCGATGCTCCATGCCATTCGCCATCCGCCATTCGCCGTTCTTCATCGCCATTCGCTGCTCCATGCCATTTGCCATTTGCCGCGCTACTCATCCCACCGCACTCAATACCCGCAGCCGCTTGTCTTCCGGTACCTCGTGATACGCCAGCACGTGCAGGCCGGGTATCGCGTGGCGCGCCATTCGCGCCAGCAGCGCGCGCACCGTGCCGGGGACCAGCAACACGGCGGGGTCGCCTGCCATTTCCTGGCGTCGAACCACATCGGCCAAGCTGCGCTGCATGCGTTCGGCGAGGTTCGGTTCGATCGCTCCAGCGCCCCCGTTGAGGCTTTCCTGCAATACCCGTTCCAGCTGCGGGTCGAGGGTGTAGACCGGCAACTCCGCGCCCGCACCGTTGATCTCCTGCACGATCTGCCGGCCCAGCGCCACGCGTACCATCGCAGTCAGCGCGCCGGGGTCCTGGCTGGATGGCGCATGTTCGACCAGCGACTCGGCGATCCGCCTGAAGTGCTTGACCGTGACGCGCTCGAACAGCAGGTTCTGCAGCACGCGCACGATGGATGCCAGCGGCAGCAGCTTCGGGGTCAGGTCTTCGACCAGTTTCGGCGCGACCTTGGACAGATTGGCCAGCAGTTGCTGCGCTTCCTCGTGGCCGAGCAGTTCGTGCGCGTGCTCGCGAATCACGTGCGACAGGTGGGTCGCGATCACGGTGGCCGGATCGACCACCGTATAACCCTGGGCCTGCGCCTGCGGCTTGATCGCGAGCAGGATCCAGAACGCGTCGAGGCCGAACGCCGGGTCCTTGGTGGCGATGCCGTCGATGGAACCAAACACGCGGCCCGGGTTCAGCGCCAGCTCGCGCTCGGGCATCACCTCGCCGCTGGCGATCGGCGCGCCGTGCAGCACGATCCGATAGCCGCCGGGCGCCAGTTCCAGGTTGTCGCGGATGTGCACCGCAGGGACCAGGAAGCCCAGATCGCCGGTCAGCTTGCGGCGCACGCCCTTGATCCGCGCCATCAACTCACCGCCCGCGTTGCGATCGACCAGCGGAATCAGCCGATAGCCGACTTCAAGGCCGAGCGCATCGATCGGCTGCACGTCTTCCCACGACAGTTCGGGATTGCCTTCCGGCCGTGCTGCCGCGGTTGCCGGTTCGCCGGCATCCTGAGCCGCCTGCTGGCGCTTGCGACGGATCGCCCACGCGAACCCGCCGACCACGCAGGCCATGAACAGCAGCGCGGCATTCGGCATGCCCGGAATCAGGCCCGCCACTGCCAGCACGCCGGCGCTGATCAGCAGCGGCTCGCTGCGGCCGAACAGCTGTTCGGTTACCTGCTCGCCCATGTCCTGGCGCCGCGATGCGCGGGTCACCAGCATGGCCACGCCTACCGAGACCAGCAGTGCGGGAATCTGCGCCACCAGGCCGTCGCCGATGGTCAGCAGGGTGTAGATGCGCGCCGCGTCGCTGGTCGACATGTCGTGCTGCATCACGCCGATCAGCAAGCCACCGACCAGATTGATGATGATGATCAGGATCCCGGCGATCGCGTCGCCGCGCACGAACTTGCTGGCGCCGTCCATGGAGCCGAAGAAGTCGGCTTCCTCACGAACTTCCTCGCGCCGGGCCTTGGCTTCCTCGCGGGTCAGCAGTCCCGCGTTGAGGTCGGCATCGATCGCCATCTGCTTGCCGGGCAGGGCGTCGAGGATGAAGCGTGCGGATACTTCCGACACCCGACCCGCACCCTTGGTCACCACCACGAAGTTGATGATGGTCAGGATCACGAACACCACCAGGCCGACCGCGTAGTTGCCGCCGATCACGAAGTGCCCGAAGGTTTCGATCACGTTGCCCGCAGCGCCCGGACCGGTGTGGCCTTCGAGCAGGATGATGCGGGTCGAGGCCACGTTCAGGCCCAGCCGCAGCATGGTCACCATCAGCAGCACGGTCGGAAACGCCGAGAAGTCCATCGGCCGGGCGACGTACACCACCGCCAGCAGCAGCACCAGCGAAATCGCGATATTGAAGGTGAACAAGGTGTCGAGTGCGATCGGCGGTAGTGGCATCACCACCATCGCCAGCAGCACCATGATGATCAACGGTGCGGCGAGCGTACGGCCACCGAGTTGCAGCAGTCTGGCAATTCCCTGACGGTCGAACGTCGTTGACATGGCGGAGGGCTGGTCGCTTTTCCGGCGCGGAGGCGTGATTGCCGATCCGGTGCAAGCGCCGTGCTAGGAGGTTCGACAGGTGGTTGCGCGGCGTGAGTATCAGCAGCGACTGTGACAAGCGGCTGTTGCGCGGTCGCCGGCATGCCTGCACCCCGCTGGCTTGCATGGGTGGCGATGGCAACACTTTCTCGCTGTGGGAGCTGCCATGGCAGCGATCGGCGTCGCGGCAGTAGCGCATGGTTCGGTAGCCGTCATGCCAGCTCTCACAGCGCGAGATCGCACTCGGTGCAAGTCTTGTCACATCGACGCGCGGGCTGTTCGGTACGAGGCAATCCCTGTGCGTACGAGCCAGCCGTCGGGCAACTCCCGACAGCGGCCGCGACAAGCCCCGATCTCAAGCTTGCACCGATGTGGTCGATATTAAGCTTCGATGGATATCCTCACGCTCGTCGGACTTCTCCTGGCGTTGGCGGCGATCGTCGGCGGCAGCGTGCTCAAGGGCGCAGGCGTCGGCGGACTCGTCTCCGGCGCCGCCTTCCTCATCGTTATCGTCGGCACGATCGCCGCGATCTTCGTGCAGACCCCGCTGGCTACCTTCAAGCGATCGTTGCGACTGATCGGCTGGATCGTGGTGCCGCCAGCGCGTGACGGCGATGGCACGATCAAGCGGATCGTCGAGTGGAGCAATACCGCGCGCAAGCAGGGCTTGCTTGGACTGGAAGCGCAGGTCGAGCGGCAGCGCGATCCTTTCGTGCGCAAGGGTCTGCAGCTGCTGGTCGATGGCGCAGAGCCGGAAATCATCCGGGCCAACCTCGAGATCGAGATCTCGGCCATCGAGCACCATGACCAGGCTGCGGCCAAGGTGTTCGAGTCGATGGGTATCTATGCGCCGACCATGGGCCTGATCGGCGCGGTTCTCGGCTTGATGGCGGTGATGCAGAATCTCGCCGATCCGTCCAAGCTCGGCACCGGCATCGCTGCGGCCTTTACCGCCACCATCTACGGCATTGGTTCGGCGAACCTGGTGTTCTTGCCGGCGGCCAACAAGCTGAAGTCAGCCATCGGCCAGCAGGCGCGCGAGCGCGAGATGTTGTTGGAGGGCCTGATCGGTATTGCACGCGGTGAGAACCCGCGCGCCATCGAGTCGAAGCTCAAGGGCTTCCTGAGCTGAGCGCGGCCATGGCCCGCCGTCGCAAGCATGAAGAAAACGGCAACCATGAAGCCTGGGCGATCCCCTACGGCGACCTGGTTACCTTGCTATTGGCATTTTTCGTGGTGATGTACGCGATCTCCTCGGTCAACGAGAGCAAGTATCGGGTTGTCGCGCAGTCGCTCAGCGAAGCCTTCGGTGGTCCACCGATAAACCTGCAGCCGGTGCAGGTGGGTGCCCCGATCACGCTTGGACCCGCACCGGCCAAGGCGTCCCTGGCGCCAGCGCCGATTCAACTACCGATCATCGGATCCATGCCGCGGCGCGATCTCGCCGAAACCCGCGAGCAGATCGCCGCAATCGAGCATGCACAGCGGCAGAAAGCGGCGATGCAGCAGGAGACTCTCGGCGTGCTGGCCACCGAACTGGAGGCAGCGCTGTCGGGAATGATCGACTCGGGCGACATCGCGGTGCGGCGCAATCCACTGTTCCTCGAAGTCGAGATGCGCGCCGATATCCTGTTCGGCTCCGGATCGGCGGTACTGCAGGGCGACTCCGGTGCGGTGGTGCAGCGGATCGGTGCGACGCTCGCGCCGTTTCCGAATCCGGTCAAGGTCGAGGGGCATACCGACAACCAGCCGATCGCAAGTTTCCAGTTTCCGTCGAACTGGGAACTGTCGGCAGCGCGCGCGGCCAGCGTGGTCAAGCTGTTCGTATCCAGTGGGGTAGCATCACAGCGGGTGGCAGTGGTCGGCTACGGCTCGGAACGTCCGAAGGACGGCAACCAGACCGAAGCGGGACGCAACATCAATCGACGGGTCGTGCTGGTCATCCTTGCCGAGCCCGAAGCCGACGAGATCGACGACGTCAGGCCGGCGCCGGCGGCGAGCGGCACTTCGCTTGCCAGCCGTGGCACAGACCCTGCAACGCCCGAGTCCGGAGGGCGACCATGAGCGTCTGGTGTTGCGCGAATCAAAAGGGTGGTGTGGGCAAGACCACCACCACGGTGGCGTTGGCCAGCCTGATCGCGGCCGAGGGTCGCCGCGTGCTTGTGATCGATCTCGATCCACACGCTTCGCTGAGCCATTGGCTGGCGCCGAGTGCGGCGAACATCGGCCGCGGCCTGGCCGATCTGTTCAGCGCCGATGCGCCAGCGCCCGGCGATCTGATCATCGCCAGCGGCGCGCCGAACCTCGACGTGCTTCCGGCGCAAGCGGGGTTGGCGACGGTGGAACGACACGGCATCGGCAAGCAGGGTCTGGGCCTGGTGCTGTCGAAGGCACTTGCCGAACTGGCCCCTCGCTACGACGCGATCCTGCTGGACTGCCCGCCGACGCTTGGCGTGCTGATGGTCAGCGCGCTGGCGGCGGCCGATCTGTTGATTGCGCCGACCCAGACCGAGCCGCTGGCGCTGCACGGCCTCGACGGCCTGCTGCGCACCGCACAGATGATCGAACGCTCGCGCGGCCGCGAACTACCACGACGGATCGTGCCCACCATGTACGACAAGCGCACCCGTGCAGCGCAAGACACCCTTGCGAGCATGCGAGCGCGACATCCCGGATTGGTGTGGGAGAGCGAGATTCCAGTCGACACTCGTCTACGTGAGGCCAGTCGCGACGCGCAGGCGCAAGCGCTGGCCCAGACCGTTTCCCGCGGTGTCGTTGCCTACGCCCGCCTGTTGGCATGGCTGCGCGGCGAGCCGGTGGTGCCCGAGGAGATCGCCGCATGAGTCACGCCGATATGCTCAACGCCTACGTCGACAGCCTGCTCGGCGAGTCGACCGTGGCCGAACCTGCCCCGGCTGCCGTCGTGCGCGTCGCGCCGGTAGCCGTCGCCGTGCCGACGATCGCACCTTCGCATGGCCCGCGTGCGCCGCTGCCGGTGCCGCCGACCCGCTTGAAGCCCGGCGTGCCGCCTGCGCGTGCGCCCGCAGCGCAGATCGGCCACGACACGCTGGCGCGCCTGCTGGTGACTCCGCCACCCGCTGCCGATCTGCGCCGGGAACAGGCAACACGCTGGCTGAGCTTCATGCTGGCCGAACAAGCCTACGCAGTGGAAGTGTCCAAAGTACAAGAAGTCGTTCGCGTACCGGATATCGCACCAGTAGTTGGCGCGGGCGCCGATTCGGTGGGGGTCATGAATCTGCGTGGCCAGATCGTGCAGGTCGTTAGTCTTCGTGAGCGCCTCGGGCTTGGCCCAATGCCGCAGTCGGCCAACTGCCGCGTGGTGGTGTTGGAGGAGGCCGGCAACGTGCTTGGCCTGCTCGTCGATGCAGTTGCCGAGGTGTTCGGCGCCAACGCCGACGCGATCCACGACTCCGGGCTGGTGCACGGTTCGCTGCCGGCCGCCTGGTTTCGCGGACTGTTGCGCAAGAACGGCGAGCTGGTGGTCGCACTCGACGCCTCGCGTCTGTTGGCGCACTGAACCCGATGGGCGCAGACGATCAGCATTCCGTGATGAACGTCGCTGTCGCGGGCCGCGGTCGTCGCCATCCCGTAGATCCCATGATGCAACGCCGTCGCCATCGCCATCGGCAGCTGCGGCTCAGCTCTCATGCGGTACGCCACACGATTCCCCGGACCGCTGCATGGCACATCAATTGCCTGATCCATCCTGCGCGGAATCGTGGCCCATTCACCCGACGGCGCGTCAGCGGAGCAAGACCATGAGCACAATCGAATTGGAATCCGACCTCGGTATCGACGGCGCCGCGCGACTTCATGCGCAGCTCGCGACAAGTCTCGACAGCAAGCGCACGCTGAGCATCGACGCGTCGAAGGTAGATCGCTTGCATGCCGCGTCGATGCAGGTACTGGTCGGCTTCGTGCGCGAGCGCAATGCCGGCCGCCGCAAGACCCGCATCACCGATCCCAGCAGCGCGCTGCGCTCCGCCGCAGTCGCCTTGGGTGTCCACCAGATTCTCGGAATAGAAACCCAAGGAGCGCGCGCATGAGCACCCGGATTCTCGCCGTCGACGACTCGGCGTCCATGCGCCAGATGGTCGCGTTCACGCTCAAGGCGGCCGGCTTCGACGTGGTCGAGGCCGAGGACGGCGCGATCGCGCTTGGCAAGGCCAAGGGCGAGCGTTTCGGCGCGGTAATCGCCGACGTCAACATGCCGAACATGGACGGGATCTCCCTGATCCGCGAGCTCCGCCAGCTTCCCGACTACAAGTTCACTCCATTGTTGATGCTCACTACCGAAGCCGGTCCGGAGAAGAAACAGGAAGGCAAGGCCGCCGGGGCCACCGGCTGGCTGGTCAAGCCATTCAATCCCGAGCAACTGATCAATACGCTGAAGAAAGTGCTGGCCTGAGACTGGATGCTGCATACACCGGCAGCACAGTAACGCTGCCTCGCAATTTCCGCGATCCGAATTCCCGAACCACCAGGAGCCTCGGCTCCGCGCATCGAGCTCTGACTGCCATGGCCATCGACCTGTCGCGTTTTGTAGCCACCTTCTTCGAGGAAAGCCGCGAGGGTCTCGACGCGATGGAGTCCGGCCTGCTGCGACTCGACCAGGGCGAACGCGACGTCGAGTTGATCAATACGATATTCCGCGCCGCGCACTCGATGAAGGGCGGTGCCGGCTCGTTCGGCTTCACCGCGATCACCGAACTGACCCACCTGCTCGAGACCCTGCTCGACCAGATGCGCAGCGGCAAGCGCGAGATCGAAGCGAATGCCGTCGACGCGCTGCTGTCGTCGGTCGACGTGCTGCGCAGTCTGCTGGTAGCAGCGCAAGGTTCTGGCCCGGTCGACAGCGCAAGTCTGGCATCGATCTGCGAGCGTCTGAAGCTGGTGTTGGCAGGAGCAAGCCCCGCTGCGGTCGTTGAAAAAGCGGCGGCCACCGTCGATGCAGCCGCGCCAGCCCCGTCCGGTTGGTCGATCCACTTCGCGCCGCACCCCAATCTTTTCCTGACCGGCAACGATCCGCTTCGCATACTCAGTGAACTGCAGCGGCTGGGCGACTGCACGGTGACCTGCGACGACACGCGCTTACCGGGCTTCCATGAAATCGACCCGACCACAAGCCTGCTCGCCTGGAAAGTCGCGCTGCATGGTGCAGTAGAACGCAGCGTCGTCGAGGATCTGTTCTCGTGGGTCGAAGGCGACTGCAATCTGCATATCCAAGCGTTGGCAGCCGGTCCCGTAACGGCCGCGCCGGCGGCCCCCGTCGCTCCCGCAGCGCCTGCGGCAAGTAACGTTGTTGCGCTGCGCGACGAACGCGCTTCCGCGCTGCCTCCGGCATCGGCGCCAGAGTCCTCGATCCGTGTAGCGGTGTCGAAAGTCGATGCGCTGATCAATCTGGTCGGCGAGTTGGTCATCACGCAGGCCATGCTCACGCAGCAGTCGGTAGCACTCGATCCGGTGCTCAACGAGAAGCTGCTCAACGGCCTGAACCAGCTCGACCGCAATACCCGCGACCTGCAGGAGGCGGTCATGGGCATCCGCATGATGCCGGTCGACTTCGTGTTCAGCCGCTTCCCGCGCATGGTGCGCGATCTGGCCGGCAAGCTCGGCAAGAGCGTGCGCATGAAGACCATCGGTGAGGGCACCGAACTGGACAAGGGCGTGATCGAGAAGATCTCCGATCCTTTGGTGCATCTGGTCCGAAACGCCATCGACCACGGGCTGGAAATGCCCGAGGCACGTAATGCGGCCGGCAAGGACGAGACCGGCACCATCACGCTGTCGGCCTCGCACCAGGGTGGCCACATCGTCATCGAGGTCAGCGACGACGGACGCGGATTGGATCGCGAGCGGATCGCGGCCAAGGCGGCCGAGCGCGGTATCGCGCTGCCAGCGGGGGCCAGCGATGCCGAAGTATTCAACGTGATCATGCTGCCCGGGTTCTCCACTGCCGCCGAGGTGACCGACGTGTCCGGTCGCGGTGTCGGCATGGACGTGGTCAAGAAGAACATCACTTCGCTCGGCGGCAGCGTGGAGATCGGCAGCAAGCCGGGCATCGGCACCCGAATCACGATCCGGCTGCCGTTGACCCTGGCCATCCTCGATGGCATGACGGTGGCGGTCGGCGACGAGATCTTCATCGCGCCGCTGAACTTCGTGGTCGAGTCGATGCAGCTTAATCCCAACGACATCAAGACCATCAGCGGCAACTCGCGACTGCTGCGCGTGCGCGGCGACTATGTGCCCCTGCTGTCGATGGCCGATTTGTTCGGCGCGCGTCGGGTGCCGCGCGAGAACCACGTGCCGATCGCGGTGATCGTCGAAGGCGACGGTCGCTGCCTGGCGCTCGAGGTCGACGAACTGGTCGGCCAGCAACAGGTCGTGGTCAAGAGTCTGGAGAACAACTACCGCCGCATCCACGGCATTTCCGGAGCGACCATCCTCGGCGATGGTCGCGTCGCACTGATCATCGACGTCGGCGGGCTGGCCCGCGGTCTTGTCGAAGCCGCCTGACTGGAGACCACCATGCAAACCTCAGCAACAGATGCCCGCATCACGACACGTCAACCGCCCGCGATCGCGGCGACCCAGGAGTTCCTGACCTTTACGCTCGGTGCCGAAGAGTACGGCGTGGATATTCTCAAGGTGCAGGAAATCCGTGGCTACGACACCGTGACCCGGCTGCCTGACGCGCCCGATTACATCAAGGGGGTGATCAATCTTCGCGGCACCATCGTGCCCGTGATCGATCTACGGCTGAAATTCAGCCTCGGCAAAGCCGAGTACGACGGCTCGACGGTCATGATCGTGCTCAACGTCGAAAAGCGGGTGATCAGCGTGGTGGTCGACAGCGTGTCCGACGTGACCGCGCTCGCCGCCTCGCAGTTGCGCCCGGCGCCGGAGTTCGGCAGCGCGATGGATACCCGTTTCATCACCGGCATCGGCGCCATCGACGAGCGCATGCTGATCCTGCTCGATATCGAGAAGCTGATGACCAGTGCCGACATGGGTCTGGTGGCGCAGGCGCAGGCGGCGCAGTAATGAACGATTGCGCAGGCAGGCGGTCGGCGGCCGCGCCGGTCGCCCTTTCGACTTCCGAGCGTGTCGATCCCGGGCGCGATGTCGCGCTTGCGCTGTTCCTGGCATGGCTTGTGCTTGTCGTGTCGGGGTTTTGGCTGCTTCTTGCAATGCCAACGCGGGCGGCCCTTGCCGCGGCGTCGGAACCACAGCGCATCGAGGTGTTCGAACGCTGGCTTGCCAGCGAGCAGCTGAGCACGGCAGCCGAGCGTGTCGTCGTGGTCGATCCATCGCGCGACTGCCATTGCGACGATACCGAAGCAGTCGAGCTCGCTGCATTCGTCAAGCGCGCCACGTCCATGGGGATTCGTGTGATTGAACGCGCTTGGGTCGCAACACCACTGCCTGCGCACGCGCGCATCGCGGTGTTCGGTGCCGAGGGTCGCCTGCGCTATGCAGGCCCGCTCCGTGTGCCGATGTTCTGTTCCGGAATGACGACGCTGGCTGATGCGGCGCTACGCGAGATCAATGCGTCCGCGCCAGCCATGGTGTTCGGTTCGAATTGTGTATGTGAGGCGACCGACCGACGGTCTGTCGCCTTTGGTTTTCATTGATCGCCGCTGGAGTGGACATGAGCATTGCAACCCCGATTCACTATCTACAGCACCTGCGCGGTGGCGCGGATCGTGTCCTGCTCGCGGTAGTCGGCCTGTGTCTGGCGACTTCGCTGGCGTTGGCCGGCTGGCATGGCACGTGGCTGGAGGCACTGTTGATCGGCGGATCGACGGCTGGCGTGTGTGCCGCGCAGATCCTGCTGCGTCCGGGAAGATTTTTGACCCGTTTGACGGTCGGCTGCGGCCTGATGGTGTTCGCAGCACTGCTGATCCACCAGGGCCGCGGCATGATCGAGATGCACTTCTCGGTGTTCGTGCTGCTCGCGGTGCTGCTTTACTATCGCGACTGGAAGGTGGTGGTTGCTGCTGCCGCGACCATCGCGGTGCACCACATCGGCTTCGATATCCTGCAGCGGCAGGGTGTGGGCGTATGGATCTTCGCGGCCGACACCGGATACTCCATCGTCGTGATCCACGCGGTATTCGTGGTGGTGGAGTCGGCGGTGCTGTGCTGGATGGCCCTGGGATTGCAGCGTGAGTCCGAGCTGATCGGAGCATCGCCGGAGGCGATCACCGACGCCGCGCAACGGATTGCGCAATGCGAGGCGGTGGATAGCAGTGTGCTCGGTGACGTTGCACCGAACACGGCAGCGGGAGCCCTGTTGGTCGCCAGCGGGCAGCTCAAGGCACGGATCGAAGCCGAACGCGCAATTGCACGGGAGAACGCGCGGATCCGCCTTGCACTGGAAGGGGCGCGGACCAACCTGATGCTGGTCAACGCGGACGGTGTGGTGGCGTACTGCAACGAAGCGATGCGCATGTTCTTCCTGCGCAGGGGCGACGCGATCCGGGAAGAAGCTCCGGGTCTCGACCCCACGGCATTGATCGGTGTGCAGCTGGTTGCTTTCGGTCCCGCTTTGGCCGCCGACGCCAGCGCTCTCGCACGTCTTGCAAAGACCCAGCACAGCCAGCTCAGATTCGGCGGCCGCACCATTGACCAGGTGTTGGCGCCGGTGTTCGACGATGATGGCCTGCGCTGGGGCACCGTGCTCGAATGGCGTGACCGCACTTTCGAGCTGGCAGTCGAGTCGGAAGTAGGTGCCGTGGTGGCTGCAGCTGCGGACGGTGACTTCAGCGTGCGCCTTGCCGAAGAGGGCAAGGAGGGCTTTGGTCTGACTTTGGCGCGCAATCTGAATACCTTGCTGGACCAGGTGGGATCGAGTCTTGCCGGGATACGTGAAGTGCTCAAGGCAGTTGCCGATGGCGATCTGACCCGCGAGCTCGGCGGTGTTTACCGCGGTGTGCTTGGTGATATCCGCGACGACACCAATCGGACAGTCGACACGCTGGCGCAGATGATCGAGCGCATCAAGGATTCCGCTGGCACTATCAAGCTTGCATCGGGAGAGATCGCGTCGGGCAACCAGGACCTTTCGCAGCGCACCGAGCAACAGGCCGCCAACCTCGAAGAAACCGCGGCCTCCATGGAGGAGCTGACCGCGACGGTCAAGCAGAACGCGGAGAACGCGCGGCAGGCGAACCAGCTGGCAGCTGCCGCTGGCGAATCGGCATCGCGTGGTGGCTCGGTGGTGTCGTCGGTCGTCGACACGATGGCTGCGATCGCCGGTTCTTCGCGGCAGATGAACGAGATCATCGGTGTCATCGACGGGATCGCGTTCCAGACCAATATCCTTGCCCTGAACGCTGCCGTTGAAGCCGCGCGCGCCGGTGAACAGGGACGCGGATTCGCGGTCGTGGCGTCCGAAGTACGCGCCCTTGCGCAGCGCTCGGCCGCAGCCGCGAAAGAGATCAAGTCCCTGATCGGCGAATCGGTCAAGAACGTCGACAGTGGGGCCGCGCTCGTCGCGCAGGCCGGCAAATCGATGGATGAGATCGTCATCGGCGTGCGCCGGGTGACCGACATCATGGGCGAGATCGCCGCGGCCAGTGCGGAGCAGTCCAGCGGCATTCAGCAGGTCAGCAGCACCGTCAGCCAGATGGACCAGGCAACGCAGCAGAACGCAGCGCTGGTTGAGGAAGCAACGGCATCAGCGCAGGCTCTGGAAGAGCAGGCACGCGCACTCGGGCAACTGGTAGGGACATTTCGCACGCGCGCCACGGTGCTCGAGTCGGTGCCGGTGGCTGCAACTGTCGAAGGCGAGCGGGTAATCCGCCCACGTGCAGGAACCGGGTCGGCACAGGGTCGTGTACGGCCGCCGCGGACCGGCGCGCCGGTTGCCTCGCGGGTCGCGCCCGGTGCGGGTGCGGCGATCCGCAAACCTCGGCCTGCTGCGGCTGCGATGGCGGATGCCGCCGCCGGCGATGCGCACTGGAAAGAGTTCTGATTGCTCGGCTCCTGACGACACGGTCGCCGGTCTGCGGGGACGCCATCGGCCAGGCTTTGCGCAACGGTGGGGACCTCTGAACAGATCGCGACGTGGGCGAGACGTGTTCAGAAGGCTCCCCGGACGGTGCGCTCGTTCGGTTCATGGCACGGGTGTTGCAAAGCCGTCATGGCCATGAAGGATCTGTGAGGATCTTTCGCTCGACCGCGGCCGGCTGGTGCAGGTTGCCGCATTTACCGCCCCACTACTTTTGCTTGAGGAAACGGCCATGCTCGGACGAATTCGCATCAAATCACGATTAATCTTCCTGGTCTCAGGGTTGTTGCTGGCATTGGTGGTGGTCGCGGCCATCGGCCTTAACAACCTCGCGCGGTCCAATACGGCGATCAAACAGATGTATCAGGAGCAGATGGTCGCAATCGATTTGCTCGAGCGGACGCTCTACCTTAACCAGATGATACGCATCGGTGTTCTGCAAGCGAGCGTTGATACAGATGGAGCGAGTCGCGCCAAGCGTGTGGCGCTGATCGAGGAGATGCTGGCGCAAATGGTGGAAATCCAGAAGAGCTTTGAGCTGTTGCCCGAGCAGGCGCGCCGGAAAGAACTGACCTCGCAGTGGATCGAAGTCAGAGCCCGCTATACAGAATCGGCGCTTCTGCCAACACTTCAGGTGCTTCAATCCGATGCCGCATCGGAGGCATGGCGCATGGACGATGCGTTGCTGTCGCCGATGTTTGAGCCGGTAAAGGTCGCAATTAAAGCACTGGTAAAATTCGAGGATGAGATGGCCAATGAGAAATTCGTTGACTCCAGCGAGCGCTTCTCCGAAGCGATGATCGCGGTTGTGATCGAGGTGATGCTGCTCGCAATCGGCGCGATCGTGATTAGCCGGCTGATCATGCGCAGCATCTTGCAGCCGCTCGAGGCGACGACCGGCTTGCTCGCCGATGTCGCGAAGGGGCGCTTCGACAGCACTCTGCCGCTGCGAACCGACGAACTGGGCCAGCTGATTGCTTCAGTGAACATGGTTACGTCGACCCTCGGGCGCTTTTCGGCAGCGCAGGGCGAAATTTCCGAGCAGCACCATGCTGGCGCAATCAGTTTCCGGATCGACCCCAGCAGATTCCAAGGCGCCTACGCCGAAATGGCGAGTTCGGTGAACGAACTGGTTGCCGAACACATCAGGACAAAAATGCGAGTTGTCGCGGTTCTTTCGAAGTACGCGCAAGGCGATCTCAGCGAGACGCTGGAGCCGCTGCCTGGCGAGAAGGCAGTCATCAATCGAGCGGTGGATGAAGTGCGCTCACGGCTTTCGGCGATACGCGACCAGATTCTCGCGCTGTCCGGTGCGGCGGCGCGTGGCGACTTTTCGCTGCGCGGCGATGAGCAGCAATTCGAGCATGCGTTCCGCGAGATGGTCGTGGGGCTGAACTGCCTCATGCAAGCGGCCGATCGTGGCATCGATGCGGTGTCGACAACGCTCACCGCGCTGGCCAAGGGTGACCTGACCTGCGGTATGCAGGGAGATTTCGAGGGACGCTTTGCGCAGATGCAGATCGCGGCCAATACAACGGTCGAAAATCTGTCGGGCATCGTCAGCGGGATCAAGACCGCGGTGGAAGCCATTTTGCTGGCAGCACAGGAGATCGCATCGGGAAATCAGGATCTTTCCCAGCGCACCGAGGAGCAGGCGGCGAGCCTGGAGGAGACGGCCTCATCGATGGAGGAGCTCACCGCGACCGTGCGACAGAATGCAGAGAACGCCAAACAAGCCAGTCAACTGGCCGCTGGCGCCCGCGACGTGGCATCCTCGGGTGGCGCGGTGGTCGCCCAGGTGGTGCAGACGATGGCCGCTATTTCGACATCGTCGTGCAAGATGGACGAGATCATCGGTGTAATCGACGGCATTGCATTCCAAACCAACATCCTTGCCCTGAATGCGGCAGTCGAAGCCGCGCGAGCGGGTGAACAGGGTCGCGGATTCGCCGTGGTCGCCTCCGAGGTGCGCGCGCTCGCACAGCGGTCCGCGAATGCCGCGCGCGAGATCAAAACATTGATCCGGGACAGCGCGCAGAATGTTCAGACCGGGACCGGGCTGGTAGCGAAGGCCGGATCGACCATGGAAGAGATCGTGACCCAGGTACGTCGGGTCACAGACATCATGGGCGAGATCAGTGCGGCCAGCGCCGAACAGTCCTCCGGAATCGAACAGGTCAACACCACCGTGACCCAGATGGACCAGACCACCCAGCAGAATGCGGCGATGGTCGAAGAGGCGACGGCCGCTGCGCGCAGTTTGGAGGAGCAGGCGAATGGGCTGCTGCAGGCGGTTTCCGCGTTCCGGGTCGGAAGCTCGGTGGTCCAGGCTCCCGCCGCCGTGCGCATTGCAGGTGAGCGTACCCGGCGACTCGCGGCAGTGTAGGGTCGATGGGGAGCTACCGAACAAGCCCCGGCGCCGAATTGTGCCGGTGCGCGGCCGCAGCAGGCGGCCGCCGCCACAGACAGCAGTGTGCTGTGCTGCGGCACGGCTGGGAGCTTCGTTGCAGTGGCGAAAGTTCGCTCACAGAAGGACAGGCTGGCACGGTGCCAGCGCGTATGGCCTTCGTCTGTGATCGCCGCATGCTCCCGGTCCAACTGAGGTCCGGCTTCTTCGGGTTTCCAACTCGCCACGACAGCGCGCCCACCGCGTCGACTGTTGTGTCGATGCGGTTCGTTTTCCCTTGGCATGCATATTGGAAGCCTCATGCCTGATCCCACTTCGCAATACCGACCGGCGAATGCCGGACACCAATCTGGAGACCAGCAATGAAAGTCGGCGATGTGCTGTATCGCGTGGCGCGTCCGGCCGCGCTGGTGATGGATCGCCTGAGCATGGCGAAAAAGCTGGCGCTGATCGCCAGCGCATTCATGGTGTGCATCATCCTGCTGCTTGCGCTGATGGTGCCGCGCTTGAACGCGGATATCGCGTTCGTGCGGGACGAGCTGCGCGGCGCGCGAGTGATTGAACCCTATATTCATGCGCTCGATGCCAACGCGCGCCTCGCGATGGCCCGTCAGTTGGCGCTGTCTGGTGGCGCCGATGCGGTAGCGGCCGTGGACGCTTCACGCACTGAAGCAACGCGCGCGATAGCTGCGATCAACGCCTGGTTTGCGGCAGACGGCGCCGATCTCGGCGTTGCAATGGAATGGGAAGCCGTCGACAAGGGCTGGCAGTTGCTGTCGGCCGAGAATCTCAGCGATGCCGAGTCGATTTTCGTGGCGCATGCGGCGCAGGCGGCGCAGCTGGACGTCCTGATGGCCAAGGTCACGGTGGCGTCCAGTCTGGCGCTGGACCCGGAACTCGACAGCTACGCATTGATGGATGCGACCACCACTCGCTTGCCGGCAATGCTGGCATCGGCCAACGCCGCCCGCGCGCATGCGCGTCATTCGATCGAGCGAGCAGCGGTTGCGGTCAAAGACGTGGTCGATAGCCAGGCGGAACTGCGACTCGGTGCGATGTCGCTGAATCAGGCCGAGTCGATACTGCTGGCGGGATTCGACTTCAACCCGGCTCTGCGAGAACTTCTTGGCACGAATCTGCAGTCGTTGCGCAATGCGTATACGAGCTTCGGCGAGGCGCTCACTGCCGGGGTCGTGTTCGGCTCGGCGCCATCCGCGGATCTGATCGGGCTGGATCGCCAACTGCACGCCGCCACGGCCTCGCTAGACACGCTGGCTGTCGCGGGCAGCAAAGCGCTGATCGGTTTGCTGCGCGATCGCGAGTCGAAGCTTGCGAGCCTGCGCGCGTGGTCGATTGGTGGGACGCTGTTGGCCGCACTTTTCGCCGCCTATCTGTTCATGGGATTCAATCGCTCCCTGAAGGCAACCTTGCGTGGCCTGGCGCGCGCCAGCGGCCAGCTCGCACGCGGCGAGTTTCCGGAGAAGATCATCCTGCACAGCGTCGACGAGATGCAGGACATCGCCAATGAGTTGGCCAGGGTCGGCGCGCAGCTGCGGCGCTTCGATGCGGCCCAGCGCGCCATGATGGATGAGCACGAGGCCGGCGAGACCGACGCGCGGATCGATGCGAGCGATCTTCCTGGCGCTTACGGTGAACTGGCGCGCGGCGTCAACAAACTGGTCGATGGCCATATCCTGGTGCAGGAGCGCATGGCTGCGGTTGCGGGGGCCTATTCGCGTGGCGATCTCGCGGCAAGCATGGACCGTCTGCCCGGCAAGCGCGCTGCGATGACTGCCGCGATGGACAACATCCGTACCAACCTGGGTTCGGTCAACGACGCGATCATGCTGCTGGCCAACGCTGCCGCCGAGGGCGATTTCACCCAGCGCGGCGACGCGCAGCGCTTCGAGTTCACGTTCCGCACCATGGTCGAATCGCTCAATACGCTGATGGCGCGCGCGCAAAGCGGCCTTGGCGACGTGGGCGCGATGCTCGCCTCGCTGGCCGATGGCGATCTTACCGTGCGCATGACCGGCGAGTATCGCGGGCAGTTCGCCCAGATGCGCGATGACGCCCACACCACGGCAGAGCGACTTTCCGGCATCGTCGGCGGCATCAAGACCGCCGTCGAGTCGATCAATGTCGCAGCGCAAGAGATAGCGAGCGGAAACCAGGACCTGTCGCAGCGGACCGAGCAGCAGGCCGCGAGCCTGGAGGAAACCGCATCGTCGATGGAAGAACTGACCGCCACGGTCAAGCAGAACGCCGACAACGCCAAACAGGCCCATCAACTGGCGGCCAGTGCGCGCGATGTCGCCGCCTCCGGGGGCAAGGTCGTCGAGCAGGTGGTGCAGACGATGGGCGCGATCGCCACCTCGTCGAACCGCATGAACGAGATCATCGGTGTGATCGACGGCATCGCGTTCCAGACCAATATCCTCGCGCTCAATGCCGCAGTCGAGGCTGCGCGTGCCGGCGAGCAGGGTCGCGGATTCGCGGTGGTGGCATCCGAGGTGCGTGCGCTCGCTCAGCGCTCGGCCGCTGCGGCCAAAGAGATCAAGGGGCTGATCTCGGACAGTGCCGAGCGGGTGGCCGCTGGCGACGCTCTGGTCGCTACGGCCGGGGCCACGATGGCCGAGATCGTGACCCAGGTCCGCCGCGTGACCGATATCATGGGCGACATTACCGCGGCCAGCGCCGAGCAGTCTTCCGGCATCGAGCAGGTCAACACCACGGTCACCCAGATGGACCAGACCACGCAGCAGAACGCAGCGCTGGTGGAAGAGGCATCCGCGGCGGCGCGCTCGCTGGAAGAGCAGGCAGCGGAACTGGTGGCAGCGATCTCGGTGTTCCGCACCGGCGCCGATGTGCCCACACCCGCAGTGATACGAGCAGCACCGGTGGTGCAGGGCAAACGGTTCTCCCCAGCGGCGGTGCGGGTTGCAACCCCTCTCAAGCTGGCCGCGATCGATGGCCAGCGCAAGCGTGGCGCTTCGGCACCGGCGGCAACAGCAACGTCTTCCAGTGCGTCGCGCGATCAGGCAGCGCACCAGCAGGAGTTCTAGGCATTTGGGAATCGACCCTTGCCGGCCTACCGACCTGCCGGCGCCGGCCGGAGGGTTTCTGCCATCGGCTCGATGGTGCAGGCACGTTTCATCAGTTGCACCGATGTCCTCAGGACTCGCATCGGTCGTCGGAGGTTAACACGCGAATGAAAGATGCGATTTACTGGTGCTACGCCAATCACCATCTCCGGAGTATCTGCAGATGAACTCGTCCACCGCCGCGCAGCGCCGTCACCCGCGCCGATTCCGCGATCTTTCGCTGGGCGTCAAACCGACCATCATCGTGAGTGTGGCGCTTGTTCCGGCTCTGGTGCCTGGGGCAATGCAGGCCGGGCGCGATTCAGGCGCCGCCATGCGCGCCAGCGAGGTCTCGGGGATCGCGCAGAAGTCGCGCCTGGTGGTCGACACGCTCGCGGTCTACGAAAGTGCGATGCGCAGTGCAGCTCAACGCCAGCATAAGACTTTTCTGGGGCTGTTCGGTGGCCCGATCACGATCGGCCCATTACCGTCGAGGCAAGTGGGCGACTTCAACACGCCACACCTGCGCGTGGGCGACTCCACGCTGAATCTCGATTTCCGCACGGTGGACCGCTTCACTGCGCTGATCGGCGCGATAGCGGCCGAGTTCGCAAGAGTCGGCGACCACTTCGTGCGGGTTACTACATCGGTCAACAAGGAAGATGGCTTTCGCGCCGTCGGTACCGTGCTCGACAATGCCAATCCGGCGTGGAAGCTTCTAATGGATGGCAAGCCTTACATCGGCCGCGCCGTGCTGTTTGGAACCGAATACATGACGCAGTACGAGCCGCTGCTCGACCCCGCTTGCGCGGTCGTCGGCGCGACCTTCATCGGTTTCGATAGCAGCCTCGGCCTTGGCGCGCCGGAGGCGAACGTCGGCCGCGCCAAGCTTGGCGAAAGTGGCTTGTTCATGGTGATCGACGCGCAGCCTGGACCGGACTACGGAACGTTTGTCGTGCATCCGCAGATGATGGGGCATAGCGCACTCGCGCTCAAAGATGCCAAAGGCAATGCCTACATCGAGGCTTTCGTGCGTGAAAGAGAGGACACCGGAGCCGCAACTTGCGGCCGCGGACGGGTCGAGCGCCAATTGGATGCTGTCGGCGCATTCTTTCGATGCATGGAACCGGATCGCCGTCGCTACCGTTCCGGTATCCGCGATCGAAGCGGTCGGATCGCGGCTGCGCTGGCAGTTGGTGATCGGCGCGTTCGGGTTGGCGGTGGTGTTTTGCCTGCTGCTGCTTGCGGTCAGTCGCCGCATCATCGCAGCGCCGGTGGCCGAGGCGGTCGCGGCGACCGAAGCGGAGCCGCCGGTCGTCTCGATGTGCGGCTCGATGCTGCTGCGGACGATGAGCCCGGCCGCGTCGCGACCGCGCGAAACAGCATGGTCGAGAATCTTCGCGAGCGGAAACGACGCGAGGCCGAACATTTGGCCCGGTCGCGACCCATCCAGCAGTGCCTGCACGCAGCGGAATCCTGCTTCATGGTGACCGACGGGGATCTTCGCATCGTCCATGTTGATTCATCGCTGCACAAGCTGCTGATTGGAGCGGCAGATCAGATGCGCACCCAGTTACCGGATTTCGACCCGACCAAGGTACTCGGATCCAGCATCGACTCGTTCCACCGCGATGCAGCGCACCAGCGCGGCATGCTGTCGAAGCTCACCGGTACCCACAGGCCAGGACTGCAGATATGTAACCGGCACTACGAGCTCAAGATCAACCCGGTGAATGTCGACGGCGCAAGGTTGGGCGATTTCGTGGCGTGGCGCGACCTCACGCTGGGCATTGCGGTCGAGGAAGAACTGTCGGCCGTTGTCGCAGGTGCTGCAGCCGGGGATTTCGTCCGCCCCATCGTGGAAGACGGCAAGGTCGGCTTGTATCGGCAGATCGCCGTCGGCTTGAAAGCGCTGCTGGTTGCTGTCAACACCAGCTTGCAGCAGTTGCAGATGGTGCTCGCCGCCTTGGCGGAGCGTGACCTCACGCAAAGCGCGAAAGGTGAGTCCGGCGGCACGCTCGGGCGGATCCTGGACGATAGCAATCGAACGGCGGATCGGCTCACCGGCATGATCATTGGTATCAAGCAATCGGCGGAATCGATCGAGCTTGCCGCGCGCGGAACCGTGCAGGGCAATCTCGATCTGTCGCAGTGCACCGAGGAGCAGGCCGCAAGCCTGCAGGAAACCGCGTCATCCATGGAGCCGCTGACCCGCAACGTGACCCAGAATGCGGACAGCGCACAACAGAGCAACCAATTGGCGTCAAGTGCCGGTGAGGTTGCGGTACGTGGTGGCGAGGCGGTCGCCGAGACGATAGCGACCATGTCCGGCATCGATGGCGTTCTTCGCAAGACGGGCGAGTTCATCGGGGTGTTCGACGGCAGCGCATTCCAAACCAAGATCCTGGTGCTCAATGCGGCGGTGGAAGCCGCGCGTTCCGGCGAACATGGGGGCGGGTTTGCGGTGGTTGCCTGCGAAGTCCGCGCCTTGGCGCAACGTGCGGCGGCAGCGGCGAAACAGATCAGGACGCTGATCGGCGATTCCGCCGGGCAGGTCTCGACGGGCAGCGCACTGGTGAGCCAGGCCGGTTGCACGATGGAAGAAATCGTATTGTCCGTGCGGCGCGTAAACGACAGCATGAGCGAGATCAGCGCGGCCACCGAGAAGCAATCCAGCGGCATCCGGCAGCTCAGCGAGACCGTCGGCCAGATGGATCAGACCACGCAGCAGAATGCCGCATTGGTCGAAGAAGCGTCGGCGGCGGCACGCAGCCTCGAGAGCCAGCCCAGTCGATTGCTGGATGCGGTAGCACGGTTGTGCTTGACCGGCGGACGATCGAAGTCGATGCCGACGGATGCGCAGATCCCCATGTCTGCAGCACGGCCGCTCGTGCAAGCAAGCGCATTGCACCGCAACCTATGGATGCACTCAAACAAGGGTCCGTCCGTACCGCTCAAGCCACATGTCGTCGCGCACGCGCGTACGCTTCCGCGGAAACGTCCGGCTGCGGTGCAGTCGGTTGGCGAACTGTCTGCAGTTCGCAAAGACATGGCCATTGGAAGGAGTTTTAGATGAATCCGAATGGCGTCAGCGTCAGTCAGTTGATCGGATTCGATCCATGGATGTGCCGTCTGTCGCAAGTATCGCGGTAGGCCAGTGCGCATGCCGCTTAGCCACCTTTTCCCTACCGAGTTCTCGCCAGATGGTCCAGGCGACGACGAGGTACTGCTTGCCGCCCGTTCGCTGGGCGTTGTTGGCAGCGCACAGGGAATGCTGTGGCGCGAGTTAAGCAATCCCCTCGTCGATGTGCAACGCGTCGATCGGGTGCTGCGCGCCGATCCGGTCATAGCAGCACGGGTATTGAAGGTCGCCAACTCTGCGTTCTATCGCCACGCAGGCCAGATCGGGACCATCGACAAGGCGCTCCTTACCCTCGGATTCGACGGCGTGCGAGGCATCAGCGCGGCGGTGGGGCTGGCCCGAATGGGAGGACGGAGCTTGCAAGGTGCAGCGCTCGCAGCGCATAGCGTAGCGGTCGCGAGCATAGCGCAGGACGTGGCGGTGACCGCCGGGTTGTCGTGTGCCGGCGAGGCTTTTCTGGCAGGATTGCTGCACGACATCGGTCTGCTGGTCGAGTGGAAACTGGTCGCGCAACGGGTCGCCGCGCGGCAACCGCCAATGCCAGTTGACCCGATGCGTCACTCGCGGTTGGGTGCCGTTGTGTTGGCAGCGTGGCAGGTTCCTTTGGAGGTTTCCCGCGCGGTGGTTTCCCACCACGAATTGCCAGCCGCAACTGCGCTGATCGATCAGACGGCAACCTGCGTGCGCGCGGCACATGTTGTGTGTGCGGCAAATGGCATGGGCCTGCCCGACGATGGTCCGGCGCAACCATCGTCCGAATCGCATGCAGTGGAATTTGCTGCCATCGGTCTCGACCAGGAAACATGGCCCGATTTCGAACGAAGGGCCGTCGCGCGGGCGCAACAGCTACGCGCCGAGATATTGGCATGACCCGCGATCCGCAGATCGATGTCGTGACCATGCAGCGCCAGGCTGTGGCCGCCGATAGGAAACACCTGCGATCGGCGATTCACCGAGGCGCAGTTGCAGTGACATTGGTTGCGGGCGGCTTCATGCTGGCAGCGCAGGGTGTTCTGCGCATGGGGTTGCTCGGTCCACCGAATCGATGGATGGACCTGCTGGTGGCGGGGTTAGTCGGGCTGTCGGTAACTGTAGTCAAGCATATCGTCTGGCCGCGAGCGATGCTGTGCGATCCCGAAGGCAGGGCGCAGCGCCGCAACGCCATATTGCTGGTTCTGCCCATTGCGGTCGTATGCAGCTACTACTTCATCGGCGGCGGTCGCGCTGCCCACGCGAGCTTGCTCGGCGCATCGCCCTTCGCTGTGTGTGCCGCGGTAATCTGCGGTGCCGCGATGGCCTGGGCGGCATCGCTCGCACAGGTCGAGTATGAGATTGGTTTCAAAGGCAGAACCAGTGCCGCAGATCAAGCGCGCGCTGTCGGAATGGGTGTGATGGGACTGGTGCTTCTGATCATCGCGCTGGGCGTCGTGCGTCGCTTCGAGTACATCGAGCGTTTCAACCACCTGCAACCGACAGCTGGCTTGGTCGATCTGGCCGGGCGCCAGCAGACGTTTAGCATCTCCCTCGGACGAGCGCTGGCGCGCATCGACGCCGAGCAGAAGATGGATCAGGACGTGCGGGAGCGCTTGAACGCGGCGTTGTCCCGGTTTCAGGCCGAGGGCGGAACACTCGAAACCTCGGCGAGAGATTGGGAGCTGCTGCGCAGCGCCGAGGTCGACGGCGCCTCGAGGACATTGCTCGCGCGCGCCAGTGCGATGCGCGGCAAGATCATGGGTTACGCGAATGCGGTACTTGACGACTACCGCAAGCAGGCCGATCCGGCCGCGAACACCCAGCGCCTGCAGGCGGCGATCGACGAGGGTCTTCCGGCTTTCGAGTCGCTGGTCGATACCTTTCAGGCCGCTGGTGAACACGGCCGACGGGAGCTCGAGTTGACCATGAGGTTTGGCTTCGGGCTTCTCGCGATGGTTGCCTTGGGTGGCGGTATCGGTGTGTCGAGAGCGGTCTGGTTCGTGGTGCGCCGCCAGCGCATGGCGAATGCCGCGCATGCCGCGACTGCGTACCGACTGGCGGCGGTTGCACGCAATACCACCAATCTCGTGATCATGACCGACATGGCCGGTCGCATCTCTTGGGCCAATGCTTCATTCGAACGTGTCACTGGATACACGCTCGAAGAAGCAATCGGGCAGCATCCAGGTGAGATGCTCCAATGCAAGGAAACCGACATGGTCGCGATCGCGCAGATGCGCGATGCCATCGCCCGCTGCGAGTCGAGCACGGTCGAAATCCTGAACCAGGGTAAGGCCGGTAACCGCTACTGGCTGCAGCTGACCATCAAACCACTTTACGAAGAACGCGGCGTTCACTATGGATTCATCTCTATCCAAACGGACATCACCGAGGCGGTTGTGTTACGCGAACAGCGCCATGGCATCTTCGAAGCGATGGCAGCAGGGGTCGTGGTGGAAAACAGCGATGGCATCATCGTCGATTGCAATTCAGCGGCGTGCCGCATGCTCGGACTGGATGCTGAACAGTTGTGCGGGCGTGGGTTGATCGATGCTTGCTGGCGGGCGATCCGCGAGGACGGCACGGACATGCCCGACGGAGAGCACTTCGGGATGCACACCCTGCAGACCGGTCAGGCGGTTACCGATGGCGTCATGGGCGTCGATACACCGAACGGTTCCCGCGTTTGGCTGAACATCAGCACGCGGCTGATGGCAGAAGCGCAAACCGGGCGGAGATCTGTGATCTCGACGTTCACCGACATTACCCGTCGCAAGCGCGCGGAGATCGAGTTGTCGATCGAGCGAACACGTTTGTCGGCTGCGCTCGATGGAACCGGAGCGGGCGTGTGGCGTTGGCGAATCGAGGATGGATTGGTCGATGTCGATTCGCGTTGGTTCGAGATTGCCGCTGGCGAATCGCCGGCGACCGATTGCGTTCCGATCGGCGAGTGGATGCGTCGCCTGCATCCGGACGATGCCGCAATCGCCGTCGAAGCGGCAGCCATGCATCGCTGCGGCGTCAGCGAGCGCTTCGACATTGAGGTAAGGATACGCGGCACCCGTGGCCATTGGACCTGGGTGCACTGCCGCGGCCGCGTTGATTCTACAAATGCCAATGGTGAGGCGCGGTCGATGATAGGCACTCTGATGGACATCAGCGCGCGTCGCGAAGTTGCTGTCGAGTCCGCCGTCGTACAGGAAAAACTGCAGCGGCTGTTTGATCTGGCACCGTTCGGGGTCGCATTGGCGGATAGCGGTGATAGCCGGGTGCTCGACTGTAACCAGGCGCTGCTTGACATGTTCCGCATGTCGCGAGGCGATCTTCTGCAGTGCAGTCTGCGGAGTTTGACTCCGCCGGAGTACGATTCCCAATGGCTTGCGAACACCGCCACCATGGACCTCGCAGGGCGTTGCGGTCCATTCGAGAAGGAATACTTGGTTGCCGATGGTGATCGGGTCCCGGTGCAGGTGACCGCGCAGCGCGTCCATCTTGCCGATGGAAGTAGTGCTGTTTGGGTGGTTGTGCAGGATTTGACTGCACGTAAGTTGATGGAGGACGGCTTGCACCGCGAGGCACGCACCGACAAGCTGACGGGACTGGCGAATCGCGCGGCACTGATGGAGCGGATCGAAGTTGCGATCGAAGCTGCCCGAATCGACCCGCTTTCTGGATTCGGTTTGCTCTTTCTCGACTTCGATCGTTTCAAGCTGGTCAACGATACGTTGGGGCATGCGGCTGGCGACGAACTGCTTTGCAGGATCGCCGAGCGCTTGCGCAAGGCGATGCGCAAGACGCTCGGCACCGATGGCGGCGGAAGTTTCGTGGCACGGATCGGCGGTGACGAGTTCGTGGTGCTGGTGCCGTGGACTTCCGATTTGGTTGCAATCAACACCGTTGCCCAGCGTCTGCTGGCATCGCTTGCCGCGCCGTACGTGGTGTGTGGATCCGAGCTGCAGTCGTCGGCGAGCATCGGTGTAGTATCGAGCTGCCAGGCAGATCTGGATGCCAGTACGATTCTGCGTAATGCGGACACCGCAATGTATGCGGCAAAGCGGCTTGGGCGAGGGCAGGCGGTGGTGTACGACACCAACATGCACGCGCGCTTGCAACGCGAGGTACTGATTGAACGCAATCTGCGGAACGCAGTCGCGTTAGGTGAGGTATCGATCGTTTATCAGCCGATCGTCGACCTCGAAACGGGCGAGCTTGCAAGCTTGGAGGCGTTGGCTCGTTGGCATTCGGCTGAATTGGGCGAGGTCTCTCCGAGCGAGTTCATTCCGATTGCCGAAGACTGTGGGGTGATCGCCGAGTTGGGTGAATGGGTTCTGTACGAGGCTTGCGACCAGTTTGCCGACTGGGTTGCCCATCATCCCGATGCTCGGGCGACGATCAGCGTGAACCTTTCGCGGGTTCAGATGGGCACGCCCGTGCATCTGCTGCAGATGATCGAGAGTACCTTGGAAACAACCGGTCTTGCGCCTAACCGGCTGCAGCTTGAGGTTACCGAGCGCGATGTGATGCGCGATCCTACAGCGATACTGGCGTTGATTCGCCGCCTGCGCGCCATCGGGGTTCGCTTGGCGATGGACGACTTTGGTACCGGCACGTCGTCTCTGGCGTGCCTGCGCGACTATCCCTTTGATGTGATCAAGATCGATCGCGCATTCGTGGGCGATCTGGAATCGGACAGTCAGGTTCTTGCGCTGGTGCACGCGACGATGATGTTGATCGAGAATCTCGGTATGGTCAGCGTTGCCGAGGGCGTGGAGACCCATGCACAGGCGGCGATTCTGCAGTCGCTTGGCTGCAGGCTCGGTCAGGGCTGGTTGTTTGGAAGACCGGTCGCTTTATCCGATATCCCAGCATCGTCCGGTTAATCCCGTAAAAGAAGTAACGTGTTGTCGTGGTTATCGTTCGAAAGCTACGCGTTTGCATCAGAGAATATCGTGTTTAACGGTGTTTGTTTTAGTAGCTCATTGAGAATCTATAGAAGCTCGTGGAGGGACGCTGTGTTTGCAGAGCGCTTCTTGAGGATGGCCAAAAGCACATAAAGCGTCACCGCGATCCACACCTGAGTCTTCTCCGCGTCGGGTGATCTGCCGTAAAAATGCTTGATGCGCAGATGCTGCTTGACCCACTTGAAGAACGTCTCGATCTGCCAGCGATGTCGATACAACACTCCGTCGGAGGAGGCCGATAGCTGGAACTTATTGATGGGCAGCACGATCGACTTCCCGCTTTGCGCGTCGCGCAACCGCAACCGCAGACGCCTCAGCGGAGCCGGATAGGTAGCGCGCGCCCCGTCGCGCGACAACACTTCGAGTTTAACCGGACCGTATTGCGATATCCAATGAACCTCGGAGCGGGCGTGGCGGTGTGGTGTTGCCTGCGCACCACTTTGGTACGGATCGTGCAAAGGCTGGCTGGTCGAGCCAGCTGCTGAGTGGAGAGCCGGGGTCGCGACAGTTTTCCGTAGCTACCGGAGCAAACCTCGATGCAGCATGATGGTGCGGCGATGCCAGGCGAGCGCGAGTTCGAGTTCTCGGGCAACGACTTTTCGCGAGTCTGCCGGTTGATTCACGCCCGTGCGGGCATCGCTTTGGCCGACAGCAAGCGGCAGATGGTGTACAGCCGTCTGGGTCGGCGCTTGCGCGCGCTCGGACTCGCTTCATTCCGCAGCTATCTGGATCGGCTGCAATCGTTGCGGGACGACGATGAGGAGTGGCAGTCGTTCACCAACGCACTGACCACCAACCTGACTGCGTTCTTTCGCGAGCCGCATCACTTCGAGATTCTTGGCCGCTTTCTCGCCCAGCGGGCAAATCGCGGCACGCAGCGCATCTGGTGCACGGCCGCGTCTACTGGCGAGGAGCCCTACACGCTGGCGCTCACCGCCTGCGAGGCGCTCGGCAGCGATGCGCCGGCCGTGGAAATCCTGTGCAGCGATGTCGATACGCAGGTACTGGCGACCGCCGAGCTTGGCGTGTATCCGATGGAACGTGCGCAGCCGTTGAGCCCGGAACAGTTGCGTGGATTCTTCATGCGCGGCTGCGGTCCGCATGAGGGCCAGATGCGGGTCAAACCGCTGCTGCAATCTCTGGTCGATTTCCGCCAGATCAACCTGCTCGAGGCCGACTACGGCCTGCGCGGTCCGTTCGACGCGATCTTCTGCCGCAATGTGATGATCTATTTCGACAAACCGACGCAGCGCGAAATCCTGGCGCGGTTCCGGCCGCTGCTGGCACCCGACGGGCTGCTGTTTGCGGGCCATTCGGAGAGCTTCTTCCATGCAGCGGATCTGTTCCGCTCATGCGGGCGCACCGTGTACAGCCGCGCAGATGCCCCGGCCGCCGACTTGTGAGCGCGGTCGCGCGAACCGTGTACTC